>Ga0163210_1000032_pt1 | contig 42250 bp, 28 predicted proteins | sample Kivu_220m_FD_113536 | JGI IMG/M metagenome (GOLD analysis project Ga0163210, IMG submission 113536) | Freshwater microbial communities from Lake Kivu, Western Province, Rwanda to study Microbial Dark Matter (Phase II) - Kivu_220m | ecosystem: Environmental > Aquatic > Freshwater > Lake ...
GCGCTGGCCTATGACCTCCTCTACGGCCTGATGAACGAGGCGGAGCGCCGAACCTGCCGGGACGCTTTCCTGAGGAACATGATCTCCGGCTGCCACCGGGGCTATGTCGAAGACAACCTGGTCACGAGCTCCACGTCCAACTGGGTCGCCCACATCACCGGCGGCTCGCTCATGGCCCAGGCCGCGGTCTTCGGCGACGGGCCCGCCGCCGAAAATCAGGAGATCCTTTTTACGGGGGCCGTCCTCAAGCTCGACGACCTCATCAGGAAGTCCGTCGGACGCGACGGCGGATACGGCGAGAGTCTCGGCTACTGCAATTTCACGATGCTGTCCTTGTCCAAAGCCCTTCCTTCCCTCGAAAACGTCTTCGGCGTGGACCTCTCCGGCCCCCTCGCCCTCAACTATCCCGATATGATCTGGGCCGGGCTCATTAAGGACAAGCTCTTTTTCCAGTTCGGAGACTCGGGTGGAAGCCTCGGGCCGATCACGAGTCACGCCGGCAGTCTCGGCCCGCTCATGAGCTGGGCCTGGCTTCTGCCGAAGCGGCCCGATCCCCTGCTCAATTGGCTCTACGCGTTTCTCAAGCAAGGCGAAACCTTTCAAGACGTCCTCTATGAGACGGGCGGCTTGCCGAAGAAAGACCCGTTCGCCGAAGACCCGGTGCGCCTTTTCCGCGACCTCGGGACGACGGTCTTCAAAAGCGGCTGGGAAAAGGACGATTTCGTGTTCGTCATGCGAACGGGAGCCTTCTTCAACCACCAGCACCTCGACCAGGGGACGTTCTGGCTGGCCGACCGCGGCACCGTTTTCATCGGGGAGCGTTCCGGCAGCCACTACTACGACGATCCCTACTACCAGTCGGACTACACCCAGCCCGTCGCTCACTCGACGGTCCTCATCGACCGCAATCCGCAGAGCCAGCGGGTCGGCGATCCGCTGCGGTTCATCGACGGCTTCGACAGCCGGGCCTTCATCCGCGAATTCCTGGCCGGGAAGAGCGCCGCGTTCTCGTCCGGAAATATCGGCCGGCTCTATTGGGGCAAGGTCGAGGAGATCGTCCGCAGCGTCCTCTACCTCAAGCCGCGGAGCGTTCTCATGGTCGATACGATCTTTCCCGCGGAGAAGGATGTCGACGTGACGCTCCTCTACCAGACGCCCCGGCTCGAGGACATCCGGCCGTCTCAGGCGGTCTCGAGGATCGTCAGGGCCCCGAACGCTCTAAACATCGTGCATCTTGCGCCCGAGAATACCGAGGTCAAAGCCGAAAGGACGCCGATCTACATCAAGACGCTGGCTGCGGAGAATCCCCTGACCAAAGAAGGGATGCTGACTGTCACCGCGCGCACAAAAGGGCGGCCCCTGGTCATGGCCAACCTGCTGCGGGTCGACGACCTCGACCGCCCCGCCGGGGAAACGAAGCGGGGCGACGGGTTCGTCGAAGGAGGTATCGACGGCTGGCGCTATGCCGTCAACACGAACCTCGGCCGGACCTTCAAGGCCGGCGGATTCACGACGGACGGTTTGGCCTTGGCCTGGAACTCGAACGAGACGTTCGTGGCGGACGCCTGGATCCTCGTCCGGGACGGGCTGACCCTCCTCGAGGCGACGGAGCCCGTGACCTTCGACCTGCTCGCGGAGGGAATGTCGGCCTGTCTTGCCGCCCCGGCCACGGTCACTCTCGCGGCGGCCGCGCGCCCAACCGTGGTCACCGTCAACGGAAAAACGTTCCAATCGTTCGAGTACGACAAGAGCTCGAAGCGGCTCAAGATGGCCCTTCCGGCCGGCGACGTTCGGGTCGTCTTTTAGGAGAATTCAGATGAACAGACGTGATTTTATCGGGGTTTCTTCGGCAGGCGCGGCGATGTGGCTGGAATCGGCGTGCCGGCCTAGTGCAGAGAAAAAACAAACGGAACAGCCTAATACCCTAGGAGCGACCGCGCAGATAGCGGACGGCCCCCTGCATGCGCTCCTTCCGACCGACGAGTTCAAGCTGGAGACATTCAGCCCTGCCGAGCTCCGGCAGATCGAGAAACAATACGTGTATGACCTCTTCCAGGACTTCCTCCCGTTCATGGAAAAGCACATCATCGACCGCGAGCTCGGCGGCTTCATGTGCACGGTCGACCGCGACGGGACAAACCTCTCCACGGACAAATACACCTGGTACGAAGGCCGGGGGATGTGGGTCTATTCATTCCTTTACCAGAACCTCGATCCCGATCCCAAGTATTTGGAGGTCGCCCGGAAATCCGCGGAATTCATGCTCAGGAATAAACCCTCGGGCGACGGCCTCTACGTCTCGTGGTTCACCCGCGAGGGAAAGCCCAAAGGCGCGGCGGACAATCGGATCTACGGCGACATGTTCGTGGCTGCGGGGCTGGCGGAATACGCCCGGGCGGCAAAAGATGATGGCCTTTGGAAGACGGCCAAGGAGATCGTCCTCAAATGCGTCCGGATCTACGACAGGCCCGACTACTGGCCGGAAGCGGCCCAGAGCTACCTCGGGAAAGAAGCGCCCCTGACGCCGGGCGCCCGGGTCATAGGCCCTTGGTTCGTACTTCTCAACACGTGCTCCGGGATGCTCGAATACAAGAACGACGCCGAACTCCTGGCTGTTGCGGACAGGTGTCTCGACGCTATTATGAATTACCATTTCAATCCGGAATTCGAGCTCTTCAACGAGATCATCAACCACGACCTCTCCCGCCCGACGAACGGCCTGGAGCAGTTCGTGTATACCGGCCACGCTATCGAGACTCTCTGGATGGTCATGGCCGAGGCCCTCCGGCGGAAGGACCGGCCGCTCTTCGAGCTGGCCGCGCGGCGGTTCAAGAGGCACGTCGAGGTCGCCTGGGACGGAGTTTACGGCGGCGTCTTCCGCAGCCTCAACGATGTGGACAAGAACGTCTGGCTGCTGGACAAGGTCCTGTGGGCCCAGGAGGAAGTGCTCATCGGGTCGCTCATGGTCTCCGAGCAGACGGGCTGGAAATGGGCCAAGGACTTGTTCATTAAGATGTACAACTACGTCCACGACAAGTGGCCGCTGGCCAAGCACGGTTTCGCTCTCTGGGATTACGGCGCTGACCGGAAGGCGACCTTCATCCCCAAAGGTGCCCGGGCAGAGAACTACCACCATCCCCGCCACTTGATGCTGAACCTGCTCGCAACGAGGAGGATGTTGTCAAATCGTTAAAATGGCATTATTTTAAATACGTGCCCTATGGATAAGCTCAAGTTCTTCGACGCCAACTGCTCGGTGGGAAGGACCGGCAATCCCCATCTTTACGACATCCCAGACGCCGCAGGCCTGAAACGGGAGATGGAAGCGGCCGGCGTCGAGGAAGCGCTCGTCTACCACGTGATCGCCCGCGACGCCGACCCGCGCCTCGGGAACTCCCGTCTCATGCACGAGATCCAGGATTATCCCGAGTTACATCCGGTCTGGGCCGTCTTCCCTCATCACACGGGCGAGATGCCGCCCCCCTCGAAGCTTCTCCCCGAAATGAAGGCCCTCGGGGTCCGGGCGGTCCGGATGTTCCCGACAAAAGCCCTGCAGAGCTTTTCCCTGGCCGACTGGTGCGCCGGCGAGCTCCTCTCGGCCCTCGAATGGGGCCGGGTCCCGCTCATCCTCGACGCCGAGGTCATCCCCTGGGAAGAAGTCCGCGGACTGCTCGCGACGTATCCCCGCCTCCCGATCGTCATCGCCAACTGCAACTACCGGCAGAACCGCTTCCTCTACCCGCTGTTCGAAAAATTCACCAATCTCTTTGTCGAGCTGTCCTGGTTCATGGGCGGAGGGGCGGTGGAGGACGTCGTTCAGCGCTTCGGATCGCGGCCGCTCCTCTTCGGGACCAACATGCCCCGCTACACGGGAACGGCTGCCGTCGGCCTCCTCTGCTACGCCGACATCGACCGGAAGGACAAGGAAGCGATCGCCGGCGGGAACCTCCGCCAGATCCTCGGGAAGGTGTGGCCGTGAATCCCGATTTCGAGCGCGTCCACGCCGGCTTGCCTTTGGGCGACGTCGAGATCATCGACGTCCACGCCCATATGGGGCCGTATTACAACATGCACATCCCCGCCCGCGACCCCGCCCGGATGGTCCGGATCATGGACCTCTGCGGGATCGCCAAGACGGTGCTCTCCCCCAGCCTGAGCTGGGATACGGACCTCGTCTTCGCCAACGACCTGATGCGGCTCGCCGTTGCCGCCCATCCCGGGCGCCTTTACGGCGCCTGCGCCGTCAGCGGCAACTTTCCCGAGCTATCGGCCGCCGAGCTCGAGCGCTGTTTCGCCGATCCTGCGGTGAAGATGATCAAGGTCCATCCGGCCGTCTCCAAGTGCCGCCTCGACGACAAAAGGATGAACGGCATCTATGAGTTCGCCGCCCGCCGTAAATCGTGCATCCTGGCCCACACCTGGCTCGACAACGATCCCTATGGGAACATGGACCTCTTCGCCGGAGTAGCCAAAAACCATCCGGATATCGCTTGGATCATGGGCCATTCGGGGGGGCCGTATGGAAGCCGCCACGCCGCGGAGTTGGCGGCTGAAGTCCCCAACGTCTACCTCGACCTGACCCTCTCCATGTGTCCGGCCCGCCAGGTCGAGTTCTTCGTCAAGGAAATCGGCTCGGAGCGGGTTATGTTCGGAACGGACCATCCGTTCCTCGACCCGAGGCCCCAGGTCGGGCGGGTCGCCCTGGCCGACATTTCCGCAGACGACAAGGCCAATATCTTCGGGAAAAACGCCCGCCGCTTGATCAGCTTCGAGTGAAGCGGGTCGGGCCGCGATCAGGCGACCCGGCCCCTCGTTTTCGACCCCCAGCGCATGAGACCGCCGACGGCGACCAAGGCCAGGGCGACGACGAGGTCGATGGCAAACGCCCGGCTGTCGTGCCCGCCTATGAGGACGCCGACGGAGACGGCCGCGACGAGGATCCCGAAGGCCATGAGCGTGAAGCCGATGATATAGAACGGCGACATCGGCTTTTCCGCCTTCTCCTCGAACAGGAACGGCTTCTTCAGGTCCTCGAAGAATTCTCCGGCGCGGGCCTTCTCTTCCTCCGGGGTTGGCCTACCCGCCGTCCCCAGCCACATACCCAGAACGGTCGCTGCGACGCTCAGAAAGGTCGCGGCCGAGTTCCAGCCGCTCCTCAGCCAGAAATCGAGCCGCGGGTCGTCTTTCATCTGATCCGCATAGGCTTGGACCAGAAAGACGTTGGCCAGGACGAGGACGACGCCGGTGACGAGTCCGGCGGCAACCCCCCAAAGCGCCCCGCGGGCGTTGAACTTCTTGAAGAGCAGGCCGAAGACGAGCGGGATCATGATCGCCGGTCCGAAGGCGCTGAAGATGCGGAACATGATGTCCATGAGGCTGAAGCCCTTGAGGGCGTTGAAGAGGATGGCGAGGAGCACGGTCGCCGCGCCGATGAAGATCGTGAAGGCCCGGCCCATGAAGATCTCCTCCTTCTCCGAGAGGTTGGGCCGAATCTTCCTTTTATAGAAGTCCCGGGTCAGGACGCCGGACAGGGTGTTGAACTCCGAGCCGAGCATGGACATCGTCGAGCCGATGACGGCCGAGAGCATGAAACCCACGAGGCCCGCGGGCAGGATCTTCATGCTGATCAGGGCGTAGACTTCCTTGGCGTTTTCCAGGTTGGGGATCAGGATGCGCGCGGCGAGGCCGGGGAAAAAAAAGACCGGCGGCATGACGAACATCAGGACGGCGACCCAGACGATCATCTTCGTGATCTCTTTCTCGCTTTTCAGGGTATTGTATTTCTGGACGAGGGCCCAGCTGGCGCTGTAGGTCAGGACGGTGATGAGGAAGACGGTGAAGACGAGGTAGGACCAGCCGTACGGCTCGGGGGCCGGATTCAGGAATCCCGCCGGGAGGTTGCGGAAGAATTCGCCCAAGCCCCCCACCTCGCCGAGCGTCAGGACGAACAGGGTGATGACGGAAGCGGCCAGGATCGTCATGTTGACGAAATCCGTGACCATGATCGCCAGCTGACCGCCGAGGAAGGAATAGAGGATCATGATGACGCCGATGACGGCCATGAACTGGACCATGGTTACGCCCAGGCCGCGCAGGGCGACGGCGAAGATGATGGACGTCGACAGGATCTTAAGAGAATTATCGAGGAGGCGGAGCGGCAGGCCGGTCCAGACGAACACCTGGTGGACGAGCTTGTTGTAGCGGCGCTCCATGAATCCGAGGGGGGTCACGATGCGGGACCGCCTCCATTTGCGGGCCGTGAAATATCCGCCCAGCAGGATGCAGACCGGCGAGACCCACATGATGACGACGGCCACGATCCCGTACTTATAGGCGATCTCGCTGTAGATCACGAAGAGGAGGGCGCTGAAGGACGCCTTGTAGAACGACGTCCCGGCCAGCCACCAGGGCATGACGTTTCCCGCCGCAAAATAGTCCTTGGACCGGCGGATGTAGCGGGTGAAGGACAATCCCACGGCGATGATGACGACGAAGTAGGCCAGAAGGACGAGATAATCCGGAAGCTGGATGCTCGCGGCCTGAGGCATGAGACCCTCCCCGGCTTTATTTCGAAACGAAGCGGAAAATCAGATCTTAGCGAGGACCTCGTCCAAGATCGCCACGGATTGGTCAATCTGCGCCGGCGTGATGACCAGCGGCGGCGCCACCCTCATCACGTTCCCGTGAAGGCCCAGCTTCCCCGCCATTAGCCCGTTCTCGACGCAGGCGAGGACGACGCCGCGCGCCAGGTCCGGAGCCGGCTCCTTGGTCTTCCGGTCCTTCACATATTCGATGCCGTAAACCAATCCCATGCCGCGGATATCGCCGATCACGGGATATTTGTCCTTAAGGGCGAGGAGCTTCTTCTTGAGGTAGGCGCCGTTTTTCCCCGCTTTCTCGACGAGCTTTTCTTTCTCCATGATCTCGAACACGGCCAGGGACCCCGCGCAGCTCAGCGGATTTCCGCCCGTCGTCGAGGACATCTCCCCGCGCTCGAGCGACGCCAGGATCTTCGAGCGGGCGACGACGGCCGCGATCGGGATGCCGCTTCCGATGCCCTTGCCGAGGGCCAGGATGTCCGGCTCGAGCTTCTCCCATTCGAGGGCGAACATCTTACCCGTCCTGCCGAACGAAGATTGAACCTCGTCGAGGATGAAGAGGATGTTCCTTTTTCGGGCCCAGGCCTCCAGGCGTTTCAAATATCCGGGAGGCGGAAAGACGAATCCCGAGGTTCCCTGGTAGGGCTCGACCATGAGTGCGCCGAGGTTCCCCGTGGACTCGGTCTCGACGACCTTTTCCGTGAACTCGAGACAGAAGTAGTCGCAGTCCGGAAACGTCTTTTTGAACGGACACCGATAGCAATATGGGTAAGGCGCCAGGATCGTGCCCGGGAGGAGCGGGCCGAAATCTTTTTTGATTTTGGCTAGGCCGGTCAAGCTCATCGGGCCGAATGAGCGGCCGTGGAAACCTCCCCAGAAAGAGAGGATCTCGAATTTGCCGGTATAGCGGCGGGCCATGCGCATGGCGGCGTCCATGGCTTCGGCTCCCGTCGTCACGAAAAAGACCTTGTCGAGGTGGGCCGGCGTCGCCTCGATGAGCTTTTTGGCCAGCGTCAGCCGCTCGGGCGTCGGGAAATCGAAGGTGTTGAGCAGCCGCCCGGCCTGACGGCCGACGGCTTCGGCCAAGCGGGGGTGGGCGTGGCCGACATTGGCGACGAGGACGCCGGACGTCCAGTCGATATAATGTTTTCCGTCCACGTCCCAGATCTCGGCCCCCTGGGCATGGTCCCAGACGACGGGCGCCTGCCAGTTCATGCAGGACGGCTCGTACCGCTCCGACATCTCGAGGTATTTTTGGGTGAGGGTTCGATTTTTTTTCATCGGGAGATCCTGGAATCGCGCCAACGCTTCGTTCATTCGAAATATAAAACCATCCCCGGGCTGAAGCCCGGGGTATTTAAAGGCTTAATACTGAGCGGCGCTCTTTCCCCGATTTAAAAATCGGGATTTAGCGCCGCGAACGTACCATAGATCATATGAAATAGCAAACATAAAGAATTGCGTTTGCCAGCGCGCCCTTATCATATTAAAATGAGGCCAAGAAGATCGGGAAGAGTCCATGATCAAGAAGCTCGTTTCCGAGGCGCTCGATAAAAATCTGGGGTCCGCGGTCAAGCTCCTCGAAATCCTGATCAAGTTCCCGTCCGTCCGCGGACACGAAAAGGAGATCGGTCTCTTCCTGAAACCCATCTTTGAGAAGCTGGCCGATACGGCGGAGCTCGTCGAGATCCCGGATTCCCTCCAGGACGACCCCGATTATTCCTTCCGCCTGGCGAACTTCTCCTACGCCGGCGCGGCGAATCTACGCGTGGCGCTTTTAGGAACCGGTCAAGGCCGCAAACTGGCTTTCAATACCCATCTCGACGTCGTCCCTCCGGCGCCCGGACAAGCAGACCCCTTCACGGCCCGCGCCAGCGGCGGAAATATATACGGCCGCGGAGCCTGTGACGCCAAGGGCCAGATCGCCGTCCTCTGGCTCGTCCTCAACACTCTTCGCGATCTGGGGCAGAAACCGGGCGGAGACGTCATCATCGATTTCGTCGTCGAGGAGGAATGCGGGGGGAACGGCACCCTTCACGTCGTGCGAAACGGGCTCGCCGCAGACGGCGCCGTGGTCCTCGAGCCCACGGACCTCCAGGTCGTGCATCTCGTGCGGGGAGCGGTCTGGTTCGAGATCGTGGCCAAGGGGAAAGCCGGCCACAGCGGGAGCCCCGAGTCCGCCGTCAGCGCCATAAAAAACGCAGTCAAGGCCATGGAGGCTGTCGAACAGATCCGCGAAGAGATCCTCCGCGTTTCGCGAAGCGCGATCCCGAAGCTGGCCAACCACCCGAATCCCATGCCCTGCACGTTCGGCATGCTCCATTCGGGAAACTGGCCGGCCTCGGCCCCATCCGAGGCGGTCGTGAAAGGCGTCTTCGGATTCCTTCCGCCATTCAAGCGGAAAGATGTCCAGGACAAGCTGGCCGGCGCCCTCCAGCCCCATTCGGCCGACGTCAAATTCAACATGCTCCGGAGCGACCCATCCTACGTTGCCGAAGACCACCCGCTCGTCCTGGCTATGGTCGAGGCGGCCAAGGAATCAGGGATCTATTCGCGGCCGGCGTTCATGAACGCCTCGTGCGACTCCTGGAGATACGTGGAACAGCTCGGCATTCCGGCCGTCGTGTTCGGACCCGGCTCGATCGCGACGGCCCATTCCGAGGAAGAGCACATCGCCGTCGACGACATCAAGAGCGCGGCGCTGGCTCTGATCCTCCTAATCCATGCATGGAGCGGATTGAACCATGAGTGAAAAAACGATGCAGGCACTGGTGAAGACGGCCAAGGGCGAGGGACACGTCGAACTCAAGGACGTGCCGGTTCCGGCGATCGGTCCCGGCGAGGTTCTCATCGAGGTCAAGGCGGCGGGGATCTGCGGGACCGACCTCCACATATACCACGACGAATTCCCTTACTGGCCTCCGGTGACGCTCGGCCACGAGTTTGCCGGCGTGATCGCGGAGGCGGGAAAAGACGTCGCGGACTGGAAAGCGGGCGACCGCGTCGTCGGCGAGCCGCATACGCTGGCCTGCGGCAAGTGCTGGCTGTGCTGTTCGGGAAACCGCCAGCTATGCGCTTCGAAGAGGTCCCCGGGCTGGGGCATCGACGGCTGCTTCGCCAAATACATGCGCTTTCCGAATCCCTGCCTGCTCCACCGCATTCCGGACGACCTCGATTTCGAGGAGGCCGCCCTGGTCGAGCCCGCCGCTAACGTCGTCCACGACGTGCTCGAACGGGGCCGCGTCAATCCCGGCGATGCGGTCGCCGTCGTGGGGGCCGGCCCGATCGGACTGCTCTCGGCCATGGCCGCCAAGATCTCGGGAGCCGCGAAAATCGCCCTCCTGGGAACGGACGCCGACGAAGAGGCGCGCCTGCCGGTGGCGCGGATGATCCACGGCATCAGCCGCGTCTGGAACGTCCAAAAGGAAGACGCCGTCTCCCTGATGATGGGCCTGACGGACGGCCGGGGCGCGGACATCGTCGTCGAAGCGAGCGGCGCGGAAGACGGCATCTCCCTCGCCATGCAGCTCGTCCGGAAAATGGGCCGAATCACCGCCATCGGCTTGACGGGCAAAGAGAAGATCGGCTTTCCTTACGACGTCGGAATGCGCAAAGCGGTCCATTTTTACTTCAACATGTCCACGTCCTGCACGTCCTGGGAGAGGGCCATCCACATCGTCGACGCGAGGAAGGCAGAGGTCAAGCTCCTGGTCACGCACAAAGGGCCTCTCGACCGCTGGGAGGAGTTCTTCGCCGCGCTCGAGGCAAAGAAAGGCATTAAAGGAATATTCCTGCCGTAAGATACGGACCGCAAGAAACGGAAGCGAGCATACGAGGAGGAGCCATGGCCATCCGGTTCGGGATCATCGGGACGGGGATCATGGGCGGCGCGGTCGGCCGCGTCCTGAAAAATTGTCTTCAAGTCGAGCTCGCCGCTCTCTCCGACCTGGACGAAAAACGCCTGGCGCAGAGCGGGAAGGAATTCGGCGTGAACCGCCTCTATACGCGCTATGCGGACATGCTCGTCAAAGAAAAGCTGGACGCCGTGGCCGTCGCGACGCCCGATCATTTTCACACCGAGCCTGTCGTCGACGCGCTGGAGAGGGGATGCCACGTCCTCGTCGAGAAGCCGCTCGCAACCTCCCAGGAGGACGCCGACAAGATCTATCGGACCGTCAAAAAGACGAGAAAAAAGCTCCAGGTCAATTTCAACCACCGCTGGCTCTCCCCCTATCACAAGGTCAAGGAAATGATCCTGAACGGCGAGATCGGCGAACCGATGATCGGCTTCGCACGGAAAAACAATCCCCTATTTGTCCCGACGGAAATGATCAAATCCTGGTCGAGCCGCACTACCCCCGCCTGGTTCCTGTCCTGCCATGACATCGACCTAATGACCTGGTGGTTCGACGCCGACCCCGTCGAGGCCTACGCTCGAGGCATCAAAAAAGTTCTGGCCGCAAAAGGAATCGACACCTACGACGGCATCCAGGCCCTCGTCACATACGAAGGCGGCAAGTTCGCGACGTACGAGGCCATATGGATTTATCCCGATACGAGCCCCTATATGCCCGATTCGTTCATGCAGATCACGGGAAGCGCGGGGTCCCTCCAGCTCGACCGGCAGGCCGAGGCGATCGACGCCATGACCCGGGAGAAGTTCGCCTGTCCCAGGACCTTCCTGAATTATAAGGTCTTCGACGAGTGGCAGGGCGCCTTCCCGGCCGCGGTGAGAGGATTCCTCTATGCGATCGAGCACGGCACCGAGCCGCATGTCAACGCCAGGGACGGGGTCAGGAACACGGCCGTGCTGGAGGCGATTCATAAGTCCTTGAAGTCCAACAAGCCCGAGGCGATCAAGCTCGGGCTTTGAGCGCGTTCGGGTAACGGCGCAACAATGACCGGAAAAATAACCTTCAAAGTCACCGACTACATCGAGCGCGACTTGGAGTGGGAAAAGGAGGAATGCCGGAAGCTCGGCATCCGCTTCGCCGCTTACCAGCTCAAGTACGCTTCCGCGGAGGAAATCGTCCGCAAGGTCCGGGACGCGGACATCGTCCTGGTCAACATGTCCCGATTCGGCGCCGACGTGATCGGCGCGCTCGACATGGCCAGGCTCATCATCCGTCACGGCATCGGCTACGACAATGTCGATGTCCCGGCCGCGACGGCCCGCGGCATCGTCTTCGCCAACGAGGCCACCGCCTCGAGCGAGGACGTGGCCGAGCACGCGGTCATGCTCATCCTGGAGGCCTACAAAAAGAAGAAAATCCAGGACATCATGCTCAAAGACTGGATCAAGACGGCCAAATGGGATTCGAAGAAGATCCATCCCCTCTACCGGCTCAAGGGGAAGAGCCTGGGGATCGTCGGCTGCGGCCACATCGGCAGCCGCGTCCTTCGGAAGATGGCTGGATTCGGCATGACAGTCAGGGTGTGTGATCCGTACTTATCGAAAAAGCGGCTCAGGGAATTGGGCGTCAGCCATACGTCCCTCGAAGAGGTCCTGAAAGAATCGGACGTCGTCACGATCCACGTCCCGGTCACCGAAGAAACACGCGGGATATTCAACAATAAAACGATCACTCTGATGAAAAAGTCGGCCGTCCTCGTCAACACGGCCCGGGGGCCGGTCATCGTCACCAAGGACCTGGTCAACGCGCTGAAAAAGGGCGCGATCGCGGGCGCGGCGCTAGACGTCTTCGAGAACGAGCCGCCCGAGCCGAAGCTCGAGCTCGTCAAGATGAACAACGTCATCCTCAGCCCGCACATCGCCTGGTACAGCGAAGAGGGCGGCTGGGATATCAGGCGGATGATCATGGACGACGTGAGGGCGTTTTTACGCGGTAAGCTGCCGCGTTATGTTGTGAATCCAGAAGTACTGAGATCCCATCGGCTCAGGATGCAGCTGAGCCGCTAAACCGGCCCGTTTTTAATCGCGACCTGGTTCGTTTTTCTTTCCTTATAAAACAGTGCCTTCATTCGTACCAATAATAGGCCCCTCCGCGATATCGTACATCTGGTTGACAGCCGTATCAGGCGCATGATAGGTTCTGTCCATACGAACGTTGGCCGATTTACATGTCCGAGGAGGGTATCGATGAAAATCTCTAGAATGATGGTAAAGGTCTGCATTCTTTTGTCCTTCGTACTGCTTCTGGTGCCGGCCGAGAATTGGCCGCCGTCCGCGGCGGGCCAAACGACGGCCGAAAAAAAAGGCACGATCGAGAAGGCCAAGGCGGCCAAACAAATCCTCAACGCCGCCCAAAAAGGCGAGACGTTCCGCCTCACCCAGGACGACAAGATCGAGCTGGTCAAGGTCAACATCCGCGGGCTGGCCGCCCGGGCCGTCGGCTTGGACCGAGCCCAAGCCAGCGTCGACTACTCACTCTACGAGAATCACGGCGACGTCGAGATCGGGGTCGAGGTTCTCGCCAAGGGCGCGGTCCTCGATTCGATTTCAGCGCGGCCGGTCCGCGCCCATCCCGGGATGGGCATGGCCGACTTCCCGCTGAGCCTGAAGCCGAACCAGACCGCGGTCAAGTCGGACCAATTGCGGTTCTTTTTCAATTCGATCAGCGAGCGGAAGCGTTTCTACAGCCGGACCTTCGCTTTTTCCAAGGATTGGCATCCCGACCTGCCGCCGACGCCCCCGGCTCCTGTCCGCAGGGCCTCGATCAAGCTGGCCGACGTCCGGGAGCTCAGCGCCAAAGCCGTCGAGGTGAAGCTGAAATACGCCAAGGGCGATGAAAAGGACCGCCTGACGCTCGCGGGGACGGCCTACGACGATAACAAAACGAAGATCCAGGACATCGCCTTTTCGGCTCCAGATTTGGCGTCCGCCAAAACGGACCTCGCGGTCCGTTTCGAGTTGAAGGGAAGCCGCACCGTCCACAGCAAGGCGCTCAAAGTCGAGCTCGTCGCCCAAGGCCGCACGGTGGACGATTGCGACATCTCCATGTCCAAGTTCTGGGGGAAAAAGACCGTTGCCGCGCCGGCGACGCCGCTTCCGCCCGGGGCCAAACTGGTCTCCGGAACGGTGGACCAAATGATGGGCATGGACGGGTGGAAGATCAAAGGGAACGACGGCGTCTTCTACTGGATCCAAATGGCCAAGTTCACCGATTACGGGAGCTACCTGGTGGGGGACCGGGTCAAGATCGTCTGCCCCGACGCCAAGGCCGGCTCGACCAGTTTTTCGAACTGCTGGTTCGCCGAAGAAGGGATGAAGGTTTTCGGCACGGTCACGGCCATCGCCTGTTCGGGTTCGAATCCTTCGATCTCGGTGCAGACGATCGGGACTCCCGCTTCGACGTATCTTTGTTATCTCACGGACACGACGGCCTGCCAGGATGTCCAACTTTTCGACACGGTGGATGTCACGGGAGAGCCCGACACGGCCAACTCCAAGACGCTGCGCCGCGGCACGCTCGGTTATCATTATCAACCATCCCCGCGGAAGCCGACGTCGCTGACGAGCGAACAGATGAAGACGATCGTCGTGACCGAGGCGGCGGGCTGGGATATCCTGGCCCAGATCCACACCGATGTGGCCCAGAGCTATATCCACGATTATTACGTCAAGAATCCCAGCCTCTTCCGCTCCGGGAGCCTGACGATCAGCGAGCCCGTTCTCAGCCTGTGGGGCAGCGGCCAGAGCCAAGCCTGTCTTCGGCTGAACGCCAAGGACGGCTTCCTTAACAGCAAGCTCGAGCTGTACTTCAAGATCACGGCCGGCCCCAAGGAGCTGATCCTGGATTTCGCGGGCTCCACATGCGCTCTGGTGGGCTCCGACGGCACCGCTCCGGTCCAGTCCACCGGAGGCAGCATCGTCGACCAAGCCGTCAAGATGTTTGGGAGCATGAGCCGGATCCGGATCCCGCTGTCGATCATCACGGACGCCCTTCCCTCGCTCAAATGCCTGCTCCCCGACGGAACCGCCATCATCTTGAGCGATATCTTCAAGACCGGAATCCAGCTCCGGCCGACCTCGACCCAGGGCGCCGGCTATATCGTCGTCGGGCTGTCCTACCTGCGCCGCGACATGCCCAATCGAAACTTCGGCAACAATTTCGGCGATTACAATTACGAGTTCGGCCACAAGCAGCCGATCGCCATCGCCGTCTCCAATTGGATCCTCTCCGGCCTCGTGAATGAGATGTTCAAACCGGTTAAGACATTCGAAGTCAAACCGAACATCGACTTCGGAGAGGACAAGAAGATCGGCCTGGCCATCGTCGATACCTGGGAGTCCAAAGTCGAAAACGTCGGACTCCGGATCCATGAGGCCGCGCTCGATTTCTATAAGTACGACATCAAGGGAATCCCGGACTGCGGCGAATGGGCCACGTTGGTGGAATGGGCGGTCGGGAGCGATTGGATATCCCCGTCGATGGGAAATCCCGGCAAGCCGGGATACAGGTGTCACACCCACGGCGTTCGCATCTGGGAGTGGGTCCTGCCGATCGGCTTGAGCGTCGGAACGGATAAAAAGACATACGTCGGATTTCAGAACGTCCAGGCCGGCCCGATCTACGACCGCAGCGATGCCGGGGAGGATTTCAGGGGCGTGATCGACGCCGGCATATTCAACAATATCAAGATTGTCGCGCCCACGTATAAGATTGCCGACCTCGACAAATCGCTCTCGATCTACAAGATCGACGGCAATTCCGTGGAGTTCATCGCCTCGTTCAAGTTGATCTAGGCGGCGGCTTTTCGTAAGGACCTCAGCGCGATTTGCCGCCCTTGGCCGCCCAGGCCTCGAGCGATTGCCCCTCCGAGATCATAGTGACGTTCTCGGCCCTCGCTTGGGCCAGGAACCAATCGAGGAATTCCTGCCGCTGCGCCGGCCAAGGCCAGGGCAAGCGCCGCTCCTCCGCCTCTTTTCGCAAGCTATCCCATTTCGCCAGGACGACGTAGGCCACGGGCAACTGGACGCGCTTCACGCGCCGGGAATATTCGATCGTGCCCGCGACCTTGCGTTCGGCGCCCTTAAGAATGTCCCACGACCGGAGGAGCGTTTCGAGGGACAAGAACTTGGCGTCGGGAGGGGAATAGCAGCCGAGATAGTCCCCGGCTCCCTCGACGGCTCTCTCGAGGAGGGCCAGAAAAGCGGAGACTCTTCCCGCGACGGGACCGTAGTAGCCCTTGATGAATTCTTCCCGGAGCTTTGAGGCGTCGAGATCCGGATTCCACAGGAGCTTGGCCAGTGCCCAAGCCCTGAGCTCGGCCATCTCCGACCCCCAGGACTGATAAGCGCCTTGCTCGAAGATGCCGCGCACCTTGTTGCCGACGAAAAGCCGGATGTTGGGGCCGAGGACTCGGTAGTTGGGGTGCGGCTGGACATAGTGGGAAAAATCGGTCGTGTAATCCCAGACGAACAGGCGGTCGGCGACCGCCGACCACCCCTTGAGGTCTTCGAAGAACGCGGCGTTCCGCGGGCCGTCGAGCGGCTGGCTGAAGGAGCACTCGATGCTGCAGAGCCGGACGATGACGTTCGCCCGCGGCCGGGTGATTTTCGGCGGCTTCCGCGTATATTGATAAGCGAGCGTGTCGATTGCGACTCCGGGAAATTCGGCCTCGATGTCCGCGGCGACGGCGTTGACAAACCTGAGGAGAAGTCCGGACGGGCTGCCCTCTTCCTCGTCCACGGCCCGGCAGCGCGGGCAGGTGCAGGGATTGAAGCAGTCGTTCTGCGACACTGAAGCGATGGTCGCCTTCGGATTGAGGCGCAGCCGTTCTTTGAGGTTCTTGACGAGCTCCCTCCTCATTTCTTCATTCGTCAGGCAGAGCTGGGCATTCTTGTCCGTCCGCACGCCTTTGATCTCGCTGAACCATTCGGGATGGTCTTTGAAGTACTTGTCCGGCGGGATGAGCGGATAGAAGGTGTGGACGAAGCCCTCGTAGACGTGCCTTCCGCCGTGGAGGTCGTCTCCACCCGAGCGAATGCCGTTGGCCTTGTTCCGGGCGGCCCAGAAGTCGTCGAAGGCGACGTACCAAAAGGGTTCGCGATATTCGAGAGGCGGAGAGTAGCGGAGCGAAACGGAGCCGACTTTAAGCGTCGGCCGCCGGGGCATGCGGCTGGCGGTCGAAGTCCACCACCGGCAGCCGACGACGTCTTCGAGGAACGTCGCGACCGCATACCAGGTTCCGCGGGGGCTGCCGCCGGCGAGGATGAGGTCGCTGCCGGTCGAACGGACGACGATCTCTTCCGGGGCCAGGGCCGCGGCGCTGAACGACGGGTCGGCAAGCCGGGCGGCGCCTTCGCCGACCAGCAGGCGGCCTCCTGTGGTTGGGGCCGCGGACGTCACGGCGAATTCGCCGCCGGTGACGATGTGCAGGAAGAAGGCTAGGTCCTGAGCGGCTTGTTTTTCCGTGTCCGAGGCGCCGTCTGCCACGACCACGGCCGCCATCGCCTTCCCGCCCCAGGCGATGGTCAAACTCGCGAAACTCGCCGATGTCAACGCCGTTAGCGAGGCTACGACAGCGAGGACGTTTTTCAGGAATCTTCTGAGACGCATGACAGCCCTCCTTCCCGAAGCCGATATTATTCTCGAGCGAAGGAGATTACAAGAAGCCAGATAAAAGAAAAACAGTTGATCTGCTTGATTTGTAGCGGGATTGAGGGAATGACCCGCGTAGGACTTGAACCTACAACCCGCAGATTAAGAGTCTGCTGCTCTACCAATTGAGCTAGCGGGCCATCGAAGTAGAGGTATTTTATTCATCCGGCGAGCGCTTGTCAAACGCAAGCACATCTGCTGATACGAGAACCGACGGCTGTCTAGGACGCCAGCGCCGCCAGCTCCTTCATCATCTCCGGGCTGGCGATGAAGATGAGAACATCCTTCTCGGCTATTGGCGTCGTCTTGGCCGGATTGAAGGTGAACTCCTTGGCCCCTCCCTTACGGAGGGCGACGAGGAGCGCCCCGGTCCTTTCCTCGAACTTCGATTCCTCGATGGTCTTCCCCGCCAGAGCCGATCGAGGCCCGACGGTCACTTCGTCGACGCGCAGCACCCGCTCCCGCTCGCGAAGCATCATGTCGAGGAAGGTCGTCGCCGCCGGCCTGATCATCTCCGAGACCATCCGCATCCCGCCGATGAAGGCCGGCGAGATGACGCTGTCCGCCCCGGCCTTGACCATCTTCTTGTGTGACGCGACGTCGATCCCTTTGGCCACGATCCTGATGTTCGGGTTCAAGCTGCGCGCGCTGACGGTGACGAAGAGGTTCACCTCGTCCGTCGGGAGGCAGGCGATGAGCCCCTTGGCCCGCTCGACGCCGGCTTTCTGAAGGACGGCGTCGTCGGAGGGATCGCCGTGGATATGGAGCACGGCACCGATCGCGGCCAGCCGGTCGAGCTTCTCCTTGGACGGGTCCACGACCACGAAGCTCTTCTGCGTCGTGACCATCTCCTTGATGATGGACTGGGCCGTTTCGTCCGCGCCGCAGACGATATAGTGATCCCGGAGCCGGGCGATTTCCTTGTCCATTTTTCTTCTCCCCAGGATATTCTTGAGCTCCCCTTCCACGACGAAGGCCGTTATGGACGAGACGGCGTAGGCGATCGTTCCCAGGCAGAGGACGATGTAGACGACGCCGAAGACGCGGGCGGCCGGGTTGAGGCTGAGGTCGTGGACCTCGCCGTAGCCGATGGTCGCGGCCGTGATGACGGTCATATAGACGCTGTCGAGGAGGGACCATTCGCGGCCGCCGAGGATCTTGAAGCCGGCGACGCCGATGACGAAGACGACAAGAAAGACGGTGAGGGCGGCGAAAATCCTTTTTCTGCTGTCCATGATCTGTGGGACGCTCGGAACTAATTTATCACAGTTCGAAAAACAGATAAAGAATAAGCACCGGAGGGAAGCCCGTTGACCCTTCGCTCGGGCCTGTGGTATTAGTTAGGTGCGCAAGCCTAGAAGAAACGGACCGCAACATGCCCGAGACTCTGAAACATTACGCGATCGAATCGACCCTCGGTACCGGGGGCATGGGCATCGTCTACCTTGCCCGCGACACCCGGCTCCAGCGGGCCGTGGCCATTAAAGTCCTCAAGCCCGAGCTCGTCACCGACCCGGCGAAAAAAAGCCGCTTCATCACCGAAGCCCGCGCGGCGGCCGCCATCTCCCATCCGGCCATCGCCCAGGTCTTCGACATCGACGAAGCCGGCGGGACGACCTTCATCGCCATGGAGTATATCGACGGCCGGACGATCAGCCGCCTTCTCCGCGACCAGGAGCTCGACCTCATCGGCGCGGTCGAGGTTGCCCACCAAGTCGCCGAAGGATTGGCTAAAGCCCACGATTCCGGGATCATCCACCGCGACATCAAATCCGACAACATCATGGTCACCAAGGAAGGCCACGCCAAAATCCTCGACTTCGGCCTGGCCAAGCTGCTCCAACCGGACGCGGAAGTCGCGATCGAGACGGCGACGGCCGACGGAGCGGATATCACCCGGACGAAAACTCAGGACCGGACCCGGACCATGCCGGGAACGGTGATGGGGACGACGCCCTACATGAGCCCGGAACAGGCGCGCGGCCAGGATCTCGGTCCGGCCAGCGACATCTTTTCGTTCGGGATCGTCCTCTATGAAATGGTCGCGGGAGAACGGCCGTTCAAAGGCGACACGCCTCTAGACACCATGCATTCGATCGCTTTCGAAGAACCCAAGCCGGTGACCCTGGTCAAAAAGAACATCCCGCCCCAGCTCCACCGGATCATCACGCGATGCCTGCGCAAGCGGCGCGAGGACCGCTACCCCAACGCCCACGTCTTGGCCGACGACCTCAAGAACGTGAAGCACGAGCTCGAGACCGGGACGAGAACAAGCCTGCCGGCAGGAACGCGGCTGATGGATTGGTTCAACTGGATCAAGACGTCATTCCCCTACGGGACCAAAGGCCTGGCCGTCGTCGGCGCGGCCGTGATTGTTTCCGGCGTCTTTACCTTGACCAATTTCCAGTGGGGGAACCTGATCGGCCCGGCCGTGATCTTCTTCTTTGTCTACCGGGCCTTGAAGAACCGCCAGCAAGGGAAGCTCAAGTCGTTCGTCAAGAAAGTCTCGGCTCTTCCCGAGGTCCGGGCCATCATCATCAAGGGAGAGTCCGTGACGGTCGCCATCGACAAATCCCCGGCCAAGACCTATATCCGGATCACCAGCCTCATCGACGAGATCAACGAGAAGCGGTTCCTGACGAAGCCCGTGACGGCCGTGATCAAAGACGACCTTTCCGACGCTGAATTCCGCAATCTGCTGAAGACGGGCGGCGTCACCTACGCCCGCGAGGGATAGGCTCGGCCGGCGCCGCTTCTTTCCGCGAATCCTCGCCCCGTCAAGCTCTGAAAACGGAGGCCGGTTCGACCCGGCTGATCCGCCTCATGGCGAAAGCCGCCCCGACGAGGGCGATGAGCAGGGTTATGACAAAGAAAGCGATCTTGATCGCCGGGCTGTAGCTGAACAGGATTCCCTGCTTCGCGATCCCGTTCCGGAATCCCTGGACGAAGGCGATGGCGATGCCGTAGCCGACGAATCCGAAGAGGAGGGCTTGGGTAAGGATCAGGCGGCGGACGTAGCCGTTGTCTGCCCCGATGGCCTTCAAGGTCCCATAGTCCCTGAGTCGGTCGACGGCCGCCGAATACATGGTCAGCCCGATGATGATCATGCCCGCGAGCGTGGCGAAGACGATCAGCGTCCCGATGGACAGGGCGATGCCGCTCGTGGACAGAACCGTCGAGACGGTGGCCGCCGAAAAGTCCTTCTTCGTCCAGGCCCTCACCCCGTAGATCGTCCCGTTGATCCGGTCGCGGACGGCCGCGGGGTCCGTCCCCGCCTCGACGTCGACGAGGAAGGCGCTCACCTTGTTCGAGGGGATGCCGCCCAGTTCGCGGGCCCTCGACGCGGTCGTGAACACGTAGGTCCCGCCGAAGCCCCGCACCCCGCGGCTTTCGACGGCGACCAGGACGCGCCGGCCGTTGATCTCGAACGACGTGCCTAGGCCCGCTTCGTTCAGGTTCGGTTTGTCGAAGACGTCGATCGAAACCGCGCCTTCCTCGAGGAGATCATTCAAGCTCCCCCGGGCCAACCCCCAAGGCCCGCCCCGGAACTCGGGCGGCTGGGCGCCGATGACCTGGACGGGCTGGGACTGGCCCTCCTGGAACTTGGCCGCGCCGCCGGTGACGATGATCGGATAGGCCTTGCGCAGGCCGGGGATGGATTCGAGCTGGCGGCCGACGCGGACGTCGATCGGGGCGACGGCGTTGACGTTGGTCGTCTTGTTGTCGACGACCCAAATGTCGGCCTTCGTATTGTCCACGAGCGAGGACATGAGTCCGGTCAGGAAGAGGAAGATGCCTACCTGCTGGCCGACGAGGAAGGTGGAGATGACGATGCCGAGCACGACGCCGATCGATTTCGGCTTGTCATAGCGGATGAAGCGGAGCGCGAGCCGGAGCATCGGCCTCCCTCATTCCCCTTTCAAGCGGATGACGCATTCGACCCGCGCGCCGAAGAGAAGACGCGCTCCGGGCTCGAGCGCGATCCAGACCTCTCGGACGCGCCGGTCTTCGAGGTCGCCGACGGCGTCGGAAAAGAGGGATTTCCGGCGCAGCGAGGGTCCAGCGAAGGTGACCTCGCCCTTCGCCAGGGGCTCGGTCATGCCGGGCGTCCGGATCACCGCCTTCTGCCCGACCTCGACCTGTCCGGCATAGAGCTCATCGACCTCGCAGCGGGCGACCAGGGGGCTCTTGGGAGCGAAGGTCCCGAACGGCTTTTCGGGGGAGACGAGCGAACCGACGGTGATATCCAGGGACAGGACCTGGCCGTCGGAGCGGGCCTTGATGAACCGGCGGTCGTATTCGGCTCGGGCGAGCTCGAGGCTGGCCAAGGATTGGTTGAGGCCGTTCTCGGAGCCGACAACCAGCGCTTCGAGTCTTTTCACCTCTTCCTTGAGCGATTCGTACTCGGCCTGGGCCCCGTCGAACGCGGACTTGGCCTGCGCGTTCTGCTCGAAAAGCGTCCGGGCCCGCTCGAAAGTCAGCCTGGCGTTGTCCGTCCTGATCCTCGTCGAAGAGAGGGCCGCCTTGGCCGCATCGATCTGCGAGCGCTGGGACCTGACCTGAGCCTCGGCCTGGTCCAACCGGGCCTTTTCGATGGCGCTGGTGAGGGCGACGAGGACCTCCTCCCGGACCACGGCGGCCCCCGGCCTGACGGCGATCTTCGTCGCGATCCCCGACACCTCGCTCTGGAGGTCGAGGATCCGGCCCTCGGGCTCGATCCGCCCCAAGCCCACGACCTGGGCCGGGCTCATTTCCGGCTTCGGCGCGCTTTCGGCGGGAGCCGGCTTCTCCTTCGTGCAGCCTGCCGAAAAAGCGAAGGCCAGGACCGCCAACGCCGCCGCTGTCGCTCTCCATCTCGCGTCGTTCATGGTGTTTTCCTTTTGTCCTTCGTCTCGACCACTCGTCCGTTCTCGAGGGTAATGATCTTGTCGGCGTATTTCTCCAGCCGGGGATCGTGGGTGACGACCGCCACGGCCTTGCCCATGTCGGCCAGTTTGCGGAGCTCCTTCATGACGACCTCGAAGGAGCCGGCGTCGAGCGACGCCGTCGGCTCGTCGCAGAGGACGATCGAGGGATCGGCGACGAGAGCGCGGGCGATGGCCACGCGCTGCTGTTCGCCCCCCGACAGCTGCTTCGGGAGGGAGCGCTTGCGCTCGCTCAGCCCGACGAGCTCCTGGGCGCGGCGAACCTTGTCCCGGGCTTCGGCCTTGCCGACCTTGTTGAGGAGGAGCGGGACCATGATGTTCTCCTCGGCGCTGAGGGGAGCGATCAGGTTGTAGTTCTGGAAAACGAAGCCGATCACGGTCCTCCTCAAGCGGGCCAGCTCGCGGTCGTTGAGGTCTTTGGTGTTCGTCCCCGTGACGCAGACGTAGCCGTCGGTCGGGTAGAGCACGCAGCCGATGAGCGAAAGGAGGGTCGTCTTTCCGGATCCCGAAGGCCCGATGATCAGCAGGAGCTCGCCGTTGCGGATCTGGAGGTCGGTCTTCTGCAGGGCGACGATCTCGATGTTGCCGCTCCGGAATTTCTTGGACGCGCCGATGAGTTCGGCGACGACGCCCGGCGTCTCTCCGGGGCAGCATTCGGCAACCTTATTTTCGCTCATGGGGGGAAGTATCACTATGGGGAGCAGAAAATATAATGCATTATCATTACTGCTCCCCGAGTACTAGCCGGGTATAAAATAATTTTCGCATCAAATATATTTTGCCCGGCATAGTATATCCGGAGGAGGGCTCGAAACAAAGCCGAATTTACGGGCTTCCGGGCGATCAGGCCTCGAACTTGAATCTCTGGCTGGAAAAGAGATTGAGGCAGGCTACGACGGCATCGGTATCGTAGAGGATGCCCTTGTTCCGCGACAATTCCTCTAAGGCCTTCTCGATGCCCAAGGCCGATCGGTAGGGCCGGTGGGAAGACATGGCTTCCATGACGTCGGCGACGGCCAGGATCCTCGCCTCGAGGAGGATGTCCCGGCCTTTGAGCTTCTGCGGATATCCCGAGCCGTTCATCCGCTCGTGGTGCTGGTAGACGATCTGGGCGACAGGCCAGGGGAAATTGATGTCCTTGAGGATCTCGTAGCCGATCCGCGAATGGCCCCTGATCATGGCCTGCTCGAGGCTCGACAGCTTGCCCGGCTTGCTCAGGATTTCGAAGGGAATGGAGATCTTCCCGATGTCGTGGATGACGCCGGCCACCCGGATCCCCTCGATCTGTTCTTTGGGCAACGCCATTTCCGTCGCGATCGCCCGAGCCAGGTTCGAGACGCGCTTCTGATGCCCCGCCGTATAAGGATCCCGGGCCTCGACCGTGCTGGCCATGACGTTGATCAGGCTGCCCAACGCTTCCCGGAGGTTGGCCGTCGTTTTCTGCAGCTCGTTTTCGACGCGTTTGCGCTGGCTGATGTCGAGGGCGAAGACCGCAACCCTTGTGACGTCGCCCCCGGCGTCGAAGATCGGATAGACATAATTAATGTACGACTGGTCGAGCCGGGCGTCCTCGAAATGGGCGGGTTCCCGGCTCTGGAAGACCTTCTGGATCTGGGTACGGCGCTGGGCGCCAAGATCGGGAGAGAGAAGGTCGAAAATGACTTTTCCGACGATATCGTCGCTCTTTGTTACGAACCGGTCAGCGAAAGCCCGGTTGACGACCCTGGCGACGCCGTCCCGGTCGATGATGAAGGCCGGGTCGGGCAGGGCGTTGATGAAGGCCTGGAGCGTCGTTTCGCTCTCCCGCAGGGCTGCCTCGGCCTTTTTTCGCTCCGTGACATCGATGACGATGCCCTGAAGGCCGGCCGGCCGTCCGTCCTTGACGATGGCGCGGGCGACGATGAGCGCGGAGAAGGAGGTTCCGTCTTTTCGCCGGACTAGGTATTCGCCCGAGGACGGCTCTCCCGCTCCGAGAACGCGCTGGAAGCTCTCCCCCGCCCGCCCGCGGTCCGTTTCGGCCACCATGCGAAGCACGTTCATCCCTGCGGCGACATCGGTTTCGGAGTAACCGAACCACTCCAGGGCCGTCTTGTTGACGAACGTGAGGCGCCCGCTGAGATCCGCCTCGAATATGGTGGAGGGCAGCGAATCCGCAAGTTCCCGGTACTTCCGCTCGCTCAGCGCGAGGGCGTCGGCCGCCCGCTTGCGCTCCGTGATGTCCTCGATCATCGCTAAAAAGCAGGGCGGCGGACCGCCCGCCGTGCGGATCATCGTCAGGGCCAGCTTCCCCCAGACGATGCCTCCGTCTTTGCGGACGTAGCGCTTCTCCGTTCGATAGTAGGGAATCTCCCCGGCCGAAAGCATCCGGACGTTCTCCTGGTCGAGGTATAGATGATCCGGATGGGTGATGTCCTTGAAGGTGAGGCGGGTCAGCTCCGCTTCGCCGTATCCCAGCATCCGACAAAACGCGGCGTTGGCCTTGAAGAATCGCGAGGTCGTGTCGGCCATGGCCATGCCGATCGGGCATTCCTCGAAGACGTTCCGGAATCTCTCCTCGCTCTCGCGGAGCGTCGCCTCGGCTTTCTTGCGCTCGGTGATGTCGAGGGAGACGTTGGCCAGGTAGAGCGGCTCGCCCGAATTCGAATCATTGATGGTGAACGTCGTGGCGTGGACGTCGGTCGTCCCGCCGGTTTTGAGGTTGAGGTACTGGAGGTCCCCCTCCCAGGTTCCCGCGTCCAGGAGGCTGGGCAGAACCTCGCGGTGGACTTTGTCCCGGAGAGGCTCGGGAATGACCTCGAGGATGTTGGTCCGTTTCACCTCGTCGCGCGAAAGGCCGAGCATCTCGAGCCCGGCCTCGTTGAGGAAGACCATCGTCCCGTCGAGCTCGGCCAGGTTGACGAGCTCGCTCGAATTCTGGACTACCGCAGCAAGCTTCTGGAGCTCCCGCTCGGCCTGCTTGCGCTCCGAGACGTCGCGGGCGATGCCCAGGACGACGGTCCGGCCGTTGAGCTTGACCGGATGCGTCGAGATCTCCACCGGGACCCGGGTGCCGTCCTTCCGCCTGAGGACGAATTCGTCCGGGCCGGTCGGCCGGCCCATGGCGTTCTTAACGAGCAGGGCGGCCGCTTTGGCGATTTGAGAGTTGGGCAGGATGCCGAGCGAGAGGTAGCTCTTGCCGATGATCTCTTCTTTGTTGTAGCCGATCATCCTTTCCGCCGCCCTGTTTCCGTCCAGGAAGCAGCCCTTGAGGTCGCTCAGGTAATACCCGTCGGGCGCGTACTCGAAAATGACTTTAAAGCGTTCTTCGGAGGGAGCAATCTCCTCATCGGGCCGGAGGTCGCGGAGATCGGGCTGCTCAGCTTCGAGCTCCTTAACCCTGAGACGCAGAAACTGGATTTCCCGGGCGAGGCTCTGCCGCGAGCGGCCTTCCAGGCCGCTCCCGCCGGCGCTCTCCGCAAGCTCTTCCTTTCTCGACAAGGGTTTCTCTTTTCCGGCCCATCATCGCCGAAGACGGCGGCGCGGGGAATCGCCGTTTGGAATGAAGCGGGGGGGGAATTTAGGCCGACTTTCATCGCCTCCGGAGGTGAGGCGGGAGGGCTCAGCGGACCGTAATCAGATTCCGTTTGCGCAATTCCTCGAGCCCGTGCCTCCAGGGTCCCGCCGCGCCCCATATATAATAGCTGAAGTAGCGAACCGTCATCTGATAGATGGGCACCCACGGCTGGAGCTCGGCATAGTAGTGATTCGACTCGCCGTTGGAGGGATGGTTCATCCACATGTGGAGGAATTCGGGCTCGCCGACCGGAAACGCCCCGACGAAGCCGATGTCCTCTTCGGCGTCATAGCCCGCGTTCCAGCCTTCCTTGAGGAAGATCACCTGCCCGAAATACTCCTCGGGCCGCATCCGGAATTCCAGGAGGCCGTCCCTTCCCGGGACGGTGAACAGGTCTTCCGTCCAATGGCGCCTGCCGAGCTCGAGGATCGGCTGGGGCCCCAGCATATTGGCCTCCGGATTGCGGAAGGCCAAGGCGAAACGGACCTCGACGAGCGGCGAATTCCCGTAGAGGGTGAAGGTCTTTTCGAGCCTGTTGCCGTAATAATCGGCCTTCATCTTGACCTGGACATAGGTCCCGCTCGCCTTGACGATCTCCGCCTCGTAGACCTTGTGCGTCTCCATGCTAGCCTGGCCGAGGAAATCCTCGAATCCGCCGTAGGGATAGAAGCCGCGCTCGCGGAAGGGCCGCTTATCGGTCGACGTTTCCTTCTCCGGCCAGAGCTTGAAGAAGATGTTGTCGTTTTTCTCCTTGACGGTGTACTCGATGACCCGGGCTCCGATCGCCAGCAGAGTGACCTGGACGCGGTCGTTTTCCATTCGGTATTCGCCGAGGCCGTCCCCGTCAAGGTCGACGGCATAAGCCTTGGGCGCACCTGAAGCGGCCTCGACGCCGAGCTGGCTCCAGTTCTCGGCCCCCAGCGCCCTGACGCGGACGCGGTAGGAGCCGGCGGCGAGCTTGAGGCGGAAGGTCAGCTCTTCGTAGAGGGCCGGCTTGGCCGCGCCCTGAAGGCTTGTTTCGAGGACGGGCGCGTTCGCGGCATCCTTCTTGAAGACGGCGAGCTCGACGGGATAGGACGTCCGGTCCGCGAAATTGTGAATCGAAACGGGGTAAGCGATCTCGGGCGCCTGGCCATAGAGGAGCTGATGAGCGGAGATGGCCCGCGGCAGATCGAGGATGGCCAGGGTTCTTTTTTTCCGGGACCCCCATGTGAACTCGACGAGGAGAGAATTTACCTTGCCCATGGCGGCGAGGGTCGGCTTGATTTTCATCGCAAGCGTCCTGGTCGAGCCCGCGGGAAGGCTCAGGCTTTTCGGATAGTCGCCCGCGAGTTGAAGCTCGGGCGCGGCCGCGATCTTGAGGGAGCCGGATAAAGCGGTGCCCCGAACGTTCGAAAGGCTTACCTTGAGTTCATAGCCCTCCACTGAGGCTTCGACCCGGACCTGGTCGCCGAAATAATCCTCGAGATACTCCCGGTCAAGGAGGAGCATCTGGAGCGTTTCGCGGAATTCCCGAGGACCGAGCATTTTGCCCAAGGGCAAGATGCCGACTTCGCGCCGGTCGAGGATGGCCTTCCATATCCCGTCTCTCGTCAAAAGCGCTCCTTTTTCGGTAAACAGGACCATGCAGGGTGGAGCGTCCTCTCGGATGAAACCGGTGGGCAGGATGAACGGGATGTCCTCGTTGTCGATCTGCTTCTTATTCCCCTCGACCGCGATATAGCCGTCGTATTGGAAAGGATCGCACTCGGCGCTGAACACCGGCCGGAACATATATCCGCTTCTCGCCTTGACGAACTTGATCCAGTCCGCTTCGGAGGGTGTATCCTGGATCTTCAAGCCGTCCCAGCTCGAGCAGCCGAAGCCGAGAGTCCCCAGGCTGTGGGTGGCCTTCCCCGTCCCGACATCGGTGACGACGTCGAGCCCGACCTTGGCCAACCACGCCGGGAGCTCGTCCTTGAGGAGATAGTCCATATAGCCGTTGAAAGTGAACCAATCGTTGCCCTGAGCGAGGCCTTTGGCGATCACCTCGAGAGGATGGCCGGGGAAGCAGGTGACGCTGTGGAGGAGCGATCCTGTGGCGAACCAGCCGCGATGCATATCGCAGCGCTTTACGACGTTCTCCACCTGGCGGATCAGTTTTTTGAACCGGGCGAGGTCTTCCGTGTTGTCCGAAATAGCTGCAAAAATCCTCCGAGCCCCATTCTCGAGCCGGAACGCCTTGACCTCGTGATAGCCCTTGGCTTGGAACTGGTGGCTGATCAGAGCGGCGCGCTCGGGGTCGGCCGGAGCTTTGCCGGCCAGCGTTCGGCCCGGTTCGCTCGAAGGTGACGCGAACACCAGGAGGTTCTTCGGACCGGCCGCGAGAGCGGATTCGACGGCCGCCGGCGACAGCTGCTCGAACTCCTCATACGGCGCGCCGAGGAGTCCGGCCAAAAAGCCCTCCTCCATCGCGAGGCCGGGAAGGCCGAGTTCCTCGGCGATGTCGACTTTGTTTTGGGCGATCGTCCTCTCCACATCGGGATGGCTGAGCTGAAAAAGGTTTCCGTATCGGTGCCATTTCCAGAAAATCGTGTGCCAGTAGTTGGTATAGCCGCTGAAGCGGCCGGGGGTCATGATGGCGGGGATGAGCGCCGCGCTCCGCGGCGCCGGCGTGAACCGCTCGAGTTGTCCCCCGGTTTTTTGGGGAGGCCGGCCTTGCCCGAAGAACGCCAAGAAGAGCCCAAAAAGGATCGTCAAAAAGACCGTCGTTCTTGTGCGCATGGTCGTTCCTTCCGCCCTGAGAGAGGTTTATGGAATCTGCGATCCCTGGAGGGCTGCCCATCTCTTCCGGGCGTCCTCGATCTTGGCAATGCCGGGATCGGCGTTTTTCCAGACATTCAGCGCGATCTTCAGGTGCTCCAAGGCGCTCTTCTTATATCCCATATCGAGATAGAGAAGGGAAAGCTCGTTATGGAGCTCGGGATCGAAGGGGCTCGATTTCAGGTTCTTCAGGAAATATTCCTCGGCTTTCGGGAAATCCTTGAGTTTTCGATAGCATCGCCCGATGAGGATATTCGTGTCGGGATAGGTCGGGCGGGTTTCCAGGGATTTCTTGTACTCTTCGATCGCCTGCTGATATTCGCCTTTCAATTCCAGGACCCTCCCTCGATACTCCAGAAAATCCGGCCGGGAACTTTCCATTATCGGGCCCTGGAGGGCGGTTTCGCTTTCCTGGAGCGCTCGTTCCGCCTTTTCGGCGTCTCCCAGCTCGACATAATAGCCGAGATAAAGAAGAGGAACCATCTTATCCCAGGGTGGACCCGCCTGGGACTTGAATTCCTCGATGATCTTGAGCGCGTCGCTCATCCGGCCGGCCAGAAAAAGCGTGTCGGAGGTCCTGATTCGGTCGATCAGAACCATAATGGCCGGCATGCTTTTTTTCACTTCTTCCATCCGAAGAGCCGCGTATTCGAGCGATTTGCGGCATTGGCCCTGGGTTCGGAAATCGCGCTCCAGGGCCGTATAAACGCTCATCCTCTCCTGGGGAGTCTTGCAGATTTTCAGCGCGTCCAGATACATGCGCTCGGCCCGATCGAAATCGCCCAGCTTGGATTCGATCTCCGCCACCGAGAGCAGAACGGTAATCCTTCCCGGTTCGAGAAGGAGGGCTTTTTCATAATAGGTTTTGGACTTCTCTAAATTTCCCATCGACCAATACAGCCAACCGATGAACGTGTAGGATCTTATATCTTCGGGATAGCGCCGGGCATATTTCTCGTAATAGTCCAGGGCCTCTTTGAATTTTCCCTTCCTCTGATAATACGAACCGATCCAGAGAAGAGCATCCTGCTTCTCGGCATCGAGGGCAAGAATCTTTTGATATTCGGCCAGCGCTTCCTCAAGTTTGTTTGTTTGAGAATAAATCATGGCCAAGACCTGATGGCCGGCGAGGTCATCGGGATTCAGCTCGACCATCATCTTCACGACGGCCAATCGCTTCTCCGAATCGTTCTTGAACATGTAATAGTCGGATTTGACCAAGTACTGCACACGCTCGGGCAATTTATAGAGATTTTGCATGAGGGAACCGAATGCTTGTTCCCTCTTCTCCCCCCGATTCAAATAAACATAGAGGGCCTGCAGATCATAGTAGGCGTAGGCGAAGGTGGGATCGATCTCGACGGATTGCTCGACCTCTTTGACCGCCTTCTCCCAGTTCTGTTCGAACGCCGCCGCGCCGGCTCCCTCGATATAGGACTTCAAAGCCGAAACGGAGCTCGTCGCGATTTCCGAGACGGGGAGGTCTTTGATATCCTTGAGATGCTGTTCCGGAATCCCCAGATCGCGCCGGATCTTCAACGACATTTCGTCCGCCAATGGGAAGATATCCCGGCCCCGGAATTCGCTCTTGGCGATCTCGGCCGTCCGCTGCGTCTCATAAATGGACGTTTCGACGACCAGATCCTCTCCCGTTTTCGATATCGACCCCGTGAGGAAATACTTCATATGCAGATCACGGGCGATCTTGCTTTTGAGGGTCAACGGCGATCCAATCCCGTCTTGAAATCCGGCCTTTTTCAGGCTCTCGATGAAAAGAAATTCCCATTGAACTTGGACGAAAAGGTCCTGGGAGAGGTCGATGCCGAGAAGAAAAGGAATGGCGTAGCGGAGCCAATTCTGGGAGGCATCATCCGATTTGTTCTCGAAGAAAAACAGGGCGAAGCTCTTGCGGAACTCGCCTTTAGGGATGACCCGCTCGACGGTCTTCCCTTCCTCGGTCTTCAAGGTCACAGTCGTCGTAGCCGCGCCTAGATCTCTGCCGTGAAACAAAAAGACAAGGAGGGCCGCCGAAGCCGCGAGATTGGCTGAAATGCCTATTTTCTCGGGCTGAGCCCATTTCGCCCGCCCCGGCCGTCCATGAAAATAGGAGACGATGAGAACCGTGGGGATCATCGACAACAGGGCGACGAGACTGAAGCTCGGCAAATGGGAAGACAGGACAAAACGGTTCACCAGCCACTTGACGAGCTGGAGAACCCCCAGAGATGCCAAAAGATAGATCCCCAAAATCTGGGGGACGCGCCTCTTGATCAGGATCCCGAGCCAAGACAGTCCTTCTTCGGCCGATCCGGCCCGGAGGTCCTTCTGGACTTGGAGCAAATCCCGGAACATCTCGTCGGCATTCTGATATCGCTCGCCGGGATCTTTTTTCAGGGCTCGGCCGACGATTTGCTCCAACGCGGCAGGAATGCCGGCCCGCAGCGTCCGCGGCGGCTTCGGCTCCTGGTGTAAAACGGCATGGAGAATGACCTGGTCGTGGTCTCCGTTAAAGGGCATCTGTCCCGTCAGGCTTTGATAGAGAACCACTCCGAGCGACCAAATATCCGTGCGGCGGTCGACGTCTTCCCCCTTCGCTTGTTCCGGCGACATGAAGGCTACCGTTCCCATGGTGGTGCCTTCCCTCGTCACCTGGACGGCGCCGCGGACTTTGGCCAGCCCGAAATCCATGATCTTGGCCTGGCCCTCCTTGTCGATCATGATATTGGCGCTCTTGATATCCCGGTGAACGATGCCTTTGAGGTGGGCTTCTCTCAAGCCGGCCGCGACCTGCGCGCCGATGTCCACCGCCTCCTCGAGCTTGAGAGGGCCTCGCTCGATTTTGCTTTTCAAGCTCTCGCCCTCGACAAAAGCCATAGAGATGAACATGCGGCCATCGGCTTCGTCGATTTCGTGGACGGCGCAGATGTGGGGATGATCCAGGGCGGCGGCGGCCCGGGCTTCTCGGATGAACCGTTCTTTCGCCTGAAGATCATAGGTCCATTCGGAGGGTAGAAATTTCAGCGCGACAACCCGATCGAGCTTCGTGTCCGTCGCTTTATAGACGATGCCCATCCCGCCCCGGCCGACCTCCTCTAGGATCGCGTATCGTCCGGCGAAGATCCCGGCGAGGTCGGGCTCTTTCCGGAGCGTTGACATCGACACCGTATGGAATTCGGCGCTTTTTTCGGATGAAGAGAGGAGTGCCGAACACTGGCTGCAAAAGCGTGATGAATCCGGATTGGAGGAATGGCACTTAGGACAGATGAGAGGCATTTCCGTCCCCTTCCTTTTTTAGCTTGGCTAAAGAATAGCAAAGGGGTCGGGAAAGGTCAATTTTTTGATCCGAACGTAAATATTTTTTACCGGCAAAAACGATCTATATGGATAACCGCAGGTTTGAACGATCATTGGGGCTGGCATGGAATTTGCTTATTTACAGGATGGGCGACCATCGGGCATGCAAGTCTCAAGTTCTTTTCTGAAAAAATTAACGAATATTTTAGTTGACAAACTAAAGTCTTAGTTGTATATTATGAGCGCCATGAAAGAACTCACTCGAGCCGAAGAGCAGATCATGCAGATCATCTGGAGGCTGGGCCGCGCCTTCGTCAAGGACATCGTCGAGGATTTCCCGGAGCCCAAGCCGGCGTACAACACGGTCTCGACCATAGTCCGCATCCTGGAGAAAAAAGGGGTCGTTTCCCACAAAGCCTACGGGAACACCCACGAGTATTTCCCCTTGATCACGAAGGACGAGTACAAGAAGAAATTCATGAAGTCCTTCCTCCGGCGGTACTTCGGCGGCTCCTTCCCCGAGATGGTCTCCTTCTTCGCCGGGGACCGCGACCTGAGCCTGCAGGAGCTCGAGGAGATCCGGCGGCGCTTGAACGAAGAGATCGACTCGCAAAAGAGGGACAAAAAATGACATCGTTCCTGGTCTACATCCTTCGCGCTTCCGTCGCCTTGGCTTTCTTTCTCGCCGTTTACGAGCTTTTTCTGAAAAAGGAAACCTTCTTCCAGCTCAACCGTCTCTTTCTCGTTTCGGGCCTGATGCTCGCCTTCCTCATCCCGGCCTTTCCAATCACTTCGCCCTTCCCCTCTTCGGCCGACCTCCCCGCCCTCGACGTCGCCTCGACATCGCCGGCGGCGGGAGGCGGCTTCGGCCCGGTCGAGATCCTCTTCGCTCTCTATTGGGCGGGCGTGCTCGTCTTCCTGGTCCGTTTCGGGCTTCAGCTCGCGAAGCTCCGCGGGATCGTCCGGCACAACGGCATCCGCCGCATCCGCGGGGTCAAGGTCGTCGAGGTCGATCACGAATTTCCGCCGTTCTCCTTCCTCGACATCGTCTTCGTCAACGAAGGCCTCGCCCGCGAGGCCGGCTTCCGCCGGATCCTGGCCCACGAAGGGGTCCACATCCGGCAGCAGCACACCCTCGACGTCCTGCTGATGGAGATCGTCCTCAGCCTCCAATGGTTCAATCCCCTCGTATGGCCATATAAAAAGGCTCTTCAGGCAACGCACGAGTATCTGGCCGATTCGGGAGTCATTGCGCAGGGCTTCAGTCCGGTCAAGTACGAGCTGCTCGTCTTCGAGCAGAACCTGGGCGCCAGCCTGTTCGAGCTGGGGAACAACTTCAAACGATCGCAGATCAAAAGGAGAATCATGATGCTGTCGAAGGCCAAATCCCCCAACGCGGCGAAGCTCAAGCTGCTGCTGGCTCTGCCGCTGGCGTTCGCCCTCGTCCTAGCGTTCGCCGAACCGCGCGCCGCCGCTTGGTCCGGGCCCGTCATCGGCCAGGAGAAAGCCGCCAAGACCTCGGACGAGCAGATCGTCGCGCAAAAGAAGCACGTCGAGGAAGAGCTGAAGCGGCTCTTGACCATGGAAAAAGAGCTCCGGGCGAAGCTCGAATCCGCCCCAAATGAAGAGGCGGCCGTAGAGATCAAGAACAAGCTCAAGACGGTCATCGAAAAAAGAAAAGAGATGGAAGCCGCCCTGTCCAATCCCAATGTCGGCATAAAGATCCCGCAGACCATCGAAGAGCTGGAGCAGGGGCTCGTGAAGCTGGACGCCAAGGAGAAAGACTGCCTGGCGAAGCTGAAGGAAACGAACGATCCTGAAGTCAAAGTCCAGTGCGAGGAGACGCTGAAGAAGATCTCTCAGATGCGGGATGCGTATTCGAAGGCGCTCGAGAAGGCCAAGGCCAACAAGACCGCCAAGGCTGAAAAAGCCGCGAAAGCCGATAAGTAGCCCGCCATCCACCTCGAACGAGGGGAAGACCAGTGAGCCTCGGCTCCCGGTCTTCCCCTTTTTTTTGCTCGATCTTCTTCCCCTGAAATGTCCGGCCGCCCTGTATTATGACGATCCCGGGCGCTTCGGCGTCACTTCTTGACGAGGTTTGCCTCCGCGGCCAATGTCTCGCCCGTCTTCGCGTCCTTCAGCGAAAACCCCAGCTTGTAAGCGCCCGGCCTGAGGTCCGGGAAGACGATCCCGACCAGGAGGAATTCGTTCCCCGCCTCGGATTTCTTGGCGTCGATCAGCTCCCAGTCGATCGGGACCTCCTCCCCTCCCGCCGCGGGGACCATCCTTACGGAAAGATCTCGTTCCGCCGGCGCGCCGGTTCCATGGTCGAGAGGAACCAAGGCCCAGACTCCATCGGCGTCGGGCGGCAGGTCGTTCACGAGCGGAACGGAGTTCGTCGGCAGGAAGGGATAGAAGCAAATGATGGACAGCGGCTCCTTTTCGTTTTTCGCCTGACGCGACATCCTCACGAAATCGGGCTTCGATCCCGGCACAAGACAGGGAAGGCTCTCGGCGAAGGTCAACTCCGGCCGCTCGCCCTGATCCCATGCCTCTCGAGGGCGGAGCGCACGATCAGGTGGAGCATGCTGCGGTATTCCTCCATATGACCGCCCGGGGAGGGATGATAAAGCGAGTAGATCTGCGGGCTCCAGCTCTTCACGGGCTTGAGCCCCGGGATGCCGTTGACTTCCATGACCCGCAGACGCCCCTGCGCATCCACGCGCAAGTCGACGCGGACGTGGTCCCAGCACTCTAGGGCGTCGGTGGCCTTCTTGGTCAGCTCCCGGGCCTCCTCGACCCTCTCCGTGGGGATGCTGATCTTCGTCAGGCCCACGCCCCGGAGATCACTGCGCAGGATCTGGTGTCGGCCGAAGTGAGACTTTTCGACGGTGACGAGGCCGGGCAGGATCTCCTGGAGCCTGCCGTTGCCCAGCATGAGGACCGTGTATTCGTCGCCGGGCAGGAACTCCTCGATGAGCGCCGGTTGGGCGAGCGCCTCGTGCACGTATCGGATGCGCCGCGCCAGCTCCTCCGGATTGTGCACCACGCTGTCGTCGCTGATGCCGATGGAGCGCGATTCGCAATTGGGCTTGACGAAGGCCGGGTATGTCACCTCCGGCAGCGCATCGCCCGCTGCCACAAGCTTATTGGCCGGGACGAGCACCCCGCTCTCGTGCATGATCCGGTGCGTCTCGGATTTTTGGATGAGCTGTTTCATCGTCAGGGAGTTGGGCCCGATGTACGGGATGCCCCTCTCGTCGAGCATGTCGGCGACCCACTCGTCGTCGTCGCTCAGGCCGATGATGTCCTCGCGCTGCGTGATGTAGTACAAGGCGCTCCAGACGATGTCGAAGCTGCGGCTCGAGATGGCCTTCAGGAACTCGTCCTTGGTCGTCACGTCGGCGATCTCGGCGGCCAGGTTGCCCGTGTTGAGCGTCTCGCACACAGTCTCGGTCACTTTCATGTTGCCCCAGCCCTGGGCATCCCCCCCGGGGCCCGTTACGAGCAGCACCTTCCTCATCCGGTCTCTCCTTGCCTCAGAATGTGAACAGCTCCGGGTCGTGCCGATATCTTCTCAAGGCATCGGCCGTCAGCGGCGATTCCGTTTCCAGCAGGCGCGCGATGGCCCCGATCTTCTCCTCGCTCCAGACGATGCGGGAGACGATCTCGAGGTCGATCCGGACGGCCCCATGCCCTGCCGGGGGGAGATCCGCGAGCAGCGCCTCGACCATCGCCCGGTTGGGGTCGAGGATCGCGATCGCCCCCTCGAAGTTGGCTCGCAGGGCTTCCTCGAAAAGGATTCGGCTGTAGCCGTAGTGCGTGCAGCAAAAAGCGGCGGCAACGGGCAGGCGCCTCTCCGGAATTTGCCCGGCGGCCTGCCGAATGCAATTGTCGATCATCGCCCGAACGGTCGCCCCTTCCGGAGTTTTCTCGATCTCGCCTGCAAGTCCGGCGCAGGGCTGGTTTACGATGCGCCGCGCGTCAATTCCTCTCCCGATGAGGCGCTCCCGATGGACGCCGGACTCGATGGCGGCCGGCGTGCCGAGGATGATGACGCGGCTATCCGCTTGGTGGCTCAGGTAGGCGTGCATCATGTCGACGCCGAAGTCGATGATGCCCGTCACCGGAACGGAGGCATCCCGGCTGAACGGCGTTTCGGGATAGATCGCCGACAGCGTGTTGCAGGCGATCAGGATCCGGTCGGGCCGGAAGCCCAGCATCGCCCGAAGCGCCCGGTCGAAAACGCGGGCCCGCTCGGCCATGTCGGGCAGAAGGTTGAAGCCGCGGTCCTGCTCGGGCCAGGCGTTGAAATAGGTCAGGGATACATGTCGATAGCTCCGGCGCGCCTGCAGGCCGTTGACGATGCCGGCGCAGATCGAGAGTCCGCCCAAGCCCGAGTCCGTGATGACGAGCGAGAGGGATCCTTTCTCCGCGCCCGCGCTCATCTCACCGCCCTCCCCTAGCCGGCCGCGTTCGCGTCAGCCAGTCGACGGCCAGGTCCAAAGCCCACGGCGGCGCCTCGTCGATGGTCCCGTCCATGATCCGGGTCATCGCGTCGATCCAGTGCTCCCTATGCTGCATCGTGGCCACACGGTTGCGCAGCATAGCGGCGCCCTTGGCCGGCTCCTGGTCCATCGTCGAGAGGATCATGGCGATCTCGTCGCGAAAGCCCTTGAGGCCGTAATGCCGCAAAAACCCGTGCCAGGCCTCCTCGACGCCCTCCGGGCGAGCCAGCGGCAGGGAAACCTTCTTCAAAGACTCGAAGAACTGCGCGGATTCTTCCCCCTTCAGCAGGCCCAGGGACTCGGCGCCGATTTCATAGGGGATGATTTCAAAGTGAGCCAGCCCCTCCTCGGAGACGCCCGCCTTCACCAGGTAGCCCAGCTTGCGGTAGTGGAGGTCCGTCTCCTGGTAGAAGACGAAGTTGCCCAGGCTATAGCAGATGGGCACGCCGTCCAGGATTTCGATGCCCTGGGGAACGTGGGCATGGTGACCGATGACGAGATCGGCTCCGGCCTCGGCGACGCGCCGGAAGGCTTTTACGAGATAGGGCGGCGGAAAAGGGATGTACTCGACGCCGCCGTGGCAGATCACGAGAGCGATATCCACCTCCGGCCGGACGGCGTGGAGCGCATCGATGACGGCGTCAATATCCCACCCGAACACGCCGGGCCCGGTTATAGCAGCCGTCAGATCCTCGCCTTCGCTGAAGTTGACGATCCCGATGCGGATCCCATGCGCCTTCACGATCAAGGGCCGGCGGGCCTCCTCGGGTGAAATTCCCGCCCCGACGAAACGGATGCCGTTATTCTTCAACAGATCCAGAGTTTCGCCAAAGGCCTCGAGCCCGTAATCGAAGACGTGATTGTTGCCCAACGTGACGACGTCGAAGGGAACCGCGGTTAGACCCTGGATGTGCTCGGGCCGGCCCTTGAAAACAGCGCCGCTCTTCCAGACCGGCGTCCCGGTTCCGGAAAGGGCGCACTCCAGGTTGACGATGCGCAGGTCGGCCCGGCGCAGGACGGGCAGAAGGTCCCCGTAGACGGCCTCGGGCGCACGCGCGATGATCCCGTCGAAAGCCCGGATGGGGGCCCAGTCGCCGGCGATGATGATCTCGGCCCGGGCCTTGGGAACCAAGGCGTTGACCCACCGGCCCCTGCCCCAATCGAACTCTTCCGGTCCCGTTTTTTTCATCTACTTGACGGCCGTAGTTTAGGATGAGCCCGGCCGCCTGTCAACGGGGCGGGGGGCCGGCCGCTCCGCAGACTCCTTCAATCAATTCTTTATCTTCCGCCGGGCGGTCCATGGCCTTCGAATTTATGATGACTTCATTGCCTTTGTCCTTTAAGAGTTTTATCCCCGATTCGGGAATCGGCCGCGTGATAAATACCTTCATGGATCGCCTCCTCAAAAACAAGCCCGGTCAAAAAAGAAAGAGCCTGCCTGAGAGAATTCGAACCTCCGACCGACGGCTCCGGAGGCTTCTGAGCAAGCCTCCATTTTTGGTCTATCTGCTGAGCCCTATGACCCCAGAAATTCCAGCGTTTTTTTTATTTCATCGAGCACGGCATCCAGATCCGGAGCCGGATTTATGAGCCTGCCGAGCTCTCGTTCCCAATAAGGCCGCAGCGTCTCTTTCAGATCCCTAGGGAAGAGCTGCGGTATCCCTTTGAACTTGACGTCCTTGACGGCGCATTTCTTCGCGAACACGGATTTGATTTTCTTCTTGTCATACTCCATCTGACTGAGTTTCCAAAGGTCGAAGTAGTCGCGGCACTTCTTGCGTTCGATGACCGCCCTTAGCTTGGACGCGAATATCTCTTCCAGGGACTCGACCCTGACCCTGAACGGCACGTAATCGGAATATTCCTGCGGAAATGGCTTCAAAACGGGACTGTCGACAACGTCGTCCATGGTCACGTCGACTTTGATCCAATTCCTGTCCATCAACCCCTTGTATTGGATTTTCAGCTGGAGATAGTTGGGATTCACGTAGCTGCTCTTGAGGGCGAATTCGATCCCGGACTTATTGCTCACTCCGGCCAGGATGCCGCCGATGCTCTCCAAGCGGGGCTTCAGATCTCCCTTGGTCAAGCTGAAATCCAGGTCCTCGGAAAGCCGCCACATTCTCGGGAAATAGACCTTCGAGAGCGCCGTCCCACCTTTGAAGACGAGTTCGTCGTCCTGCGCCAGGCCGAAAAGCAGCCAGCCGAGGACGTAGTCCTTCTCGACCCTCATGAGGCCGAGGTTCTTCTGCCTCGCCTTCTCCAGCAGCTCACGCCTGTCAATCAATACATCCACCTCTTGGGATTTATATCCGCGTTGACGAGCAGCTTCCACTTCTCCGAATACTTCCCCTTCTTGGGGCCGAGCTTGTCGAGCGCGGGATAGCCTTCCGTAAGCCTGACGCCTGCCAAGGCGCCTACATACGTGGCAAGGAGCCCGGACGCTTCGAGGATGAAGCCGAGCCGCTTGAAGACGGCAATGTTGTTCGTCTTCAACGCATATTCCCTGACCTTCGCGAAATCGAGCTCCTCGTGATTGAAGTAGACCGCCTTCGCGACCTCGTCGATGCCGCCCGCGTGCTCGGGATGGTCGAGGCAGTCGACGACCGTCTTGTTTTTATCCGAAATCTCGACGTCCCTGCCCTCGATGACGGCCTTCTCGATCCCCACGAACTTCCCTGACGAAAGCTGGATGAAGACAAATTCGGCGTTCAGGACTCGGACCGGCTTCTTGGCCTTCGTCGTGCAAATGAACACTCCCGCGGGAATCTGGTCGGACAGGCCGTGGTAATTCAGCGCCGACCACATGCCGACATAATATGGCTTCGTCAGATAGGACGCGACGACGAAATCGTGGACTATGAAGCTTTCCGCGCCCTTCGCGCCGATGTCCAGCGGCACGATTGCATACAGCCCGCCTTTAATAGCCAGAATCCATTTTTTCTGCTTGAGATTATGGAGGGTGACGTACGGGTTCTCCGCCAGGACCTTCTTCGCCTCGCCGGCCGTGAAGATGGGCTTGTTCTGCCTCGCCAGCTCGGACAAGAGAAGAGACTCCTTCTTGCCGAGGCCTTTCCTATAATTTTCTGTAATATCTTTCATAATTAATAATATTTTACAGATTCATATAAATATTTAAGTCAAATGCAGCCGGAAGTCAAGGAAAAACCCCAACTTTCGCTGTGCCTCCGGTCTCGCCAAGACAGCCTTCTGATTTCAAGAAAATGCCAAGGAAGAGCGAAAGCATGCCTAAGAAGATTCGAACCTCCGGCCTGCGGCTCCGGAGGCTGCTGGCGAAGTCTCGAATTTCCCTTCCCGGACGTAAAGGGGCAGTGTCCCCTTAATGCTTTTTGGGCTTGGCCATATAGACGTTCCCGGCCGTCGAGGTCGCCTCGAAAATGATCCGGTCCTTGGCCACTGCGATCGATCCGTTCCCCTTGGGGAAGTTCATATTCAAACGGCTTTCGACCGTCGTGAGGACCTCGCGTTCCTGCCCTGTGGGATTCTTCGTCCGGTGGTCGAGCTCGCGGACGAAGAGCGCGCAGCGGCCGTTCCTTTCGGACAAGTAATAGAGCCGGCGGCCGTTGGGCGACCAGGCCGGTGAACCAAGATAAAAATCGGCCTCGGCGATCGTGATCGAAGCGGACGACCCACCCCGGCTCTCCGCGACGGGACAAATGCGGACGGCCGCGCGCCCGTCGGATTCCCCGGCCAGCCAGGCCAGCCAATTTCCATCGGCCGAGATGCTGGCGTCCTCGACGACGTCTGTCGGAGAAGACAAGAGGACGATCCTCTGTCCGCTCCGGAGGTCCATAGATTCGAGCTCGTTCGGTTTGGATCGGACCAGGGCTTTATCGTTACCGGGGAAGAAGCCGAGGACGATGCAATTCTCACAAAGCTCCCTGGCGGCTCCCCCCCCGGGCGCGACGATGATCGCCTTTCTTTTTCCCTCGACGACGTCGAAGAAGGCCAGGAGAGAGCCATCGGCGCTAAGACGAGGGCCTTGGCTGACACTGGCGCCCTGGACGGGAATCTTGGCCTCTTCACCTGTGTTCAGATCCTTGACCCGGACCTCGAACTTGGCCGTCTGGGCTCCGCCGAAGGCCGAGTAGGCTGCTTTCCTTCCGTCGGTGGAGATGGTTGGATCGAAGTTCTGCATCAGGTCAGGGGAGAGTTTCTCCGGCCTTCCCGTGACCAGGCCATCATCCGGCCGGGCGGAGACGCTCCAGGCATTCATCCCGACGCGCATGTCGCTGTAGTATACGCGGCCGTCCGGCAGGATGGTCGGATAGATCTTCATCCCCGCCCCGGTCGTGATGGCGTCGGCGGGCCCCGTGATCGATCGTGTCCTCGGATTGATTGGAGCACGGAAAAGGTTGACGCCCTCGATTGTCGTCCCCGACACATAGTAGATGGTGTCGCCCACCCACGCGACAGGGAATTGGACGATGGTCGTCAGGCCGAGGTTCTCGATGGCCTGGGTTCGCTTCGGCGTTCCGCCCTCCACCGGCACGATCCACCAATCGTTCGATTTCGGATCGGCGGCCAGCCGGCCCCGGAAAAGGACGTTCTTGCTGTCGGGCGACCAGACAAGGTTGGCTCCGTGGGGGAGGAAGCCGATGATGAAGTTTTCCAGTATCTGGCGGGGCTCTCCCCCCCTTGGCGAGACAAGGTACGACTTGTACTTGCTCGGCTCCAGAGACGCGGGGAAAACCTGATAGGCGATCCATCGGCCGTCGGGTGAGAATTTGGGCAGGAATCCCCGGTCTGCGATCCTCCTCGGTTCCGCGCCCATGGCCAAAGCCTCGATGATGTAGATGCCGCCGCCGTCTCGATCCGAACGGAAAACGATCTGGGATCCGTCGGGCGAGAAGCACGGGAACCAGTCGTCGGCCGGATGGTTGGTCAAGCGGAGCGGCTTGCCTCCCGAAACCTGCTGGACCCAGATGTCGAGGGTCCCGTTCCCTTCCCTGTCGGAAGCGTAGGCCAAGAGGTTGCCGTCGGGCGAGAGCGTCGGCATAGCCGTCATACCCGAATCGTAGGTCACGGGAGTGATCCCGTACTCGACGGAGCTTCTCGGCTTGAGGACGACGAATTTTAAAACGGCAGCCGCCGCGAGGACGACGACCGAGACGGCCGCCAAGGCGAGGATTATTGATCTTTTCCGCGCCCGGGGGATTGCGGTGACGGCCGACAAGCGGCCTGATTCCGAATCTTCTTTTATGTCCTGAAGCGCGACCTTGAGGTCGGACATGGTCTGCCAGCGCCTCTGAGGGTCCTTGCGCAGGCAGCGGATGAGGACGCGCTCGATTTCCGGGGGAAGGACCTCGTTGATCCGGGAAGCCGGTTTGGGCTCCTCTTTCAGAATGGCTGCCAGGGTGCCCATCCCCGTCTCCCGATGGAACGCCTTCGTGCCGGTGAGCATCTCGTAAAGGACGGAGCCGAACGAGAAGATATCCGAGCGGGAATCGACCTCCCGCCCCTCGGCCTGCTCCGGAGACATGTAATCCACGGTCCCCAGGATGTAGCCTTTCTCGGTCAGAGGTTTCTCCCCGCGGCCGAGGGTCATAGTCGGCCCCGCCGCGACGGAGGGCGCATGTTCGGCCAGTTTGGCCAGGCCGAAGTCGAGGATCTTGACCCGCTCGTCCGGATCGATCATGACGTTCGTCGGCTTGAGGTCCCGATGGACGATTCCCGCCGAATGGGCCCGGGCCAAACCGTCCACGATTTGAATCGCGTATTTCAGCGCTTCGTTGAGCCTCAATCCCTTGCGGCCAATAAGGTGGTCGAGCGTTTTCCCCTGGACATGTTCCATGACGATGAAATCGACGCCGCCGTCCGCCGCGATGTCGTGGATGACGACGATGTTCGGGTGGTTGAGCGATGACGCCGCCTTGGCTTCCTGAACGAAACGCTTTTTTCGCTCCGGGTCGGTCGTCTTATCGGGAGGGAGGACCTTGACGGCGACGATCCGGTCGAGATGCGTGTCCTCTGCCCTGTAGAC
>Ga0163210_1000033_pt1 | contig 42223 bp, 41 predicted proteins | sample Kivu_220m_FD_113536 | JGI IMG/M metagenome (GOLD analysis project Ga0163210, IMG submission 113536) | Freshwater microbial communities from Lake Kivu, Western Province, Rwanda to study Microbial Dark Matter (Phase II) - Kivu_220m | ecosystem: Environmental > Aquatic > Freshwater > Lake ...
GAACGTTTGGGCTTCCTTTCGCCAGCAGCCTATGCTCAGAAATTCTACGCAGGACAATTGGCAGCATGAAAGGTTTGGTGTCCACTATTGACATCCGACCTCAAACATAATTTATATGTTGGAGGCACCAATATTAATAATTGTATCTCACTTGCATATTTGCGTCTTCAAACTGTATATTATTTAAGGCTAATTTACATTTTTTGTATTTTAACCGGTTAAGCTTATAATACTACTTCTAGTTCAACAATATCTCATGGTATTATTTTTCAATAACCTCCGATCACTCCAGCAGATCCGTCAAACCCACTGAAACAACCACCCCAACCACCGCCTCCGGATGAACTTGAACTGCTGCCCGTGCTACCGCCTGATGTGCCACTTGATCCTGAGCCGAAGCAAAAACCCATTGAGGAGAGATAACTATAGGGAACGTAACTATCATACTGTGCTGACAACCCCTGATCTACAGATGAATTATTATTGTATCCGGATGATGTGCTACTCTGCGCCGGTAAATTGAAGGAAGGATTTTGTGATGATTGGTTAGAATTATTAGGTACATCAGGTATGGATGATCTGTCACTATTATTTTTAATATTAAATAACCAAGTATAGCCAAAAATCACTGCGTGAGTTTCTGCTGGCGGCCCTTGAAAAGTATATGTTCCGCTTATATTCCAACCTTCCCATCCATGCTCAGTCGATCGCTTATAACCTACATATTCACCACCAATACCCAATCTTCCCCAAACTGATGCTGATGCGCCTCCGCCTCCAGACCATTCTGAAAGATCTGTTACTACCTTAGCGGTGGTATGCTGGTATTGTTGTCCTGCACTAACACTGGGAGTTGCACCTAAGAAACTGAAGGTGAAAGCTTGTGCTGTGTTACCTTTACCATCCCTGACTCCCATAAGTTCAACTGAAAATCCAACTCCAAATGCAGCATTAAAATTGAATCCGTCTCCATCGGTGTCCCAGCCGGTGGGATCATTATATTTTAACGGATTATTAACTACGTAAGAATAACGATTAAACGTCTGTGAATTTACTGGTACGCTACGGGTAATCGCCGGTGCATTAGTTTGTAATATTTTATTAACAGCGAGTGGATACGAAATTACATCAATAGGAGTTGACCACTGAACGAAGGTATCCGCGCTGATAAACCGGCCTATCTCGGGGTCGTAATACCTCGCATTGTAATAATACAGTCCCGTCGCGTCCAGCCGCTGACCGGTGAACTGTAGATCCGTGGGCACCGAGCCCGACCTGGTCCCTCCGAAGGGGTAATACTTCATGGTAGTCCCCACCTGAGCGCCCGTGCTATCGGATACCAGGCTTGTTCCCGAGAGGTGGTCCTGCTGCATATAGTGCAGGCTGGCGCCCTTGCGCATAGCTACACGCGTATCACCGAGGTAGTAATAGGTGATTACCTCACCCGTGGTCAGATTCTTCTCGTAGTACTTGTTAACGTAAAGGATGGTCTGCCCGTTTTCCGTCTTCTTGACGCGCCGCCCGTCACCGTCATAGACATATATGGATTCGCCCTGCCCATCCGCATAGGGATTGGAGTAGTCATAAGCAGGCCTGCCGCTGTGTGAAGCGGTCTGATAAACGTACCTGATTTGAGGTGCTATTTGAGAAGTCTGATGAAATCATCCACCGCAAGCCCAGCACAATTAAGTATATGGTCTAATGTTCCTGTATCGATTGTTTCATGATCAGGCACTGCTACCTCGGTAAAAGGAACATCTCTGCACAAAATGATAGGGCTTCCTTTTTGCCTCTTAAAATGGAAATCTGCCTTCTTAAGTGCTTTAACTACCTCGCGGCCGGACAAACCACGAGGCAGCTTGCTCATTTACCGGCGATCTCAAGCTCCACAGTGTCTTTGCCAATTTCCGTAGGTACCGGTAACCCGTCTTCAATCAACGCGCTGACATAAGCTTCCATTGCCTCCCTGACATTAAAAAGAGCCTGTTCCCTGGTTGCACCCTGTGAGACGCAGCCCTTTAAAGCCGGGGCGTAGGCAACATATCCGGATTCGCTCCCTTTTTCAATAATAACCGTATACTTCATATAAGCGAATTATATCAGCGGTAGCTGGAATCGAAATTTTCAGGCAGTGCTTCCTGGAATCCGCCATCCAGGTGGCGGATGGTCCAGTTGAAAAAAGCCTATACAGACTCTACCCTGCTTTCCTCGATTACGTATTAATCATATACCAGGATTCACGATAACAAATTGAAACTATTGTTAAAATCCGCCTGATTGGTTAGAATTGCTTAAATTATCTTTAAGCAGTTTGATCTTATGGATGTACAACCGGGCGTAGCTATCTTTACGGATTTTATCGTTGCCCTGATATTGATCTTCAGCTTCATAGGGGGCCTGAAGGAAGGCGCTGTCAGGGAGTTCTTCTCCCTGGTTGCCCTTATCATTGCCCTGCCCGTAGCCGGTTATTTCTATGGATATCTTGCCACCTGGCTGACTTTTATGCAGGACAGCAACTGGAGAAATATAATAGCGTTCCTGCTGATGACGGGAATCATCACCGTCATATTGATATTAATTTTCATGTTCCCGCGGCACCTGCTGGAAAAAATCTGGAGCGGCGGCTGCATATGGAGCGTGGCGGGTGGTGTGATAGGCCTTGTCAATTCGGCAGTCGGACTGGTCGTGCTGGTGACGCTTGTCGAGGCCAATCCTACCGCCGGCTGGGCCCGCGATATCACCCTGGCATCCAATATCTTAAACTGGCTGATGTCCAACTTGAGCCCTGTTGCCCAGCTATTGCCCGAAGCCCTGAGATAAGCCGGGCAAACAACGTCGGACTAGTATTTTTTCTTACGCAGCGTTATGGGTGGCTGGCGCAGATACATGGGCTGCAATGTCGAAGGATTGTCGTATTTGCCTTCCTGAAGCCGTTGCCATCCCAGAATTGCCAGGTTGCCGGGCCGCCGCAGGCATGTTTGCCGGTCCGGAACTACAGCTTTTTCCCCCAGGCTTTTCTTGATGTGACTTGCGTAGTCCGGATTTAATTCGCCGCAGAATACCGTTTTATCGTGTGTTTTACGGCACAGCTCATCCAGCGTTGTCAGATGTTCCTCCTCAAGGCATTGCCATCTGTCATGAAGTATGTATGACGCAGTTGCAATTTCACCCCTGCCCGCATCATGTATGGGATTGACCGGCAACAGGGTGAAAGCAAAAGGATAAGCCTCCACCTCAAGGGTGGAAACACCGATCAGCGGGACCTTCAAAGAAAAGGCGAAACCCTTGGCGACGCTGACGCCGGCCCTGAGGCCGTTATAGCTCCCCGGCCCCCTGGCTACAAAGATTGCCTTCAGCGACGGGAAATCGACACCTGCCGCCTCCATGAGGCGTTTGACATTGGGCGCAAGCTCCACGGTCTGGTTCTGTCTCGCACGCCAGGTCAAATCGGCAACAAGCCTGCCTTCAAGGGAGAGCGCAACGCCTCCCCAGTCCGTTGATGTGTCTATAGAAAGTTCCATTTGCCTTTCCCATCCCTGTTAAGGTTATCTGAGAGTTGCTTTAATAGCTCGTTATAGCGATGGCCGTGGGGTTCCAGGACGATTTTGCGGTCGTTCTCGCCCGCATATTCAAGGTGCACGGTGAGGTTATCCCCGGGCAAGATACCGCTGCCTTTTTCAGCCCATTCTATGGCGCACACAGAACCGGTATTACAGTACTCTTCAATGCCCAGGTCGGCGATCTCCTCTATGTGGTCGAGACGGTAGAGATCGAGATGGTTTAATTTAAGCCTGCCCCGGTATTCCCTGGCGATCATGAATGAGGGGCTGCAGGCGTACTCTTTAATACCCAGCCCGAAAGCAATCCCCTGCACCAGGCATGTTTTCCCCGCGCCGAGAGCGCCGGTTAAAAGGTAGATATCATTTCCCTGCGCCAGCGCGCCTATACGGGCGCCAAGAGCCTGTGTCTGCTCCGGACCGGCGGTAATCAGGCTCAATTTATGCATAGCCATCTCTCACGATCGCGACCGGTAATGGTCCCAGCCTGTAGTTTCCAGATTTATGGATTTACCCTGCCTGTCATATATTTTTACCTCTCCCGGAGTGCCGGAGGTGATTTCGCCGATGACTGAAAAAGGACAGGCCAGGCGGTTTCTGACGCGGTCGATTACTGTTTTAGTTGCCGTAAAAAGAAGTTCATAATCCTCGCCGCCTGTGAGCGCCATCTCCAGGCATTTTTCGGGGAAGTATTCAGCGAGGAATGGATGTACGGGAATGCTGGATTCATATATTGCGGCGCTGACACGGCTGGCTTCACACAGGTGCATAAGGTCCGCCACCAGGCCGTCGCTGGTATCGATAGCCGACCTTACGCCGTTTCTTAAAAGAATTTTTCCTTCCTCTACCCTGGGTTGAGGACGCAAGTGCGTATCAAGCATTATCTTTTTAACGTTCGGCCTCATGCGGGATTTGTGACGCAGAATCTCGTATCCGGCAGCAGACAGGCCGGGGTACCCTGTGATTGCCACACAGTCTCCCTTCCTGGCAGAAGACCTGGTCAGCAATTTACTTCCTGCGGCCCTGCCCAGCAGTGTAACGCTGATGATGACGTGTTGCGAAAAAGATATGTTTCCGCCGCCGATGACAGCCTGCCAGCATTCGGCTGCCCCGATCATGCCCCGATAGAGGTCGGTAATGTCTTTCACTTCAATATCACCGGGCAAGGCCAGGGATACGAGGGCATACAGGGGTACTCCTCCCATGGCGGCTATATCGCTTATGTTGGAGGCTATCGATTTCCAACCAAGGTCGTACCAGCCGGTATATTTGAGATCAAAATGGACTCCTTCAATCATGATATCGGTCGTTGCCAGGTTTATGGATTTTCCGGTGCTCCATGCTGCCGCATCATCTCCGATGCCCAAACACAGGTGTTTCCAGGCAGTGGATGCCCTGGAACTGTTCTTTTTAACCATTTCGGCAATGTGCGCTATGAGGCCGAATTCGCCTATGTCCGCAACCTTCATGCCGCGATTATATCACAAGCTGCAGCGAGCGGACTAAAGGGAAAATAAGGAAAATTATGTCGCAAGTCTTGATATGATGCGAAACCTAGTTATATAATGCATGAAAATATCACAAAGGTGGTGAAATATGCAGCAAACTGCCACGTGTCCGAACTGCGGTTCACAAAATGCTGCCAATCAGCAGTTCTGTGTATCGTGTGGCGCTCACATTGCAGGTACGCCGAAACAATTGCCGCACGTGCCGATCGTTACGGGTGTGGCTGCACCGGCTCCGGTTCTACCGGGAGTGGTGCAACAGCCTGTACTGACCAGCTTACCGCCCCTTCCTGCCGCGCCGCAGGCACGGCAGCGCATTGAGATCGTTCCCACCTGGGGATTGGCGTGGGGCCTGTTCTGGAGGATGTTTTTCCTGTGGCTGTTCTTGTTCGGCCTGATTTTCCTGGTTTATGTGGTGGTACGCCTGTTACTCGGTTATACGACTCTGTTTTAGGCCCGATAATGGAAATTTGCTGCTGATATAGATATAAAATCAGGAATCATTTCGTTGGACAAAATGCTGCCCCGGGGCAGCATTTTAATTGTAGTTAAATACCATGGAGGTCAGATGTTTAAAGTTAAATTTGTGATATCATTAATTGTCGTTAGCCTGATCGCTGTCTCAGCGGCAGGTTGCAGCTCCAGCGCTGCGCCGAAAAAAATCGATTCCCCCGTGCCTATGGTGATTGATATGAGTAAGAAATACACGGCAACCATCAAAACCTCCAAGGGCGACATTGTGTGCGAGCTTTATGCAGCCGACGCCCCCGTAACGGTGAACAACTTTGTGACGCTTTCACGCAAGGGGTTTTATAACGGATTAACCTTTCACCGCGTCATACCCGGGTTTATGGCCCAGGGCGGCGATCCGAACGGCAATGGAAGCGGCGGGCCGGGATACACATTCCAGGACGAGTTCAGCCAGAGGACACATCAAACGGGGAGCCTTTCCATGGCCAACAGGGGGGCCAACACGAACGGAAGCCAGTTTTTTATCTGCTTCGCCCCGCAACCGCACCTGAACGGTAAACACACGGTCTTCGGTCAATGCACACAGGGAATGGACGTGGTGAAACAATTGGTTAACGGCGACAAGATGATCGAGGTCGTCATTACGGAAAGCAACTGACCGTTCCGGGGGCTCCGGTTATCAGATAATTCCCCAGTCCCTGTAGCCTTGCTGGATAACCGCCAGGTATTGCGGTGACGGTTTGTCCTCTTCCGCCTCTTTTACCCTTATATAGGTCACCGCTTCTACCGGGTCGCCGCCATCGGTCCAGACCGTTACTTTAATTTGTTTATACGCGGTGAGATCTTCCCACCTGTCCAGCTTTCTCAGCGCGGCTTCCGTTATTTCGTAGACGCCTCCTAATACCTTGTCCCCTTTAGAGTACATAATTGTAGCGGGCGCCCCTTTGCGCTCGCGGGAGTACCCGCTGAAGATGATTTTATAGTTGGGCAGCGCTGCGGAAAATTTTGCCTTGGCCTCCGGGCATCTCTCGGCCATCTGTTTGCGATTCAGGTTGGAAGCATATGCGAAATAGTACATATAACACCGATTGCGGATTATGCTAACATCGTGACCGCACGACGTCAAGGCGTGCGGGATGAGGGGCGGCAGCATCCTTTTATGCTATAATCCAGTTCTTATGAAATACCTGGTCGTAGCTGATATCCATAGTAATCTGGAGGCTTTTCAGGCGGTGCTGGATGACGTTAATCAGAATTACGGTGGTTTCGACCACATCTGGTGTTTGGGTGATATAGTAGGCTACGGGCCCAGTCCATCACAGTGCATCAATCTGCTAAAGGAATTTGATTACACATGCATATGCGGCAATCACGATCAGGCGGCAGTGGGCAAGCTGGACACATCGGATTTTAATGCGGATGCCGCCAGCGCCAACGAGTGGACTGCCCGGCAGATTTCGGATGATGAGAGACAGTTTCTGCTGGACCTGCCCGAATCGTTTGTTGAAGGTGAATTCACTATCGTTCACGGCAGCCCGCGCGCGCCGGTGTGGGAATATATAACATCAGCCATCTCCGCCACGGAAAGTTTCCGCTATTTTGATACAAGGTATTGCCTGGTAGGTCATACACACGTGCCTTTTGTATTTGAGCAGGATGAGGTCACGGTGAATGAAGGCTATCTGGGCAGCGGGGATATGCTTGTGCTGGGAGACCACCGGCTGATCATCAACCCGGGTGGGGTGGGACAGCCGCGTGACCGCGACCCGCGCGCCAGCTACGCGGTTTATGACTCTGAGAAAAATGCTGTTTATCATTACCGTGTTTCATACGACGTCTCGGCCACACAGGAAAAAATGGAGGAGGCGGGCCTGCCCGTATTTTTAATCAGCAGGCTGGGATGGGGTGTCTGATCTTGAAAAGTTCGGCACGTCATAGTAGTATTTGTCCGGGTCGTGCTAGGCGGGGAACTAGCGGTGCCCTGTACCCGAGATCCGCTATAGCGGGGTCGAATTCCGGCTAGAGGTTTTGTTTGTCAGGACTGTGAGAGTTAAGCGGTGATGAGGGCCGGGTCTTGCGCGGCGGAGCGCTATGAATCCCGTCAGGTCCGGAAGGAAGCAGCGGTAAATAGTAAGCTCCGGGTGCCGCAGGGTTACCTGGTTGGAGCTGGCTGGCTGGAATAAGCTGATGGATATCATCGAAGGCCGGTGCACGGCCCACTAAATCAGGATGAAATAAATCGCCATACGTGTCAAAGAAGGCAGTCTCACCTTCGCATAAAGTCAGAGGCCTGTTGCCGGGCTCCGGTCTGCGCTCCAGAAAAAGCCTCGGCCAGAATTTTCTTGTTGATGACCATATCAGGGACAACATAATCAGTTCTGCTCAATTATCCTCCGACGATGTTGTGATAGAGGTCGGGCCGGGCCTGGGCGCGCTCACTGAAGAGCTGGTAAAAAAGGCGGGACGGGTCATCGCCGTGGAAAAGGACGATCAACTGTCTCGGCGGCTTGGCGACAGATTTAAAAAGCAGCAGAATTTTCAGATGATAAATGCGGACATACTGGAAATAAATCCGGAAGATATTGTGCCCCGAGGCCTCGCCTATAAGGTTGTAGCCAATATCCCATACTATATTACTTCACCTATATTGCACTTATTTATCCATGCAAAGCGGAAGCCTTCTTTAATGGTTGTGATGATGCAAAAAGAAGTGGCGGAGGCTGTCACCGCAAAACCCGGCAAAATGAGCTATATCTCGGTGAGCATGCAGTTGTTCAGTGAACCGGAAATCGTCTGTCATGTGCCGTCAAGCAGCTTTTATCCCCAGCCGAAAGTCGACTCAGCCGTGGTGAAATTCAATATGCTGCCTGCGCCTGCAGTAACAGTGGACAGTGCAGAGCGATTCCTGGAAATTGTACAGCGAAGTTTTGCAGCTCCCAGGAAACAGCTGAGGAACTCCCTGGCGCTAGGTTTAAAACTTGATATCGGGACGTCGAAAGAGATCCTGGAAAGGGCCGGCATCGATTACCGGAGGCGTGCGGAGACCCTGTTGCTGGCGGAATGGCGGGCTCTATACATGGAAGTAGCGGTAAGGAGGTAGGTTGTGCTTATTTTACAATCTCCGGCCAAAGTGAACCTGGTACTTGAAATCATTAACAAGCGTGATGACGGATACCACGAAATAAAGAGCGTCATGCAGACCATCGGTTTGCACGACATGATCAGGTTTGAGGAAGCGCAAGACATTGAGTTGAACTGCACCGTGCCGCAGCTTCAGAAGGAAGACAACCTGGTAATGGGAGCGGCTCGGCTGCTCAGGCAGGTCAGCGGCTGCCAGAGAGGCTCGCGCATAAAGCTGGATAAAAAGATACCCTGGAGCGCTGGCCTGGGTGGTGGCAGCAGCAACGCGGCGATCACTTTAATCGGTTTGAACAGGTTGTGGGGGCTCAATTATCCGGAACAGAAGCTGGCCGGTATAGGCAGCCGCCTGGGTTCGGATATCCCCTTTTTCATATATGGGGGCACCTGCTTTGCGGAAGGCAGGGGCGAAAAAATTACCCCCCTGCCCGATATCAAGCCCGTATGGTTTGTGTTTATCAAACCGGATATACCTGAACTGGCGAAAAAGACAACAAAGCTATATGGCATGATGCAGCCGGTAAATTATTCGGACGGCAGTCACGCTACCAGGATGCAGGAGATGGTTGCAAACGGCGAAAAATTAACGCCCGCCTCTTTATTCAATGCGTTTGATTACATCGTGTTCAAGGCTTATCCGGAACTGGTAAGATACTGGGGACCTTTCCACCGTTGCGGAGCAGGAAAGCTGCACCTGGCAGGCTCCGGTCCCGCGATCTTTTCACTGGAGGAGGATGAAGCAAAGGCCAATGAAATAAAACAAAAACTCGTGGAGCAGGGTATAGAGGCTATCGTTGTTCCCAGCGCTAAAAGAGGGGCAATTTGAAAGACGGCGACCAGAGAAAAACAAAAAAAGGTATCAGATGGCTGGAAGAGGCGCTGCTGCTTCTCGCCATGCTAGCGCTCTCATGCGCCATTGTTTTTGTGCTCACTCAGTTCCAGGATTATTTCCGCCTTTCGCTGCGGAGTTATTCATGGATTGCCTATCTTCTTGTCTTTGCGGTCAGCATGTTGAGCAGCGCAACTATTTTTATTCCGGCTCCCGGAGTGGCCTTTGTGCTCGCCGCTGCTGCTGTCTGGGATCCGGCTTTTGTAGCAATTGCTGCCGGTACGGGGGATGCCATAGGCGAAATGACATCGTACTGGGCGGGTTATGCGGGGGAGAAAATAATGGTCGACGAACGCTTGCCGGCATATCAGAAAGCCGTATCCTGGATGAATCGGTACGGCACCTGGGCGGTTTTCGCCGTGGCGCTCGTGCCGCTGATGCTTTTTGACCTGATAGGAATGGCAGCGGGGGCCCTAAAAATACCATGGTGGAAATTCCTGCTGGCAACGATGGCGGGTAAAGTCCCCCGGGCTTTCCTGGTAGCTTACCTGGGGCACCAGATACCCTTATTGGTCCATCCCTGGATCAGATAACCTGCTGATTATTGATCTGGCCAGCCTCTCTTCGTCCAGCCTGGTTTGAACTTCTCCATTGAGTTTTGCTGCAAGCAAATCCTGTAAGACCGTTCCAATAAGGCGGCCTTCGGGGATTCCCATCCTTACCAGGTCCCTGCCATTGAGCAGGGTTTTTGTGAAACGAAGCTTGTCTAAATATAAATCCAGATAAACGCGTATACGGCGGGACGTGTGGTAAAGTGCGTTCGCCCGAATTGCCGGAGGAGAGAAATCCCTGAGCAGATAATATATATCAGCGCGCTTAATTTCCTTTTCACCCAGGAGCCCAAGCCGGTTTTTCAGGTTTATCGTTTGACGGCATAAATCGCCGAGCTTGCCTCTGCTTATATTAAGGCGCCTCAGCAACTCATCGAGTTCAAGTTCATTTAAGCCATAAACCAGCAGGCAATAATATAGTTGAACGGGGGAAACGGGTTTGGCGTGTTTTCCGGCGTGGAAAAAGGCTTCGCTGACATTATTGTTCCAATGCAGACGGGGGTGCAGTTTCCGCAGCACCGCAAGCTCATCAGCGCGATGGATGATTCTTTCCGGCTCAGGTTCGCCGAACCACAAGGAAATTTCCTTTCTCAAGCGGTCGCCACTGATTCTATCCAGCATATCCAGGTCCCGCGTCAGCAATTTTGCAGTCTTCGTTTCAATTTCGAAATCCAGCCTCTGTTCGTAACGGATCGCCCTCATGATCCTGGTGGCATCGTCAGTAAAACTTTCACTGTGCAATACACGGATAAGTTTATTTTCGATATCCTGCCTGCCGTTGTATAAATCAATTAGCTCGCCGAATTTACCAGGGGCTATGCTCAGGGCCATGGAATTGATGGTAAAATCCCGGCGGAATAAATCGGCTGTTATATCCCCGGGCTTAACGGACGGCAGGGCGCCGGGACGGCTGTAAGTTTCACTCCGGCAAGTGGTAAAATCGATTTCGTAACTGCCGGCTTTAAGTGTTGCCGTGCCGAATTTTTTATATGATGTGATCCCGGTGTTGAGGGCCTGCGCCAGCAATTCTGCAAACCTGATGGCGTCGCCCTCCAGCATAATATCGATATCTTCATTTTTCCGGTCCAGGAGCAGGTCGCGCACTACGCCGCCGACCAGGTAAATCCCGCACGACATGCTGCGGGCCAGATCTCCTGCCTGAATGATCAACCGAGAAACGGATTCAGGAAAAGCCTGTTTAATCAGTTTTGAATAGTTCTGAGACATTTAGCCGCCGGTTTCAGAATTCGATATATTTTTTATAATCTCGTTGACCGGTTCTCTGGTTATAAATCTGTCGAAGATAAAGAGCGCGATGTTGGCAATGCCGAATACGATGAATCCGGCCAGCCCGGTAACCCCGATCAGGAGATCATCACCGCCCGAGATGAGCAAGACGGCCAGTCCGGCTGTGGCGTTGATGGTGCCGTGGAAAATGGAAGCTGCAATGACTGATCGTGATTTCAGCCTGATGTAGCTGAAGAGAGGGGCAATTATGATCGTCCACGCCACCATCATGAGTACGCCGATCTGTGGATGTTGGGGGTAATTGAGTCCCTGCAGGATAAGGGGGGCATGCCAGATCCCCCAGATTAATCCAATGAGGGACGAGGATTTCCAGAACCCGAGGAAGTTCAGCTCTTTCTGGAGGAATCCGCGCCACCCCAGTTCCTCTCCGAAGGCGAATATGGCATTGATAGTGGTGCCTGCAATAAGTCCCTGTATCAGCATCAGCCAGAAAGGATGGACCGTAATATCCACCAGTTGCTTTTTCATCAGCTCGATTTGCTCAGGTGTCAGTGTCCCCTGCAGTGAGTTAAAGAGTACGGACATATCGGGAGTAAATGTGATACCCGGGAAAAGAAGGCTGACGCCCATGGCGGCAACAGCGATAAGGGGAGGGAGAAACCAGGCGAAGAAAAACCAGGCATTTATTTTAAAGGAGATGCCCAACGGCTTGACCAGAGCTTCCTTGAATATAGCTTTCTGTACTATGATTGCGGTGATCATGGGTACCAGCATATAGGCCAGGCCCAGCAAAGCTATTCCGATATTATCGAATTTACCTCCAAGCGCGAGGTAAACATATACCATGGAATAGTTGACAAAGAAAGTCAGTCCCAGGAAAAGCAAGATCTTTTTAAAGCGCAAACTCATCAGTGCAGGGCTCCAACAATTCTGTTTCGCTAAAGCTTATCATCATATGGTAGATTTCTATTTCGGCAGATTAATGTGAGAGGCACTTTCATAAAGTGAGCAAGAACCTTCAACTGCCTGCAGCTGTTCCATGGTTCCGAAAGCCGTAAGGATACTCCCCACCTCCACCTGTGTTTCTATACCCGGGTTAACAGCCAGGTTGCCTTCTTTACCTCTCACAGCCAGTATACGGACTCCGGGATATTTTCCCATTATATTCTGAATATTCAAACCTGTTAGATCTGAGCCTTCCCCGACGAAAATTTTCTCGACAACAACCTCGCCTTCTTTGCCTGCCATTACCGTTTCAATATATTGTACGGTAGTGGGGCGCAGCGCCAGGCGGGCCATCTGCTGGCCGCCTATGACTTCAGGAAGAATAATATGACTTGCGCCCGCCTGTTTGAGCCTTCTTGCAGCTTCACTATTACTGGCGCGCCCGATAATAATGAGTTCCGGGTTTAATTCCCGCGCGGTCAGGACGGCATATGTATTGTATGCGTCATCACCGAAGGCGGTGATAAGGCCTCTGGCACGCCGTACGCCTGCGCGTACGAGTACTTCATGCCTGGTGGCATCATCCATTATTGCGAGACAATTTTCCTGCACCGCGAGTGTATAGCTATTAAGATAATGTTCGATGACCACAAAATCCGCCTTCTCCAGCTTGAGAGTATCGGCTATGGATTCCCCGACACGGCCGTAGCCGCAGAGAATGAAATGCTGATTGAGTTTACTGATTCTGGCTTCCATACGACGCCTCCTGAAAGTTCCGAACTCGCTTTCAAATGTTGTCTGAACGAAACTCGTTAAAATATAGATCGCGGTTCCAACTCCACCCAGAGCCAGAATAACAGTGAAGACGCGGCCGCCCTGGGAGAGCGGTTGGATCTCAGCAAATCCCACGGTGGTTATCGTGATCACCGTCATGTAAAAGGCATCGGCTGCACTCCACCCCTCTATAACGGTGTAGCCAACGGTACCGAAGAGCAGTAATAGAAATAAGGCCAGCGCCCACTTGACCAGGCGGCTCTTAGTGTCCATGGTGACAGCCCGCGAGAATTAGACTCTGCACAGTATTAATTGATCTTGCCAAGGATTTCGTCAATTTCACTGATACTCTGAAAACGTTCTGTCTTGATTTCTCTGATAAGGCCGTTGGAATCAATGAAAAAAGAAGTCGGGAAAAACGGCGGTTTATATATACTATCCACCTTGCCCTCGGTATCGAGGAGAACGGGGAAGATAAGATTTTCCTTGCCCGCGTAATATTTAACCTTATTAATATCGCCACGTACGTTAACCGCAAGTATGATAAGCTCATCACGAGTGTATTTGTTAAATGCTGTCTGCAGGATCGGCATCTCCGTTTCACACGGAGGGCATCCTTCCAGCCAGAAGTTCAGTAAAACCCTCTTACCTTTGAACTGGTCCAGGCTGATCTCTTCAGCATCCAGTGTAGTTAAAGTAAAATCAGGAGCACGTTTTCCAACTCTGGGAGCAGATTCAACCAGGCTTTGCGTTTTGACCGGCTCTATCTCCTGGCTCGACTCCCGGCCGCTGCCGTCTTTTGCTCTTACCTTGATGTAATATTGTGTTTCCGGCTTAAGGCCCTCGATTTTTACCGCGTGCCATATAGTCAGCTTATCCCCCTGGCTGGCTGTGCCCGTATAATTCTTACCCGTCCCATAGTCAACTTCGCCGGTGGTTGGCTCGTCGGTCTTCCATGAAACGGTGATAGAAGAATCCGTAATGAAACTGCTGCCGATATTGGAAATATCAGGGTAGCCGGCGTCTTTATTGGACGTGACAATCAGGTAGCGCGGGGAAACAATAGTATTTGCCAGGGCCGCATAAGAGTGCTCCGACACATTGATATTGTCGGTATTGTAAACAATCCTGATACGATATGAGGTATCAGGCGATAAGTCTCTTAACGTGAGAGAATGAAGAGTAACCGGAGAGCCAGTTATCACCGTCTCGATATTTTTACCATCTATATCAACCTGCGTGGTAGTTGGTTTATCGGTTACCCAGTTGATTGCAGCGCTTTTTTCTGTGACCGACTGGATCAACACATCCTTAATGGGCGGCTTGGCGGACTTGATGGGATTCTTTTGTTCCATATTATAGATGGTCTGCTCGAAGTCGCTGGCGTTGATCAACGGCCCTTCCATCTTTGCTCTGATAGTGCCGCTCCTGTCAACGAATACGTAGGTCGGTTCAAAAGAAATGTTGTAGCTTTTGCGCAGCTTTCCGAAGGAGTCCACTATCACAGGGAAATTGATCTTGTAATCATTGATAAGCTTATCCACCTCGTTATTATTGGTGCCTGAAGCTATTGCTATTATCTCAAGACCGTTTTCCGAATTGTTGTCATACAGTGCATTAAGCTTGTCCGGCGTATAAAATTTTCGAAGCGCGCCATTAACGTAGAAAAACTGGTCGTCCCAGAAGTCACGGTCCCAGAAGACCAGAATTACATTTTGGCCACGGAAAGCACTAAGAGAAGATGTATTATCGCCCAGTTGCATGGCGAAATCAGGCGCTATATTGCCTATTTCAGGACCTGTTCTGGGTATAAACAGGGAATATGCGCCCCACAGAAGCAGTCCGATAAGAGAAATCAGAATAATACTACTGATCATGCGGTATTTGCCGGTGAATTCAGCCAATCTGCTGGTCCACTTTCCCGATGGCGGCAGTCCACCGGGTTTGACATAGGGGGACGGGATTGCGGCTACAGCCTCTTTCTCTAATTCCTTTTCAGCCGGCTTTTCGCCCGCACCTTCCGGCGTTTTTTCCTGTTCCGGCGGCTCTGCAGCCACAGGTTCTTTATCCTGAGAAACAGCAGCTTCAACCGGTTCCGGTTGCCCGATAGCTGCGGATTCCTTTTCCAGTGTTACGGCTGGCTTTTCCTCCACCGCCGGCTCCAACTTTTCCGACTCATTAAGTACGGATTCAGCAGCCGCTGCAACCACAGGCGATCGTGTTACAGCGGGAGTCTGGACAACCGGCTCTGGAGGCACTTCCTCGGCGAACCTCGCGCTGATCAGCTTCTGAATATCCTGGACCTTCTTCTCCAGCGAAGTGATTTTTTCCAGCAGGACCTTGCTTTTGTGCTGGAAAGCCTCTTCACCGATCTCGCCAACCTTCAGCCTTGTCTGCAGCACTGCCAGCTCTTCCTGGCATCCATCCAGCTCCTTGGTCTTAACTGCAAGCTCCCTGGCAAGTTTATCCTTGATATCGTCTATGGCCTTTCTGGCGCTCGTAACGGCATTAATATATTCCTTGCTCAGCTTATCGTAATCATCCTTTTCGATAGCCTTGTCGTCCCTCTTCCTGTCAAGCTCTGTAAGAATAGCCTCCGCCCGCTCTATCTTTTCAAAAACGCGTTTTAAATCTTCCATCGTATCAATCAGATCAAAATATATCTGGCATTAAGTTTATTATTGTTTTGATTATACACCTATGTTAACTAAAGTAGAATATATCTCCGATAGTGTAAATATCGTATCATGGCGTGGCATTATCGGCTATATCGAATGATTTCATCATGTCCTCTATTTCTTCCGGGGCAAGAAACGGCCCGATCCTGACGGATGTTATGACGCCTTCCTGGTCAATAAAAAATGTTGTCGGCATACCACTGATCCCGTATTTTTTAGCTACAGTACCCATTATGTCCATGGGGATGGTGAACTTCAGGTTGTAGACTTTGGCGTAGCTGCGTACACTATCAGGATCATCCTGGGTGGCTATGGCCAGGACAGTGACTCCCGCCCCATCCCATTTATCCTGGATAGTCTGGAAAAATGGCATTTCAAAGCGACAGGGGCCGCACCAGGTAGCCCAGAAATTGAGTATCACATGCTGGCCCCGATAGTCGCTCAACCTGATTTCCCTGCCATCAGTGGTATGCAGATTGAAATCCTGGGCGATGTTACCAATACGGTTGCCTATCAAGATACCTTTCTGGCTGGTTTGGCTGGATCCACCGCATCCGCTTGAAAAAACGGTCACCAGTGCGGCTATAACAATAAAATATATAAAGACGTATTTACTAATCTTCAGCATGGGGAACAAGTCCTATTGCATGGTTTTGATGATACTCTCGATCTCTTCCTCGCTGACAAATCCGCCGATTTTAATACCTTTGAGCTTTCCCTCCGCACTAACAAAAAAAGTATTGGGATCGGCATTCTTGGGGCAGCAGAAATTTTTGTAGATCACGTGTTCCGGATCGAAAAGTAGTGTGAAAGTATATCCGTTTGCGGACATAAAATCTCTGGCTGTAGCGACATTGTCCAGTGTATTTACGGATAAAAAGACAAGACCTTGCGGCGAGTATTTCTTATATATCTCCTGAAAATAAGGCATTTCCTTTTTACATTCTATGCAGCTTACCGACCACGTATTAATAATCACAGGTTTGCCTGCGAAACTGCTCAGGCTGATACTTTTGCCGTTGCTATCCGGTAAGGAAAAATCGGGCGCTTTATCGCCAATTCTGGGACAGGCCTGCGCGCCGCCGCATCCGGCCATCAAAGACACTGTAATTAGTGTCATAAATATGACTGCCATATTAAATTTCATATTTATTGCACCCCTTGTAAGTAATAACGGATTACACAGCAAAACGGCTAAGCCAATTGAGCTGGCCGGTAAGCATCAGTATGCCGACTATTATAAGCAAGATGCCGCTCAAGATGGAAATCAATACCAGGTGGCGGTTGATCCCTTTCCAGAAGGGAACTATAGCACTCCAGGCAATTCCTATAATAAGAAAGGGTATGCCCATGCCCAGGGAATATACTGCCAGCAGGGATGCGCCCTTTATATATTCCTGGGTGTACGATGCGATACACAGTATGGACCCCAGAATGGGACCGATGCAGGGTGTCCAGCCGAGAGCGAATGCTCCTCCGATCAGCACCGAGCGGAAATATCCGGGATTGCGGGCGCCCTGCATGTGCATCCTTTTTTCGTAGTTCAACCAGGGGATTTTAAAGGCGGCTATGAGGAAAATGCCGAAGAGGATAATTATAATGCCGGAGATGATGCGTAGCGCTTCAGAATAGGCGGTTATCGCCGATCCCAGCAAACCTGCTGAAGCTCCCATCAGGATGAAAAGGATGGAGAAGCCTGCAACGAAAGCAATACTGTGTAGAAATACGGGTAACATCTTCCTTTTTTCGTTCAGTTCAATGGCAGATGTGCCCGCCAGGTTGGCCAGATAGGCCGGTACCAGCGGCAGTACGCAGGGAGAAAAGAAAGACAGCAGGCCGGCGCCAAAAGCAGTCCAGTATGATATATCAGTCAAGTAATTACCTATTGCGCCAGTGCTTTTTCCAGCAGCTTCTGTAAATCTTTCTTCGGCCTGAAGCCTACAACCTGCTCCACAGGTTTGCCCCCCTTAAATACAATTAAAGTGGGGATGCTCATCACGGAGTAGGCCGAAGCAATCTTGGGAGCTTCATCTACGTTTACTTTGGCGAATCCCAGTTTATCTTTATATTCAGCCGAAAGCTCATCGATGATAGGCGCAACCATGCGGCAGGGGCCGCACCATACCGCCCAGAAATCTACAAGTACGGGTTTTGGCGAGTCCAGGACCACTGTTTTGAAATCCTTTTCGCCTACATTAATTATGTCGCCAGCCATGTTCCCTCCAATATTTATTTACTTTGTATGAGATTCCCCAGGTGCGGCCTGGTATATGGTCTCGCCCTTGATAGATACCTTATCTTTTATAATAGCACCATCGGCAATAATACTGTTAAGCACGGAGGCGTTCTCGCCTATGATTACACTATCCCATAATACCGTATTTCCGACGAAGGCGCCTTTTTTAATGCGGCAATCTTTGCCCATAATCACCGGGCCGCGGATCTGTGCGTTTTCTTCTATTTTGCAATTCCCGTCTATCAATATTGCACCGCTGGTTATTACAGATGCGTGGATATCGCTGTCCGGGCTAGGGGTGGTGGATTCAACATGACATAATTGTGATTTGCATTTGCCCTGCAGCATATCCATATTCAACTGATGATACTGAGCGGGATTCCCCATATCTATCCAGTAAGCTTCGCTTTTATACGCATAGACAGGTTCCCCATCTGCCAGCATGCCGGGGAAAACACCGCGCTCGAACATATATTTTTCTCCCATAGGGATGCGATCGAGAACCTCCGGTTCAAGTATATATACCCCCGCGTTTATCCAGTGGCTGGTAACCTTGTCCGGCGCAGGTTTTTCAATAAAAGCCTTAACCTTTCCGTTCTCGTCCGTTTCCACCACGCCGAAGCGGGTGGGATCTTCAACCCGGGTCAGCGCAATGGTTGCCCTGGACTTGTTGCGCCGGTGAAAACGCAGCATGGCAGTATAATCTATATCTGAAAAAGTATCTCCGTTAAGCACGAAAAAAGTACTGTCTATATATTGAGCCGCGTTCCTGATGGCGCCAGCCGTGCCGAGGGGTTTGTCCTCGAGGCTATAGACAAGTTTACAATCGAAGCCCGTACCTTTTTTAAAGTATTCGTATATAGATTCAGGCTTGTAGCCCATAGCCAGTATGATCTCATTTATACCCTGGTCGACAAGGTTCTTGATAACATGCTCCAGGAAAGGTTTATTGAGCACTGGAACCATTGATTTGACTACGGCATAAGTCAGCGGGCGCAGCCGGACGCCTTCGCCACCGACCAGAATGATAGCTTTCATATTTGATGAGTTAAATCATTTTAACCTGTTTGTGATGGCGGGGCAAACGCCCGGCGTTATTTGAATGTGGTTAATCGTAACCAGTAAACATTTAGCTCAATATTTCGTTTTTTATAATACCGGCCGTTCACGGTATCCGGCAACCGGAAGTTGAAAAAAGTTTATATTAGAGGTGTGAAAATGCAAATACACAATAAGTTGGCGCACTGGCTTATATTTTCATTTGTTCTGCTGGCGTTAATCATCCCGGTTTCAGTTCCCCAAAAAGCTTCGGCCGGCACGGAGCCGGTTTTACTGCTGGCTCTGGGAGTTCACGTCGAGCCATTCGGCGCAGTGCCCAGCCAGATTGTGGGAGGCGGCAGGGCTTTTACAGGCCAGGGTGTGAAACAGCAGGACTATCATGACAGCCAATTGTTCCAACGGCATGTTGCCGATATCAGAAACCTGGCGGCAGTGATGGAAAAACATGGGGGCAGGCTGACAGTAGAGGTGCAGACTCCTTTCACCACCGTGGCCGCACAGAATAGAAATACATTGCTCAGCGATCTCGAGAACAAAGGACATGAAATAGCGCTGCATTTCCATGAGGACAAACACCTGGGCAATAACTGCGAGGCTTTACCCGTGAACATATGGACGGCTGTGATGGCCGAGGAAATATCATATATCAAGAAAGCAGGGGCATCGTCAGTGAGAGCGTGGAGCGGCGGGAACCTTTATGAAGGAGTTCTCAAGGCAGGGAAGGCAGCAGGTTTGGATGTATATAGCGACTGGAAAAATCCGCAGAGCCAGACAGCCGATACGGTGACCTTCGGCCTGCATCCCTGGCGGCCTGCCGAAGGACCGGACCCCGATGATATGTCGGGCTTTGCCCGGAATGACCCGGACGGAAAGGTTATTTTCCTGCCCTGGGGGCTGAGCAGCACGGGCGGGCTTTTCGGTACCGGCAGAGGTAAGGCGGATGCTATGTTCGAGACTGTGAAACAGAGCATCAACCTTTCACTTTCGCAGGCCCAGGCGGACAAGGTCAATGTTTTCCATTTTGTAGTGCACCCGGGAGAGATCACGGGTATCGGTTCAACTCCATATGCATCACTGGACAAATTCTTAACGGACTACGTCGATCCCCTGGTAACGGCTGGAAAGGTCAGATGGGCTACGTATTCCGGAATGGCGGATGCCTATAAAGCCTGGGAGAGCAGCAGTGTTTCCGGCGGAGTAACAACTGCATCTGCAACAGCATCGCCCGGAAGCACGGCAACTTCCGGACAGGGCTACATGTCCTTCGTGATTAATGTGCACGATTGGGTGAATGTGGATGACAGCGCCGATACTTTGATAAGGGCAGTGAACCTCTTTCAGAAATACGGGGTGAGAGGCGATTTTTACCTGACTGCTCCGGTATTGCAGGCCTATGCCGATAAGAGGCCGGACGTTATAGATAAACTGAAGAGCGGGGGCATGACCATCAGCTATCACGTAAGGCCTCCGCACCCGCTTTACAATGGTTTCGACGATAGTCTGCAGAACCTTAGTGACGAAGAGCTGTATAAAACGTTGAAGGATTACGAAACTTACAAGCTTGATCTTGCCACCGGCGAACTTGATACGGGCAAGCCAGGTGGATACAGCTATGTTAAGCAAGTCTTCGGTACGGTGCCGGTTACTATAGGCGCGCCCAATGACGACAGGCAAATAAAGGACACTGCACTGAAAATTTATGCCGGGATGGGGGCCCAGGCGGTAGTCATGTACCACGAGACCGGCACCAAACCGGACAAACCATTTGAGTATGTAAATGGCATGCTGATGAGGCCGAGTGATTTCAGCATCACCCGCTGGTCGGCCGGTGACAAAAAAGAGACCTTCTGGTGGAACTTCATGAAATCACCCCTGGCCGACGAATTCAATCCCACCGCGTATCTTAAAGAGAGACTGGATGACTGGGATAACAGCAGGCAACCCTTCGTTACCAGCCTGATTCATGAGAATAACTTTTACCGTCAGGGCGCGGAATCCTGGACCTATTACTATTTCGGCGGGAAAAATAAGGATAACCCTCTCAAGCCTCCCTACAATTTGAATGCAACCGATCTCTCCCGCGAGAGGACACCGGGCGAGCAGGAAGCTATCTGGTCTGCCTATGAGGAGATGGTGGCTTATGCCGCAGCCAATATGACAGTGGTCACCTCCGCTGACATAGTTACGCTGGCTTCAGGTAATACGACAACAACGGTTGCCAGTCAACAGGCAGCCGTTTCAGCGCCGGCTGTAAAACCAGGTACTATTGTAAAGGATATAGTGTACGGCAATGCAGGCGGTGAGAAGCTCACTATGGACATTTATTATCCCGACGAAATCGTGAGCGCCCTGCCCGCGGTACTTTACGTGCACGGCGGCGCCTGGATGAAGGGTAGCAAGGAACTGGGTAAGAACAACGGAGATGTTAAAGAGCTGCTGAATAGGGGTTTCCTTGTGGCTTCCATAAACTACAGACTGGCGCCGAAGTATAAATTCCCGGCGCAAATAGAGGATGTCAAATGCGCAGTCCGCTACCTGCGGGCCAATGCAACCAAATATGGAATTGATTCCAACAGTATAGGCGCCATGGGTGGCAGCGCGGGCGGGCACCTTGTGGCCTTGCTCGGCACAAGCGATGATGACGATTTCAACTCCTCCGGCGGTAACCCGGGGCAATCAGCACGGGTAAGGGCGGTCGCCGACATGTTCGGCCCCGCCGACCTCACTGCTGAAATGGGAACCAACAACATCAGTGTGATGACGCAGGTTTTCGGCACGACGGATAAAAGCTCACAAATCCTGAAAGACGCCAGCCCCGTTTACTATGCTTCCAGCGATGACCCGGCGTTTTTTATCCTTCACGGGGATAAAGACCAGACGGTCCCGTTGCTGCAAAGCCAGTTGCTGTACGACGCCCTTAAAAAGGCCGGAGTTCCTGTGGAACTGCTGGTGGTCAAGAACGCAGGGCACGGGTTTGCTCCTGCGGCGGGGAAATCCTCGCCGGGCAGAGCAGAAATTACGCAGAGAATCGGCGATTTCTTTGATGAATATTTGAAAAATTAGGGCGGGCTATTTACCGTCCGCATCATCAAATTCATGTTTGATCCGCGATTCGGTTTCTTTGAGTTCGTCGCTTTCCGCAGAAATACCTGCGGAGCTTTCCAGCCGCCTGATCCTGTCCTCGAGCTTGTCCTGCTCGGCGAGCACGAGCCTGATGGCTTCTGCAACGGGGTCGGGCAGGCGGTTATGGTCGAGGTCGATACGCGCTTCCCGGTGCTCCTCTACGATTCTGCCGGGCACGCCTACTACTGTGGCGCCCGGAGGAACGGACTTAATCACCACCGATCCCGATCCTATCCGTGCCCCTTCACCCACCGTAATGGGTCCCAGCACGATGGCGCGCGAACCTACGACGACGCTATTGCCGATCGTTGGGTGCCTTTTTTTCTTGGCCAGAGTCGTACCTCCCAGCACAACACCCTGATAGATGAGGACATCGTCCCCGATTTCGGAGGTCTCGCCGATAACTACACCGGCGCCGTGGTCGATGAAGAAACGTCTGCCGATGGTTGCGCCCGGGTGGATCTCGATCTGCGTAAAAAAGCGGTTCCACTGGGAAATGACACGGCCAATGAAATACATTTTATGCCGGTAAAACCAGTGGGCCAGTCTGTGCCACCAGAGCGCGTGAAGACCGGGATAAAGGCAAAAGACCTCCCAGGCGCTCCTGGCTGCCGGATCGCGCTCTATAGCAGCGTGGATGTCTTCCTTCATCAATTGAAACCAGTTCATATCGCTCCCTGCAGTGTTATTATACGACAGAGCATGGCTGCTATAATATCTCCATTGGATCAATGTCCTGTATTGTGAGGTGCGTTATGGGAAGAAGAAGCATCTATATAATTACAGCCGCCGCGGCCTGCTTGCTTCTGTGTTGCGCTCCGGCAGCGGAGAAGGAACCCGGCAGCTCAGGTAAGTTACCGGCGGGTGAGAACATCAGCAGTCCGGGAAGTCTTTCACAGGAGGCTGTCAGCGCGCCTGTCGCCGTTATTGATAATTACATAATGCCCCGGGGACAGGTTGATCCTGTCATTGAGGTAGATATATATGAAAAGGGGCTGGTGTATCCCGGCACTACCATACTGACAGATAACCATGATGCGGAAAATCCCCGCATTATTGAAGTCAACCTGCTGGGCGAGGTGCTGTGGGAATACCGTGTTCCATATGCTTTACACAGGTTCGTAAATCCGGGCTTTGAAGCACAGAGGCTACCCGACGACAACATTCTTTTTATCCTGCCCCGCTACGGGGTGTTTGAAATTGATCGCAGTGGTAAAACAGTCTGGTCGTATCTGGATGGGAAGATATCTCATGATGTCGACAGGCTGGAAAACGGTAATACGCTGGTCGTCTGGGGCAACGACCAAAAGGGGGATGCTCAGGTGAAGGAGATTAGCCAGGCGGGAGAGATAGTCTGGTCCTGGAGTGTAAAGAAAGTCTTCGACTATCCACCTTATTCTACTATCTATGCGGATGGCTGGACGCATACCAACGCCGCCAGCCGCCTGCCGAACGGCAACACGCTGGTGAGCCTGCGTAATTTTAATATTGTGGCTGAGGTTAACCCCGATGGGGAGCTCGTGAGGACTTACGGTGAGGGTGTTTTCTCTGACCAGCACGATCCGGAGTTATTGGCAAACGGCAATATGCTGGTGGCGAATCACCGCCCGCAGCCTCCGAATAATGCCGTGGAAATCGACCCGGATTCCCAGCAGATTGTCTGGAGCTTCGGCGGAAGCCAGTGGGCGCCGCAGCTTGTCAGGGATGCCGACAGGCTGCCCAATGGAAACACTCTTATTACGGGCACAAACCGGATTATAGAAGTTACAACAGATGGTAAAATAGTCTGGCAGTTGAGATTAAAAGCCGAGATAGCCAGGGAACAATCGTCCGGAAGAGGATTTTTTAAAGCCCAGAGGGCCGATCACAGCGATTAATAAAACAGATCATCTAATACATAGTTTGTAAGGAGGTGGCCCATGATTTCTTTAATAGCCGTCTATGCCGGAGCGGTTATCATTATCCTGTGGGGGATTGCGCACCTGTTTCCCACCGCGGCCATAGTTAAGGGTTTCGGTGAAATATCTGCCGATAACAAAAAGATATTAATCATGGAATGGGTGGGGGCAGGCCTGTGGATGTGTTTCGTCGGCGTGCTGTGCCTGCTCATTACTGCGCTGGGAATGGCCAAAGACAGCGCATCCGTGGTGGTCTATGCTGCATCCTCAACGATGCTGATGATTTCAGCGGTTCTGGGCTTTGCTACGGGCTTTCAAACACAGATATTGCCCATAAAAATGTGCCCCTTTGTGCAGATGCTGTGTTCCATGCTGCTGCTCTCCGGGGTGAATATAGTGTAGGGACGGGCCTTTAGACCCGTCCGCTTCAGGCCTTTCCGATGTTTGCGGGCGCAGCTAAAGCTACGCCCCTACTCATGGGTGACAGATGCTTGCGGGCGTAGCTAAAACTACGACCCTACGGTTGGCCGGGGTTGAATAGGGACCTGGCGTTGGCCGTGGTGACGCGGGCGATTTCCTCTGCGGCCATCCCCTTGATTTCCGCGCAGGCCTTGAGGCTGCGCAGCACGTCTGACGGCTGAGAGCGGTAGCGGTTTTCCCTGCCGTAATAAACGGGGCTGTCGGTCTCCAGCAGCAGCCTTTCCAGCGGGGCCTCCCTGACTGCCCGGCGGTGCTCCTCATGGTATTCGGCTGCGGGTGTGGCCGATATGTAATAGCCTACTTCGATGATCTCCGCAAGCGTGCTGGAAAATCCGGTATACCAGTGAAAGACGGCTTTAGTCACGCCGGCATCTTTCACGGCCTGCAGGCAGTCTTTCCAGGCATAGCGGCTGTGCAGCGATACAGGTTTGTTAAATTTGACGGCTATCTCCAGAAGGCGTTTCAGCACCTGCTGCTGCAATTCCCTGCCGGCGCCCTTGAGCACCCTCTTATCGTAATCCAGACCAATTTCACCTACAGCCGGAGCCCGGGATAGGTTGCTGAGGATAAATTCAAGGGCCTGCTCTATTTGAGCGGCGTCCATGCCGGATAGAGACCAGGGGTGCAGTCCCAGCGCGGGAAGCACAAGGCCGGGATACCTGACGGCAAGCTGAAGATTGGCCTGGTTTGAACCGGTGTCCTGCCCCACCGCCAGTATTGCCGTTACACCGGCCTGCCTGGCTTTATGCAGTACGCTGTCGATATCTTCTATCTCATCGAGGTGCGCGTGGCTGTCAATGAGTTCGAGCACGTTTGCTTCCGAAGACATCTTTCTTATGGATCTCATATATGTCGGCTGGCTTGATTAAGCCGGCCTCGGTTATTACACCCGCGGCCAGCTCCAGGGGAATCATATCAAAGCCTGGTTCGGGATCATGTAATTCCACCATAAAGCCATTTACATCAACCTTTGACAGATCACACACAATGTATACAGGCACTTTCCTTCGCTCGGCAATTTTGGCAAGCTCCAGCGAAGGTGTTCCGTTGACGAAATACCCGTGAAACGATATGGCGTCGGCTCCTATAAGCGCAAAGTCGGCGCGCGCCATCTGCCAGTATAACTGGTTATCCGGCACCAACTGTGTGATTATGCCGGATTTGCGCAGGCCGGCGGCGGTCAATTCACCGTATGCAATATCATCACTGGCAGACTCAACAACCAACACCTTGAAATCGATTTTCTTGTGTGCGGCAATTTCCATGGCGCCGCATACAGCCGAACTGAAGCTGCAGGTGATGATAATAGAGCGGTTGTTGATGATCTTCCCCGCGTTTAGCGCCGCGCGCTTTGAAGCCCGTTCGCTGTGGCTGATAAGGCTCTCTGCCATATTTGTACATAGTTTCACTGTATCTTCAAGAGATTGTTTTTTAACATCTATTTGCGCCAGGTCCTCCCGGAACTGCAGCATGTAATTGGATATGGAGACCATGCCCGGCCTGAGACTCATAATTTCTGCGGCCGTCTTATCGAGATCAGTAACGAGCCTGCGTGCCGATGTGGCTTTGCCCGCAGCCGGGGAGGATTTCATGATTTCGAGCGCCTCTCTGGTCAACCACCCGGCGCCGTGCTCACGGTCGCGTTTCAGCCGGTTGACGCTCTTTCTGATCGCAGCAATCATCTTTGCAGATTATACCGTAATACCATTAATATTTATATATGTAGCTCGATAACGTCATTGTCTCTGAGGACATGATCCTGTCCCACTCTCTGGCCATTGAACTTTCCCGAGCCCCACAGGACCGCATAGCGTAGATTACTTTTAAAATCCTTGTGGACGGCTTCGGCGGCATCCTTAACGGTCGCCCCCTGTTTTAAAATCACGGGGTCGGATAAGTCAACCTTGATGCCGGGAGACTTGGTATGTATGCGGATAATACCCAGTTGGGCAAACAGCTGCCTTTTCAACTCCTCCAGGTTCTCCTTGGACCTGGCGGATACCTTGATGCTGTCAAAGAGGCGCCCGAATCTGTTATGCAATGACTTTATTCCCTCTTCATCGAAATCCAGGTCCCCCATATTGCCGATGAGGAACATTTTACGCGTGCGCAAGCCGACTGCGGAATGCTCCGCGTTTTTGGTTTCCGGCACGATGGCCATATTTTCAAGTTCCTTCAACGTAATATCGGCCTGCTCCAACGGATTGTTACTCAAGTCGACCACTATGGCGAGCAGGTCGGCATTTCGCAGAATATTATTGGACCAGATACGGGATTCATACATATTGACGGCCGGCAGGTCCACAATCTGTACCTGGATGTTTTCAAAAGGCATCATGCCCACGTTGGGTGACTTGGTGGTAAAGGGATAGTCGGCGACCTCGGGGTGGACGTTAGCCAGGGAAGCCAGTATGAGCGATTTGCCCGTGTTGGGTGGCCCCACCAGCGCTACTTGTCCTGCGCCTTCTTTGCGGATGTAAAAGCTTTTCCTGCTGGTGGCGGCTTTGCGTTCGGCTTCCTCGGTTATACGTGCGATCTTTCTGCGCAGGTCGGCCTGAAGGTGGTCGGTGCCCTTGTGTTTGGGCATGATGGCAAGCATGGATTCCAGAGCCTGGATTTTTTCTTCAGGTGTTGCGGTGTCCCTGAAGCGTCTTTCGGCTTCGAAATACTGCGGTGGTAAATTTGCCGGCATAGCCCCTCCCCTGTAACCGCACTATTTTAGCATCCCGGTCAAGTGCAATACTAGAATTTGGGACGGGCGAGCATGGTAATCGGTATAGCCAGTATGGCAAGCGACCCTGCTATGACAAAACCCATAACATAACCGGGAACAATGCCGCTGATAATGCAGCCGATCAGGGTACCCAGCCAGACTGTTGTTGTAACCGCGCCCAGGTTGCCTCCCATGCGTGTGGCAGCAAAGAAGTTGGATACGATCAGGCTGCGTGTGACGATAGTAATGCTGTCCCCGACGGCGTGCGGTATACGCAAGGCCAGGAAGCTGCCGAAGCTGTTGGCCAGCAACAGCATAATGTTGGTCAATCCGGATATGGCAATCCCTGTATAAAAAAGCGCCGCCAGGCCCCGTCCGCGCGCATTTAACCTGTCACCTGCCAGCCCGCTGGCCAGTGAGAGCAACGCCATGATGTTGGCGTGTATGAAATACATCCAGCCCACATCCTCTTTACTCAGGCCGATGTCTTTGTTCAGGAAAAGGCTCATACTGGTCTGCTCTGCTCCTGCGTGCAGTGAAAAGAAGAAAACCAGGATGATGAAAATAAGCACCGATTTATTGGAAAGGTCCGCTTTATAATCGGCAAGACGCACGGCCGTGCCCGGGACATCCGCCAGAAACAGGCTCAGCAACATCAGAGGGACCTGCCCTGCCAGGGCGAAGGTAAAAACGGCGTTCATGTCCCATGATTGCATGATGAAGCCGCTGATGAGCGGCCCCAGGCCGTAGCCGAATAACCAGGAAGCGTTAAAAAATCCCAGCTTGATGCCGCGGAAATCAGCTCCCAGCGTCTTAAGATAAAGCGATGGTAATGCATTATTAAACAGGGCGTTACCGCTGCCGCCCATTGCCAGCAGCAGAAGGGTCGGCCAGAAATCGTGAGTCATAAGCAGGCCGAATATACTGATGCTGAAGATGACCTGGCTGGTTATCACCAGCTTCCTGGGCGATATACGGTCTACAAAGATGCCGAAAGGTATCATAAGAGCCAGCGACGTCAACGGAAAGACGGCTACCAGAAGGCCTACCTGAAAATGCGAGAAGCCCTGGTCTATCCAGAATATGGTGATATAGGCCAGCATTGACCACAGGAACATCACCTGCAGCATCTGTACCATGCAGGGTATGACGTAGCGTTTTGAAAAGCTGATATTGTCCATGGCGGTTTAGGGGAAGGAAAAGTATATCAGATAACAGTATGTAATGCTAATCCGAAAAGTTAGAAAAAACGGCAGGCACGGGTGGATGCCGTAATGAAATACAAAACGGGCGGTAAATTTTGCAGTATCCGCGTTTTTAGAGTATAGTGTATTAAGTGGTTTCGGTTCAGGTTATTAAATACTTAATTACATAATTTCTCCTGTTTTATCCTTAGTTAATTCAAGTTTTGGATGACCCCGACTTTAAGCCACAGATTAATTATCAGGAGGTCATCCCATGGGTTTTACCGACAAAAAGCTGACTTGCGCTGACTGCAATGCCGAATTTACTTTCGGCGCTGTGGAGCAGGAATTCTATGCGTCCAAAGGTTTCACGAATGAACCTAAACGCTGTCCTGAATGCCGACAGGCAAGGAAGGCAGATCGACAGGGCAGCAGATCGGGACAGCAGGGCAGACGTCAGATGTTCGCCACTGTGTGCGCGAAATGCGGCGTGGATACCGAGGTTCCGTTCGAACCCCGCCAGGATAAACCGGTTTATTGCAGCGCCTGCTACAACGATATCAAAATTAAAAAGTAATATATCAGGCATAATTGACACACGCAGCTGTAAACTGCGTGTGTCAAAATAATTTAGTGAGGACTTGTTAGGATCATGAATATATACGTTGGAAACCTGGCCTATGAAGTAACTGAAGACGATCTGCGCCAGGAATTTGCTGCTTTCGGAGAAGTTGCTTCGGTCACCATTATGAAAGATAGCTATAGCGGACAATCCAGGGGTTTTGGCTTTGTAGAAATGCCGAAGCTCACTGAAGGTCAGGCTGCGATCAACGGGCTGAACGGCAAGAAGGTGAAGGAACGCGCGCTGACCGTCAACGGGGCGCGTCCCCGGTCGTCGGGTGGGGACAACAGGTCTTTCGGGGCAGGCAGAAAGGGGAAACAACCCTATGGTAAAAGGGGAGGAGGCGGAGGAGGAGGTTACGGAGGCGGCAGGGGTGGAATGCGAAGATATTAAAAAGTTATGAGCAAAAGGCTTCCCGTTATTGAGGATCCCTTCGTTATTGATCCTGTTATACCTGCATTGGACAGTAATGAAGTCGATCTAAACGTTCTTGACGAAAAAGAAGTCGAAGAAATCGCCAGGATCGCCGCGCTGTGGGAAGACCGGCTAAGTACCTCAGACGGGCTTGAAGCAACGTCAGGCCTGGAGCCGGCGGTTAAATCCATACCGGGCATTGCACCGGAGATCGTAGAGCATGATTTATTCGATGACCCGGTGCGCATGTATCTGCGGGAAATCGGCAAGGTCTCGCTGCTTACTGCCAGGGAGGAGAGATCCCTGGCCAGTAAAATCGAAGAAGCCAAACACCTGGCAAGGATTGAGAACCATTGCACGGGCAATCCGGATGTCACTGATCTCGAGATAAACATCATGATCTGCCTGCTGAGGCGGCTGATCGCAGCATACCCTACGGTCAATGTAATTTACCAGAAACTGGGCTTACAGAACGGGCGGAGCTTTAAAAAGGGAATTCTGAATCCGCAGTTCAGGGAAGCCGTAGATGGTGTAATCGACCAGGAAATCATCGAGGGCATAGCTGCAGATTGCGGCAAAACCGCAGCGGAAACATGGCTGGAGTTGATTGAGATATCCGCGTTCAGCCGTCTTTTACCACTGAAAGTCTATGATATCATCGGTGAAAAAACTACCTGGAAAGAGCTCGAATCACTTGTAAAAGAACCGGTGGATAATAAGTTTGTCCGCAAACTGCAACCGGCGAAAGAACAATTTGTCGTGTACTCAAGAGGTGTGAAGAACGAGGCGGAGAAATCGGAGAAGCACCTGATCGAGGCTAATTTGCGCCTGGTGGTAAGCATTGCCAAGAAGTACAGCCTGTGCCACATGCCCATTCTGGATCTTATCCAGGAGGGCAATATAGGCCTTGTACGCGCAGTGGATAAGTTCGAGTACAGGCGGGGCTATAAATTCAGCACGTATGCCACATGGTGGATCCGGCAGGCCATCACGCGGGCTATTGCCGACCAGGCCAGGACCATACGCATCCCTGTGCATATGATTGAAAATATCAACAGGCTGCTCAAGGTCAAAAGGAACATGAACCAGGAAACCGGGTGCGAGCCAACCATCGAGGAAATCGCCGCTGCCATGGAGCTTCCCGTAGAAAAAGTGACCGAAATTATGAAACTTACCAGGCTTCCTCTATCGCTGGAAACACCCGTCGGCGAAGAGGAGGACAGCCACCTGGGGGATTTTATCGAGGACAAGATTGCCACGCCGCCCAATGAAGCCGCTACCCGCGGGTTGCTCAAAGAGCAGATCAACGAGGTGCTCTCCGAGCTGACGGACAGGGAACGCAGGGTGATCCTGCTCAGATTCGGATTGGAGGATGACAGGGCAAGGACGCTGGAGGAAGTGGGAAGGGAATTCCAGGTGACACGGGAGCGCATCCGCCAGATTGAGGCCAAAGCGCTGCGCAAGCTGCGCCATCCCAGCCGCAGCAGACGGCTTAAAGACTACCTGGAATAAGTTCCTTCGAATTCCAGCCGCCATTCCATAAATTCTGTATAAAGATTGACATAATAAAGGCTTGTCAATATAATCATTATAACAACGCCGTGTGTGAGTAACACCGGTTGAAAACAGCCTCCGAGCAATCGGGGGTTGTTCCTTTTATGTGGCATGCATTAGCGGGATAGGCCTGTTGTGCTTTGAATCAATAAGGAAGGCCGGCTATATAGCCGGCCTTCATGAAAATCAGTGAAATTTATTTCTACAGCTTACACCCAGCCGCGCAGCTTCATGGCTTCCACCACGCGCTCCACAGCCCTGACATAGGCTGCCTGCCGCATATTGATCTTGTATTCCCTATGAGTGTCATAGACCGAATGGTAGGCGGTGGTCATCTTCTTATCCAGCCTGTTGTAGACCTCGTCTACATCCCAGTAGAACATGTTGAAGTTCTGTACCATCTCGAAGTAAGAGACGGTCACGCCGCCGGCGTTGCAGAGGAAATCGGGAATAATGTGGACGCCCTTTTTGTAGAGGATGTCGTCTGCTTCGGGTGTGCAGGGGCCGTTGGCCAGCTCGGCCACGATCTTGGCCTTCACATTGCCTGCGTTTTTCTCAGTGATGACGTTTTCCATAGCCGAAGGGATAAGGATATCTACATCGAGTTCCAGTATCTCTTCACTGCTGATCTTATCGCCTATCTTCAGGTTGCAGACGGAAGTGGTCTTGGTCTTGATTTTCTGGGCTTCGTCAGCGTCGATGCCCGACTTACAGTAGCAGCCGCCCTGGCTGTCGCATACGGCAACGATCTTGGAACCGAACATCTCCTTGGCCAGCTTGGCCGCGTAGTAGCCGGCATTGCCATAACCCTGCACGGCGATAGTCGCCTTGCTGAGGTCTATCTTTAACTCCTTGGCTGCTTCACGGATGCAGTACATGCCGCCCTTGGCTGTGGCGTCGCCGCGTCCCTTGGAGCCGCCCAGGGCCAGGGGTTTGCCGGTGATGACGCCGAACTGCGCCTTGCCCGCAATGGTGGAATATTCATCCATGATCCAGGCCATGATCTGCGGGGTGGTGTAGACATCGGGGGCGGGGACGTCCCTTTCCGGTCCGATAAACGAAAATACTGCGCGGGCATAAGACCTGCTGAGACGCTCGAGCTCACCCTCGGACATCTCCTTGGGATTGCAGATGATGCCGCCTTTGCCGCCTCCCAGGGGCAAGTCCATAAGCGAGCACTTCCAGGTCATCCAGGCCGCCAGCGCGCGCACTGTATCAATGGTTTCATCGGGATGAAAGCGGATACCGCCCTTGGTGGGGCCTTTGGCGTCGTTATACTGGACGCGGTAACCATGGAATAGTTTTACAGAGCCGTTATCCATGCGTACCGGCAGGGATAGATGCAGTTCTCGCATCGGGCTCTTCAGAATCTCCGTTACATCCGGATCGAGCTTCAGGATGCGGGCGCACTTGTCGACTTGCCTTTGAACGATTTCAAATGGATTGATTGCAGACATACTTCCTCCTGTTTTTTGTTTTTATCTCACTTCAATTGGCTGACTATTCTGGTTACTTCTTAACCGGTATGCCCCTGCTCTTGAGGTATTCCTTGGCTTCTGAGATGGAAATCTCCTTGAAATGGAAGATGGATGCGGCAAGTACGGCCGATGCCCTGGCCTTTACCACGGCGTCGTACAGATGCTCCAGCTTGCCGGCGCCGCCCGAGGCCGTAACCGGGATGGAAACAGCTTCCGCCACGGCCAGAGTCATCTCGATGTCGTAGCCTTCCTTGGTGCCGTCGGCGTCTTTGCTGGTGAGCAGGATTTCGCCGGCCCCGAGCTTTTCCACCTTCCTTGCCCAGTCGACAATTGGTATACCTGTGGGCTCACTGCCGCTCTTAACTACCACCTCGAGCCTGGGCCTGCCGGAATCGGGCGGATTTTTCAGGCCGTCTATAGCTACCACCAGCCTGTCCCTGCCGAATTCCCTGGACGCTTCCTTGATCAGGTCGGGATTCTTCACCGCCGACGTATTGATGGAAACCTTGTCGACGCCCGAGTCGATCAGCGTCTTCATGTCCTCCAGCGTGCTGATGCCGCCGCCGACCGCAAAGGGTATGGTGACTTTTTCCACCACGCGCCGCACCCAGTCAAGCCGGGTTTTCCTGCTTTCCACAGTGGCGTATATATCCAGGAAAACCAGCTCGTCGGCGCCCTCACGGCAATAGGCTTCCGCCGCTTCCACGGGGTCGCGCGCATCCTTGATGTCCACGAACTTGACGCCTTTTACCACCCTGCCCTCCCTGATATCCAGGCAGGGTATGATTTTTACCTCTTTCATTCACAAATCTCCTCGAATTCAACCAGATTTTTATAGTCAACCACGGTGCTCATGGCATGGGTCTCAACTTGAATTCCTGATTCCTCCACCGCCGCTATGGGATTAAGCCCTCCGATGAGGATCATGCCTACGCGGTTTAGTTCAAGGGGCACCTCGCAGAGAGGTTCACTGACGTTGCCCACCTGCAGGACACCGTTGAGCCTGGCTTTGGCCATTTTGGTGATAACCTCGTGGGCCAGGGGGCGGCAGACGGACGGGATTTCCCTGAAGTTGGCCAGGATATTGCCGCTGCCTTCCCGGGCAACCTGCAGAACGGAGGTCATCCTGGCCTTGATGAAGATTTCAGACGGGTCGAGCGAGCAACCGTCGTAGTGTATCAGCTCGATAAAACGCAGCGGCTGGTGATCATGCATTTGCAGCAGCCCGCCGAACTTGGAATTCATGGGAATCCCGGCCTTGAGCAGTGTGCCGTTCACCACAATGCTGCAAACCGTTGCCAGCGCCACGGTATCGTCCGGGATCGTAAGGTCGCCCATTTTACTGCCCGGCCCCGCTTTAAGCGCCAGGTTGCTGACGCAAAGCCTTCTGGCAAAAATGGGCTTCATGATGCGCAGGGCTTTCTGAAAATCCTGTGGTTTGAAGAAAGACACGTTGACGGGGATCGAACCGGACCGTTTTTCCAGGTCGAAGGTCGTGCGGAAGGCGAGCAACTCAATCCTGGATATGGCGAAGCCCACCTTGTCTTTAACCAGGGCCTGTTTCAGTTCCTTCAGGCCGAGCTCTGTAATCTCCCTGCCGTCCCTTCTTCCAGCCAGTCGCGTCAGCCCCTGCTCGTCCATCAGCTTCAAATGGTAACGGACCGCCCTTTCCCCCAGGTCTACTCCCAGGTCCTCAAGACGGCGTGCGATAACAATGGAGCCCAGGGGTTCGCTGGAACCGGCCAGAACCTTGAGTATGGAGAAGGTCTTTCTCTGAACTTCCTGCATTGCTAAATCAATTTTTATACGGTTTACGGAAACCTTTTGCCGTATTATATCAATGTAAAAAAGGGGAGTCAAGGGGGGTTGTTACGCGTTTTTATGCTGCAGTGCGGCGCAGGGGCAACCGAGAACGGTGGTCAGGCGGGGTGATATTTAATCTTTGAAATGGAAGCCCTTTTCTTTGAAAAGCGTCAGGCAGGCGTCCACGCTGACAGGATCATAAAGCTTGCCCCTTTTGCTGGATATCTCTTCCAGCGACTCTGCTATTCCCAGCGCGGGACGGTAGGGGCGGTGTGAGGCGATGGCCTCTACCACATCGGCAACAGCCAGTATTTTAGCCTCCGGCAGCATTTCATTGCCTTTCAGCCCGTTGGGGTAGCCCGAGCCGTCTATCCTTTCATGATGCTGTAAAACCATCAGGGCAACGGGCCCGTTGAATTCTATTTCCTTGAGTATGTCGTAGCCGCCCTGGGGGTGGGTATTGATCATCTCCCGCTCGATACCGGACAGCTTACCCGGCTTGCCCAGTATATCCGCAGGAATATACATCTTGCCGATATCGTGGATGGTAGCCGCCATGATGATATACTCAATCCGGGAGTCATCCATCTTTATCTCCCTGGCTATAGCGCCCGCCAGCTCAGCCACCCTCTGCTGGTGTCCGGCAGTATAGGGGTCTCTCATCTCCACCACCCTGGCCATGGCGTTGATGACGTCGTGCAATGTCTTCTGCAGCGAATTAAAAGCTGCCTCCCTGTCGTCCTGCGCCTTCTGCCACTCAGTCATGTCCCGGCTGTATACCAGCACGCCGTATATACTGCCGAACTGGTCGTGTAGTGGAATCTTGTAGGTGTTGTATATGTGCAGCGATCCATCGGGCCAGGATACAATATTCCTGGGATTGCGCACGATTTTCCCTTCAAATGCCAGGTCATCATCCGCATGAAAACCGGTGATCCCTTTTTCGGGGTTGCCCAGGCAGAGCTCCCCGGCAAAGAAATCGGTATCCGGCCTGCCGATCATTTCCTGAGGGGATACATTTTGAGATTCGGCGAAGCTTTTATTAACCATGATGTATTTGTGCTCGCGGTCCTTAACGTACATCCAGTCGGGCGTGGAGTCTATGACGTTCTGCAGCAGCAGCTTCGAGCGCAGGATAGATTCCTCCGCCTGCTTTTGCCCGGTAACATTCTTCTCCAGGCAGATAGCATTGACGACCTTGCCGTCTTTATTTTTCACGGCGGAAATAATGATGTCAATTATCCTGTGTGTGCTTTGCTGCAATCCAAGGTAGGTCTCTTTTTCCGTATGGTAATCGATGGTGAAACTAACGGTTTTCCCCTGTTCGAATACGCTCTGCACAAGGGGGAGGAAACCCTGCTCTTTGACCTGGATATCCTGAAACACGTTATATTTTCCCACTATCTCTTCTTCGGTTACCTGGAGGAGCTCTTTAAGCGCCTGGTTGATCCTGATCACGGTGCCTTTGTCGTCTGAAATCCACAGCGGATTGGGTGTATGCTCGATAACATTGTCGAGAAACTTCTCCCGCTCTTCCAGAGCATCTTCAGTCTGCTTGCGCTCGGTGATGTCCTGTCCAGTAGAGAGTAAACCAACTATACGATCACCGGTGTCTTTGAGTGTCTTATCAAACCATTCAACAGTGCGAATTCTACCATCCTTAGTAACGATTTCATCGATATTTCCTTTGGTCTGGATATCACCCAGGGCTCTCTGAAAAATCTCACTTGTTTTAGCTTGTTTATCCTTGGGTAGGAACGTAGAAAACCAGTCTTTACCTACAACTTCCTCCAGCCGGTATCCGCAAATGCGTTCCATGTAGGAGTTGAATGTAACGATATGTCCTGAAGTATCCAGTACCAATATAATAGTCTGGGCTGTATCAACTAGGCTTTCTGCAAATAGTTTCTCTCTTGATAGCGCCTCTTCCACCTGCTTGCGCTCGGTGATGTCCTGTAATGAGCCAAAGAGACGGCCAGGCCGCCCGCCGGGCCCTATTTCGGCGAATCCACGCGCCATGCACACCCGCGTCTCGCCGTCTTTCCGAATGGCCCGGAGTTCCAGCTCGTAAGGTGTCCCATCGGCGACGGCAGCCTCAACGGCCTGCCGCAGGCGCGCCATGTCATCAGGGTGATATAGAGCTGGATGCTCGGCGAAACTCGGCGCTCTTTCCTGGGGTTCCATCTGGAAGATGCGGAACAACTCGTCCGACCAGGTCACCGTGTCTGTTGCAATATCCCATTCCCAGCTTCCGACATGGGCAATACCCTCGGTCCTCTCAAGCATTATCTTTTCGCGTTGCAGCGCTTCCTCTGCCTTCTTGCGATCCGTGATATCGCGGGCAATGCCTTGAAAACCGATCAGCTCTTTCCCTTCATAATAGGGCGCCGAGAGGATTTCAACATAATACAGTGTTCCATCCTTTCCGCGCACCGTGTATTCCGCAGCTTCATTGGGAGCTTTTCCCGTTACTATATCGGCCATTCTCTTTTTATGCTGCTCTACAAATTGTTCGGGGACGATGTTCCAGATGCTCATGGAAAGCATTTCCTTTTCGCTGTATCCCAGTTTTTCGCACATGATCTTGTTGACAGCCAGGAAAATGCCCTGCAAATTAACCACAAATATGCCGTCCGGGCTCTGGGTAATGAGAGTACGATATTTCCGTTCGCTTTCCAGAAGCAGCTCAGCCGTCTCAGCCCTCGTCTTATACAAGCGGTTGCTTTGCTGCCTCCCGACCAGCCCTACTGCTGCTCCTGAACCTACGAGCAGGGCTACGACAAGGGCTATTATCATCCACAGCACCTGCACCAAAGGAGCGTAAGCTTCTGAGGTGTCCATACGGGCAACCATGAACCAGGGAGAATCTGGAATCCGGCGTATATCCGCAATCACCGGTACGCCACGGTAATCTATACCTTCCATAGTTCCTTCATGTCCCAGAGCGGCCTGGACGGCAGGCACTTTTGTATTCTCCAGCGGAATACGCAATGTGAGCGCCGTATCCTTCTGAAACCTGAGCTCGTTGAGGTACAGGGTGTCATCGCCGTCACGCCGGATGATCAGTGTTTCAGCGGTGATGCTTGGCGTGGGCCATTTTTGGATTAGTGGATAGAGATACTGGTTGGGGTCAATACGCATCACTACAATGCCCAGTGGTATATTACGATCCTTGTTGCTGAAAATAGGGGCGAGGATCGCCATATAGGGTTGTGAAGTGTCTGCATCACGGTCCAGATCGAGGATAGTAATATTGCCCGACTGCAGGGACAGCTGTGCATCCTGAGTTATGGCGAGGGGAACTAGCCCGGTTGTATCTGGTACAAAAAGTCGCCCGCTACCCTGGGCATCAAGCAGGAAGACGCTTGTATAGTGATAATTTTTTTGAAATTCAGTCAGCCACGATTTCAGCTGCTGTTGTGTATTAGTATCATCGGGGTGCTCCAAATATTGCTGCGACAGGGCCGAGAAGGCGAGATTGCTGGATAATAAATTGGCGTCTCCCATTCGCTCTTTTCTCCATTGCACAAGCTCTCCGGCTTTAAGGTCTGCAACAGATGCAAGCTGGTTTTGCACCTGTGCTTTGTAGTTTTTCTCGTAATTACTGTAGAACAGGTATGCCGCGGCCAGAATGCAAACAGCCAGGAGGATCAGCAGCCATAAAAACAGGGCGGAGATTCCGCGATATTGCTCAATTGTCTGCCGCAGACGATCCTCCAGTCTGGAACGTTTATTCCTGTCGCTGAGTGCCACCGCCATAATTGTGCTCAATATCGTTGACAGTATGACAAAAACTGACATTCTTAAAACAGGATCAGGATAGGGAGAGATGAAAAAAGCGCGCGGCAGGAATATGAGCAGCGAGATCAGGTTCGCCAGCAGTGCGCCGCGCAGTCCGTAGATATAACTCGAATACAGGATAGGAAACAGGAAAAGCATCCTGTGCGGGTCGTGTACCGTGTAGAAGATGTCCCAGCGCAGGGCATCCCAGCCAAAGAGTTTGACCAGCTCACCGAAGTAGTAGATGCCAGTGCAGGCGGTGAACAGGGCAAGCAATATGTACAGGTGTTTGTCCCTGAAATTAACCTGCCTCATTTTACCGTTTGCCTCCCTCCGCTGGATGAAATAGGGAATATAACCTATAGGACTATTCTAAAGTGGAGAACGTTTTATGTCAAAAAGGGGGAGGTTTATGAAGCTAAAGGAAGCCCCGGGGATTCAAATGAACAGGTTCCTGAATATCATTTTCAGGCGTCCAGCGACCTGCGCGCCTCTTCCTCCACCAGCCTGTAGACATCCCGCAGCGGCATATTATGCCGGGCAGCGATGCGCCGGCATTCATCGTATTCAGGCGTGATGCCGATAACCTCGCCGTCGAGACGTTTTACCTTGACCGATACACGCCCCAGGCTGGATTCGAACTGCATAATATCACGCACAGCCGCGTGGCGGTTGACCGGCCTGACGCGGATGCCCAGTGTGGACGTTTCACGCAGGATTATCTCCGTCAGCTTTGCTTCGGTTCCATCGGGGGAAAGCACGCTGAGCATAATGGCGGGCCGGTTCTTCTTCATGTGGATGGGCGTCAGCCAGATGTCCAGCGCGCCGGCTTTGAACAGCCTTTCCATGACATGATCGTAGACCTGCGGATTCATATCGTCGATGTTGGTCTCCAGTAATATCAATCCTCCGTGAGGTTGCATGTCCGGGACTTCGCCGATCCATAAGCGCAGCACGTTGGGGCAGCCTTCAAGCTCCATGGTTCCCGTGCCGTAGCCGACAGACTCCACGTTCATCTCGGGTTTCTCAAATTCTGCCAGTGACGTGATAACGGCGGCTCCGGTGGGTGTGACCAGCTCTTTGCCCGCCATGGAAGTATGGTGGGGCGCTACGGTGGGTGCCCTGGAGCGAGCGATCAATTCGAGCGTGGCCGGGGCTGGCAGTGGTAAAGCCCCGTGCCTGGTTTTAACGATGCCCTCAGCCAGGGGGAAAGGGGAGGAGTAGAAGCGGCTTATACCCAGCAGGTCGAAGCCTATGGTTGCTCCCACGACATCGATGATGGAATCCACTGATCCAATCTCATGGAAATGCACCTTTTCCAGCGGCGTCCCGTGGATTTTGGCTTCCGCCTCGCCCAGCCTGCGGAATGTCTCCAACGCACGCTTTTTAACGGCCGCTTTCAATTTGCTCGACTGGACTAACTTTACAACATCGGTATATGTGCGATCCGGTTGTTTTCCGGTAACTTCAACCTTCACCTGAGTTGCAGTGACGGGTGCCCGGTTGACGCGGGTTGCGCTCATCTTCCAGCCGGTAAGCTGCAATCCTGACAGCGCCTGCACAAGGTCTTCCAGGGGTAATCCGGCATCGATGAGAGCGCCCAATATCATATCTCCGCTGGCGCCCGAGAAAATATCGAAGTAAACTGCTTTGCCCATACGTCTATTCGTTCATGCTGCCCGCGCGGTATCCCGCCAGGTCGAGCGTGATGTACTTGTATCCCAGCGACTTGAGATGCTCCACGGCGCGGTTGCGCATCTCGGTATCGCTGAGGAGCCTGAATCCATTGCCGTCCACCTCCACACGGACTATATCTCCGTGGTGGCGCAGCCTGACCTGGCTGGCGCCGATACGTCTGAGGTAGCTCTCACCGGATTCCACCTTCTTAAGCAGCTTTTCCGAGATGGGGATGCCGTAGGCTATGCGTGTGGCCAGGCAGGGCATGGCGGGTCGGTCCCAGTTAGGCAGGTTCAACTGGTGCGCCAGCGTACGGATCTCCTTCTTGGTGATGAAAGATTCCAGAAACGGGCTGCGCACACCTGCTTCCTTCACTGCCCGCAGCCCGGGACGGAAATCATCCAGGTCGTTGTAGTTCGATCCCTCGATGACATACTTAATGCCTTTGGAGGCGGCGATGCTGTGGAGCCAGCTCATCAGCCTTTGCTTGCAGTAGAAGCAACGTTCGCGCGTGTTACCGATGAAGTCGGGATTCTCCATGGGATTAAAATCTATCTCGAGGTAATTGAACTTCTGTTTCGCGGCCAGCTTGCCCGCTTCTGCCGTATCCACAGGTGAGGTGATCGGCGACTTCACCAGCACTACCAGCGCATTGTCTCCGAGCCCCGCGCTGGCCAGGGCAGCCAGCAGCGTGCTGTCCACTCCCCCTGAATAGGATACCAGCACCGATCCCATTTCCCTGAGCAGCCCTTTGAGGTGTTCTAGCTTCTCAGCCGTATTGCTGTTGACATTGAGCTTATCCGTCATATCCTGTTAATCAACCCGGCCAGGTAGCCGGCATTGAACCCTCCATCTATATTTACTACTGCTACGCCGGGCGCGCAGCTATTGAGCATGGTAAGCAGCGGCGCCATACCCTGGAAGCTTGCGCCGTAACCGACGCTGGTCGGCACCGCGATCACGGGGCAGGTGACCAGCCCGCCCACCACCGCCGGAAGCACGCCGTCCATACCTGCGACCGCCACCACAACCCTGGAAGAGCGTATGATATGCAGGTGGTCGAACAGCCGGTGTATGCCGGCCACACCCACATCGAATATCCTCTCCACTTTGTTGCCCATCAGCTCAGCTGTGAGAGCGGCCTCCTCGGCAACAGGGATATCGGCCGTTCCTCCGGTAATTACACTGATGCCGGGTGTCAGTTTCTCACCGCGGGTCCGGTTGATGACGATGGCCCGGGCGGATGAATTATACAGGGCATCTTTTATTTTAAGGCGGACTGCCCGGAATGTCTTTTCGTCCACGCGGGTCACCAGGATTTTCTCCGATTTGGGGGCCATACGCCCGAGGATGGCGAGGAGCTGGCCTGTGTTTTTGCCCGGGCCGTAGATGACCTCGGGGAAGCCCGTACGCAGGCTGCGGTGATGGTCGATCTTGGCGTGAAGCATCTCCTCGTAAGGTAAAAGGCTCAGCTCTTTGATTGCCATATCCACCGTAAGGTCGCCGCTGCGCACTTTTTTCAACAGCGAGGTCAGCCAGCGCTGGGACACCGTTATGGGCTTTGCAGAAGATTTCATATCGAGATAAGTATAACGCAGGTTTGAAGCAGGGACAATACATCTATAAGCGGCGATATGGAAAGGCTTTGATTGAGATGGGGGTAGCGAGTCCAGATAAGCCGCTGCGCTTACTTACGTTTGCCCGAATAAGTTATTGTGCCCTGGTAGCTGAAACTTTTACTGCCCCCGCTGCTCACGTAGGAGCCCGTGGCATCGAACGTGATTACGGCGCTGATCCTGTCCTGCGATGTTAACGTGACGCTCACCTCATCCGTGTAGCTTGCGGATATGTCGCGCACATCCCCGATAAACGACATCACTGCAGGAAGCTTTTCGATATCGACGCCGCCCCCTCCGCTGAAAACACAGGATTTTTTATCGTCGGCTTCAGTGGCTGAGGTGGCTTTCCCGTTTATGTCTATGCCCATCGGGTTGAACCAGGTTGACCTGCCGCCGTAGGTAATTTTCATCTGGCTGCCCGAGCTGCTTATTTTCCAGGTGGAGCTTTTGGGTATGACCTGGTCGACGACAAAATCGGGCACTGCGGAAGGCAGCTCCGGCTCAATGCTGACGCGGCTCATGCTCCAACTGCCGGTCAACGGTTCCGAACTGCTCACACTTCCGCCGGAAGAGGAACTGCCCGATGATTTCTTCAGGGAGGCGCAGCCGGTCAGGCCCACCGCCAGAACTGTGGTGATAATACAAAGCATCAGGATGCGAACGTACCTTCTCATAGCTAAACCCTCCCTGGATTCTGCGAGTTTCCCGGCTCCTTATGCGGTATTATACCTGCACAAACCTGTTCCTGCATCTCCAAATAATTCGTTCACTTTGTCTCGCAGCATAAGCTGGAATTAGGAGCCGGGCCCTTAATGGAAGTATAATAC
>Ga0163210_1000034_pt1 | contig 42079 bp, 42 predicted proteins | sample Kivu_220m_FD_113536 | JGI IMG/M metagenome (GOLD analysis project Ga0163210, IMG submission 113536) | Freshwater microbial communities from Lake Kivu, Western Province, Rwanda to study Microbial Dark Matter (Phase II) - Kivu_220m | ecosystem: Environmental > Aquatic > Freshwater > Lake ...
GGTTCATCGATGACAATCTCACGAGTAGGGGTGCGTATCAGCACCTCGGTCACTCCCTCGATCTCATCGACCTGCATCCCCATCTTCTGCATCATCCGCTTAGCATCTCTGCCTTGCGGGGCTCCCTTCACAGCCTTGTACGCCTTGTAAGCCATCTTTGAGACAACCGACCGGAATTCGTCATCGCTCGTCTTGGGATAAGTCTATTGCGTCTACTCCGACACCCCGTCTCGTCTTCACGGCCGTCCCTCGCTTGAACTGAGTCATCTCGAAACCAGCTAAGTGCGCTCGTCCGACAGCCAGCAGCCCTCGTTTCTCATCGACCAATATGACCTCATCTTGGGGATGGATTGAGGAGTCCGCTGACACAACATGCTTCGCAAATGCGTTTCTGCCGGCTTTGATGAACTCAGCTACATCGTTGCGGACCACGACGACTCGAGGAGGATTCTTCATAGATCTCAAGATGTGGTCAGCCCCTTGAGGTGTCAGGGCCAGAAAACCGTCTCTCGCTCTCAGAGTGGAGATCAACTTTGCCTCACGAAAGATCAGGCGTATCTTGTTTGTCTTTCTTGATCTTGTGATTTCGATCTTGCCCTTGAAGAGCTTGTCACCTAGGCGTTTTCCGAATTGGTAATTCGCAATTCCCCTTAGCTTCCTCAGGTCCTGCCAGGTCGCTTTCTGCATCAGGTGACACGCTTCGACTAGAACGACCAAACCATTTAAGCGTGGACGTAGTTCCCTTTTCGCGGCCGGGGCGCATTTTGAACTGCGACATCTGCGGGCGCCAGATCCGTGGGATACCGAATCGGATCATCATCGAGGGCGCACGAATGATGGCGTGTGAGTCATGTGCTAGAATGGGGAAGCCCTACGTGGAGCCTCCGCGGCCGCCACCGACGAAACCAGGTGCTATCTCAATCCCGATACCTGCGGTGACGCCTCGTTCTGCTCCCCCTCGTCTGGCTGACGGGCGAGCCCCGAGAGAGGTTCGAGAGCTCGATCTTGCCGACAACTACCCACAGGTCATACAGAAAGGCCGGAGAAAGCATGACTTGACTCAGGAAGAACTGGCGATGAAGGTGAAAGAACGCCTCTCAATCATTCAAAAGATAGAGCTGGGTAAGATGGCCCCTGATGTCCGACTGGCGAAGACGCTGGAGCACGTTCTGCGCATCAAGTTGCTGGTGCCCACAAGCGAGCCACCTGCGCCGAAGCTCTCCACGACTCCGACAAAGGAGATCACTTTCGCTGACATCGCCACCATACGCAAGAAGGAAGAGAAAGACACAAACGATCCAGGAGCTCAGCGCACCTAGGATCTTTTTGTCAGGTTCACGACCTGCTTTCCCCGCGCCGAAGGGATGATCCTCACTTCTGCATTGCTGAACTCCGTCGAGAATTGTCTTCCTTCAAGGTACCTATCGAGGAACACAGCCAGCGCGCTAACTTCGCTTATGGGCTGATTCGTTATGGCGACATTCCAAGTCGCCAATTCGTAGGCTTCACCAGGGACCTTCTCCGCACCTATCACAACGAGTTTTGGGCGGAGCGAGGCCCTAATCTCGTCGATCACTTGGGGCACCAACACTCCGTACGCCGTCAGATGGACTATATCTCCTCCTTCTGCCTTCCAGTCCCTCATCACCTGTCTCCATGGCTGGCCCATCTTGATCCAGAAGGTGCCTCCGAAACGTCGAGTGACGTCTTGAATCGTCTGCTCCAATGCAGTGTCGGCCACATCCGCAAGGACTAGTCCATCTGCACCGAAAGCTCTCGCCGTTAAACACACGTGGGTGGTAATCCTGGAATCCCGCGGGATTCTGTGCCCAAGGCGAAGGACGACAAGTTGGTCAGTCAATCTTTGGTGCCTGCCAGTGATGGCATGGCGCTTCTAGGCTGAAAAGGTTCTCACAGCCACTCTCTAGGGTATTTGGAAGAAGATTAAAGGGAATACCCACTAAGGATACCTGTCCGGCTCGGAGATGGCTCTGACTTGGCAATCTTGGATGAGGAGCTGACGAAAGTAGCTCGTCTCTTCGGTGGTGATGACGCGGTTACGGTCATCAACATCCTGAAGAAGAAGAGCGAAGCCACCGACGAGGTGCTCGCAAACGAATCCGTGGTCAGATTGAACACGGTTAGGAAGATCCTTTACAAGCTCTATGACCACGGCTTGGTCTCTTGCACCCGCGTGCGTGACGAGAAGACGAGCTGGTTCATCTTCTACTGGAAGCTGCAGACAGATCAGTTGGACGCTTTCATCCGCAGCAGAAAGAGGCGTGTTCTTGAGAAGCTGAGGCAGAAGCTTGACTATGAGAGAGGCCACAGTTTCTTCGTCTGCAAGAAGTGCGGTGAAGTACGAGTGACGTTCGAAGAGGCTATGGAGTCATCCTTTAGGTGCTCGAAATGTGGCGGTCAACTTGAGAGCGCAGACAACGCCCCCGTTGTTGAGTTCTTGGAAAGGCGGATCAAGCAGATAGAAGACGAGCTAGAACAGTGACGCACCAGCCTCTCGTCGACCGTTTGCCTATGTGGTTTTGATCACCATGAGCGCCAAACTCGTGACAGCGGAGAGGATTCTGCATCTTGATCAGGAAGCATTCAGAGCACCTCTTGAGGCGAGACTCGGCCAGCTGTCTCGGGGCTTGGATGTTAAGGTGCAAGTCGAAGGGGCGACTGGCAATGGATTCGTCAGGATCGGAGTCCAAGGAACAGATTCTGAGGTCTTCACTGAACTCATTAGAAGAAAGCTCGGGATCGCGCCTCGCGAATTCTCAGAAGTTGAGGTTGATGACAACCTCAAGGCCTACGTGTCCAAGATCGACCTGAAACGGCAAACAATCGAGGTTGAGATGGGGCCAGTTTCCACACACGTCAAGACAGTAGTAGCGAGAGAAGGGTTGGTGGCTCAACTGTGCGACGGAAGAGACCTTCCCGTTGACAAGATCGTAGGAACCTACTGCATTCATGAGGACGTTCCTGTGTTCGTCAGAATCACGTCAATAGATCGCGACCGAAGACGCTTCGAAGCTTGGCTTTCGGACGATCAGATCGCCCAATTCGACCAGTGGAGACGACAAAGACTACACAGGATAATCGCGGTCGGAGGGTTCCAGGACAGACTACGTGAAGCTGTGCGCCTCTCTAGAGTCGAGAGGGACATTGCTGGGATGGAGGAGCTGTCTCTTACAGCACATTCACTCATCTGTACGCTTGGGACAGAAGCTCCAGGAATTATCGCGAAGATTGGTAGATACATCAGTGACTTCAGACTCCACGCTTTTCTCCCGGAAAGGGCGGACAGGTGTCGGTCGAGCGTTGCAGAGCGATAGCACGCGCTGCTTCCGAAGACCGACGTTCGCCATGTTCCTGCTTGTCCCTGGGTGAACTGAAGATGGAGACTTGGCGTCTTCTGGACCTCGAATACTCTGATGCTCCATCCAATCTTGCATTTGAGGAGGCGTTGGTGCGAGAGGTTGGAAATGGGAAGTCCCCCCCAACCCTTCGCCTATGGAGAAACCCGAAGGCCGCAGTCATCGGTGAGAATCAGTCCGCGGAACATGAGCTCCAGCTGGACACCTGCAGAGAGCTGGGCGTGGAAATCGTCAGGCGCTTCACCGGAGGCGGAGCGGTCTATCACGACCCAGGAAACCTGAACTACTCAATATGCACGCCCAAGCTATCTCACTCAAGCCTCGAGTTGCAGAATCTGATATTCAGGCAGGCACTCGAGTGCGCCGCTGCATGCTTGTTGAATCTAGGTCTGGTTTCGACTGTGGTCCCTGTCAACACGATAATGGTACGCGGACGCAAGATCTCGGGCGGAGCGGGCGCAATTCGCTGGGGAGCCATCCTCTACCACGGTTCCATCTTGACGAATACAGACCTTGAGATGGTGTGGAGAATCCTCCGACGACAGCAGATGACAGGGCTTACGAAATTCGTTCAAAGCACTTGTGCTCCTGTGACATCCCTGGAGAGAGAACTTGGCGGAAGCATCTCAATCGACCGCGTCAAGAGAAGTCTCAGAGACGCCTTCGTGAAGACTTTCAAAGCACGTCTTGTTCCCGGACCGGCAACAGGGCAAGAACTGGACGCAGTTCTTGGTCTGGTCAAGGAGAAGTACGGCACTGAGGAATGGAACTTCAGGATCTAGCACAACCATCACAGGCGCGGGTACCGCTCTGCGTTTGCAGACGTCGCCACGTAGCCTTATCGCTGTCTCGAAGGATAGGCGCAGAATGCTTGGGCGCTTTCAGCACGGATAGAGTTATAGGTGTCTGTAAGCTTACGTATGCTTAAGCCGGCACATCCAATGAATCGAATGTGGAATAGGGCGCCTGCTCTGAGACGGATCACAGCCGTTCTCCTCTTGATCCTAGGCTTGGCAGCGTTCTCCTTGATGGCCACGCCATCACATGCATCGATGTCTATGATCCGGGGTACAGTGTACTGGTATGACATGTACGGAAACCTCCACCCACTTCCGTGGGCGCAAGTGGTCGCTGAAAGCGATTCGGGAGAACCCCCCACCGCTTCCACAACTGCTGACGGCACCTACATGATGTGGGTGGCGCCAGGATCATACAATCTGACCGTCTCAGTTGACCCCGCGTACGCACCCGTGAGCAAGATGGTGACGGTTTCGGACGGAGGAATAGTGACTGTCGACTTCGAGCTTCAACCCTCTGGCAGACCGATCCCGGAGTATCCGGCTGTGGCCCAGCCAGTCATGCTGTTGATCGCCGCGCTCGCCACGACAGTCCTGATTCGCCGACGCAATCATGTTCGCTCGCAAGCTGATGAAAATCCGCTTGGTTCTTCACAACCTCACGCAATTCCGATCCAAGGCAGGTCCATGGGTCTGATTCTCTTCTTGCAGACTGCGCAATGCAGAAATACGATCCAGGAACCGTCAACTGGCAGTTGAGACGTATTGGCCAGATCGCTTCCATGCTCGGCCGCTCGTTTCTTGTTGTTGTTACTCGTTCTCTCATTGTTGTGCCCGAATGCGGCCACAGCATCCGGTCAGATCGGAAAGGGTTCCCCGGCCCAGACTACCTGGCACAGCGTGATCGCTGACTTTCCAAATCAATACTACTGGTACTATTGCTACCCATGGAACTACTCATGGTGTTACCCCTACTATTGGGAGCCTTGGTGGTACTACACGTACCCCTACAACTACTACACACCGAGCGCTGACACAAAGAAGACCTTTGAACTCAAGGCTGATACCAACCCACCTGGCATCGCTCCTGTGAACGGCAAGGGAACATACAACCAAGGCACGGTCGCATCTTTCACTTTGACTTCCATCATCGTTCCCGCCGGCACGAACCAACGCTACGTTTTCTCGCACTGGAGCGGAGACTTCTCAGGGAGTGCACCTAGCGGTGCAATCACCATGGACTCTGCAAAGACTGTTGTCGCGAATTATCGCTTCGAGAAGTATCTGAAGGTGTCAGTGGATCCTCCGGGCATCACCTATGCAACCGGGGAGGACTGGTATACCTCAGGCGACTCCGTAGTGATGGGTGCCGTGCCTGCTCAGATTCCAGGTGGCGCTGGAATCCGGTACGTCTTCCGGCATTGGATAGTCGATTCAGTTCCGGTATCTGGAAACCCGATCGAGATCACGATGGATGTCCCCCACACCGCCGTAGCGCGCTACAGGACACAATATCTTCTCACGGTCTCATCTGAATACGGCGCTGCGGACGGAGGCGGATGGTATGATGCCGGGGACTCTGCTGAGTTCTCAGTCACAGCTCAGGTCGAGATCGGATACGGAGTGAGTCAGGTCTTTGACAGGTGGACCGGAGACGTGGAATCAAGTTCCACGGTGGGCACGATCATCATGGATTCACCTCACACCGTGAGAGCAGTCTGGAGAACCGACAGCACCATTCTGTACGCGACAATAGCACTTGGCATCGGAGGAGCCTTCGTGCTGGGAATCGGACTAGTCCTTGTCGCAACCACCAGACGACGACCTGCCAAGTCTGTCCCACTGATCTCAACTAGATCGGTAGCGATACATGAGACACCTCATGAGAAAGCGAAGCCGACACAGTCCAAGAAGAAGGTCAAGCCCCCCCAGAAGACCGTCTAGTTGCAGCTTTCGTCCGTACTGGCCATCTTCTGAGACAGAAGAGGCTTCAACTAGCCTACGTTGAGCTGTAGAAAGTGTGAAATTGTGATCGCGTGACCCGCTAGGTGGAGTCAACTCATGTTCGAGACTCGAATTACCAAACTATTGGGCGTTGAGCATCCCATCGTAGGCGGAGCCATGATGCATGTCTCCAAGCCGGAATTTGTGGCAGCAATCTCGAATGCTGGAGCATTGGGAATGATGGCCTCTGCCATGTACGAGAGCCAAGACGAATTCCGACTAGCCATCAGCAAGGCAAAGAGTCTCACGAAGAAGCCATTCGGCGTGAACCTAAGCCTATTCCCCGCAATGCGCCCCATCGACAACGACCTCTACGTTGACGTGATATTGGAGGAGCATGTACCAATCGTAGAGACCAGTGGGCATCGCCCGCCGGAAGACTTGCTCGCACGACTGAAGGCCGGAGACATCAAGACGATGCACAAATGCGTCAGCGTCCGGCACGCGTTGAGCGCGGAGAAGGCTGGGGTGGATGCCGTAACGGTCTTTGGAACCGAGGGAGGGGGGCACATAGGCGAGGTCGGACTGACCACGATGGTTCTGGTCCCCAGAGCTATAGAGGAGGTCAAAGTGCCGGTCATAGCAGCCGGCGGAATCACCAACGGAAGAGGACTACTTGCCGCGCTGGCACTAGGTGCTGAGGGGGTCACTCTCGGCACAAGGCTGCTGGTCACGACTGAATGCCCGATTCATGATAACCTAAAACGAGCCTTGGCGTCGGCGACGGAACTCGACACGCTACCGATTCTCGGATCCTTGCACAATACCCTTCGCTCTTGGAAGAACCCCGCCGCGCTCAAGGTTGCCGAGCTGGAATCGCATCAAGCTGAGCTGGGCGAGATTCTGGCAATAGTTGCCGGCACGGCGACCAAGCGCATGTACGAAGACGGCGACTTGGATGCTGGCGTCATTCCCTGTAGCCAAAGCATAGGTACCGTGCACGAGATCAAGCCAGTCGCCCAAGTCATCGACGACATAATGCGAGAGGCGTCGGAGACTCTGGAACATTTGGCCAAGTAGAGTGCCAGAGGAATCAGAACCAGTCTACAGGATTGGCTACTGCGCGCCCAGCAGCAAATTAGGCCGGTTCCTGTCAGCGTGTTTCTCGGGCGTACGACACTCTTCCCATGGCGTAGGGCTACGTGTGCTCATGGCATGTATCGAAAAACGACATTGTACTTATATAGGAACACTGATGTACCGTGAGTGGTAGGTGTGGAACAAGATGGAAGTCGAAGAAATCCTCAACATGGGCGCATACCGGAAGAACGCGCGAGGCCTTCAACTGAGAAAACTGCTCTCAGTTGTCCTCTAGAATCACCAGTTCCGTTCTGTGAACTGTGAAGCTAGGCTGCGCGGTCGTGCAGCCACCTGGCGACGGCATACAGGGTCGGATTGCTGCTTACGTCGGCAATTGGGATTCGTACGCTGGTCTCTTGCATGAGGACTGCGCTTTCATAAGTGGGCATTGTGGCGAACACGACGCTGGCCCAATGCATCCTACCCTTCATCTGCTCATCCACAACATCATCGCTTGCAGGCATTGAAGCATATGTGAACGCAACGCCGCTCGCCCACATCAGGCTTCTCCCCAGGGACCCCGGGGGGACCCCGAAGCTCTGGATCTCAAGCAACGCTGGCAAAGAGTACTCGACGACCTCATGGATGACGATCTCCTCCCAAGGCTGGTACGTTATCTTGACCATTCCTCATCACTCTACCTAACTCACAACTCACTATTGGATAACGATTCTGAATCAGATGTGTCTGCGGGGAATATGGTGGGCCGGACCGGGATCGAACCGGCGACCTTCGGCGTGTAAAGCCGACGTTCAAGTCAAGCTTGGGCTTTCTAACCAGCTGAACTACCGGCCCTCGAACCGTTAGGTCTGCTATTCCCAGTCATAACGGTTCGGGTTTCCATTGCCGATCTGCGCGCCTTCAGGTGCTCCGACCGGGGCCTGGATGTTCGATTGATGGGTAGCCGAGTGCCCGCCCTTGTCTTCTAGGAGATTGTTCCGGATGGTCAATGTGCAGAGGTAGTCTTATCTCCGATGGGGGCATCGAACCAGTCTGGAATCCGAATCTTGAATACCGTTCATGTCATTGGGACGGGCACAATAGGCGAACCGCTAATCGGCCTCCTGACTGACTTCCGGAAGGACCTCGGGATTGACGAAGTGACATTCTCCAAGCGGACTCCGCTGCTGACTGACCGAACGAAAGTCTGGGACCTTCTCAAACGCGATGCAAAGCTATGCGTTGAGAAGGAGAAATGGAAGAAGTTCCAAGAGCTAGAAATGGAACCGACATTCGAGTATGAGGAAGGAATACGACGGGCATCCGTTGTGATCGACTGCACCCCATCAGGAACAGGTCTTGACAACAAGAAGAAGTACTATGAGAAGATGGAAGGTCCGCGAGGTTTCGTCGCACAGGGCTCAGAGTTCGGATTCGGAACAATATACGCTCATGGGATAAACGATAGTGCGCTTACTGGATCGCAGAAGTATGTGCAAGTGGCTTCATGCAATACTCACAACATTGCATCTATCATCAAGACGCTTGCGTTCGAAGGCGGGATGTCTCGTCTCAAAGAGGGCCGCTTCGTATGTATGCGTCGGTCCTCAGACCTCAGCGAAGAGAAGGGATTCACGGCCAGCCCGAAGGTGGACGAGCACGATCAGGGGAGATTCGGAACACACCACGCTCGTGACACACACGCACTTTTCCAGAGCCTTGGCTGTGAACTGGACATCTTCTCGAGCAGCATCAAGATTCCAACTCAGTACATGCACTCGATCTGGTTTTCGCTTGAGCTCTATGGGGCCACCACACTTGACGAGGTACTGGCTCGTATCAAGGCAAATCCGCTCATGGCCACGACATACAAGGATCAGACGGCCTTAGCATTCTCGTTTGGACGAGACCATGGTCGCTACGGGCGCATTCTCAATCAAACGATAGTTGTCCTGCCCACGCTATGCGTCAGAAGTCCCGAAGAGGTCTTGGGATACACGTTCACCCCGCAGGACGGGAACAGCTTGCTGAGTAGTGTGGCCGCGACTGAGCGGCTGCTCTATCCTCAGGACTGGCGCGAGAAGATGAGATGCCTTCAGCCGTTTCTCTTCAAGGAGATCTAGGGGCTGGGCTTCCAAATTGGTCTCTGATAGCTCTGATCCGTGAAAGAGAACGAGTAGGGCTTCCCAAGCGTCTCGGAGTGTACGATCTCTTTGATCGATCTTCTCGGAGTGACTTGGGGACAGTCAGCTGCGTAACCAATTGGCAAGATGGCAATTGGGCGCCTGCCTTCCGGTGCCTCAACAGTCTTCGCAACCGCGTCGGTGTCAAATGCTCCAACCCACGTAGACGCCAATCCGAGTGCGGTGGCTGCCAGCATGGCGTATGTCGTGGCTATGGTAGCATCTTGGATAGAGTAGAGTTCGGAACCGCGCTGTCCGTATTTCCTTGCGGAGCGCTCGGGGCACGTGAGAAAGACCAGGCAGACGGGTGCTTCCGCAATGAAGCTCTGACCGAAGGCGTCTCTGGCCAGTTCGCTTTTTCGCTCACGGTCCTTGATGACAACCATCTCGTATGCCTGCAGATCACCAGCCGACGGCGCAAGGTTCACTGTTTCGATGATTCTGAGAATCTTCTCCTCCTCGACGGGCTTGGTCTGAAAGGCTCGGATCGAGCATCTGGCCCTCACAGTCCCGAAGTAGTCCATCTTGTATCGCCAAGTCGAGATTGTTGCGAGTGTCAGAGATGTAACGCTTGTCCCGTTCCGCTTAGGCAAGTCGTCTAGATTCCGAGCGCGATGAAGAGAGCCGTCATGAGGCCAACGATGAAAGTGATCACCAGAACGAGCGGAACATGACTTCTCAGAATCTCGCTTTCCAGCTTCGCCTCCGCTCCTATCGTGGCTGCAGCGTTGTTGATCTTGGATGGCGTGATGGCTGAGGCGATACCTCCACCGTTCGCGTGCGATCCATAGATCGTCATGAAAGCGGAACTGTTCTGCCCTGCTTCGGTAAGTCCTATGCCTTCAGCTGCTTTGTGTTGTATGGGAAAGAACATCACATTCGAGCTTGCCTCAGATCCTCCAACCACCGCTCCGAAGAGGCCGAGCCAAGGCGCGACAAACACAAACATGGCACCGAAAGTTGCAGCCAAGGTCAAGCCGACCACGTTGTTCATGTTCAGAACCGCGAATTCCGGCGTGGGGGCCAGCTTGCTGTTCGAGATAGTCATCGCACTCCAAGCCATTACGTACGCGACTCCGAAAAAGAGTGCATACGCGAGAAACGGTTGCAGGATTCTCCTTGTCCAGAGGTTCAGGGTTCTTCTAAGCTGTTGTCTGGTAGGTTTCAGAATCGGTAGAGAGAGAATCGTGGCGGCGAATATCCAAGTGTATACTTGTGCGAGGGCGTCGAAGTCCAACGGTCTGTCGAAGATCCAGAATGTAGGTCCGTCCAGTCTCCTCATCCAATCTGTGACTTGAGGCACGCTGACTATCAACGCGAGAACGATCAGTATCAGCCACGGGCTGAAGGCCCTGATCGTCTCAACACGATCTAATGGTTCGGTAGCCTTCGTCGCGCTCGCAATTAGGCGGTGGTAGAGGTAGAGAACAGCCATGCTGACCAGACCTGCAAGAACGCCAATCAGCATGATGGGCACGCGCAACAGTCCGAAAATCAAGCATGAGAACGCGATCGTGAGACCCGTCAGGAACGCCGGCCCGAGACCCTTCCTGACTGATGATCTTCCCCCAATAATCCACAGCATCGCGATCGAGACCAACACCGCCACCACAGGAAGGAAGATGTTCACCTTGTAAGCGAACAAGAAGACATCCAGCTTGAAGATGTCCGAAGGAAGACTGATCGGCACCGAAAGAAGCGCGTACGACGTAGTTGCATTGTATCCGAGCACAGAGATGGCGATTGCAGCGAATGGCGAGAATCCCATCGCAACCAGCAATGGAGGAAAAAGCGATGGTGTCACAACTCCAAGCGAAGTTGCGAATGACCCAAACCCAACACCGAGAAAAAGTGCCTGTTGCTCCTTCGTCGTTGCCGCGCGTTTTATCGCGGCGGAAATTGCTTGGAGTGCTCCGACCTCCCTCATCAGGAAGATCATGAGCATGGTCGCGAGCACGGAGATCGTGACGCCGAACGACTTCAAGATGCCATAAACTGCCGCTCCCAGAGCAACCAGAGGATCAGTATTGAAGAAACCAACCGCCAGCACCAATGACACAACGAGGCCAACAACCGCCATGGTTGCTCCAGATTGTCGGAACTGTACGATTCCGACGAAGACTACGATGAGGGCGAAGAGAGACAGGACGAATCTCAGATTGAGAAAGGCACCTGCCAGCACCAAGACTGCTAGAACCGTGAGGCCCATTGGGAATCTCAAGTCGTCCCTTTCCAGTCGTCTACTCCTTGGGTCGCAGATCCACGACTCGACGTGCCTTGCCTTCATAGCGCGGCAAAGCTCCTTCCCCAACCAGTTCAACATTTGCATGTATTCCGAGGGTTGAGAGAATGTCACTCTGCACTTGCTTCAGGAGTTGCGGATCTTTCAGCCCCTCCTTGTTCGCCTCGACTTTCACGGACAAGTGGTCGAGTTGTTCGCGTGATACGACTATCTGGTACTGGTCTCCGAGGCCGGGCACATTCATCAACACATGTTCCACCTGGCTGGGGAAGACGTTCACGCCGCCCACGATGAGCATATCGTCGCTTCGTCCCTTGATGCGTCGAATCCGGCTGTGGTACCTTCCGCAAGCGCATTCTTCCTCGAAGACTTTGGACAGGTCTCTCGTCCTGTAGCGGAGCAGAGGCATTGCTTCGCGGGAGAGCATCGTGAACACAAGCTCGCCTTCTTCGCCCGGCTCAAGAACCTCACCAGTGTCCGGGTTGATGGTCTCAACAAGGAATTCATCCCCCCAGATGTGGAGTCCGTTTCGCTCGTCGCACTCGATCCCCACTCCCGGCCCGTAGAGTTCAGACATTCCATAGCAGTCGTGAGCCCGAAGGCCAAAGCCGTCCTCTATTCGCTTGCGTGATTCCTCGCTCCACGGTTCTGCGCCGAAGAGCCCCACCCTAAGCGCGAAGTCTTCTCTCGGGCTGTATCCTTCGGCCCGGCTGGCTTCACATAGGTAGACCATATAGGAGGGCGTGCAGGCGGCCACTGTGCTTTGCAGATCCTTCAGAAGCATGAGCTGTCGTTTTGTGTTCCCAGCGCTTGTGGGAACAACAGTGGCGCCGACTGCTCTGGCACCGTAGTGGAAGCCTAACCCGCCCGTGAAGAGGCCGTATCCGTACATGTTCTGAACTATGTCGCCTTTCCTGACGCCAGCCACATCGAAGGTTCTGCCCATCAGCTTGGTCCAGCGCTCTAGGTCGCCGCGGGTGTACGCCATCACGATTGGCTTTCCGGTGGTTCCCGATGACGCGTGAAGGCAGTACAGCTCGCGTGGCGGGACCGCCAGAATGCCAAGCGGATAGTAGTCTCGGAGGTCTGTCTTCGCTGTGAACGGGATTGTCGCAATATCACCAGTGCTCTCTATCGATTCTGGCTTGACTCCGGCCTCGTCGAAGCGTTTCTTGTAGAATGAGACATTCCTGTAGGCGTAGCGAACGATCTTCTTGATCTTCTCCTGCTGGATCCTTCTCAGTTGTTTGGGCTTGAGCATCTGGGCGTGTCGGTCAAACACGCAGTATCCCTCTTTACCCGAGCAGTCCGAAGCGTGGATAAATGACTTCCGAGCCTCTAGAGAACATCATCGACGGCTATGGGAAGGAGCTGCGACGCGCGATGGTGGACACCGATTCTGAAGTGAGGGGAACGGCGATCACTCGCGATCAGAGGGTACCTGCTGAAGATCTTGCTCGGAGTAGGTGGTCCCTCATCGAAGCTGACTCCGTCTTGGGTCGCCTTTGGGATCGAGACGTACTTGCCTGGGACAAGTATTGGGTGCCGGTCTTCCGGCTCTTCGCGAAAGACCTAGTCAAGGACGCTTCTCCTAAGCCCGGAGACGTAGTGCTTGATTTAGGGACAGGCACAGGAGTCGCGGCACTTGAAGCGTCCGCATCGGTCCGTTCCCGAGGACTCGTGGTCGGGATTGATCGATCCGAGCCGATGATTGCATTTGCCCAGAGGAAAGCCAACAGAGTAGGTTTCAGGAACCTAAGATTCCTCAAGATGAGTGATGAAGGCCTCCGCTTTCCAGACGAGTTCTTCGATGTCGTGATCTCCAACTGCGGCATGGGGACCTCGACCATCGCTGAGGACTTGAAAGAGGTTCTGAGAGTGCTCAGGCCAGGCGGCGTATTGGCTTTCAATGATTGGCACTTGATCGATGTCGAACCTCATCGAGTGTTCGGCGATGTGCTTGGCAAGTATCGCACAAGGAACCCTTCTCAGGAATTGACTCAGGAGAGGTCAGCGCTCGCCGCAACGGAAAGCTCCCATCGTTCCCTCAATGCAGAAGCGCAATCGCAAATGGCACGCAGCGTAGGGTTCAGGGAAGTACGGCTCAAGACCCGGAAATACTCAGTGCGAATGCGAGGCCCTCAGAACTACCTAGACATGAGGCTGTGCCGTGCCACAATAAAGAGAGAAATGTCTGAAATGCTTCAGACGCAGCGCGAGCTCTTCATGGAAGAACTGAAAGGGCGTCTTCGCAAGTTTTCCTCAGGAAGGGATTTCGTGTTCCCTTGGAGAGTCTATTTCATACGTGGCCGGAAAGCTGCATAGTGGTCACCAGTCTCTTCGTGGGTTTGGGGACGGAAAAGCGTTATATTCCGGAGGATATATTGCTTGGCCCGTGACGCTTCGAATGTCAACATTTGCGATGACCAAGCTTCAAGCCTCGATACTCATCGTCATCGTCCTCGTGGGAGCAGGGGTGGGACTGTACGGGTATTGGCTTTCTGGTTCATTGCCGCCGAGGACTAATCTGATAATCTCCACAACCACGAGCCTGTATGAGACAGGCTTCCTAGACGAGCTCAAGGTCAAGTTCGAGGCGAAATACCCTAACTACAACGTGTCTTTCATTTCTCAAGGAACCGGACTGGCGATCCAGACCGCAATGCGAGGGGACGCTGACATGATCCTCGTGCATGATCCGGCAAGAGAACTTCAATTCCTGAAAGGCGGCTACGGTGTCAACCGTAAGATCGTCGCATACAATTTCTTCGTGATCGTTGGTCCCGCAGAAGACCCAGCTGGAATCTCAGGGAAATCTCCTTCAGAAGCTCTGAAGCTCATAAGATATGCCGGCCTCAATGGAACAGCAGAGTGGGTCTCGAGAGGCGATGATTCCGGAACTCATTCGAAAGAGAAGAGTCTCTGGAAGGCCATCGGGTTTGACACAAAGCAACTTCGCACCGAATCTTGGTACCTTGAAGCAGGCAGTACAATGACTGCCACGCTCAAGCTCGCCAACGAGAAACGAGGCTACACACTGACCGACATAGGCACATACCTCATGAACTTCGCCAATCACAACATCGATCTAGCCAAGCTCGTTGAGTCAGGCAAGAGCATGCTGAACGTATACAGCGCGATAGCAGACAATCCAAACAATGCGAACATGACGAAGTCGAACTTTGAAGGCTCCATGCTAGTCATCAAGTATTTGGTCTCAAATGAAGGTCAGGACCTGTTCGCCAGTTACGGTGTGAGCGATTATGGTCTGCCTCTGTTCTATCCATACCTCAAGCTTGTTGAGAGTCAGAGCGACCCGCAGCTGGTCCAATGGATACAGGAACTGGCTTTCTTCGAGGGATCAGAATGCCCACCACAGTACCAGTATCAGGCAGATGACCTCTACTCCGTGCAAGCCGCTGTTCCAGTCTTCCTAGCAATCTGCACAAGTGCCATGGAGAGCAAGATGGCGCACTGGACCCGATCACTGAAGGCATAATCCGCGCCGTCAACCTGATACTCTCGGGCGACCGAGAAGTATTCACCATCACGGCGCTCTCGCTGTACATTTCCATATCTGCGACTCTGCTTTCCTGTGTTTGGAGCATCCCAATCTCAGCCACCCTTGCGCTCCGGAGTTTCCCCGGAAAGCGAACTGTGAAAGGTATCTTCAATGCGTTCATAGGAATCCCGACAGTCGCCTTAGGTCTGTACCTCTACTTACTCTTGTCAAGGAGCGGTCCACTTGGATACTTCGAATTCCTGTATACGCCCTACGGCATCATAATTGGCCAATGTGTTCTCGTCACTCCAATCGTCGTGAGCTTCACCACCAGCGCGCTGGAATCTGTTGACCCCGACCTGAGAACGCTCGCGAGAACTCTCGGGGCTTCTGGCCTGCAGATTGACGCTGTTGTTCTTCGAGAGGCATTCTGGGGAGTAGCGCTCGCGATCATAGCCGCCTTCAACAGAGCGTTCGCGGAGCTGGGCGTCGCAATGATGCTGGGAGGCAACATTAGAAACCTCACGAGGGTGCTGACAACTGCAATAGCCTTGGAAACTGCTCGGGGCGAGATTGCCCTCAGCATTGCATTGAGTTTCATCCTACTTGGTATCGTGATGTCTCTCAGCATTGCAGTCAGCCTAGCAAGAAGGTCTTCATGATGATGTCCAAGATCGAAGCCCTCGACGTAACCAAGAGGTACGATGGATCACTGGCACTCGACCGCGTCGAGGTGAGAGCTTCGTATGGGCAGGTCACTTCGATAGTCGGTGTGAATGGGGCGGGTAAGACGACTTTGCTGAAGATTCTTGCCGGCCTCGACACGCCAAGCGACGGCAAGGTCCTCATCGCCGCAAGACAAGTCAGTCCGGAGGAGCTCAGGGCCCATTGCACGATGGTATTCCAGAAGAGTGTCATGCTTGGAGGCACAGTCTACGACAATGTTGCCTATGGCTTGCGCGTCAATCGAACCCCTGGACGAGACATCCCAGATAGGGTGAAGTCTGCTCTCGAGATTGTGAACCTAGACGGATTCGAGAAGCGAAAGGCCCGCAAACTGTCCAGCGGCGAACAGCAACGCGTTGCCATAGCGCGTGCACTGGCGCTCGAGAGAGAAGTCATCCTCATCGATGAACCAACGGCCAACTTGGATCCCGCAAACACGATGGTCATCGAGCAGGGGATCAAGCAGTCAGCTCGATCCCGAGCGGTTCTGCTTAGCACGCATAACCTTCCTCAGGCTCGACGTCTTTCTGATCGAGTCATACATCTCTACAGAGGACGCGTGGTTGAGGAGGGAGAAGCGGCCAGATTCTTTGCTGACCCACATGATGAGAGGACGAAGCTTTTCATCAACGGAGAGCTCCAATTCTGAGTAGCCAGTTGATGGGTAGGCGGACAGAGACTCATTGAGAGGCCTGAAGCTCGAGCCATCCTATACGGTCTCGCTCGGACTGAGAAATCGGAGAGTGATCGGCGAACTTGAAGCGCGGATGCTTAGAGCAATAGACCAGACAGGAAGCCTTTCACTCGCAGCACGCACTCTAGGGCTGTCCTATCCCTTCCTCTGGAACACCATCTCCAGAATCGAGCGGAGCCTGAATCAGAAGATCGTTACCAGGGAGCGAGGAGGCTCGAAAGGAGGCAGGGCAGAGCTGACACGTCAAGGGAAGCAGCTGCTCCAAGCCTACTCTCAGCTTGATTCCCGAGTCCATCGCTTTCTCATAGGAGACACTCCCGCAGAAAGTTACCTGCCGCAGGCAGGGCGCTTTCGCCCGGATCTCTCGTTCATAGGCAGTCACTGCGTGGTCGTCGAGAGGATACTGCATTCGCTTCACGAGAGCAATCCGAGAATGACCTACCAGATGGTCAACGTCGGCTCTTGGGCAGGCCTGACGGCCATAATGCTGAGAGAGGCGGACATCGCAGGAGTACATGTCTTCGACGAGTCGGAGTCGAAGTACAATGAGCCCCTGCTGTCGAAATACTGGCTGTCACGCACATGTGCACTCGTCCGCGGCTACAAGCGACAGCAGTGCCTCATGGTCAGAAAAGGCAACCTGAAGCGAATCAAAGGAGTCGCTGATCTTCTCCGAAAGGATGTGAAGTTGGCGAACAGAAACTTGGGATCCGGAACCAGGATGCTCCTCGACAGGAGATTGCAGGAGCTTGCAGAAAGGAAGCGCACTGGCCTTGACGCACTCACGAAGCGAATCAGAGGTTATGATTCTGAAATGATGACTCATAGAGAGGTGGCAGACGCCATCGGGTCTAGGCGTGCGGACGTCGGCGTCGGTCTGACATCAGTTGCGTGCGAGATGAAGCTGGATTTCATTCCTCTGGCAGATGAGCTGTATGATTTCTTAGTCGAGAAGAGACTGAGGAACCCCTGCGCACGTAGCTTCTTCGACGTGCTGGCATCCAAGCATTTCCAGAGAGAAACCGAGAGCTCTACGGTCGGCATCAAGTTCCTGAAAGAGAGCGGTCGAATGATCAGCCAGTGATCATTCTGATAGGTTTATTCGCCTGAGCCCGCGTATCCAGCGCGATTCTGAATTGTCAGACGGTGCATCGGAGATGACCTGCCCAGAGTGTCGAGTTCCTATGTCGTTTCTTCGCGATAGGACAGAAGTGAAGATTGACGGCATGCGACATTCGCTACAGGACTTCTGGTGCTCTCAACATGGGCTGTGGCATTACGATGTCGACACCGGGGAGCTGAGTCGCAAGGAAGCCTCCGACTTCGAGGAAGTCTGAGCAAACAAATACAGTCATGACAGTACAGTCGCCCCTCATCGTCACACCCCAGACCGAAGCTCAAGGAATGGGCTTCGATTTGCGTCGCGACAACGATCCATAGAGCACTTCGCTCGATCGACATCAGAAAGATGCGGTCCAAGAAACCATATATATTTCCAGACAACTGCGACCAAGGCACCAGAGCTGTAGATGGTGAAATGAGATGGCAAAACAAGCGGCAGACCTGTACAAGGAATTTGACATCCGCATAATTCCTCCCAGCTGGAAAGACAAGGCATGGAATCCCGACGATTTCAAGACGTGGTACAAGACAACCGTGCGGGACAAGAAGGCGATGGAAGCATGGTGGGAGAAATGGGCAAACGAGCTATTCTGGTTCAAGAAATGGAATACGGTGCTGGATGATAGTCACCCCCCATTCTACAGATGGTTCGTCGGTGGAGAAACAAACCTCGCCTACTTGGCTACGGATTGGCAGATTGAGCTCGGCAGGAAGGACAGGACAGCTCTGATATGGGAAGGCGAGCCCTGGGATGAGGTCTCCCAAAAGCCAAAGGAAGTCAGAAAGTTCACGTACGGTGATCTGCACAGAGAATCGAGCATAATCAGCTATGCTCTTCGAGAGAAGCTGAAGGTCAAGAAAGGAGAAATCCTGACGTTCTATGTGCCCATGATCCCGGAGCTGCCGCTGTACATGCTGGCGGTTCAGAGACTTGGGGCACGTCACAGCGTTGTCTACAGTGGTTTCAGCGCGGACGCCCTCGCCACACGAGCCATAGACTCCGGCTCCAGGATCATTGTCGCCGCGGATGGGCTCTTCAGAAGAGGGAAGACGGTAAGCCTCAAGCCCATCGTCGATGACGCAGTGAAGATATGCGCCAAGAACGGTCACAAGATAGAGAAGGTAGTAGTGGTCAAGAGAGTTGGCCAGGAGATAGCTTGGGACAAGGAGATTGACATCTGGCATCATGACCTGATCGCCGATGTGCCCAAGAACGCAAGCGTCCCCGCAGAGAAATGCGGATCTGAAGACTTCTCCTACATACTCTACACGTCCGGCACGACGGCTGCTCCTAAAGGAGCCCAGCTTCCGGTGGGCGGATACGCGGTCGGCCTACGTGCCACCATGCAGATGATATTCGACGTTCGCCAGGACGACGTCTACTGGTGCACGGCGGACATAGGATGGGTCACGGGGCACTCCTACATCGTCTACGGACCATTTCTCATGGGCCTAACTTCACTAATGTACGAGGGTGCACCTGATTTCCCGAAGCCTGACAGATGGTGGAGCATAATTGCCAGACACGGAGTGACGCTCTTCTACACCGCGCCAACTGCGATCAGAATGCTCATGAAATTCCCTGAAGAGCTGGTCCGAAAGCACGACCTGTCCAAGGTGAGAATCGCTCATTCTGTTGGTGAGCCCATCAACCCTGAGGCGTTCAAATGGTACTACAAGAACGTGGGCAGAGAGGACGTTGTCGCGTCGAGCACATGGTGGATGACAGAGACGGGACACATGCTGACGGGTCACTATCCTGGGCTGGGGAAGATCTTTCCACTCAAGCCCGGAACAAACGGCTACCCGCTTCCCGGTGTTACCCTTGATGTTCTAGACGACGACGGAAATCCTTGCCCACCAAGCACCAGAGGGTACTTGGCGATAACATCACCCTGGCCAGGGATGCTCATGACGTTGTTCAAGAATCCGCAGAGGTACATTGACACCTACTACTCAAGATTCAAGGGCAGAACCTACTTCTACACGGGCGACTTTGCGGTAAGAGACCCCGACGGATACCTGTGGATTCTAGGAAGAGCTGACGACGTGCTAAAAGTCGCCGGTCACAGAATCGGAACAGCGGAGATCGAGTCGGCGATGACTAGGCACCCAGCCGTTGCAGAGTCGGCGTGCGTTGGCAAAGATGACCCAGTAAAAGGGCAGACACCATTCATCTTTGCCGTCCTCAGACAAGGATATCAGCCAACTCCGAAACTCGCAGACGAAGTGAAAGCCCATCTAAGAACCACCATCGGCCCCCTCGTGGCATCCGACTCAACAATAGCTTTCGTTGATTCCGTACCTAAGACAAGAAGTGGCAAGATCATGAGAAGACTCCTGAAGGCAATAGTCGCAGGAGCGACGCTCGGAGACGTCACTACGTTGGAAGATGGAGTGGCTGTTCAGGAAGCGCAGAAAGCCTACGACGACCTGAAGGCAGCTCTCGAACGCAAGTGAAACCAAACCTACCCGCCCAATTGCTCGAAATGTGACAGGATCAGCACGAAGACAGTCAAATGGGGATTGAGGGAGGAATCTCTCGACAACCCCTCCTCTATTCTACTCGGCGCGCCTACAGACAGGTATCATCACGCACGAGCCTAGATCGCGGAAAACAAGCTCCCTATCGTTGTTATCGAATTAACGGGCGTGATTCCTTGGATGATGCTCACGACGGTGAGACTCAGCTCAACTAGCTGCTCTGCTTCCTGCGCCTGCGCAGGAAGATTCCGCCGGCGACGACGATCACGAGCCCAGCTCCCACGAGTAGGGAGATTGTGGTTGGGGTGACCGTCTCTGTCAATGCAGAATGGAGGCTTGATGCTGTGGAAGATGTCGAGATCTGTGTTGAGAATAGATCCCAACTCGGCCACGAAGTGGTCTCATTGAATGCCTTGCGTAGCGATTGGTCCGCGTCCGGAAATAGTTCCGTATCGTGGCAACATTTGTTGAACAGTACCGCCCAAGCGACCCCGTTGGGCATTTTGACTAGGAGAGCTGCCGATCCGGGTACGCCGCCCGCATGCCACCAGCTTGAATACGTGACCTCCCATCCAAGTGCGTAATAGTGGTCGCCAGTTGGCCAGAGGACCGTGTTCCTTGCCAACATGATATCGACGGTCTCAGGTCGAAGGTATGCCGGTGGCCGTGCTCCGTCGACAGACAATGCAAATCGTACGAGGCCCTGTGCCGAAGCGATCCATCCACCCACCGAATCCAACGCCTCCAAGTAGAACCCTCCGTATGGATACGGAACCGGTTCAGTCACGTTCTGGAAAACAGATTGAACCATTCTGTCTTCTCCGTCATAGTAGTGCACCTCGTTGGGTCCCCTGAAGGCCAGTTGTGTATGTCCACTCTGCATGTCCACTATGCCCATGGGAGCAAGGACCTCAGCCTTCATGTAGTCCTCATAGCCCATCCCTGTGGTCTTCTCAATGATCCGGCCTAGCACGCAGTATCCGAAATTCGAATACTCATATCGCGTGCCCGGAGTGAAGTCCAGAAGTCCCGTCATCATCATGTAGCGGATGACAGTCTCGCAGCTTGCTGGCGCAGGAGCACCAACAGCCTTGGCAACGCTTGTTGAGAAGAACATCGGGTCCAACACTTGACGGCCCAATCCCCCCGAATGCTCCAACAGCTCGCGGACAGTAATGCTCCAAATTCTCTGATCGAGAGCTTCTCCTCCCGGAGGTCAAATATCTAGGATCTTGAATGCTTCTGCGTCGAGATCCAGTCTGCCTTCTTCCACGAGTTTGAGGACCGCAACCGCTGTGAATGGCTTGGAGATGCTTCCGATTCGGAAGAGAGAATCAGGGGCCACCGTTTGTTTGGTGGCCGAATCGGCGTATCCGAAACCACGCGAATAGACTAGGCGCCCGTTGTATGCGACTGCTAGAGCGGCTCCGGGCACACCATATTCCGTCATATGAGCATAGTCATTGCCTGATCATAGCTTTCCAATCCGGGAACCGGCGTGCCGTTATGGGAGTGACGGGTTGAGTCTGCCCGAGAGCCGAGAACGGGAATGAAACGGCAAGCACAATGACCAGCGCACACAACAGACCGTATGGCCTATCCAATTCCAACCAACATGCGATTCCGCCACTCGCGATATAGCGTTTGGCTGCCGAAATGAATCCAATCGTGGTGCGCTTAATGCGCATACGCGTGAGGAATGATGGCAGCTCCGGCTCTTGTGACAATGCCTAAATCCCCAAGAGATTGTCGCTGGACGTCCGTCCTGAGGGGAAATCGCTCAGTTCAGGGGAAGGCGTCAGATAGACTCTGCATCGCCGCGTTCATATCGGGATTGGCAAGGGCGACAACGACCTCATGCGACTGCGAGACCCAAGAACCGAGATTCCCTAGTTTGCTGGACTGTACCTAGCGGCATTTGCCTAGTTACTTGGCATTTGCATCGTGCCCGCGCGTGATGCCTTGACAAGGGGTCTCAGGGTTCCAGCAACTTGAGGCGGGGGCTAGTTACACTACTCTCTCTCCACGCATCTATTCTCGTGGATTTGCCACCGCGTGTGCGCACCACGAGACCCACACACACAAATGCCTCAACGACGGCGATCAAGGGTTAAATTTGCGATGTAGAGACACGTATCTCCCTGTTCTGTTCATGTACCCTCGATAGGAATCACCGTACTTCCGCGTCAAGAAAGCCTCCTCGAACAGAACAGTCCAGTGAAAATAAGGTATGGAGACAATGAAGAAACCAAGAAGGGCCATGCTCCAAACGGATGTAGACCAACCCATTAGGCAGATTCCCAGCAAAAGAAGGAATATGCCAACGTACATAGGATTTCTTGAATAGCGATAGATCCCTGTTGTGTTGACTCCTGCTGCTGTATGGGCGAACGAATGGATCGCAACAAGGTTCACGACGATGCCGAACAACCACAAGGGCAGACCGATCCAGAAAAGCAACCCAGAGTTCAAGGGGGTGAAGAAGCAGATAAGGACCAGTAGTGCGAGCCATATCAAGCTGATAACCGGTAACTTCTTGCCGTGAGTTACGTAAGCTTCAGGGTCTTCAATAGGTTCTCCACGCTTTCGATTGGCCCAGATCGCAGCAAGCTGAATAGTGCCAAATCCAGGGATAAAGAAGATCCAAAGGTTCCAGATTCCTAGCATGATTTCCCTACCTGCTTCCCTTCTGCCTCCCCTAATTCTGCCCCAGGATCAGCATCTGCCAAATCGAAGCGTCGTCTCAGATGTGCTCATTCAAGAAGACCTCAGTCATCTCACTCTAGATAAAACCAACCCGCTCTGACACCTTAAAGACTTCATGGCGGGGTCGTCGTGATCTGAACCGTCGCCAGTCGTCGTTTCCTGATCTTGTGTGTGTGGGTACCTTGGTGCGAGCGTCCAGATTCGAACCGTCGTATTGGAGCGAAGTGTGTGGGTGGCTTGGTGCGGGCTTTTGGATTCGAACCGTGGTCGGCAAGAGATAGGAATAGTAGTTTTGCCTCGTGCGAGAGGCCTTGGGCCCAGTTTCGGTCGTCTCTTTCCTTGCTGTTCGTCTCCCTCATCGCATATCTGGCCTTGTCTCTCCGTCTTCTGTCATGAATGATCGAATCATCCGCGCCTCATCGCCTGATGACGAGGTTCCAAGCGACGTACAGGTCACGATCCCGTACGCGCTGTACCGTGACATTCAATGGTACCTCAACGCAATCGGGAGCCCGCTCCAGCCAGATGACTTGATCGCCGACATGATACACGGCTTCTTCAACCGCTGCGCGAGAGTCATGCCTCACACGACTACACCTGACGCGTCTTGCGAGCGCCAGCTTGGATCCTGAACGCGTACGAGGGCGGCGATTGCCTTGGAGTCAGACGCTGGGCAAGGGAGAGCTTGGAGAATGTGCCAACTCTTATCCACCTGCCTTGAGATCAGTGGCAAGAGCGCTCTTGAATGCCACGACGTGTCGTCGTGCCGTTACTGCCCTAACACTTTCGGCGTTGATCATGGGAGCAATCTCCCTAGCTGGCTTCGATCGTGTGTTCTGTGCGTCCAGTGATCTCACGGTCGATGCCCTCGCTTGGGAGCCCGAGCATCCTGTCTCTGGAGGACCCCTGACCATCAATGGCAGGATCAGAAACGTCGGAGATGTCCCGTCATCCAGGAACTACACTCTGTCCTTGTATGTCGATGATTGGTGGATCGACGGATGGCTAGTTCGGCTCGTTGGTTCCCAGCCAAAGGTCATCGTAAGCATCTCTCCGGTCCGAGCTCAAGTGTGGCACTTCAGAATCTCTGACTGGACAGTCTTCAAGAAGGGAAACCACGAGGTCCAGGCCTTAGTGAGTGAACCGAGCGACCCGAACCCAAGCAACAACTGGCTGAACAAGACAATGGTCATCTCAGCAGGCGATTACAGCAGCGGTTTCAACATAGTCAACTATGGCATGTGCAACAGAATCGATGAGCAGGGTCTGCCCGTAGACATTACTGAAAACTACGACTTGAGCGATGAACTGGCAATATCATACTTCTATACCGACGTCAAGCACGCTGACTGGCAGAAGAAGCTAGGTCAGGAGGCCGGTTTGATATTCAGACTCTACAGTCCTAACGGCACCTTGCACCGAGAGACGAGCGAGGGGTACTCTGTTCTGCCTTCGAGAGACCCGGGTGACAGGGAGATCACAGGGGTTGCCTTGCAACTATTCATCAACAAGAGCCTGCAGGCGAATGGCAGCGAAGGCGATCCTTCGTATGATCCAGGATACCAAGCGCTCAACAAGTATCCGGGAATATGGGGAGTCGAGGTCTACAACGAAGGCCACCGGCTTTTCACGAAGAGATTCATCATTGAGAAGCTGCCAAGCCGAACCGTCTCAACCACATCCACATTGGAACCAACACTGGGACTCACGTTGACCACTGAACAAACCGCGACAACGGCCGGACTCGAAGGTCAGATTCCAGGAGGGTACGCAACGGTAGTTGGAGTAATCGCGCTCATCGTCGTTGTTGGGTGCGCCGTCTTGGCTAGGAGAAGAAAGGAGCAGTGCTCGCGCGCCAGACCCACCGCTGGTCGTACCCAGCCATCACAAGACCCGGTCAGCCATTGATGGCCCGTGCCTGCAACGCCTCAAACTCTCTGATGAAAGCTTCGCGAAGGCGCACCTTCCTCTCTTCGGGAAGGAATGAGGAGTCCAGCCCATTGAGGCTCAGGCGGAAGAGTTCCTGCGGAGTAAACCCTAGCTCCTCATGTAGCGTCCGGTATTCCTTGTTCATGTTTGTGTCGAACATTGTGGGATCGTCGGAGCTCACGGTCACTTTCAGACCCTTGTCGAAAAACGGCCTGACCGGGTGGTTCCTGATGTCGTTGACAACTCCGGTTCTGATGTTGCTCAGAGGGCACATCTCGATCGGGATCTTGTTCTCTAGTAGATACGCGACCAGCGCAGGGTCTTCTCTGGCACTCACACCGTGGCCGACTCTCTCAACCCCCAGATGCCTAATCGCATTCCAGATGCTTTGGGGGCCGCTGGTCTCCCCTGCATGGGCCGTTAGGTGGAATCCCATCTGCTTTCCCTTTCTGTAGGTCGCCGCGAATTGCTCAGGCGGGAAGGCATGTTCTCTTCCTCCGATGTCGATGGCGACTACCCTTTCTCGATTCTGGGCGATAAGGTCGAGATACCTTGTTGCGGCCTCTGCACCGTAGTCTCTGACGAGGTCTATTCTGAGATCGCAGTCCACACCGAAGTCTTCGTGGGCTCTCTCGATTCCTCTGTTTATTGCCTTGATCATCTCGGAATAGCTGAGACCCAGATGTGTGTGGTCGGGCGCTGAGAAGCTCGCTTCAACGTATCTGACGTTCTGTCTCGCCTCATCCTCGAGCATCTCGTATACAATTCTCTCAAACTGGTCCTCTCTCGTTATGCAACGTAGGATCACTGAGTAGGCGTCAATGAAATCCTCGAAATTCCTGTATTGAAAAAGCCTCGCTACCTTCTGAGGGTCAGCAAAGCCCCGCACCTCGTTGCCACCAGTATCGGCCAGCCATTGCACCGTCTTAGGCCTGATTGACCCTACGATGTGGATGTGTAGCTCGACTTTGGGCATCTTGTCAATGAGCTGCGAAATGAATTCGCTCATCCGATTCTCCTCGTGTGTATGCCAGGATCGATCAAGTGGGATTGCCTCCTAGATGGGGGTTGGATCTTCTGTGCAATGTCTGGTCTGGTCGCTTCAAACCCGCGATTCTCGACTCGGGAAGCAGATTCCGAGTCAGCCCCTGGCCCCTGACGAAGTCAACACGTTCACGAGGGTCGGGGCACGACGAATTCTGTTGACAGGAATCCCCTACATCTGACCCGTCAGATTTCGGGGGCCTTTCGCCTTCTCCTACGGACGTAGACAACAATGGCTAGAGCAATGATGAGCGCTGCGAGTCCAAGTAGCACCATGGGGTTCAGCAGTTGATCCACCGCGCTCGGCTGGCTGGTCTCAGTCTTCGGCAGCTCCGTGACTACGGTGAAGCTGATGGGAATCGTCATGACATGGTCGAATTGGAGATCATCTCTGTAGTAGACGATGATCGACGCGCGGTATTCACCCTCAGTCGCGCTGGGGTCAACTGTGGCGGTCACGCTGAATGGGGCGGGTGCGTTAGGATCGACTTCGCCAACATACGTGGGTGTGATTGAGTCCCCGACAATGGGTGCGTCCGCGGCGACTGTCACGTTCGCATACATCGCAGGAACAACGCCACGGTTCAGTAGGTTGCCAGAGATCGTTATCTCGCTCCCCGGTAGCGCAGGATCCGGGCTTACAGTGATCTCATAGACCTTCATGTCGATCCAGCCTCTAACCAAGAACGATATCGCATGCGTCTCAGTTGACGCTATGGTCTCACCCAAGACCTTGTACACGGCGACTATGCTGCCTTGGACAGTGGCTCCGGCAGCGGAAGATGGAGCGAAGACCGTGAGGCTCGCGTGTATCACGTCTCCATGCCCGAACGATGATCTGATCCAGTGGTTGTCGCCAAACAGAACCAGAGGCGGAGGAACCGTGAGCGCAATGTCAAGCTCCTTGAGATAGTTGCCAACGTTGGTGATTTCCAGCGACAATGTGCTGTTCCTAGAAGCCACGAACACGTTCGTTGAGGAAACGATCGATAGATTCGAGGACGCACCAGCGTGACCAACAGTGACCAATGGCGAAACCGCTACAAGGACCATGAGGGCCAGTAGAGCCGCAGCTCGGACATCCATTCGCCTGAACCTTCGGCTTGAGTGTGACGCGTTCGATTCCAACCTAGACCACCGATTCCATGAGCTTACCTTTTCGGCCCCATATTGCGGGATGGCTTGAGATAATCCTTCGCAATCTCTTGCTTGGACGCTGCGCAAAGGTGAATGACACTTAAATCTTGCGCGGCTCTCGAAAGGAAGGGCGGTTTCCCATGAGCGGCGACGGATTTGCGATCGAGACAGTCGATCTCAAGAAAACCTACCTCATGGGCCTCGTCAAAGTGTATGCCCTACGCGGCGTGAGCTTGAAGATAAGACACGGGGAGGTTGTCTCCATAGTTGGACCGTCCGGCAGCGGGAAGTCGACCCTGCTGAACATGCTGGGAGCCCTCGATACCCCCACAAGCGGGAAGATACTCATTGACGGAAGAGACATTGCCCATCTAGGAGAGAGATCCCTTGCCAAGTTCCGAAACAAGAAGATCGGGTTCATCTTCCAGTCCTACAACCTCATCGACAGGTCAAAGGTGACGAAGAACGTTGAGTTGCCCGCCATAGTTGCAGGAATGCCGAAGAAGACCAGGGACAAACGAGTCCACGAACTGCTCGACCTCGTGGGATTAGGCGACAAGGCGGATCGTAGACCAAACGCATTGAGCGGTGGAGAACAGCAGCGTGTTGCGATAGCACGTGCGCTCATCAATGACCCGGCTTTCATCTTAGCCGACGAGCCGACTGGGAATCTCGATTCGAAGACTGGGGAAGAGATACAGAACCTCCTGATTCGCGTGAACCATGAGAAGAATGCAACCATAGTCATAGTCACACACAACGTGGAACTAGCCGAGAGAACGGGGAGAATCCTCCACCTAAGAGACGGTGCCGTGGAGAAGGAGAGAGTTGGAATCTTCTCGCAGGGGCAAGTCAGAGAATCGGGTTGGGATGTCATGGCCGAAGGGAGGAGCTGAGAACAATGACGGCGCTTGATCTGGTCGGGCTCTCTTTCGGAGCCCTGCGGGAGAGGAAAATGAGATCGGGCCTCACAGTCCTGATGGTGATCATAGGCGTCGCCCTCATGACCTCCATCAACGGGCTCGGCGGAGGGATGAACAACTTCATCACAGAACAGCTAGGGACTCTGGGCGCCAACGTTCTGATAGTCACCCCCTCCAACATGCTCGGAGGCATGCAGCAGTCTGGCATGCAGACCAAGCTGACAGCCCAGACCGTACGCACTATCGAGAGAATTCAAGGCGTGAAATATGTCATCCCATTTTTCGCCGGCGCTGGAACGCTGAAGTCGGGAGGCGAAACCAAGACTGTCTCAGTTCTTGGCATAGACCAAAGCAAGTTGGTCCACATAACTCCCAAGATCACTCTCGAATCCGGCTCATACGTGTCGCTTGGTGACTCAAGCGGAATGCTGCTGGGATACAGCATTGCTCACCCATCGAACCTCAACAAACCGTTTGCCGTCACGGGGCAGACGGTGTCCATCGAATTCTCAATCGTCGAGATTCAAGGAGGGGTTGAGAAGCTCGTTCTGAAAAGGAAGGCCTTCTTGGTGAGAGGCGTCGCGAGCGAACTCGGAACCCAAGACGTTGATAGCATGGTCTCAGTCTCGCTCGCGCAGGCCAACGCAATGTTCGCGAAAGGTGGCGTGTACGACGGCATCTACGTGATCACCAACGGCCCCGACGACAATGACAGAGTGGAAGCAGGCATCACGAAGGTCTATGGGAAGAATATCGGTGTGATGTCCCCCAAGGCGATCGCAAGCACCATACAAGACGTCATGGGCACATTCATAGGATTCCTCTCGGCGATTGGTGCCGTCTCTATGTTTGTCGGAGCGGTCGGCATCATCACGACATTGTACACATCAGTCATGGAGAGAACTCGCGAAATAGGGCTACTCAAGGCGATAGGCTACACAAGAGAGACCGTTCTACTCATGTTTCTCACAGAGTCATTCGCGATCGGCTTACTGGGTGCGACGTTGGGGCTTATCTTCGGAGTTGTGGGTGCATATGTCCTGATTGGGGTCATGCCTCTTGGGTTTGGGCAGGAGATATCGATAAGCCCATGGTTCTCGGTGCCCGATCTCGTTCAAGTATTCCTCCTCGCTTGCGGCCTGAGCGTTCTGGCGGGTCTCTATCCTGCTTGGAGGGCGTCAACAATGAACCCGATAACAGCCCTGAAGAAAGAGTAAGGAAACAGAAGCGAGTTCGCAGTTTAGGAAAGCAGCGCGTCCGTCGTGGGTCATTGAACAATGCATGCATAGCCATTGCTATTGACAGTCGGAGTCAGATGATCTCAGTCTCCTTGACGATCGTTCCATCTCTGATCTCCAGGATTCTGTCTGCCAGGCTGGCCATCTGGTGGTCGTGGGTGACCATGACCACGGTTGAAAGCTCCTTCTTCGCGAGGTCTCTGAGGATGGTCATGACTTGCATCCCGCTCTTTGAGTCTAGGTCGCCCGTAGGCTCATCCGCGAGGACTAGTGGCGGCCGCTTCGACAGAGCTCTGGCGACCGCTACTCTCTGCTGTTCCCCACCACTGAGTTCGTCTGGTCTATGATGAGCCCTGTCAGAGAGACCAACCAGGCCGAGAAGCTCATGTGCCCTCTTGCTCCTCTCCTCTCTGTCAATTCCTGCGATGAGCATTGGAAGTTCCACGTTCTCGTACGCCGAGAGTACGGGGATGAGATTGTAGAACTGGAAGATGTATCCAATCGAGTCCCGACGAATCTGCCCGAGTTTGTCCTCTGACATTCTGGAGATGTCTCTTCCGTCAACTATGACTTTCCCGGATGTCGGCCGATCCAGGGCACCGACCATGTTGAGGATCGTGGATTTTCCTGATCCTGAAGGCCCCATGATGGCGACGATCTGACCTCTGCTCGCCTTCATGTTCACACCCCGGAGAGCCTGCACCTGGACTTCGCCGAGTCTGTAGGTCTTCGTGACATTGATGAGTTCGACGACGATTTCTGATTGCATTGCTATCCCCTGTATCGCAGAACTTCGATCAAGTTGACGCGCGTTGCCTTGAGAGACGGGTAGGCCACTCCGATGATCGCTGTAGCGATCGCAAGCAGTAGTGCAAACTGCAGTCTTTCCCAAGGCACAAGGAACGGCACAATTAGGCCGGTGGTGGACATGAGGACTGTAACGCCCCTCAGTAGGAAGAGTCCTGCTACGACTCCGACTACGTAGCCGACCAATCCAAGGAAGACAGCCTCCGCCAGCACAAGCACGAAAATGTGTGCGCTGCTCATTCCTTGGGATCTGAGCATTCCGATTTCTCTTCGACGTTCATTCACTGTCATCAACATTGTGGCAGCTATGCCGCCGGTTGCTGAGATGACGGCCATGTAGATGATGATGTCAAACACAACAAAGAATTGTCCGACGTTGTCGTTGACTTCTGTCATCAGGTCATCGATTGTTATCATCTGCAGGTCATATGTTTCGCCGTACTTGTCGTGGATCTCGTTCTTGACGGTGTTTGTGTCCGAGCTCTGTCGCAGCTTGACGTAGAATATGGAGGCGCGAAGAGCTCGGCCCGGTGCCACGAAATATGTGTTGGCGGTTCTCAATGAGATGAACGCGGCCTGAGACATGGGCACTTCTCCCATCTGTGCGAATGAGAGCCCGAAGCCTCGTAGGATTCCTATGACTGTGAGCTTGACTGATCCTGTTGGTGTTCTTACCGAAATCTGATCCCCAACCTTGACCTTCAGACTCTGTGCAAGAGGTTCCACCAGCAGTATCGAGTACAGGTTGTTCTTCAGCTGATTATAGACATCCTTTGGTGTGTCGGCTGAGAACTCGAAGCGATCGAAGACCAGAGGAAACGTGTCCGGGTCAATCGAGAAGATGCCAATCTCTGTTTTCCCCGATTTCGTCAGCGTGGTCCCAGCCGGCGTGACTGCCTGTATCCTAGCTGGATCGATCTGGACTATGCTTTTCGAGAAAGTCGTTGGGAGCGATGTTCCGGAGAAGACTATGATGTCGGCTCCGAAGTACTCCGTTATCGTGTCGCCGATAGAGCTCATCATGCCAACTCGCATTCCGCCCATCATCACGATGAAGGAAACGCATACCGCAATGATTGCGTAAGTGATAGCCGCCCTTCGGAGATTCCTGCCCAGATTCTTCGAGAGCAGCTTGCCGACGGCTTTGAATGGAGAAAGAGCCGACTCAATCAGGGGCTCAGCCACTCTCAGCAGTCCGGACATCACCATTACAAGGCCGATGATGAGAAACACGATGTCAAGCATCCCGAAATCGAGGCCGGACTGAGACATGTACGCGCCGGCTGCCGCGAGAGGGATTCCGGCCAACAGAAGCCTCACAGCAGTTCGTTGCTTCCCGGGAGGTCTAATCCCCGGCTTCAGGGCGTTCAGAATTCCGATTCTGGAGGCTGAGACGGAGGGAATGAAGCCTCCGATGATTGTGGAGAGTAGACCTGTGATGCCTCCTGAGATCAAGTATTCTGGCCTTATCACGAGCGTCCCGGTTGATTGAGCGCCGAACATTGAGACAATTGATGTGAGAGAGTATAATACTCGAGCAAGCCCTATGCCTGCGAATACTCCGACCGCGATTCCTATCAGCGCATAGAAGATCGTTTCAGAGAAGAAGAGCCAGAAGATGTCGCGTCTCCTAGCTCCGATCGCCCGAAGCACCCCAACCTCGTAGGTACGCTCGCCGAGATTCATGTACATCGTGTTCAGAACTAGCCCAACGGAAACCAACACCGCGACAGTGGATATCATCGTAAGGCCTTGTCTCCATCCTGCGAGATTTCCCTCCCAAGTTGCGATCGTCTGCTCCTTGATCGCTCTGACGTTGTAGCTTTCTCCCAGATTGCGCTCCAGGATTCTCCGGACTTCGGAGACTTTGCTCATGTCGAGAACATGGACGATCGCATATGTGACTCGACCCACGTAGCCCAGTTTCTGTTGTGCGAAGCCCAGATCCATGTAGACGTCGTAGCCCGTCGCGATCTTCGCCTTCACAATGCCAACCACGTGGAGTGAGAGTGTTGAGCCGCGAGCCATCTGGACGGTGATGTAGTCCCCTATCTTGATGTCAAGATCCTCGCTCATTCTCTGGCTTATTGTCGCATCGTTGCGGCGTAGATTCCCCGAGCCCTCGAAGGTGTACCCGCGATATTCGAAATCCTTCACCGTGTCTACGCCTGTCACTGAGACTGCCTTAGCTTGACCCCCGTGTCGAATCAGCCCGCCTTCACCCAGTCTCCCGGCCGACTGGGCGTAGCCGAGGCCAGCTACGGAAGCGTCCACCTTCCTCTGTTCGAATGGGACTCCAGACACCGTTGTGACGACAATGTCTATCTTCCCGCCTACAGCCTCGATGTAGTTCTTGAATTCTACAAAGGAACTCTCAGCCGCGATGTTCACTCCGACGAGAAGAGCCACTCCGATGACTATGCCGAGAACTGTGAGTGAATTCCGGAGCTTCCTCCTTGGGATATTGCGCAAAGCAATTTTCGCGAAGGACAATCCGGAAACTCCGTCCCTATCAGGGACTCTACCAAAGTTGTCTGTTAAATGGGCATCCGTTGACGAGCAGTCAAGCGCACACGTTATCGCAGATGAGGAAGCACTCGGTGTCCATCTGATCTGACTAGGTCAGGAGATGCGCCGGTTAGAAATACTGTGTGATCTTGGTGCGGGCGTCAGGATTTGAACCGTCTTTTGTCGTCTTTCCATCATTCGTGTGGGCGCACCAAACGACCCACACACGCCGTGAACCACGACGAACGACAGCGGGTTGGGGGAAGCGTCTCTTAACAGCCGTTCTTTTCACTCTCTCCTCTGCCAAATTCCGAAAAGCATCCGAAGTCGCAGATCTTGAACGACCAACCTAGTCCGCTGGCCTTCCCTTCGTTTTCTTACTGTCTGGCGATTTTGGTCTGAGGACGACGCTCAGAATCCTTTTACCCACGTTCTTAGTTCGTGAATCGTACAAATCCCAGCTGTGACATACAGCTAGTCGGAGAACTAGAGATTGCCCAAGATGTACTCACTGAGCACCAAAGTGATACTCAGGTCAGAACCGCAGTACTATGACACCTACGCAGCGTTCGACTACAGCAGCGTCAGAACCCAGTTGCTCACTGAAGACGAGTACCGAATCCTGGAGTGCATCTGTGCCAGGTCCTCCAGTGCGAGTGAAATCTCCAAGGAAACGGATATCAAGCAAGAGAAGTGCGAGAAGTTCCTCAACCGTATGTCAAGACTGAGATATGCCCAGGTGAACGCTGACAGCTTCGGGATTCGACTGCCCGGACGAGTCAAGGCCGACCCAGCACTCTATGGACAATTCATCCTGCCTTTCCTCTCAGCGCCCACCTCGGTTGACTTGTTCGTAACCAGCCGATGCAACCTAGACTGCGTCCACTGCTTCTCAAGCACCGAAGATCGCCCTGTACATGAATTGTCGATCGAAGAAATCGAATCAGCCTTGGATCAGCTTGAGACGCTTGGAGTTCTTGAACTGAGAATCAACGGAGGCGAACCACTACTGCATCCACGGATAGATGAGATACTGATGATGCTCAAACACAGGAGACTCCGCAAAGTGATACTGACGAACGGAACCCAGCTGACTGAGGACAAGGCACGCCTCCTCAAAGAATCGGACGTTACGCCCACGATCTCGGTCGACGATTCAAATGCAGAGGGACACGATGGCTTCAGAGGAATCGAAGGATCCTTCTACAAGACCATCGAGGCTCTGAAGTTACTCCAGAGACACGGAGTTGAATACGGGATAAACTGCTGTCTACACAAACGCAACCTTGGCAATCACAGGAAGATCATAGACCTCGCAATTCGACATAGAGCCCGTAGAATAGCCTTTCTCGATCTGAAGCCTTCGCCCAAAATGAAGAGGAATATCGAGTGGATGCCATCCCACAGCGATTACCAAGGGTTGTTGCCTGAGCTGATGCTTGACAGAATCAAATACAGGAGTGAGATAGACATTGCATTGGATACCTTTCTTACTTGCGGGCCGCTTGAGGAATCTGTCTTAGAAGCAAGAAGAGGATACGTCTGCTGTCAAGCAGGTAGAAGCAGGCTGTCAATCGACAGCAACAGTTCGATCTACCCATGCAACCTTGTCATATCAGATCCCAAATGGAACATGGGAAACATGACGAGCCAGAGCATCTCAGAGATTTGGTTCTCCAAGAAATGGTCATTCTTCAGAGGAGACGTCAAGACCAGCGACCTGACATACTGCAAGCACTGCAAGAGCCTGCTGGAATGCAGGGACGTCTACTGTAGGCTTCATCCCTATTTGGTGGATGGCGATGCTTACGGGCCTCACCCGAAATGCAGCTAGGCTGAGGTCAAAAGCGTGAAAGAAGGGGCCCCAGCAGCTTTAGAGCGATTTCCCGTTTCTTGTAGAGGACCAAGGCGGCTGGAAGCAAGAGCACTAGGATAACGAGGATCCAATAGTTCGAAAGGAACACTGACAGCTTATCGATCCCAAGCATCTCCCCTCCGACAGGCACCGATGGCGGTGGTGCCCCTCCACTCTGCGTTGGACCAGGCTTCAGATTCAGAGCTTCAACTCGGCTGATCCTAGATCGCTTCAATGTCGAACCCCATTCCTCCGTATGTTGACGCATTCAACTCTTAAGATATTCTCCCCTCTTCGTAGCACCCTGCGAAGGACATCGCAGAGACCCGCTCTGAAGCTCCATTGACAATCCGGGAAAGCGCTGGACCGCCTCAGCACGGCGATATCTGGGTATGCTCTGCCTAGCGAACGCGGATACGAACGCTTTCATGAGCATGAAGCAGTCTTCCGTCGTCCCGCATCATCTGACCCACACGGAGCGAGTTCACTCGTCCACAATCTCCAGATTCTTCATTGGCACCCAGCCCTTTGTGCCATCCGGCTTCTCTGACATCACAAAACCATTCACAGTCTCATAGACAGCCAATTCCTCTCCCACCTGAACGCTTAGCTCCATAGCATCGTAGTCTCTGTTGAGTATTCCGCTCGTGCCAGCGACACTGACGTATTGTCTTGGGACCCAGGCTTGATTGCTGTTCTTTCCTTCGCACTAAATCCAGTTTTTCCAATCGGGATCTTCACTGAATTCCTGACCAACCTTGACTTCCTCTCCTTCTTGGAAGAGTATCGCATCAGGATAGGGCGATTTGTAGTCTCTGACTACTCTGTAGTGCTCTGGCCTCATGTTCGTCAATCTCTGATTGTTTCCCAGCTTGATGCTGTTCCGTGGCTGCTGGCTGCGCGGCGCTCCTACGAACCCAAGAACATGCCACGTGGCGCTATTTCATAACAACGATCCTAATAGGATCCCCAGTCTTTTCTTCGAGGATCCTGAGCCCACTGTTGACTTCATCCAAGCGTACTCGGTTTGTGATTGATGTTGAGAGGTCCATCTTCCCGGATCCGACGATTTCAATCAGCTCTGCCAGTTCTGATCTGAGATGGTCGTTCACGCCGATGACTTCCATCTCCTTGCCAATGATTGTCTTGTACGGGGACACTTTGATGTCATCTCGGCCTATGCCGACAAGCACCATCCTTCCGCCATTTCCGACGCAACGGATCTCCTGTTCTACAGCTTTCGCGGCACCCACGAAGTCCAAAACGAGATCGGCAAGCCTTCCTTCTGTCATCTCTGCTATTCGATGAGCCGGATCCGCAGTCGCGGCATTGACGGTTTCGTCAGCTCCGAGTTTCTTTGCCAGCTTCAGTTTCTCATCAGATATGTCGACGGCAACGATCTTACCGGCCTTGAAGATCCTGGCAAGCGATATCGCCTGTACACCAAGCCCACCAACACCGTAAACCACAACCGTATCACCCGCCCGAATTCTGCCACGCTTCAGCGCGTGATAGGATGTTGAGACTGCACATCCGAGTATGCATGCCTGCTCGAGCGGCACGACGCTAGGCAGTTTCAAGACGTTCGATGCTGGAACAGCTATGCCCTCTGCAAATCCTCCGTCGATGTCCTTTCCTATCATCCGATACTCATTACAGAAGTTCTCTCTGCCAGCCCGGCAGAACGAGCAGTTACCGCAGCTTCTTATGTAGTGTACGCAGACTCTATCGCCTGCTCTTATTCCCTTGACACGTTCTCCCGTTTTCGATATCACTCCGGCGATCTCATGTCCTAGAGTTATCGGCAGTTTGCTGACCGGACTCACGCCATCGCGATAGTTCAAGTCCGAATGGCATATGCCGCTGGCCCGGATATCGACCATGACGTCATTCGGTCCAACTTCTGGCACTTCCACAGTATCTATCCTCAGCTTCTCTCCGATTCGATGCAGCCTAGCGGCCTTCATTTGTTCCACTATTCGTCCCACCACGCCCGACGCTAGAATTCCAACGCAGATGTTGCTTGAAGAGTTGACGGCAAAGAGAACGCTATTGCGCGTGGGGCTGGTAGTGCGCGCACGAAGGAGAGACGGTCACAGGACTGGTCGCGCTGTGTGACAAGGAAGGCTTTCACTTTCGCAGTTTGGCCTCTGATCTTCTTGATCCTGATCCTGTACGCGTAGATCGGTCGCTTGCTGAGAAACCTCCGCATATGTCTCCTGATGCGACTCTGAGCGGCTTTCTTGTTCGCGGCGAGGAATGCGCATCTTGCACCTATCTCTACATCAACCTCGTAGCCTTTCAATAACCCGTCACCTCTCACCAGAATAGAGGCCGATGATTCCTATATGACCATCGCATAGGTTGTGGGTGGGAGTGTACACCGAGCTTGGGGATTAGGATGGCCGCATCAGGAGAGCCTCACAAGAACGACCTCTTCCCATCATAGAGGTCAGGTCGTGTTTCCGCATCTTTCCCTGTGGCAGTTCCGACCGGAATCGCTTCCTCCAGATTCTACTTCTTTGAGGTTGCGCCCTCGGATTTCAGGAAATCCTTCGGGATGTGGATGGCGAATTTGCAGACTAGATCTCCTTTCAGGACGCTCTGCACAACATCGGCCTTGACGGGCTGGTCGAATATGACGTCCCAAGGTCGTTTCTCAAACGCAGCGCTACAGTAGCAGAAATTCGGCGCGACTTCGACGTCGGACATTATGGCTTCGCGCACCCATGGGCAATGGCAGTAGTAGTATCTCTTTCTCTTCTCGTCTTTCTCATGCAGGTATTTCTTCGCCATGTAAGGGATCTTTGTGACGTAGATTATGTCTCTGTCCCTGACGCCGTTTTGACATGTCGGCGTGTTGCGCACGTAGTCAAGAACTTCTTCATCGATTTCCTGAGTGAAGTACAGCGTCTTCTCTTTCATATGCTTCTCAAGCGTACCAAGATACTCTCTATGTCGCTTCTTCAGAAAATCGTCCACGCCCTTGGAAGCGAGAAACATCTTTCTCTCAGGCAGATACTCCTCTCTTGGACCCGCGTGAGGCCCGCTCAACAGGACTTCCCTGCACTTCTCTTCGCCCAGCTTCGTCTCTAATCTCTCCACGAATTCCTTCGTTACTCTGGGCTTCTCCTTCGAGGGTGCCCCCAGTGGCGGCAGATCGATTCCTTCGAGTATCTCTTTGCGTTTGTCTTCGCCGAGTGTCTGTTTCAACGTCTCCGAAAGTTTCTCTAAGACATCGCTGCCATCCATGAGCTCCAGCAGGGCAATCTCTACTTGCCTGTTGCCAGCGAAGCGGCCGTATCTTAGGAGTCCAAGAAGGTTCTCCCAAGTATTCGTGCTATTCTTCATCAGCTGTCCGACAAAACCCTGCAGGTCGTCGGACGTGGCGCTGCTCAAGTTTCTGTTCCTATCATTCCCGCTGAGAAAGGTCTCGAATTCCCGGACCAATACAATGTGGGCTCGAATAGTCTTCTCATCCAGTTTCCTTTTTGCGCAGAACTCTCTGAATCCTTCTTCATCCAATCCAGTTCCCACTCTCTCATTGCGCCGCTCTCACTAGACTGGAGCGCGATGAGGGTGTCCACGGCCGAGTCTTGACAATATAGGTCTATTCACAAAGAATCGCGGATCGCAGGGGCGCATCGAGCTTCGAGGCTTACATGCCTATATTCGACCAGATTCGGTGAAGTGGAGGCCCATCTAGAGATGCATCAAGGCATGAACAGCGCTATCGTTCGTCTTGCGAGAACCGATGATGCTGAGAGTGTCGAGTCCATGATCTGTCAGTGGACAAGGACGAGTAGACAACGTGAGAGAATCGAAAGAATCCGCGAGGCCCTACAGCAAGAGGACCATAGGATCATGGTAGCGGAACTAGAAGGCAGAGTCGTCGGCGTGTTGCATTTGGTTCTATACCCCGACATAATGTTCGGGGATGAGGGTTCTCACATCCTCTTTCTTCTGGTCGAGAAGGACTACCGTCGGAAAGGGGTTGCCTCGAAGCTTCTGGATGAAGCAATCGAGCTAGCCGGAAAAGAGGGTGTCGCAGAGATCCATGTGGATACGATGAGTCCAGAGGCTGAGCAGTTGTATCATTAACGGGGATTCAAAGACGATGGCGTGATGCTGTGCTTGGGGCCACTCTAGCTAGCTCAGATACCGCCGCCAATCACGATGCCATCTGGCTCGATCCGCTCGACTGACGGGATTCTGGGTTCTTCCGTCCATGCAGTTCACTGCTGTTCCGAACTTTGCATTCGGTGTCATGACGCCTCTTTCCTCTTTCACCCGGTGGTCTCCAGGAACACCTGCAACGTCCGACCCGTGCGCTCGAGGCTGTCTGAACTGACTTTGTCTGCGGTGTCACTGATTGTGTGCCAGTAGGGATAGTCGAAGTCAATGATGTCGACGGCTGGAATGCCCCGCTGCACGAACGGGATGTGATCGTCTATTATCCGCCAGCGTGGTTCGGGGATGAAATGATCACCGTATCCGAGTTGTGCGGCTATGCTCCAGATCTTCGCGGAAAGTGCACGATCAGAATCCATTTCATAGTAGATCTGCTGGTCAGCATCGCCGATCATGTCGAGCAGAATCATGGCTTCGGGTTGTACTTTCAGGGTCTCCGCCATGTAGGTCGATCCGACCAGCCAGTCCCATCCTTCGATGTCTCCGTTGTCCTCAGCGTCAAAGAAAACTAGCCAGACCTCATGGTGGACCTTGTTCAGGTTGAGTACGCGCGCCAATTCAAGCAGAACAGCCACACCAGAGGCACCATCGTTTGCACCCGGAACAGGGTCAGTTGAATGCGTGGGATCCTGACTGGCCCAGCGTCGAGTGTCATAGTGTGCACCTAGAATGATTATGGGGCCTTTGCCTAGGTTAGCGCGGCCGATTATGTTGCGGATTGGGGTGTTCTTGTAGTCGAACTCTTGAAACTCCACCGCCCACCCTGCTTGCTTCAGTTGCTCAGCGATATAGTCGCCCGCCCTACGGTTGCCCTCGGTGCCAGTGATCCGTGGACCAAACTGCATCTGCGCGACGACATCGCGGTATGCGCGCTCTCCATCGAAAGTCACGTCCTGTGGTGGAGCATAGCTGCTGAGCTGCCAGACCAGGATCGAGACAAATGCAACCGCAATCAGTGAAACGGCCAGCATCCAAGGCAGCCGTCTTCTTAGCAGAGTGATGGCGGTCGTCAATTCCGGCGCATCTACCTGTTCACGCTTGTCTGACTCATAGAACCTGATCCGTCAATACATGTGTCTATCCGTACGGCTGACTGATCAAAGTTCAAATGACTGATTGCCATTTCGAATGCGAGCGTACGGCACCGACAACGCGTTCTACGTGTACGTGACTCGCGGGGGCACGCCTTGACAGCATTAGGAAAGAGGGACGAGAAGTGGTTGTGGGTCTTCGTCCCAATCAACGCAGCGATGGGTGGATTCGGCACACTCCTCCCGCTCTACATCATCAGCCTCGGCGGAACGGTCGTAGATGTCGGCAACGTGGCGTCAGCGTACAGCCTTGCTTTGATCCCGTCCTCTATCCTGTGGGGGCTCGCTGTGGACAGGAAGAGCGAGCGCAAGCCCTTCCTGACCTACAGCTACCTAGGCATCACAGCCCTGCTCTTCGCCGGGTTCTTCATCAACGAAATCGGCGGACTGCTGTTGCTCTACGTGTGTTATGCTGCTGTGACGACTGCTGCGAGTCCTGCGGTCAGCTTGCTGCTGATAGAATCGACACCAAAGAAGACGCTGTCAATAACTTATGCGAGATATTCGGCGTTGACTCTCATAGGCACAGCCGCGGGTGCAATTCCCGGCGCATTCTGGACAAACTTCCTCCCGCTCAGAAGCTATTTCCTTCTCTGCGGGAGCTTCTCTGCTATCTCAGTGATACTCGCTACGAAGTATCTGGTGGAACCCGCGTTTCCTCTGGAGCGCAAGATGGTCGCTTTGAGCCAAGAGAGTCTTGTTTCAAGGCTCAGGGCATTCTCGATGATATTCATCACGATCCCGACGTTGGATGATGTCAGATCATTCGCGAAACTGATGCGAAGCGTATTCACGAGGCATCTGCCGCTTCTTTTCCTGTCTTTCTTCCTCTTCTTCAGCGCGGCGAATCTCTTCTTCACTGCGTACACTCCGTTCCTGAAGAGCCGGTACTTGGAAGACTCTGGAGTATTCACAATCTACTCGATACTCTTCATTCTTGAAGCGGCGGTCTTCTTCATCACGGGCCGTGCGTGCGGTCGCCTTGGCGAGCGCCGCGTAGCTCTCCTAGCATTGTACATCCGTATTGTTGGATTCGCGGCGGGTGTCGCTACGGTACTGTTGATGCTGCACAGCTCAACTCTGCTGTTCGCGAGCATGGCCGTGACTGCCGTGACCGGGACCGCGTACGCCTTGTACCAGACCTCGTCGTCGGTCATTCTGTTTCGTAGTCTGCCCCCAGGAAAACAGGGCGAACTGCTGGGTGTATACAGCGCCTTGGCTGGCATCGCAGCCTTCATCGGCGCGATACTGGCAGGATATCTTTCCTACCACTTCGGCTATTGGGTCACTTTCTCTGCTGCAACTCTGCTTGTGGTCGGCTGTGTCCTTGCATTCAGGTCTGCGATGAGGGAAGAGTCCTGACGAGCTAGCTTGTGGCGTATGTTCTGAGTTTCTGCTCGAATACTGAGCGTGGCGGGAATCCGAGCGAGCACGCGTAAGTGTCGAAGTCCACGAGCTTCTTTCCGTTTCTCAATGCTTCCTGCTGGATCGTGGCAACGCTCTCGCCTAGTATCGCGTAGGTCGACGCATATCCGGGTCCGTTGCCTTGGTGCGCAGGGAAGACCTGATGATAGACCATGCTCTTGCTCAATCCAGTCTCGTTGTTGGCCCAGTCGATGAACTCCATCAGGTTCTGCTTGCCTGAGTTGATCCGTGCGTCTCCGACGACGCGGAGGAAACGCACCATTCTCCAGAGATGAGTGAAGAACGTGTATTCTTCGAAGATCTCTTCTGCGCCGCCGTACTTGGTCAGGAATTTGAGGAACGCTCGCTCTGCCACTGTGGGCTTCTTCTGTTTCAACTGGTTGAGGTAGTCTAGGAACTCCACTTCTCTGTGAAATGATATGCCCTCAGAGACCGCGTTCCCAGCCTGGGATTGGAGCATCTCGGTCAGTGTTGGCTTCGCTCCGAACGACATCGCTGAGTTTGACGAGTGCAGGCAATGTCCGTACTCCTCGTGGACGAGCAGATTCAGCAGCTCGGCCGGAGAGGTCTCGGGTGCTCTTCTCGGGTCAGTCGTTGCCATGAAGACTTGGAATGGTTTCTTGGTGAGGAAGTCGAGGAACATCGCGCCTCCAGACGGAAACATGCCTGAAAGGTAGGTCGGCGTCTCCACAACTCTCGTCACATATCGCGGGTTGATCTTCACGATATTGGCACTGACGAGTTTGGCTACGTGCTGCTTGAGGCCTTTGATGTAGCCGACGACGCGGGAAGCTTTCAGGGCCTTCTTCTTCGATATCGTGTGGGCAACAACCTCGGCCTTCGCCTCGACGCCGAGCTTGGACGCGAGGCCCTCAACTTCCTGCTTGAAGCTGGGCAGTTCTCTGCCCAACATGGTCATGCCTCTGGCTTCGAGTTCGCTCGGCGACTCGCTGTAGTCGTACAGGTTCGCTAGGGCATCTGCGAAGTAGCTGCTTCTGCCGAGGTCGCATCCCTCTCTTGAGCAGATCTCAACGATCTCGTCGAAACCGCTGTTCTTGAAACCGGCCACGCCGA
>Ga0163210_1000036_pt1 | contig 40845 bp, 33 predicted proteins | sample Kivu_220m_FD_113536 | JGI IMG/M metagenome (GOLD analysis project Ga0163210, IMG submission 113536) | Freshwater microbial communities from Lake Kivu, Western Province, Rwanda to study Microbial Dark Matter (Phase II) - Kivu_220m | ecosystem: Environmental > Aquatic > Freshwater > Lake ...
ACCGAAACCTGGGATTTCACCAACGAGTCACCGGGCAGCACCGGCACGGCGATCTCCGGACAGCTCATCGCGTCCGGGGTGTACATCTACCACGTAGAATCACCGGTCGGCGAGGCGGTCGGCAAGTTTGCCGTTATTTACTAGGGGAGGCAGCCATGAAAAACAGCATCACGTTCTTCCTGACCCTGGCGTTCCTGGCGTCCGTGGCACTCGTCTCTCCGGCCCAGGCCGCGTTCTCCAAGGTTGGCACCACCGGGGCAGCGTTCCTCAAGATCGGGGTCGGACGGTCGACGGCAATGGGCGATGCCTTTGTTGCCATCGCCGACGATGCGTCGGCCAGCTACTTCAATCCGGGCGGGCTGGCCCGAGTCGGCCGCCAGGTCGCACTCAACCACGTTGACTGGATCGCCGACGTCAGCCACGAGAACCTCGCCGTCGTACTGCCGATGACCGGCTTCGGCACAGTGGCATTCACCGTCACTGCCCTGACGATGGGCGACATCGAACAGACCACGATCGACAACCCCAACACGGTGACCCGCGAGGATGAAGGCACCGGTCTCTACTTCGGCGCGTCGGATATGGCCTTCGCGGTCAGCTACGCCCGGATCATCACCGACAAGCTCTCCTTCGGCGTCTCGGCCAAGGCCGTCACTCAGACGATCTGGGACATGTCCGCATCGGCGGTCGGGTTCGACCTCGGCCTCCTGTACAACACCGGCTTCAAGTCCCTCCGCATCGGCGCCGCGGTCACCAACTACGGCACCCAGCTCAGCTTCAGCGGTCGGGAGCTCGACTACAGCTTCGGCTGGACCGACTCCGGCCCGAGTCAGCTTGAGGGTTCCTACAGCACCACGCCGGTCGGGCTGCCTACGTCCTTCCGCTTCGGCATCGCCTACGATATCGTCGAGGCCCGGGACCTCGACAAGGACTCCCGTCTCACCGTCGCACTCGATGTGACCCATCCTTCGGACATCAACGAGACGGTGAACTGCGGGCTGGAGTACGGGCTCGCCAACGTCTTCTTCCTGCGCGGCGGCTACATCCTCAATGCCGACAACGCCTATCAGGAAGAAGTCGGCTGGTTGACCGGGCTCTCGGCCGGTCTCGGGGCCCGCGCCAAGCCCACGCAGGGATTGAGCCTCGGTCTCGACTACACGTTCCGCTACCTCAAGTACCTGAAACCAACCCACCGGCTGCAGTTGACGGTTGGGTTCTAGGCTGACGACCACACGCAACGTTGCAGGGGCACGGAGAACCGTGCCCCTGCCGGCTTTCATGCGGTCGGGAGTTGAGCCGCGAAGACACAAAGACATCAAGAGTCCGGATTCCGGGTTCTCTTTGTGCCTTGGTGTCTTGGTGGTGATTTTGCTCTCCGTGCTGCCCGCATCCGCGGCCCAATGGACCGTGGGCGTGTACATGTGCGCGGACAACGGGATGAACGACATCGCCGACGTCGACATCGCCGAAATGGAGCAGGTCGGGTCCACGGCGGAGGTCAATATCGTGGTTCAGGTCGACCGGTCGGCCCGCGACCCCCGGCCGGACTGCTACCGCTATTTCATCAAGAAGGACGGCGCCGACACGCTTGCCGACCTCGGCGAAGTCGACATGGCCGACCCGGCCACCCTCGCCGGCTTTGCCGAGTTTCTGCGCAGTCGCTACCCCGCGAAGAACTACGTACTGGTTCTCTGGGACCATGGCAACGGCTGGTACCCGGGCTACCGGGCCAGCGCCATCTTCATTGACGATTCGCACGGTCATGAGATGGGCGTCGCCGGCGGGGAGTTCGCGCAGGCGCTGGCCGGCGTGAAGCAGGCCCTGGGCAAGCGGGTGAGGATCCTCGCCTTCGATGCCTGTCTGATGGGCATGATTGAAGTCGCGGTCGAAGTCCGCGACGCCTGCGACTACATGCTCGCATCCGAGGCAATAGTCCCGAACGACGGCTTGCCCTATGACGAATTCCTCGGCCGGCTGACGAGCCGACCAACCCGCACTCCGGCGGAACTGCTCCCCGGCATCTGCTCTGACTACGTCGACGAGTACCCCGGGCAGCAGGTCGCGCTGTCAGCGCTCGAGATGGCGACGCTGGCTCCGGCGCTGGACCTGATGGCGGCGACCCTTCGAGACAGCATCGGCAGCGCGAGCCCGGATGTGCTCCGCGCGGCCCGGGCCGCGGCTCAGACGATCCCCGGCTGGCCCTTCCACGTTGACCTTGTCAACTTCCTCGAACTGCTCGGGCATGAGGGCGTTGACGCGCTTCTGGCAATTCTCCGCTCCGCAGTCGTGGCCAACGGGCGAAGTCCCGGGCTGGAGGGCGCTTCCGGCCTGGCGATCTGGTTTCCAGACAACTACCTCGCCCTGAAGACCTCGGTTGCCTCGTACATGACGCTCGACTTCGGCCGGGAGTCGGGCTGGCCGCAGTTCCTGAACCGCTATTTCGACAGCGATGACCTGAAGCCGGACCGGCCGGCGATTGCGAAGGTGAAGCAGGGAGACCGCAGCGACGCCAGGTTCTGGTGGAACTCCTGCTTCGACCTCGCCCCGGTGCGGTACGACCTCTACGAAGCAACGCGGCCGGAGGCGGTCTTCGACGACAACGGTGGCGACTTCTCGAACTGGATAAACCTCGGGTGGAAGACGAGCACACAGCAGGTCCATTCCGGGCAGACATCGTTCTGGTCCGACTCCGCCAGTGACCTTGCCAACTTCATCGAAAGCGCCAGGGCCCTGAGCCTGCCCGCGGGCGGGTTACTCTCGTTCTACGCCTGGTATGCCACACAGGAAGAATGGCACTCGCTCGCCGGGTTCACCCGCGACATCGGCTACATTGAATGGTCGCCGGACCGGGGCAACTGGCACGTGCTTGATTCGCTCTATGGCGACAATCAGTCGTGGCACGAGCGGCGCTACCTGCTGCCCGCGGCCGAGAGCCTCTACCTCAGGTTCCGCTACGTCACCGGTGAATACACCAACCGTCAGGGCGTGTTCGTTGACGACATCAAGGTGTATGCGTTTGACGCCATGCGCACGGTGGCGGCCGGCATCCCGGACACGACGGCTGCCGTGTTCGGCGTGCCGCGTGACACCGCCGGCTACTACTACTTCGTCACCGCGACCGACTCATTCGGCAACGTCTCGATGGCAAGTCAGTTCGACAGAATCGCGGTCCAGACCTGGGCTGAACCCTACACCCGGCCCGCCCCGTTTGCCGGAGAGTGCAAGCTCGTCCTGGACTTCCCGGCCGGGGAAACGCCGGACGTGCTGGTCTACACGCTGTCCGGTACGCTCGTCCGGAGGTTCACAAACGTCACCGAGCCCGTGCTGGACTGGGACGGCAGAAACGAAGCGCAGCGGGAACTCGCTGACGGGCTGTATCTGGTTGTTGTTCAGTCTCTCCACTTCAGGAAGATCGGCAAGATTGCGAAGGTGGCCGGGTCGACCGGTTCGGTCCGTTAGTCGCCCGGCAGGATCTTGCCCGGATTCAGAATACTCTCCGGGTCGAGCGTCCGTTTCAATTCTCCCATCAGCTTCAGCTCGGCCGGTCCGAGCGCCCGTTTCATCAGGTGGCGCTTGGCCGAGCCGACACCGTGCTCGGCGGTAATCTGCCCGCCCCGCGCGAGCACGAAGTCAACCAGCTCGTCAACCACGGCTGACCGAACCCGCTGCCACTTGCCGTCGTCGGTGATGGTCCGGCAGATGTCGACGTGGATATTGCCGTCGCCGATGTGACCGAAAGGGACAATCGGAATACCGTACTTCTGCTGCAGCCCGGCGACCAGTTCGACCGTCGCCGGCAGCTCCGCGAGCGGGACCACGATGTCCTCGGCCGTGACCTGCGGGTAGATCTGCTTCAGGGTCTTGGCGAGGGAGCGGCGGGCGGTCCAGAGCCGTTCCTGGTCGGTAGGATTGTCGGCCACCAGCGGCTCGCGCGCGCCCAGTTCCATCGCGGTTTCGCCGAGCAGCACGCACTCGGCCAGGACCTGCTTTCGGTCGTTGCCCTCGAGTTCGATGAGCACCTGGACTGCGGCGTCGGCAAACGGCAGGCAGGAGCCGAGGACCTGGTTGCAGGCGGCAATCCCGCCCCGTTCGATGAACTCGACGACCGCGGGCAGCAATCGGTTGTCGCGGATGACGCGCAGGCAGAGCTCCACGCCCTGCTCGAGCCGGTCGAATGGCACCAGGACGTCAACCTGATACCGCGGTCGCGGGACGAGCTTGAACGTGATTTCGGTGACGATGCCGAGCGTGCCTTCGGAGCCGACGAGGAGCTTGCTCAGGTCGTAGCCGGTCACGTTCTTGTGGAGCTTGCCGCCGTAGCGGATGATTGAGCCGTCGGCGAGGACTGCCTCGACGCCGCGTACGTAGTCGCCGGTGACGCCGTACTTGTAGGCGCGCGCGCCACCGGCATTGGTCGCTACGTTGCCGCCGATTGAGCAGTCGTCGAGCGAGGCCGGGTCGACCGGGTAATAGAGACCGGGCTCGGCGCACGCCTGCTGGAGCCGGGCGGTGCGGACTCCGGGCTGAGTGCGGACCATCAGGTTGCCGGCGTCGACTTCTATAACCCGGTCCATCAGCTCGGTAGAAACCAGGATGCCACCATGGGCGGGAATCGACCCCCCGGCCAGACCGGTGCCGAGCCCGCGGGGCGTCAGCGGCACCTGTTCCTCGTGCGCGAGGCGGACAACAGCGGCCGTCTCCTCGGCCGAAAGCACCTTGACCAGTGTCTCAGGCAGACGCGGAGGCTCAGTGCTTTCGTCGTGGCCGTAGTCGGTCAGCAGCGTGGGATCGGTGATGACCCGCTCCGGCGAGCATAGTTCTGCGAGCCGTCCGACCGCTGACCGGGAAAGGGGTCGGTAAGTCACCGGTTAGCCTATCCCTGCCCGGCTTCCAGTCAAATCGAGCCCGTCGCTGCCGGCGCTCCATTCATCCCAGCCTCAGCAAGAAGAGAACCCGGCCGGAGCCGGGTTCCCGTATAGACACCAGTCTTTAGTTCAGATGGTTGTCGATCTTGGCCGAGAGGATGTTCTCCGGGGCATACCCGACGTGCCGTTCGACTTCTTTGCCACCCTTGAAGATAATGAGGGTAGGGATGCCGTGGATATCGTACTTGCCGGGCGTCGAGGGGCTCTCGTCGGTGTTCAGCTTGCAGACCATCAGCTTGCCCGCATACTTGCCGGCCAGCCCTTCCACTACGGGCCCCAGCATCTTGCAGGGACCGCACCACGGAGCCCAGAAGTCTACGAGCACCGGCAGCGCCGACTTCAGGACTTCTGCTTCAAAGGTGTTGTCATTGACTTGTTTCACATCGGCCATTTGTTCAATCCTCCTGCTGTGCCCTGGCGATAAGGCGCACGAGCTGGCGGAGCCAGGGCCTTGTCACCCGGTAACATACCTGATTGCCTCTTCGTTCGTGCGTTACCAGACCGGCTGCCCTGAGTACAGCCAGTTGCTGGGAAACCGTCGCCTGAGCCACACCCAGGCATTCAGTCATGTGCTTGACGTTGCACTCTTTGCTCAGCAGCCCGGTAACCAGCTGCAGCCGCATCGGATGGCCGAGCGCCTTGAACGCCTGAGCGTAACGCTCCGCCCCAGCCGCGTCTATGCAGCTTTCCATATATACTTTTGACGCCCCCCGACCGGCATGCGATTCCCGCCTCATCTCACTACCTGCGGCGGACCGTGACGTCACCGTTGGTGGTAGTGATGTTGATGCTCGACGCGCCGGAACCGATGCGCCCGCGGAGGTGGTGCTCGGTCTGTGACTCGTAGAAGACCGTGAAGTCGTAGATCGTGATCGTTCCGTTCGTGTTGGTGATGTCAATCAAAGCGGAGACGTCGTCCGGCAGCCAGAGCGTTACCTCGCCGTTCGTAGTCGCAAGCCCGACGTCCTCGGCGGGGCCAAGGGCGGCGACGTCGCACCCAACTGCGCCGTTGGTCGTCCCGCCGTATAGCGGGCCGCTGTGGACCTTCACGTCCAGCTTGCCATTGGTTGTCGAGACGCTCGCGGTTCCGGCAGTGCCGATCAGCTCGACTTTGCCGTTGGTCGTGGTGGCGCTGACGCCGCCGACCATGTTCGCCACGGTAACGTCGCCGTTGGTAGTTGCGAGAGAGAGGCCGACGCTCTCGGGGGCGGTAATGGTGAAGCTGGCGCCGTAGGGCCGATTCCCGCCGGGCATTTCCGCCTTCACCCTCAATTCGGCGCCGACGACCGTGTCGCTGTAGACCACATTGGCGATGGCCTGCTCGGCGTCGGCCAGATCCCGGCCGTAGGCATGCTTCAGCACGTCCACGGTGATGACCGCGTTGTTCGACGCGGTCACGCTGATAGCGCCATTCTGGGTTGTGGCGTTGAGGTCGGCGATTCCGTCGGCGGCGCAGGTGTGGGTTTCGGGAACCTCCAGCTTGTATGTGTACAAGCAGGCAACGGCCAGCAGAGCAACGGGCAGGAACCGACGCAGTTGGTGTTTCACGGGCCCTCCTTAGTTCGGACCGCTGGTGGTCTCCGCCTGGGGCATGAAGAGCAGGCCGGCGGAGAAGAACAGACCGCCAAGTTTGTCTTTCGGTGCCGCGCTGACCGCGGCACCGTTGGCGAGGTGCCAGGTCGGCGTGAATGGCGAATAGAGATAGCCGCCGCGCAAGGCGATCCCGATACTGCCGGATTTGCTGTTCAGGACGAGTCCAAGCTCGAGCGCGGCCATGCCGGCCACGCGCATTCCCGATGAGTAGGTCGCCGCGCGCAACAGCGAGCCGAATGGGACCGAGTCGGAGGACCGCTCACGCAGGCTGAATGACTGCGAGAGGCCGCCGAGTCCCAGCATCGGCACAATGGTCAAGAAGCTGACCGGGGTCAGTTTCAGACCCATCTCGCCGAAGATCCCGGTCGCATCGCTGCGCAGCCGGAACGAGTCGTTCTCGACGTCGTCCCAGGTCTTGAAGAAGAGCGGGCCGACCAGGTACGAGCCGGTGAGCGAGCGTAGCTCCAGTCCCCAGCCGAAGTGGCGGCTGCGGGCCGCGGGCATGCCGTAGCCGGCGAAGGCGGAGTTGAAGCTCGTAACCGGCGGCTGGTAGGCGGCGGCGAATGGGATGAGCCACGCCTCGGGAGAGCTCGCTGCCGGCGCCGCGGCGGCAACCAGGCAGACGATCAGCAATATTCGCATATTCAAGATTCCTTAAGGGCTAGTATAGAGCGGCTGCCAATTGTGTCAACAGGTGCGGGCGGCGAACCGCGGCGTCCCGCTACCAAGGCGAAGCCGCCCGCGTGGGAACGACGGGCGGCTTCAATCTGCGGAAAGAGCTAGTTCGTTACCAGGACCTTCCGTACGGCGACCACGCCGGAAGCGGCATAGCGGCAGAAGTAAATACCTTCCGGTACGAGCCGTCCGAAACCGTCTTCACGATTCCACGTTGTCGTGGCGAGTCCGTCGGCTCCGGCCGTGCAGTTGAGTGAGCGGACCACATTGCCGACCGCATCGTGGATCTCGACCACCGATCTGCCCGCTCTCACGGGCTGCAGTCTGACCGTCATCTGCCCCGTTACTACGCTGGGGCTGACGTTCAGACGCTGCGGAGGTTCAGCCGGCCTTGATTCCTCGACGGCGCCGCCGCCCGAGCCGTAGAACATCACGAAGGGAGTCACAGTGCCGAACCCGAGGGCGTACCATTTCCCGCCTACCGGGGTGGGGATGTGTAGCATTTGGGGAGCCGCGTTAACGACTCCGAAGACCCAGATGTCTGTCGGCCATGACGCGAGGTCCGGGAAGTCGAACGTGTCGATCTCCATTCCCTGGCCCTGCCAGCCCGCGGTCCGGAACGTGGTGTCCGGCGGGGCAACTGTCACCGAATCGATGACGGTACCCCTGTTATTCGCGTTGAGCACGCCGTGGAAGTCCGTCTGGGCTCTGCCGATGCCGAAGGCCACGAACAATGCCAGTACGACTGCCATTCCAGCACAGCGCTTATTCATGCTCTGCTCCTGTTTTGAGTTTCGCTGCTCCGGGGTTCACCCCGTATAACTAGAAGAATACCGTGAGGTATCGCCTTGTCAAGCGCCATTAATCCCCCCAGAGTATTGGTGTCTGGAGCCACGAAAGCACGTACTGGCTGCCCGTGGCCGCCGAGGTCAATGAGGGTTTCCCGCGAACTGGAACCCGCACAGGCCGGCGCGACTGCGATCTCCGGCCGGCGTGGACGGCGAGCGAGCCGATTGGGCGTCGACCCGGCTCAGTCGGGTTTTGCGTGCCCTGTTTCGTCCGAACCGGCCTGGGCCTCGGGCTGGTCGGTACGGACGACCTGGACCTTCACCTTGGCCAGCAGCGCGGCCATTGCACCGAGCGCTGCCAGAACGGGCGCAATCAGCACGACAACGCCGCCGGCGACCGCACCCGCGGTCAGCGGTATCTCCAGCAGGAGTTTGTTGTCCTGAGTCCTCAGAATCACCCGCCGGACATTACCGGCTTTGACCAGCTCCTTGATGCGGTCGACGAGTTCGGCCCCGGCGACCTCGATTTCCTCGGTCCACGTTCGCTCGTTCTTCTTCGCTTCTTCATCCATTGTCTCCTCCTGTTGGCTTGTGTTCTTCACTGCATGATCGCCCGAGACTCCATGACGTGCGGGCGCGGCTGTGAAACCACCGGGCCTGCCCCAGCGCGTCATACGGCCGGGAAAGGGCACATCAGTTTCTCATCCGTCGCATGCTCGTGCCTACTTCGCGGCCGGGTCGTCCTGCATCAGACCGAACAGGTTCCCGTCCGGTGCCCGGACCGCGCCGTACCAGCCGACGCCGGGAATCGGGCCACGCGGCTGCGCAACCTTGGCACCGGCTGCAACCGCCTCGGCAATGGTTGCGTCAAGGTCCGGGGCATCGAGAGTCAGAACGACCTGGTCCACCGGTTTCCCGCGGCCGATTCCGCCATCAATACCCGGCTTTGACCGGTCACCTGTCCCCGCCAGCCAGTACTCCATCGGGCCGTCCCACTTCACCACGTTCCAGCCGAACGCCTTGGCACAGAACTCGGCGAGCTTGTCCGGCTCTTCGGACATCAGGTCGAAGTGAATCACTCGTGGCACATGTTCTCCTTGGATACGTCTTTCAGTCTGGGTCCCATCCACTATTGGACGCGCGCCCCGGCGCAGCGGTGTCGATTTTCCTCATCTTCAGCATCGCCCGGGACGACCGCGCAGTTGCGTCCGGTCCACCATTCTTCACCTGGGTGTCTGCGCTCTGGAGTCTGAATTGGCGGGCTTCGCCCGCCCGTATCTTGCCGCTGTCATCGAACGCAGTCAGGGGTGGGAGGACCTTGCGGTTGTCGGGGCCTGTATCCTGTATTGGATACACGCAACCAGCCGGGTTTTCGAGGCTATCTGCTTGAGGTTTGTGATCTTAGGCCTGAGGGTGACAACTCAGAACCCCACCGGGGGAGCGGCCTGGAGAATTGCCAGGTGAATTGCGGTCCGGATTGCGACCCGGGCAGTTCTGCCGGCTGCTTTCCCCGTTGCTCTGTCCGCTGCTCTCCCCGCAGCTCGTCCGGCTGCTCCACCCGCTGCCTGGGCCATCGCTCACTTCGCTACTCAGGCGACTGCCCTGCAGATCGCTCCGGCGATTGCGGACCGAGTCGCAGTCCCCATTGCTCTCCAGGAAGCTCGGGCCGTCGCTCTACCGGTTGCTCAGAGAACAACTTCCCCAGTTGCTCGCGGGGCTGCTTTCTCCGTTGCTCTCCGGGCGGTTGCGGCAGTCCTTGCCGGCGATTCGGCCGAGGGATTTCCGGTTTCCGGTTTTCGAGTGGGGACGGCGTCAGGAATCGAAGCGGCGGGTGAGGCGATGGCTCAAGGGCGTGAGGCCGAGCGAGGCGAAGAAGGCGGCGGCAGGCTGGTTGAAGTCGTAGACGTTGGCCTGCACTTCGGTGGCGCCATTCGCCCGTGCCCACTCGATCGTCTTCTCGACCAGCGCGGTGGCGATTCGCTGGCGGCGCAGCTCGGGCCGCACCACGATACCGCGTACCAGTAGCGAAGTAATCGGGTGCTTCTGCGGGAAATCGCCCATCCAGAGCAAGCCGGTGTTGGCGACGCCGACGACCCGGTTCTCCAGCTCCGCCACGGCGAGGAACGTGTCCGGGTCGCGCATCAGTTTCTCGGTCCGGTCGCGCAGGCGAACCGGCCCCGAGGGCTTGCGGAACCGGTCAGGCAGGGCTTCGCGTTGCGGGGCATCCATCAGGTCGGCCATTTCGCAGATGGCCTCGTAGTCGCCGGGTACGGCCCGGCGGATGGTGATGGGTTCGCTCACCGGATACGCGACCAGCGGGTGAAGACGTCGAGGAGGGTTTTCTCGACCCGGGTGCAGACCGCGGTCATGAGCTGTTCGGCTTTCGCCGGTTCGAAGTCGGGATAGCCTTCGTCCTGCTTGTAGAGGATGATGGACCCGGGAAAGGGCGTCGCGGCGAGTCCGGGCTCGGCTGTGAACGCGAGTTCCTTTGAATAGTCCTGTTTTCGCACATCTTCCGCGTGGTCGACCTGGACCAGGGCGGTCTCGTCGGTGCCGGCGTGTCCGCCGACATGGCCATAGACCTGCTTGATCTCCTCGGCGCAGAGCGTCCACCAGTCGATGACCATGCTGTAGACCTGTTTGTCGCGGTACAGGCGGGCCGAGACGTTCTTCAGGGTTTCGGTGTTCCCGCCGTGGCCGTTCAGAATGACGATTCGCCTGAATCCAGCATCGGCGAGGCTTGCCGCGACTTCGAACACGTACTGCTCGAACGTGTCGGGATTTACCGTGACCGAGCCGGGATAGGGCAGGAGGGACTTGGTGATGCCGTAGTTCACTGCCGGGGCGATGAGCGCGTTCACCGGTTCCGCAATGCGCTCGGCGATGGAGGATGGTATCTGATTGTCGGTACCGAGCCCGGTCACGCCGTGGGCTTCGATGGTTCCGACCGGCAGGAACACGACGTCGGTCTCTTTCGGCACGATGCGCTTGAACTCCATCCAGTTCAGCTCTTCGAGCTTGCGGGTACGTATTGTCGTCTTCATCGGATGGTGAGAATAGAGCCGCTGATACCGAACGTCAAGTTGCGTTCTGCTTGACCGATGGCCGCTTTCGGCTAGATTGGCACCAAGGAAGGCGGCGGGGAGTAGCAGTGAACCAAAGGAGGATGCAGTGAGGAAGTTGGTAGTCGTAGCCATAGTGCTGGCGGCGATCGCGGGCGATGCGAGTGCGACGTACATGCTGTCGCGCGGCGCGTCGGTAATCAAGCCGCTGCAGTTCGTGGGCTATGTGGCGTCCGGCTTTTCGCGGACGACGCAGAAGTACGACGACGCTGCCGGGAAGTACGTGGCCCTGCCGGACAGCTTGCAGACGAGCACACTGAGCGCCGACGTGATCGTGGGCCTCTGCCCGCTGAGCAAGCTCGAGGTGCTTGCGGTCGCGCCGGTCGTTTCCAAGAACCAGGGAACCAAGAGCCAGTTGGGACTGGGTGATGCATCGCTCATGCTCCGCTACGGACTGCTGGGCGGAGTCCTGCCGGTGAAGGTGACGCTGGCGGCCGCAGTGATGATGCCGACGTCGGCCAAGGACCTTGTGCTCTCGTTGGGCGACCGGACGACCGACATCGGGCTGGGCGCCGCAGCCCAGACGGTCAAGGTCGGCCCAATGGTCGCGCACGCGCGGCTGGGGTACTGGATCAACGGCAAGACGAGCGATACGACCAAGGTCGGCAACCTGTTCGAGTACGTCGTCTTCCCGGACTTCGCGCTCGGCAAGAAGGCCAGCTTCTTCGTTACCCTGTCGGGAACGCTCAAGGCCGACGATGTCGTCAGCGGGGTGAATAGCGCGCTGAGCGGCGCGGGCCAGCATGCAGTCGGCGGCGGGTTCACGTGGAATCCGGCCGGTCCGCTCTGGCTGAAGCCCAAGTTTGCGGTGCCGCTGGCGGCCATGTCCACAGGCGGCTCGATTCCGAGCTTCACGGTTGGTCTCGACCTCTGGGCGGTCATACCGTAGGGAGCGAAACCCTTCATACCGGGAGTGGAGTCTAAGCTGTATGGCTAACTCCATAGGCGATGTGTTAGGTTGTGACAGTTGCGGCGCGGAAGTGACTGTGACCAAAGACTGCACCTGCAAGGAATGCAGCATAACCTGCTGCGGCAAGCCGATGAAGCCGAAGGAAGCTCCGGCAGACTGGGCGGGCGGTTGTTGCTGCTGCAGTTGAAGACGTGAAGGAGTTGTAACATGAAGAAGGGTCAGAAGCTGGTGTGTGGTTTGTGCGGGCTCGCGGTGACGGTGTGCGATGAGTGCGGCTGCGAGACGCACGAGCTGGTTTGCTGCGGTGAGCCGATGAGGATCGCCAAGGCGAAACCGAAGAAGAAGGCCGCGAAGAAGACTGCGAAGAAGACCGCGCGCAAGTAGCCGCGGCGGACTGGATTCCCAAGAGCATCGCGGCTCGGCCCATGGCCGGGCCGCCGCTTTTGTCTTGACTTGCAGGAGCCGTAGACCTAAGCTGGCGCGTGACTGACCTCCGTGTCTCCCGCATCGTCGACGTCAATCTCAACCGGCTGACCGAAGGCCTGCGCGTGGTCGAGGACGTGGTGCGCCTCGGGCTGGAGGACCGGAGGCTGCTGGCCGGCATCAGGAAGCTCAGGACGCAAGTTGGCCGGGAGGTGCGGGCATTGCGAAAGAGGGTCATTTCCAGCCGCAAGAGCGAGACTGACCTTGGCCGCGGCGACCGGTTTGACCGAGCCCGGCGAAAGAACCTGGAAGATGTGCTACTGGCCAGCTTCAAGCGGGCGGAGGAGTCGGCGCGCGTGCTGGAAGAGGTGCTGAAAGTCGTCGAGCCGGGACTGGCCGGGAAGTTCAAGGCAGTGCGGTTTCGGCTCTATGACCTCGAACGAGAGGCCTTGGCGATAAATGACGAAGCTCGAAGCACGAATACCGAATGAAGCTCGAATGTCTGGAAATGACGGTTTGGGACATTCGGATTTCAATCGTCATTCGGGTTTCGTATTTCGGGTTTTCGCCGCTAGGTGGCTTGACTTGGCGGTGGTGAAATCTATACTCTGCGAGCTTCGATGATTCCCGAACGCAGGAGGCAAGATGGCCAAAGATGACGAGAAGACCAGAGCCCTCGGCAGCGCCCTGGGGCAGATTGAGAAGCAGTTCGGCAAAGGCGCCGTGATGCGGCTCGGTCAGGACACGCCCGCGGTAAGCGTGGAGGCGATTCCGACCGGTTCGATCGGACTGGATGCGGTGCTCGGAGTCGGCGGCGTGCCGCGCGGCCGGATTGTGGAAATCTACGGGCCCGAGGGGTCGGGCAAGACGACGCTCGTCCTCAACATCATTGCCCAGTGTCAGAAACTCGGCGGAACCGCGGCGTTCATCGATGCCGAGAACGCTCTCGACCCGAACTACGCCAAAGCCCTGGGAGTCGACCTCGACAACCTGCTGGTATCGCAACCCGACTCGGGCGAGCAGGCGCTGGAAATCGCCGAGATGATGACCCGTTCCGGCGGGCTAGACCTGTTTGTCATCGACTCGGTCGCAGCCCTGGTGCCGCGGGCCGAGATTGAGGGCGAGATGGGTGACGCGTTCGTCGGGGTCCAGGCGCGGCTCATGTCACAGGCCATGCGCAAGCTCTCCGGGGTCGCCGCGCGGTCCAAGACCTGCGCCATCTTCACCAACCAGATCCGCCAGAAGATCGGGGTGATGTTCGGCAACCCGGAAACCACTACCGGGGGTCTCGCCCTGAAGTTCTATGCCACGATGCGGTTCGACATCCGGCGTATCGCCGCCATCAAGAAGGACGAGAACGTCATCGGCAGCCGGACCCGGGTCAAGGTCGTCAAGAACAAGGTGGCGCCACCGTTCCGCATCGCCGAGTTCGACCTGATTTACGGTCAGGGCATCTCGCGCTTCGGCGAGCTGGTAGACATGGGCGTAGAGCAGGGCGTGTTCACCAAGTCAGGCACCTGGTACTCGTTCGGCGACATGAGAGTCGGCCAGGGCCGGGACGCGGCCATCGACTTCCTGGGTGAGAATCCTCCGGTCGCAGCCAAAGCCGAGGCGCAGCTCTACGAGAAGCTGAAGATACCGAAAGCCAGCAAGATAGCCCAGCACGAAGCCGAGGCGGATACCGAGACCACGAAGACACGAAAGACCAAGAGCTGAGGCGGGGGCCGGGCTGTCATTCCGAGTGAGCGTGAGCGAATCGAGGAATCTCGCCTTGAAGCCGCGAGGCTCCTTCTGCATGATGTGTCCCGGGCGAGACCCCTCCGCAGCGTCGGGGTGACGATGCGCGCCGCCTCTAAGTGAGGCGAGTTCTGCCGTGCGAATTACCGCGCTCCAACCGCAAAGAAGAAATAAGCGGCGGGTTTCGGTCTTCCTCGACGGCAACTTCCTCTTCGGACTCGCCAGCGAGACGGTAGCCGCGCTCGGGCTGCGCGTCGGGATGGAGGTTGACCGCGGCAAGCTCGATGATATCGCCCGCGAAGAGCAGCAGTATCAGGCACTGCAGTACGCCTTCCTGCTTCTTTCATACAAGGCAAGAACCACCAGCGAGTTGAAGCAGCGGCTGGCGCGCAAGGGCTTCGCGCCGGACATCGTGTCCCGCACAATGCAGCGGCTGATCGAGCTGAAGATGGTTGATGACGAAGGCTTTGCCCGTCGCTTTGCCGAGGACCGGATCACCATCGGGCACAAGGGCAAGTGGCGAGTGCGGGGCGAACTGCTCAAGCGTGGCGTGGCAAAGGAGCATATTGAAGATGCCCTCGCCACCGCCCCGGACGAGAAGGAGGCGGCCCGGGAGGTGGCGGAGAAGTACCTGAGCCGTAACCGGCGGCTGGATCCGGATGTCCTCAGGCGCCGCTTGTACGCCTTCCTTGCCCGCCGCGGCTTCTCGCCGGACACGATTCGGCAGGTCCTTGGTGTTGCAGGCGACGAGTGAATGGACGCGAGTGAGACCGATGAGCTGTAGGCTGCCAGGCCGGGTCAGCAGATTCCTCACCGCAGCCTTGCTTTGCTCGGTCATGATCCCCACGGGGTCGTGCTGCCGGAAGCCCCCTGTACCGGCAAGAGAGAAGACGGCCGCTCCCTTTCTAGCTTCGAGTGTTTCCGGATGGGGCTACATGAACAAGAACGGGACGTGGGTAATTCCCCCGAAGTTCATCTGGGCCAATGAGTTCTCCGAGGGCCTCGCCCTTGTGAAGTTGGGCGACACATCTGGTTACATAGACGCAACCGGCAGGTTTGTGCTCATCCCTCATTTCGCGGGCCTGGCGTCATTCTCCGAAGGGCTTGCCGTTGTCGCTACTGGCGACTCGCGGCCCTACAAGCGTGGCTACATAGACAAGAAAGGTAAGCTTGTCATAGCCCCGCAGTTCGACTATGCCAAGAGTTTTCACGAGGGACTCGCCCGAGTACAATCTGGCGGCAAGTGGGGCTACATAAACAAGGCCGGAACGCTTGTCATCCCTCCGTTGTACGATGAGACTGCTGACTTCCAAGAGAGCCTCGCGATGGTGGGGTATCACGGCAAGTTCGGGTACATAGACAGAACCGGGAAAGAGGTCATCGCACCGCGCTTTGACTTCGCGCAGGACTTCTATGAGGGGCTTGCGGCTGTGCGCATTGGTCGCGATGACACAGGTAAGTGGGGCTTCATCGACAGGACGGGAGCGTTTGTCATCCCGCCGCAGTTCGACGATGCCGGGTGCTTCTCGAACGGCCGGGCGGGCGTGTACGTGGGTGAAAAGCTCGGCGTCATAGACAGGAGTGGAAGATTCGTCCGTGCGCCCGGTCTTAGCGAGGCCCTTGACTTCCGACACGGACTTGCGCCGCGAGACTCGGCCGGCGTCTACGGCTACGTAGATACGCTCGGGAACTGGGCCATCAAACCACAATTCGAGTGGGCCTCGAGTTTCGAGAACGCCCTCGCGCGAGTTTGCGTGGCCGGGAAGCTCGGGTACATAGACACGACCGGCAGGATCGTCATCGGTCCACGATTTGAAATGCCAGGGGACGACTTCTCGGCGGGATTGGCAGTGGTGAAAGTGGACGGCAAATGCGGCTACATCGACATGACAGGGAGACTGGTGATAAGCCCGCAGTTTGACGACGCACTGGGCTTCTCTGAGGATCTTGCCGTGGTGAAGGTGGGCGGCAAGTGCGGCTACATAGACAAGGCTGGCAGGATCGTGATCAAGCCTCGATTCGATGACGCCGATTACTTCCGTGAGGGCCGTGCGTACGTTAGGTTGGGTGATGAGTATGGTTACATTGACAGAACCGGCAAGTTCGTGCATCCGCCGACGAAGTGACGCAGGGCATTGTCTGCTGACGTTGCATCAGCCCTGCTAGCCGGTAGAATCCACCAGCCATGAACCACCGTGAGCTGCGACGGACGTTTCTCGAGTTCTACGCCCAGCGGGACCATAGAGTCGTGCCGAGTTCGTCCCTGATACCGCGGGACGACCCGACTATGCTCTTCACCAGCGCCGGCATGGTTCAGTTCAAACCCTACTGGGCAGGAACGGTTGAGCTGCCGTACCGCCGGGCGACTTCCATCCAGAAGTGCCTGCGGGCGTCCGACCTTGACCAGGTCGGCAAGACCCCGCGCCACGGCACGTTCTTCGAGATGCTCGGCAACTTCTCGTTCGGTGACTACTTCAAGCACGAGGCGATTCCCTGGGCATGGGAGTACCTGACCCAGGTTGTGAAGCTCGACGGGGAGCGGCTCTACGCTTCGGTATTCGTCGAAGATGATGAGGCCTACAATATCTGGCGCAACAAGGTTGGATTGTCTCCGAAGAAGGTCGTACGGCTTGGGGCCAAAGACAATTTCTGGGGTCCGGTCGGAGGAGGCGGCGCCTGCGGCCCGTGCTCGGAAATCTACGTCGACCTCGGGGTCGAGTTCGGCTGCGGCAGGGCGGAGTGCGCGCCGGGTTGTGACTGTGACCGGTTCAGCGAGGTCTACAACATCGTCTTCCCGCAGTACAACCAGTTGCCGGACGGCACGCGCGAGCCCTTGAAGAACCGTGGCATCGACACCGGCATGGGAATGGAGCGGCTGGCGGCCGTGTCCCAGAAGAAGAAGACCATTTTCGAAACCGATCTGTATTCGCCCATCGTCAAGGCGACGGCCAAGATGCTGGGTTCGGAAACGATGAACGATGAACGCGGAACGAGGAACGATTTCAGGCAGATGCTCTACGTGGCTGCAGACCACGCGCGGGCACTGACCTTCGCCATTGCCGACGGCGTCATACCGTCGAACGAGGCACGAGGCTACATCCTGCGGAGCATCCTGCGCCGGGCGCTGCTTTTTGCTCACCGACAGGGCGTCAACGAGCCGTTCATGTACAAGGTCTCGGGCGAGGTCGTGGAGTTGATGCGGCAATGGTACCCGGAAGTCGTGGCCAAGCGCGAACAGGCCGCGCTCATCATCAAGTCCGAGGAAGAGCGGTTCTTGCGTACGCTCGATGCCGGACTCGAGCGCTGGCAGGACGTGCTGGAAACGCACAAGCGCGACGGCCTCGTGCCCGGCGAAGACCTGTTCAAGCTGCACGACACCTTCGGGTTCCACATCGAACTCGTGAAGGAACTGGCCGCCGACGCCGGGGTGAAGCTCGACACCGACGGGTTCGAGCGGGCGATGCAGGAACAGCGGGAACGGAGCCGCAAGGAGACTTTCATCAGCACGACAGCGGGTCCGTCGCACGAGGGTGCCGCCGACTGGGAATTCGTCGGCCACGAGAGTGACGAGGTCGAAACCGAGATAGTGAGCTTCGCAGAACTTCCCGGCTTGGGACACGATCCGGAATCCAAGGAGGATTCCGGTCATGTCCCGCGCCTGTACGAGGTCGTGCTGAAGAAGAGCCCGTTCTATGCCGAGATGGGCGGGCAGGTCGGCGACACGGGAAAGATAACTGGCGACGGGTTCGAGCTCGAAGTGCTCGGTACTTTCTACAAACAGGGCGTGCCGGCCTGCAAGTGCAAGCTGCTGCGCGGAGAGGTCGTGGCGGGCAAGGTCCTGGCTGCCGTGGACGAAGAGCGCAGGCGCGAAATTGAGCGGGCCCACACCGCGACTCACCTGCTGCACGCCGCGCTCCGGAAGACGCTCGGCGACTACGTGAAGCAGGAGGGTTCGCTGGTTGAACCCGGAAGGCTGCGGTTTGACTTCGCCGCGTTTGAGCCGATGAAGCTGGCGCAGGTCGCCGCGGTCGAGCAGTTAGTCTATGATCGAATTGTGGCCGACATCCCGCTCAAGCGCACCGAGAAGAGCCTCGAAGAGGCCAAGGCCGCCGGTGCCCTGGCGTTCTTCGGCGATGCCTACGGCGAGCGCGTCACGGTCGTGAGCATCGGCGAATTCTCGAAGGAGCTCTGTGGCGGTACGCACCTCCGGTCAACCGGGGAGATCGGGCTGTTCCGTATCGTATCCGAAACCGGCGTGGCTGCGGGCATCCGCCGGATCGAGGCGCTGGTCGGCAAGGCGGCGTTCAAGTGCGCGGCCTCCGAGCGCGCGATCGTGACTCAGCTCACCGAACAGTTGGGCGGGACCGAAGAGACGCTGACGAAGAAGGTCGAGAGCCTGTCCGAGGAGATGAAGCGGCTCAGTTCGAGACTCGCCGGCCTCTCTGCTCAACTGGCGCGCGGTGCCGGCGAGAAGCTGGCAGCGGCTGCGGAAGAAGCTGGGGGCAATCGGATTGTCGTCGGGCATTTCCCCGAGTTCGACACCGGCGAGTTGCGCCTGGTGTCTGACCGCGTGCGGGAGCTGCTGAAAGAGAAGTACGCGGGCCTGCTGACCGGTGGTGAGGGGCCGCGTCTGCGCTACGTCGTCTTCGTCAGCCCGGACCTGCAATCAGTCTTGCCCGCCGGCAAGCTGGCCAAGGCTGTCGGCCCGGCAATGGGCGGCGGCGGCGGCGGCAGGCCCGAACTGGCCGAGGGCGGTGGCCAGCTCGACAAGCTGAGCGCAGGTCAGGAAGCTTTCAGGAGCGCGGTCAGAGCCGCAGCGTCAGCCCTAACAACCTAGAGCGAGAGCGGACCGGCACCGTTCTCGGGGTCAGTTCTTGCCGGTAGAGTCGGCCGCGGTCGTTTCCGTCGGGACACGTTCCGAGTTCGGCGGCGGATTCCGGCGATGTCCTTTGGCCGTGCCCAGTTCTTTGAGCCGCGTCGCCTTGAGCTGGCTGTCCATGCCGACAGTGTCGAACGGCAAGGCGAGCGAGTCGGCCGAATCCGACGGCACTGCATACTCCGCGAACAGGTAGCCCGGAGCGCTGTACTTCTCCTGGGTCATGAAGTCGAGCGCGGCCACGTCCTTCCTGTCCAGCAGGAAGAGGTCCACCTGCTTCTCGATTTCCCGGTACACCGGCAGATAGCACGAAAGCGTCAGGTTGTATCGCGCCAGCGTCACGTCAGCCCCTTCGCCGACCAGCACCGCGGTGCCCGTCTTGACCGGGCTGAAGCCGGCAACGCGCAGGCCATCGGCGACCTGGTGGACTTCCTCGACGGTCATATCAGTATCCTCACCGACAATCGCGATCAGCCGGGCGACGACAATGTCGCCGAGGCGGGTCCCGCCCAGCCACCAGGTCCGTTCCACTACTCCGCGGATGAGCGAGACCGCATTGCGGCAGCGGTCCGCGTCGTCGAACTTCAGCCCGTGGCGCTTGCGGGCGAACATGAGCGCCTGGTCGCGTTCGGTCAGGTCTACGCCGGAGACACGCAGTGCCCCGACGAATGGCCGAAGCAAGTCGAAGACCATTCGGAACGTGTCGAAGTCGAACGCGATCGAGCGGTGAATCGGGATGCCGAGCAGGTGGGAGACGGTCTTGCGCAGGAGCTTGTCCCCGCCGATGGCGTAGGTGTGCGCAATCTTCTCCATGTGGGTGAAATCGGTGTTCGACTCGGCGGCGGTGATACCCGGCACCTCGACCAGAAGGTCGCGGGGAATCGCGACCAGGTTGACGGATGGAATCCCGAAGTTGACGTGGCAAACGATGATGATGTCGGAGTGGGACTGCTGCTCGCGTTGGTTCCGCTGCCTGCCCTCGTTCAGGATGGGGCCGACGGCGCGGGCGTCCTTGCCCACGATGAGGATGTTCACCGTTCCGGTCGGGGTCGGCTTAAGCGCGGTCGGTGCGACGCGGCGCGGCCGTGGCCCGAGCAGGTAGCAAGCGACGACGGTGATGATGGCCAGGATGACGGCAAGGACGAACCAGACCGGATTCAGGCGACGCTTGGAACCGGGGTTCAAGGGTCCAGGGGTTTCAGGGTTCGGGTGGCTGCGAGACCCCTCGATTCGCGCTGCTCGCTCGGGGTGACGATTCCTGCCATCGGTGTTTGTGCGTGTTCATCTGTGGCTGCTGCCGATCACTCGACCCCTTGAATCCTCGATTCCTCTTCCCTTTCACCTCGTGACTTTGATCCGCAGCGGGTAGCCGACGAACTTGAAACGCTTTCGGATTTCCCCGACCACGAATCGCTCGTAGGACGGCGTCAACGCTTTGGGCCGGGTGACGCGCAGCCGGAAGGTCGGCGGACGCGTGCCGACTTGGCTCAGTGCGGTTACGCGGCAGTCAAACCGGGGTTGGTTTTTCTGGAGCAACGGGAGGACTCCGTCACGGAGCTTCGAGCCGGGCACCTGCTGCCCGCCGCTTTCCCAGACCCGGCGGGCTTCGCGCACGGCTTTGGTCACGCCCCGGCCCTGCAGCACCGATGTGAACATCACCGGCGCGTAGTCGGCGAAGGCAAGCTCCTTCTTCACCCAGTCGCGCACCTTCTCTTTCAGCTTGTCCGGCACGGTGTCCATCTTGTTGGCGATGATGATAAGGCCGCGATTGCGTTCCACGGCCAGGTTGACGATACGCTTGTCCTGGTTGGTTGGGCCGTCGAACGCGTCGAACATCACCAGGGCGATGTCGCAGTGTTTGATCTGCTCAATCGCCCGGGTGACCGAATAGTACTCAACCGGCTCGTTCACCCGCGGCTTGCGCCGGATGCCGGCGGTATCGAGCAGGCGATAGGCCTTCCCCTCGAACTCGAACGACTCCTCGATGACGTCGCGCGTCGTGCCGGGAGTGGCCGTGACGATGGCGCGGGAGTGGCCGAGCAGGTAGTTCATCATCGACGATTTGCCGACGTTCGGCCGGCCGACGATGGTAAGCGTCAGCACGTCGGCCGTGTGCTTCCGGGGCTTGTCCGGCAGCCGGGCGAGTACGGCGTCGAGCAGGTCGTCCACGCCGGTCCCGAGCTCAGCCGAAATCGGGATGAGCGCCTGGCCGCCCAGCCTGTAGAAGTCGGCGGGCTCGAACCGGCTCCGGATGTCGAGCTTGTTCGCCGCCACGACGAACTCGCGGCCGGCTCGGCGGAGACGCGCGGCAATCTCCTCGTCCTGCGGCTGCAGCCCGGCCGAGCCGTCCACCACCAGGACGATGACCCTGGCTTCGTCCAGGGCAATCTGGACCTGGCGCTCGACTTCGCGGTTCATCTCCTCCTTCGAGTCGGGGACCAGCCCGCCGGTGTCCACGACCTTGAACCGGCGGCCCAGCCATTCCACCTCGCGGACGATGCGGTCACGGGTGATGCCCGGCTCCTGCAGGGTGATGGCAACCCGGCCGCCGACGAGGCGGTTGAAGAGCGTTGACTTGCCGGTATTGGGCCGGCCGCAGATGACGACCATGGCGCGAAGTATAGCAGAAAGCGTGGCGTTTTCGAGGATTCCGGGAAGTCCGATGCGGGCATCACACCTGAATCCGATATTGAACCACCAATAACACCAGGCAGACGGGGTGATCTGAGCTCCTCATCCTCTTTGTGCCTTTGTGTCTTTGTGGTGAATTCCTGTGTCGGACTCAGGCACAATTATGGGGCTTGACTTGAAGACGGTCGCTCATATAGTTTAGCCCGAAGTGCGAATCAAAGAGCTCCAGCTCACCGGGTTCAAGTCTTTCCAGGACAAAGCGACGCTGCGGTTCTCCCCGGGACTGAACGCGGTCATCGGGCCGAACGGCTGCGGCAAGACCAACGTCCTCGACGCGCTCCGCTGGGTGCTGGGCGAGCAGTCGTTCACCCTGCTCCGCTGCGCGAAGAACGAGGACCTGATATTCGGCGGCACCGCCACGGTCGCGCCGGTCAACTTCGCCGAGGTGAAACTGGTGCTGGATGAAGTAGAGCAGGGCGACGGGCAGCCGGCGACCGAGGTCGAAATCCGGCGGCGCTACTTCCGCTCCGGCGAGAGCGAGTACTACCTGAACAAGCAGCCCTGCCGGCTGCGCGACATCCAGGATGTATTCCTCTCTTCCAGCGCCGGTACCAAGGCCTACTCGATATTCGACCTGCGCCAGATGCGCGAGATCATCTCCGGCAACATCCGCAAGATGTTCGAAGAGGCGGCGTCCCTGGCCAGGTACCAGGACGCCAAGGCCGACTGCCTGCGCAAGCTCGACCTGACCAACAGCGACCTGACGCGCCTCGATGACATCATCGCCGAGCGGGAACGGTACGTGCGCAGCCTGCAGCGGCAGGCGGGCAGGCTCCGCGCCTTCGACAAGCTCAAGACCGAAGAGAAGGGACTGCGCCTCATCGAACTGAAGGCCGACTACGAGGCGCTGCGGCGGGACCTGGAGCGGGCCCAGGCCGATACCGAGGCGATGGAGCAGGCCGAGGCCGCGCGGGTGGCCGAAATCAGGCGGCTCGACGAAGAATTGAAGACGCAGCGCGTCCGGGTGCGGGACCTGCAGGCGCTCAAGGACGAGCTGGCCGCCAAGGTCCAGGCCCAGCGCCAGGCGTTGTCGAACCTCGAAGGGCAGAACCTCCTGGCGCGGCAGCGGGTTGAGCTGCTCGCCGGCGCGACGAGTCAAGCCGAGACCGAGCGCGCCGAGCTGGCGGAGAACGTCCGGAAGATGGAGGAGACGTTCGAACAGACGCTGAAGCGGCTGGCCGCCGCGAACGAGCAACAGGCTCAGGCGCAGGAGAAACTCGAACGCCAGCGGACCGCGGTGCAGGCCCTGGAGGAGAAGCTCTACGGTCTCCGCAGCCATGAAACCGAGCTCCGGCACCAGGCCCGGGAACAGCTCGAGCAGGGGCTCGACCGCCGGCAGGAGCTGGCCAGGCTCGAAGCGGCGCTCGACAACCAGCGCGAGACCCACGACCGGCTGGTCGCGGAGGCGGACGCGGTCAAGGTACGTCTGGCCCGCAACCAGGAGGAAGTTGCGGGAACGAGCAAGGAGATTGCCGGGGCGGAGGCGACCATCGCGGCGGGCTGGCAGCGGCTCGAGGCGCTGCGCACCGAACTGGCCCATGCCCGCGATGAGCGAAACCGGCTGCGCGGCGAGGACGCGAAGCTGCGCGAGGAGAAATCCGGCCTTGAGACCGAGCTCGCCCTGCTCCGGGCCGCGATTGCGAGCGAGCAGGTCGAGACCAGCCGGGCGGCGCTGGCCGACGCGCTGCGGGGAGAGGCGAGCGCGTTCCTCGATATCACGCCCGGATGGGAGCGGGCCTGCGAAGCGGCGCTTTACACCGTGGTCGACTTCCTGGTTGCGGACGTGGCCGGGCCGGAGCAGCTCGCGGAGCTGGCGGGAAAGCGTCCGGATCTGCGCTTCGGCTTCCTTGTTTCCGTCCCAGCCCCCCGACCCCTGAACCCGAATCCCCTGCCGGCCGACGGCGCGATTACCGGGCCGCTGTCCGAGTTCGTCAAACTCAAGCCGGATGCGCCGGCGGCGCTGCAGCAACTCGTCGACAACTGCCTCGTGGCCGGCAGCACGAGCGAGCTCAACCGGTTGGCCCAGCAGTTCCCGGGCTGGTCGTTCGTCACGCCGGACGGCGTCTGCCGTTTCGCCGACGGGCGCCTGGTGGTCGAGGGACCCGAGAGCGGGCGGTTGAGCGCGAGCCGGGCGCTGGGCGATAAAGGCGAGCGGCTCAAGGCAGTTGACGGAGAACTGGCGCGGGCGGCGGCGAGCGATGCCGCCCTGGCCGCGCGCCGCGCGGAACTGGAGAAAGAGATCGAGCCGCTGGAATTCGAGGTCGGGGAAACCGGACGGAAGAAGGCTTCGCTCGACGCAGCGCTGGCGCTCATTTCCGCGACCGGCGAAGAACTGACCCGGGACCTGGAGCGGCTGCGGGCCGCGCAGCACGCGGCGGCGGCGCAGATGCGAACGGCCGAAGAGCGGCGGGCCGCGCTGGTCACCGCCTCGGGCGAGCTTGAGGCCAGGACCCAGTCCGGCGCCGGCGCGCTCCAGCGGGCCGAAGTCGAGGCCCGCGACCTCGAACAGCAGGTCAAAGCCGGGCTCGAGCTTTCGGCACAGGCGTTGGCCGAGCTCTCGGAGGCCCGGCAGGCCGGGTCGCGGCTCGAAGCCGAGAACGCCTTTGCCAAACGCCAGATCGACGACGGACGTCACCGGCTGCAGGAGTACCTGGCGACAGCCCGGCGCAACGGCGAAGAGAGCGAAGCGCTGGAGAAGGAAATCGGCGAGCGCGCGGTGGAAATCGAGCAGGCGCGTTCAGTGCTGACCGGGCTCGAGGAAGAAGCCGGGAAGCTCCAGATTGCCGAGCTCGCCCGGGCCGAAGAGGCGCTCGAAACAAATCTCGCCGAGCTGCGTACGGCGCAGGAACGGAACCAGAACGTCCTGATGGAGCAGCGGCTGAAGCGGTACGAACTGAACCAGCGGTTTGCCGCCATCAGCGAAGAAGCGAAGACGAGCTATGGAACCGATATCGCCACGTACGAGCCCGAGTCGGCCGAGGGCGCCGAAGAACGGCTGGCCCAGGTCCGGCAGCGGCTCGAGGCGCTCGGCCAGGTGAACCCGCTCGCGGCTCAGGAGTACGCGCAGGAGAAATCCGACCTGGGCAAGCTCGTGACCCAGCGCGAAGACGTGGCCGCGGCCAAGCTCAACCTCGAAAGCGCGCTGACCGAAATCGACCGCCACGCGCAGGAGCAGTTCGCGGCGACCTACAGCGAAGTGCGCGGTCATTTCCGCGAGATCTTCCAGACCCTTTTCCTCGAAGGTGAGGCCGACCTTGTCATGACGAACGACGCGAATCCGCTCGAGTCGGAAATCGGCATCGTCGCCAAACCGCGGGGCAAGAACCCGAAGCGGCTCGAGCAGCTCTCCGACGGCGAGAAAGCGCTGCTCGCGGTATCGCTGCTCTTCGCCTTCTACCGGGTGAAGCCGGCGCCCTTCTGCTTCCTCGACGAAGTCGACGCGCCGCTCGACGACGCCAACGTCGGCCGCTTCTCCGACTACCTTAAGGGTATTTCCGACAAGACCCAGGTGGTCATCATCACCCACAACCGGCTGACCGTGGAACGCGCCGACGTCGTCTTCGGCGTGACCGCGGAACAGCCCGGCATCTCCACGCTCGTCTCGGTCAGCCTGGCCGACTACCGCCGGCAGACGCAGGCGGCCTCCGCCAACTAGTCCGTGAACCCATTCGCCCGGATCGGCGCCGGCTTTGCCAGGCTGACGAGCGGCCTGGCCAAGACCCGCCACGTCTTCCAGCGGCTGCTCGTGGCGGCCAATACCGAGGAACTCGAAGAAGCGCTGCTCGCCGCCGACGTCGGGGTCAAAGCGACCGACATACTGGTCGAAAAAGTCAAGCATGCGACCGGCGACCGGCGTGACATCCTCGAGACCGAGATTGCCCGGTTGCTTTCGCCGCCCCAGTCCCCGGTCTCCGGTCCCCCGTCTCTCCCCCAGGTCGTCATGATCGTCGGGGTGAACGGCTCGGGCAAGACCACGACGGTCGGCAAGCTCTGCCGGCACTTCGCCGACCAGGGACAGCGGGTCGTGGTTGCCGCGGCCGACACCTACCGCGACGCCGCGGCCGAACAGCTCGGGGTCTGGGCCAAACGGGCCGGGGTCGAAATCGTCTCATCGGTCCAGGGCCAGGACGCGGCCGCGGTTGCGTATGACACCATCCAGAAAGCGGTGCAGAAGAAGCTCGACCTCGTGCTGGTTGACACCGCGGGCCGGCTCCACACCCGTAAAGACCTGATGGACGAAGCGGTCAAAATCAAACGGGTCTGCGCCAAGGTGAAGCCCGGGGCCCCGGACGAAGTCTGGCTGGTGCTCGATGCGACGGTGGGGCAGAACGGCCTGCGCCAGGCCGCCGCGTTCAACGAACAGCTCGGGCTTACGGGCCTCATCATCACCAAGCTCGACGGCACGGCCAAAGGCGGGGTGCTGATTCCGATCGTGATGGAGCTCGGCGTGCCGGTCCGCTTCACCGGCACCGGCGAAGGGCTCGACGATATCGAGCCCTTCGACCCGCAGTCCTACGCCAAAGCCCTGTTCGAAGAATAGGCGAAAGCCGACCGGCAACTGCGGCGCGGGCGGCATCCTCGCTTCAGACTCCGCTTCACGTGAACGTAGTGTAGCTGGCTGAACTCGTTGCCCGCCGGCTGCGTGTGCCAACCGAAGAACGCATCCGGCGTGGGACCTGGTCTGGCGTGCCAGCGCCGAGCCAGTTGTGAAGCGAGGATTCTGCTTGCCGAGACTGCCGTCCATTGTATAATCCGGCATGGCTGTCATGGACAGCCCGCTACGCAATCCGGCGGCACGGCGGACGCAGGAACCGATGACCGGACTCGGTCGGCGCATAGGTCTGGAGTGGGATGCCAACTGCCAGGCCGGACGGCTGACGAAGGAGGCAAACGATGAGGCATATTGATACTGCCAACGGCTCGATGCGGGCGGGAAGGTGGCATCCAATGAGGTGGTTCGCGATGGCGGCACTGCTGCTCGTCCTTCCGGCCAGCATCTCGCGGGCCGATTGGGTTACCAAGATTGTCAGTGTAGGAACCAAGCCGCGCGCCGTCGCGGTGAACCCGGTGACCAACAAGATATACGTCGCCAACCTCGACACCAAGAACGTGACCGTGATTGATGGCGCCACGTACATTCCGACTACGATATCGGTAGGCAACAATCCTATCGCCGTGGCGGCAAATCCGGTGACGAACAGAATCTACGTCGCCAACAACGCCGACGGCACCGTAACCGTGATTGATGGGGCCACAAACGACAAGACCACGGTGCAGGTGGGCACGACCCCTCGCGCACTCGCAGTGAACCCGGTGACAAACAGAATCTACGTTGCCAACGATGGGAGCAACGATGTGACGGTGATAGTCGCGGATTCCGGCACGACCCACACAGTAGATGTCGGCAGCCGGCCTTGTGCAGTGGCGGTGAACGCCGTCACCAATAGGACCTACGTTGCTGACTCTGGGAGCGCTACCGTCACGGTGATCGTCGCGGATTCCGGCACGACCCACGCAGTGAATGTTGGCAGCCAGCCCCGTGCCTTGGCGGTAGACCCGGTGACGAACAAGATCTACGTCGCCAACTATGGCAGCGCCAACGTGACCGTGATCGTCGCGGATTCCGGCACGACCCACACGGTAGATGTCGGCAGCCAGCCCCGTGCCTTGGCAGTAAACCCGACGACGAACAAGATCTACGTGACGAACTACAACGGTCGGACCCTGACCGTTATTGATGGCTCGAACTACGGCACGACCACGATAGACACAAAGGACAACCCCTTCGCCGTGGCGGTGAACCCGGTGACAAACAAGATATACATTGGCAACTACAACAGTGACAGCCTGACCGTGATATACGGTGCCACAGGCAGTACGGCCACGGTGCCAGCCGGCACTTTCGTCTATGCCGTGGCGGTGAATCCAGTCACCAACAAGGTGTGCGTAACGAACTACACCGGTCAGTGTATCAGGATGATTGACGGAGCGACGAACGCGACGACAGGTGTGACGGCCGGCGCGAATCCCCGTGCGGCGGCGGCGAACCCGGTGACCAACAAGGTGTACATAGCCAACAACGGCAGCAACACCCTCACGGTGCTCGATGGGGCCACCAACGGAACGTCGACCGTCGCCGTCGGCACGGCGCCGGTCAGCGTGGCCCTGAACCCGGTGACGGACAAGATCTACGTCGCCGACTCGGGCAGCGCAACCGTCACCATCGTCGACGGCCCGACGAACTCAACCACAACCGTGGCAGCGGGCACCGGTCCCTTTGCCGTAGCGGTCAATCCGGTGACGAACAAAGCCTATGTGGCGAACTGCGTCAGCAACACGGTCACGATTGTCGACGGAGCAAGCGATACCGCGGTGGCAACCGTGGCCGTCGGCACCACGCCTTGCGCGGTAGCGGTCAACCCGGTCACGAACAAGAGCTACGTGGCCAATGCGGCGAGCAACAACGTGACGGTCATCGATGGTGCGACCAACGCCACCACGACGGTGGCGGTGGGGACGAATCCGCGCGCAGTATCAGTAAATCGGTTGACCAATCGTGTCTATGTGGCGAACACCGGGAGCAACAACGTCAGCGTGATTAACGGTGCAACCGACGCCGTCGTCGCAACCGTGTCCACGGGCACGGCTCCCTGCGCCATGGCCGTGAACCACGTCACCAACAGGATCTACGTTGCCAACCGTGGCAGCAACAACGTGACCGTGATTGTGGCTGATTCCGGCAACGCGACGCGGACGGTGACGGTCGGCAACCAGCCGCGTTTCATTGCGGTGAATCCGGTGGCCAACAAGATCTACGTTGCCGACTCGGGGAGCACTGATGTGACGGTCATCGATGGTGCGACCAACGCAAAGACCAGCGTAGCGGCGGGCGCCCAACCTATTGCCGTGGCAGTCAATCCGGCCACGAACAACGTCTACAGCGCCAACCTGGGTGCCGGCAGCGTCACCGTGATAGCCGATGCGCCTGTGAATGACACCAAGGTCTGGGCGGCACTTGACCCGGCGCTGGGGACGTGGACTGCTTCCGCACGGCCGACACTGACCGGTAAGGGGGTCAACCGGTCGAGCCCGAATCGGACTGCGATGATGGGCGTAGTCAACCGGGTGAATACGGCCCAGAAGTCCTGGAACTGGGCGACTGTCACCTATGGCAGCGGGACCGACTCAATCATGTGGACCTACAACTGGAACGCCGATTCTCTGCTGCCGGGCGAGAACTTCATCTGTCTGCAGCCGTTGGAGTCGGACGCCGCGACCACCAACAACGAAGGTCTCGGCACGCCGTTCGGCGGTAATCCGGTGGTGTACCCGTTGTACCGTATTCCGCCCGATGTCGGCGTGGTCCGTATCGACCGCCCGGTCGCATCCTTCCTGATGCCGAGTTGGAAGATACCGCCCATGGTGCGGGTGCGGAACTACGGGGCAATGACCCAGGAAGGGTTCGCTGTGCGGCTCACAATCACCCCCGGCGGCTATTCCCGGACAGCGGTTGTAGCGTCCCTGGCTCCGGGCGCAACCGATACGGTCGAGTTCTGCGGCGTCGGAGATTCCTTCGAGCTCGGCTACGGCGTGTTCACGGCAAGATGCTCGACCGAGCTGGCTGGCGACTTAAGCAGTGCGAACGATGCGCAGGGCGCCACTTTCCAGGGCTGCGACTTCATCAACTTCTTTGACCTCACCGACGGTGGCCTTGAGCCGAGCCCTGAGACCGGCAGATGGACTCGGGGCGAACCGCAGAGTCCGTGGACCTGTCCGCCCATGGACGAAACGGTCTGGGGCAACCGGGTGAGCGGCAACTACGACAACAACGAGAACTCGACGTTGACCTCGCCCGCCTACACGGCCATGCAGAACGACCCGGCAATTGCGTTCCAGCACAGCTTCATCACCGAGGCAGGCCACGATGGAGGAGACTTTCTGTACTCGGTTGACGGCTCTAACTGGATCAGACGTAAGCCCAGTGCCGGGCTGGCCTACAACAGCGTAGTCTCCGCACTCGGGGACTCTGGTTGGTCGGGCAACTCGTCGGGCTGGGACCAGTCGGTATTCACCATCCCGGTAGACGACGACCAGCCGTTTTGGGTGCGCTGGCGCTTCCGATCGGACGACGGGAACAACCTGTACGGCTGGCTCATCGACGAAGTAGCCGGCGTCGGCTGTGCGCGGATGGCTTTCCGGCAAGACCCCGGGGCCAAGGACACACTCGCGTTGGCGGTCAGATTCACGCCGGGCCCGGACCGCGGCATCGGGGTCGTGAACTTCAATGTGCCCACGGCCGGGAGCTTCAGCGTGAAGCTGTACAGCCTGACCGGCGCGCTGGTGGCGCGGCTGGCCGAAGGCAACAACCGGAAGGGACCGAGCACTGCCCGGCTGGATGCGCGCCGCCTTTCCGCCGGGGTCTACTTCGTGAAGCTCGCCTGCGATGGCGAGAGCCGGTCGGTGAAATTCGTAGTCCAATAGGCTGGTTTCAGGTTGTTGGTTTGGGGTCCCTGGTTCGCAGTCGCGGTTCGGATTGACCGGGGATGGGTAGAGGCTCCCGGTTTCTGACCGGCTTGGGACACGATTCGTGTTGTCTGACAATCCGGTCATGTCCCCGCCTCCGCCATTTTGCCTTTTGACATTTGCATTCTGCATTTTGGATTGCATCCGGTCCTATCCCTCACCCGCGGTTGCGGCAAACAGGCAGCTTCCCTCTTCGTAACGAGGTCCCCATGGTCCGCTCGGCCTACGGCCGGGTCAGCCAATTGTGGAGTGCATTGTGCCGTTCGCGGCGGCGACGCTGGAGGAGCAACCGGGCCCGGCGCAGCGCGTGGAAGGTGTAGGCGCGGACGCCGTCCCTCAGCCGCAAGGCGTAGTAGAGGGGGAAGAGGCTCGAGCCGCGTGACGCGGGGTACTTCGCGGCCATCTCGTCCCGCGAGAGAAAGACCCTTTCTTTGAAGAACTCGGCTTTCTCTTCCGGGGACCTTGCGCCCTGCGCGTCGAAGAGCGACCCCCATTGGTGGGGGCTGGTCTGGGAGAGGACGGTCTCCTGCGCCGCGGCGAGCACGCGCTGGTCAATTCCTTCGGGGACCAGTCGCTCCAGCACGTCGTCCGGTACTGCCGCGCCGAGCATGGCCCTGGCCAGGTGGAGGGAGAGGCCCGCGAATTTCGTCGCGTCCCACTTGCGGGCGCGGTCCGCGATCCGGGGCCAGTCCAGCCCGCTGCCGAAGTGCCGGATAGTCTCGGCGATGTCACATAGGTAGCGCAGTCCCACGCAACCGTTGTCATAGCAGAAGTGCAGGCAGAGGTGGAGCAGCAGGTCTTCCGGGGACAGGGAAAGGACCTCGATTCCGGCAACCGTGGCCGGGCAAGCCCGGTCCCAGAGCCCGGCGACATCTACCCGGACCGGCGCGGCCGGTGTGACGATTGTCCGGTGAAGCTCGATGGCAAGGTCGCAAATGAGGATCGGCGGGGCGTGGTGTTTTGGCCGGCGGCGCGACTCCTTCTCCTGGAACTGCTTGTGTACTCCGCCCAGGTCGAATAGCACCGCCTCGGCTCGGGCCAGGTCTGTCTGCGGGACCAGGAGGTCACTATCGCACATCGGCCGCAAGGCGACGTCGCCATAGACCGCCTCGGCCAGAGAGGCGCCCTTCAGGACAATCACCGGGATGCCGGCGCTGCGCAGGCGTTCCAGCACGGTTCGCAGTTCCCGGAAGAGCCGCGTGTTCCGGTCGCCGCTGGTGAAGTAGGCCCGGCGCAACTGCTTCCACGCCTCGGCCGGGAGAGTCACCCGCACGTCAGCGTCCTTCAGTCGTCGGTAGAGCCGCGGGGCAACGTGCTCGCGGATGGCGAGAGCGATAACGGCAGGCCAGGGTTCTTGGTTGGTGGTTTCTGGTTGCTGGTCCCCGGTCTCCGGTCTTCGGTCTCCGGTCTTCGGTCCCCGGTCTGCCAGACAAAGGACGAGCAACTCGGCCGGGCCCAGGTCCGGTCGCGTCTCTACCATGGCCGGATTCTAGGACTCGCCGATAAGGGTGTCAAGCGGCCCCCGTGTCTGATAGTTCTTCGTTCATCGTTCTTCGTTGCTCGTTGGCCTCCACGGCCTTTGTCAGACAGCGCATCGTTCGAACCGTCTGTGTAGTCTGTGGTTTCCTCTGTCGGTAAGTCTGCATCGGCTTCAGCCGCCCCAAACAGTGCTGGCTTCTGGTCTCTGACTTCTGAGCTATCGGAACTCCGCAATCTCGGCTTGGACTAACAGCTACATCGAACCTGGGCCGCGTCAGTCATTCTACATTCTGAAGTGGCCCAGCTGCTCACTCCTCACTGCTAACCAGCCCGGCTTGCGCCCGGGCTTCACGAGCAGGTTGACCGTCGGAAGAGACGGGGCGGCAGAAGCCGCCCCGCGTGATATCGGAATCGGTCTACAGGCCGTACTTGGCGATTACTTCGTCCTTGGTCTTGTGGAGGATGTCGTACTTCTTGCCGATCTTGGTGAAGGCCGCAATCGCCTTGTCGATGTGCTCTTTCTCGTGGCCGGCTGAGAGCTGGACCCGGATGCGCGCGAGGCCTTTGCCGACCACCGGGTAGAAGAACCCGATGACGTAGATGCCTTCGGCGTACATGTCGCGGGCGAAGTCCTGGGCCAGCTTGGCGTTGTAGAGCATGATCGGCACAATGGGGTGGACGCCGGGCCGGATGTCGAACCCGGCATCGGTCATCGCTTTGCGGAAGTACATCGTGTTGTTCTCGAGTTTGTCCCGGCGCTCGGTCGACTGGGACAGGAGGTCGATGATCGTCACGGCCGAGGCCGCGATTACCGGCGGCAGGGTGTTCGAGAAGAGGTACGGCCGCGAGCGCTGGCGGAGCAGCTCGACGATCTCTTTACGGGACGCGGTGAACCCGCCGGACGCGCCGCCGAGCGCTTTGCCCATGGTCGAGGTGATAATGTCGACTCGTCCCATCACGCCGCAGTGCTCGTGCGTACCCTTGCCGTGCTTGCCCATGAACCCGGTCGAGTGCGAGTCGTCGACCATCACCAGGCAGTCGTACTTCTCACAGAGGTCGCAGATCTTCTCGAGCGGGGCGACGTCGCCGTCCATCGAGAACGCGCCGTCGGTTGCGAAGACGCGGAACCGCGCCGCCTGGACCTCGGGACTCGAAAGCTGTTTCTCGAGGTCTTCCATGTCCATGTGCTTGATGATGTACCGCTTCGCCTTGGAGAGCCGGATGCCGTCGATGACCGAGGCGTGGTTGAGCGCGTCGGTCAGGATGGCGTCCTCTTCCTTGAACAGGGCCTCGAACAGCCCGCCGTTGGCGTCGAAGCACGACGAATAGAGAATCGAGTCGTCGAGCCCGAGGAAGGCGGCGATCTTCTGCTCGAGCTGGCGGTGGATGTCCTGGGTGCCGCAGATGAACCGCACGCTGGACATGCCGTAGCCCCAGTCGTCCAAGGCCTTGTGCGCCGACTTCACCGTCTCGGGATGGCTTGACAGCCCGAGGTAGTTGTTGGCGCAGAAGTTCAGGACTTCCTTCTGCGGCGCGCCGGTCGGGAACTCGACCTTGATGTCGGCTCCCTGCGGGCCGTAGATGTACCGTTCCTGTTTGTAGAGTCCCGCTTCGCGGACGCCTTTCAGCTCCGTCTGCAGGAACTCCTTCATTTTGCCGTAGGCCATTCAGTCCTCCTTAAGCTGAAGGGCCCCAGGGTCGAGGATTCGAGGATTCAGGCGGAGGACGCCGTGGCATCCGTCCGTCTCACCCTTGGCTCCTTGATTCCTTGAGCCCTTGATTCCTTTCTTCGTTAGCAATCGCTACGCCGGAGCTTGTGCCGATTCGCGTCGCTCCGGCCTCAATCATCTTCAACGCCGTTGCATAGTCGCGGATGCCGCCGGCCGCCTTCACGCCGATTCTCGCGGCCGCGACTCGCGCGAGCAGCATCACGTCTTCCGCCGTGGCGCCGCCGGCCGAGAATCCGGTGGATGTCTTCACGAACGCCGCCCCTGATTCCATGACCAACCGCGTTGCCCGCTCCTTTTCCTCTTCAGTCAACAGACAGGTCTCGATGATGACCTTGACGGGCCGTTTCTGCGCTGCGTCCAGCACCCGGTGGATGTCGGATACCACCATCTCATCCGCACCGGCTTTGAACCAGCCGATGTTCATCACCATATCCAGTTCGTCGGCGCCGAGATTGACTGCGGCCGCCGCCTCGGCCGCCTTGACCTCGCGCAGCATCGCCCCGAGCGGGAACCCGATGACCGTGCAGACCATAACGCTGCTTCCCTCCATCCGCCTCCGACACAAAGGCACATAGCAGGAGTTGACGCAAACGGTGGCGAAGCCCCATTGGACCGCGTCCGCACAGAGCCGTTCCACCTGATCCGGCCGGGCATCGGGTCTGAGCAGCGTGTGGTCGATCAGCCGGGCGATACCCACGGACGGTATCCTACCAGAAAGACCAAACGACTCAAGCCCTGCCGCCGGACGTGCCGGCTCGGCGTTGACAGCCTGCTTCCCGGCTTTACGATTAGCAGCCATGACCGGCAACCGTTCGTCCCTGTTTCCGCATCCCCCATCCCGCGCCCCCAGCTCCGCGTTGCTTCTCGTCACCATCGGCGCCCTCGGAATCGTCAGCCAGATCGTCCTGCTGCGCGAACTGATGGCTGCCTGCGGCGGTAACGAGTTCTCCGTCGGCGTCACCGTCGCTACCTGGATACTCTGCGAGGCACTCGGTGCCTGGCTGGCAGGTCGTACATCGTGCATCGTACATCGTCGGTCGTTTCTATCGGCGCTGTCGATCCTGTCATCGCTCGCTGCAGTTCCGGCTGCCGTCTTGATACGCCCCGTACTTGGAGTCCTGCCTGGGGAGACGCTCTCGATTCCGCTCCTGCTGCTGGCGACCTTCGCGGTCGTCCTGCTGCCCGCCGCGGCCCACGGCGCGTTGTTCGTGACCGCGGCCGCGCACCGGACACAGGGCATCGGCTCCGCCTACGTCTGGGAGGGCGCAGGGACGGTACTCGCTGGAATCTCCGTTTTTCTGCTGCTCAGCCGATTCCCGTCGTTGTCGCTCGTGGCGCTGTCCGCGTTGCCGCTCGTCGTGGCGGTTGGCGTTGGGCACGGACTGACACAGACGAGATGGACAACATTGACATTCGGATCTGCGGCCCTTGTATCGTTGGCACTGGTCGTGTTCGGGCTGCCGGTCGAGAAGCTCGCGTGGGGCGCGGCCTGGCGGGGCCAGCGCGTCACCGCCGCTGCCAACTCGCCCTATGGCAAGATTGTCCGGCTTGAACGGGCCGGGCAACAACTCATCCTCTACGACGGTCTGCCGGTCCTGACCGTGCCGTCGACAGCAATCGAGCGCATCGAGGAACTCGCGTTACTGCCGGTGCTCGTCCATCCCGCACCGCGCCGTGTACTGGTCATCGGCGACGACCTAGCAGTCCCGGCTGCGCTTGCCCGCTTCCGACCTGACCTTGAGGTGACTGCCGTCCAACTCGACCCATGGCTTGCCCACATGTCCCTTTCGGCCCTCTCCTCCGATTCCTCTCTCCTCCCTCTCCTTTTCTCCCTCACCACTGCCGACCCAGTCGCGTTCCTGAAGACATCCCGTGACACCTTCGACTGCATCGTCCTGACCGACGCCGCGCCGACCAGTCTTGGCTCGAGCCGTCTATTCGCCGCCGAATTCTATCAACACTGCCGCCAGCGCCTTGCGCCCGGAGGGATACTCGCAACGCCTGGACCGGGAAACCCGACCGGGCTGTCGCCCGACCTCATCGGGCTCCTCGCAACACGGCTGCGGACACTCAAGACCGCGTTTGGGCATGTCCTGCCGGTTGCCGCCGACTTCCCGATCCTGGTCGCATCCAACCGTCCGTTCAGCGTCGCGACCGAGACGCTGACCTCTCGCCTTGACCGGCTCTCGGCAACGCCGAGACTCCTCGACTCAAGCTATGTCACCGGTCTGCTCGACCCGTTCCGCCAGCATGCCCTGGCGTCAGCCCTGGAACCCGGTGCCGGGAATCCCGGGACTGGAACCTCTTCCGCCGCCTCCCCGCGCGAGCTCTACCTGAACATGGTTCGCGAAAACCGGCTGGTGTCCCCGGCGTTTGGAACCTTCTACGCACGGCTGGGGTCTTCGTCCATCGTTCGTCGTCTATCGTTCTTCAGTTTCATCGTTCTCGCAACGTTGCTTGCCGTCGGTCTGGTCGGCACGTTCTCCCGCGGTCATTCGTTCGGTCGTGGGTTCGCAATCCTGACTTCGGGGTTTTCCGGGGCGGCGGTATCGTCGTTGCTCATTTTCGCCTGGCAGGTCCGGTTCGGCTCGGTTTTCTCGGGCGTCTCCCTGCTGGTGGCAGCGTTCATGCTCGGCACGGTAGCCGGCGGAAGTCTCGGTAAGCGTCGTTTCCACGTCCCTCGTCCTTCGTCGCTCGTCCTGTCCTTCGTCGTCTCAGACATCGCGCTGATGTCTTGCGCCGCCGCAGTTCCGGCTCTGACCCGCGGCGGCCCGGCCGGGTTTCTGGTCACGGCGAACTGCCTCGCCGGCGCGTGCCTCGGTTTTCAGTTTGCGCTCGCCGGATCCATCATCCGACGTCCGTCGTTCGTCGCTTCCGCGCCGCAGTCCGCTGTCCGCCGTGCCGGCGTCCTGACTGCGCTCGACCTCGCCGGCGGCAGCCTCGGCGGGATGCTGACCGCGCTCTTCGTTGTGCCGGTTTTCGGCATCGGCGTGGCGGCGCTGTTCGCCGGGGCGGTCAAGCTCGCCAGCGCCCTCGTGCAGTTGACGCCGAAGCGTCGCACGTCATAGCCTGATTTGACTCGCTGCCGCTCGCCCCTTACAATTGCCCGGTGAAATCTCGCCTCCTTCTGGTTTTCGCCGTTCTTCTGGCAGCGACGTCGGCCGTACTTGGTCAGCCATCCACGGCTACCGGCGCAGCGTCGCCCGGGACAGCAACCGGACTCAGCGGGTCGCAAATCGTCAAGCTGCCGGGAGTCGAGAGCCCGATCATCTCTGACCAGTACTTCCTGGCACCCGGTGACCGCCTCCAGGTCACGGTGCAGGGCAGCGTCACTTATTCGTACGAGGCGCTGGTTACGTACGAAGGCAAGGTGAACGTCTCTATCCCCGTCGCGGAAACCGAGCAGGACATCATCGACGTCGTCTCGGTCTCCGGCCTGACTCTGGCTCAGGCCCAGGATACGCTCACAATGGTCATGGGTCGGCTTTTCAAGACGGCCAAGGTGAAGCTGACTCTGATTGGCCTGCGTTCGGGTATCGTCTTCGTGACCGGCGAGGTCCGCAATCCGGGCGCGTACGACGCTCTGCCGGTCGAGCGCGTCTCACAGATTATCACCCGGGCCGGCGGCATCGCGCCCCTCGGCACTCGGACCCACATCAATCTGATCCGGGGCGGCGTCGTTTGTTCTATCGTCGACATCGAGCGATTCGAGACCAAGGGCGACCTGAACGCCAACCCCTACGTGCAGTCGGGCGACGTCATCCAGATACCGACAGTAGAAGGTCTGGTAACGGTTAGAGGAGCGGTTTTCGGCCGCGGCGAGTCCCGCTTACGCGCCCCCACGACCGAGGCCCCGGACCTGACCCGAGAGCGAACGAGTGAGGGCATCTACGAACTCATGCCGGGTGCGCGGGTGTCCGACGTGATTTCCCAGGCCGGCGGCATCACCCCGTGGGCCGACCTCTCCCACAGCTACATCGATCGCCTGGTAATAGGCGGCGGCGGCGCGCGCAAGAGGCTTCCGGTTGACCTCCGACGCATCATCTTCGAGCAGGACTCGGCCGGCGATATCGACATGGCCAACTTCGATGTTGTCGTCGTGCCGGCTTTCGATACTCTGGTGTACGTCGTAGGCGAGGTCACGAAGCCGGGGTCATTCCCGTACTACGCGACCCTGAAGGCCGGTGACTACGTCGGTCAGGCCGGTGGTCCCACCATCTACGCCAACCACAGGTCGGTCTACGTGCTGCGGTCAGGCCGGCGCGTCTCAGGGCGGAACAACCCGGTTGTAGAACCGGGCGACGTCGTAGTGATGCCGCGCGTTGGCGTGAAGTGGTGGCAGGACTACGTGACGATATTCGGCGCGGTCGCCGTCCCGATCGCGTCCCTCTTGGTGTCGCTCTCGATCGCCGGCAAGCTCTAGCCTGCCCCTCCAACCAGTCAGGCAGAAGACCTCCAGGCAGTGCGAGGCCCGGACCGGTTAGGTCCGGGCCACCCAGCCGCGTGCTGGTTCTCTGTTGTCCGCTCTATCCTGCGTGGACTTGCGCCGCCAGCCCCTGCCGCTCAGCATGCGGACCCGCCGCGCGTGGCGGCCGCCGGCGAATCCGGTCCTGAGCCACACTCCGGCAATCCGCCGGGCCTGAGCCGCCGACACGAAATCCGCCCCGAGGCAGAGCACATTAGCGTCATTGTGTTCGCGCGAAAGCCGGGCCAGTCGGGCAGTTCCTGCCAGTGCCGCCCGTACCCCGCGCACTTTGTTCGCGGCGATGGACATGCCGATGCCGGTCGAGCAGATGAGAATACCCCGCTCGGCCTGGCGCCGGGCGACGGCACGAGCAACCTTGAACGCGTAGTCCGGGTAGTCGACCCGTGCCGCGCTCGCCGGCCCGCAGTCGATGACCTCGTGGCCGCGCGCTCCCAGCCAGCGCTTCAGGTCCTCCTTGAGCGCGAACCCGCGATGGTCCGCGCCAAGCGCGACCTTCACTTCACGAACGTCAGCCAGTTGTGCTTGTCCGGCGCCTTCCCGTCGATGATGGCGAAGAAGGCCTGCTGCAACTGCTTCGTAATCGGCCCGCACTTGCCCGAGCCGATGGTCATCTTATCCACCGAGCGGATGGGCGTAACCTCGGCCGCGCTGCCGGTGAAGAAGACCTCGTCGGCGATGTAGAGGAACTCGCGCAGCATCATCGTCTCGACCACGGTGATGCCCAGCTCGCGGGCCAGGGTGATAACGGTGGCGCGGGTGATACCGGGCAGAATGGTTGCGTGCAGTGGCGGTGTGTGGATTATCCCGTCCTTGATGATGAACAGGTTCTCACCCGAGCCCTCGGAAAGGAAGCCGTTGACGTCAAGCGCGATGCCCTCGACGAACCCGTACTTGATGGCCTCCATCTTGATGAGCTGCGAGTTCATGTAGTTGGCGCAGGTCTTGGACATCGCCGGGAAGGTGTTCGGGGCCATCCGGTTCCACGATGACACCATGACGTCGACGCCACACTCGAGCGCCTCGGGCCCGAGGTACTTGCCCCAGTACCAGGTGATGAGCGCGATGTCCACCGGGCAGTTGAACGGATTGACGCCAAGCTCCTTGTAGCCGCGGTAGACAATCGGCCGGACGTAGCACTCCTCGTGCCCGTTCTTCTGGATGAGTTCAACCATCGCCTGGTTCACCTGCTCCTTGGTGAACGGAATATCCATTCGGTAGATCTTGGCCGAATTGAACAGCCGGTCGGTGTGCTCCTTCTGCCGGAAAATCGCCGGCCCCTTGGGCGTCTTGTAGCAGCGAATGCCCTCGAACACACCCGACCCGTAGTGGATGACGTGCGAGCAGATGTGGATGTTCGCGTCCGCCCACGGTACGTACTTGCCGTTCATCCAGACGTACTTCGACTTGGTTTCTTCAAGACCCATTTTGCCTCCTCGACAAACAAAAGCGGGGCTTTCGGCCCCGCCGTGTGCAATCGGTTTCGAGAATCAACAGTACCGCCACTTTCAAAGCCTGTTGCGCAAGCCCATGCATGCCGGCTGAGGGAGTCGAACCCCCGACACATGGATTATGATTCCATTGCTCTACCAACTGAGCTAAGCCGGCCGGATGGTCATTCTAGCCATGCGGCCACGACTGTCAAACCCAACCAGCCGCGGCGTGGAGCGGCGGCGACAATGTCACAGGGTAATGCCGCGGCTCTCGCCCTCGAAGTCCCCGTCGAAGTCGTCCTCAGAATCATGTCGCAAGTCACTGCGCAGACCCCTCTGCGAACCACGGTCGCGGTCATCCTCGCAGTCGCCACGCAGACCGCAATGCAAACGACGCCCGGCATCCCGATTCCAGTCCCCCTCCAAATCGCACGCAGAATCGCGGCCGGAGTCACGGCAGAAACCACCTTCCGGACCCCGCTGCGAGTGACCATGAAAGCGACCTTCCAAACCGCCCCCTGAACCGTTCCGGGAACGGTTCCCACCGCGGTTCGCATAGGGGCGGTTCTGACGGGCTCGACAGCAACTAACGCGGCTTTCTTCAATTACTTAACTGAATCCCGGCACGCAGGACTGCGCCAACTGTGGCCCAACGGTAGGTCTATGGGGCTTCGCGCCCGGAAAACCGCCGGTCCAAGTGCCCAAACCTGACAGCCCGGTCAGCCCGGCCTGAGGCGGCCGGCGCCGGCAGGACCTCCAACACCGCCGCGCACAAGAGTCGCCACAGGTTCCCGGCGTGTTCCGCGCCTCCCTGCTCTTGACGCGAGGGGCGGGCTTCCGCCCGCCCCACTAGGTCTCGTTCTGCTTTCTTTTTCTCTACCTCAACCTCTACCTTTGCCTCTTCTAGCGCGTCACTACCGCCTTCTTCACCGACCGGAATCCCGGCGTGTCGAGACGAATGAAGTAGATACCGGCAGGAAGCACGCCCGCGGGCAGGTGGACTTCGTGTCTGCCCGACTCGACGTCGCCTTCGGACACGGTCCTGACCAGTCTACCATCAACGTCGTAGACGCCGACCGACAACCGGCTTTGACTCGGGACGTCGTAGCGCACGAAGAACGCTCCGCGCGCCGGGTTCGGGCTGACAGAAAGCGACCATTGCAGCGGTACGCTGTGAATTCCTTCGGCCACGCCGCCGCCGGTGAAGTCGATGACGCTGTCGGAGATGTCGTACTGCCAGCCGGGGCCGTAGGCTATCACGCTGACGCGGCCGGTGTCCGGTACGCTCGCCGGCACGACCCAGCGATACAAGGTATCGGTAGGCGGTAGCCCACAGGCTATGGTATCAAAGAACCACAGTGAGTCGCGCCTCAGGAATAGCGACAACGAGTCGCAGCGCGGGGGCGAGTGCGTGACCCAGCGGATTGGCATCGTGTCGCCAGGCCGGTAGCCCCCGC
>Ga0163210_1000037_pt1 | contig 40735 bp, 35 predicted proteins | sample Kivu_220m_FD_113536 | JGI IMG/M metagenome (GOLD analysis project Ga0163210, IMG submission 113536) | Freshwater microbial communities from Lake Kivu, Western Province, Rwanda to study Microbial Dark Matter (Phase II) - Kivu_220m | ecosystem: Environmental > Aquatic > Freshwater > Lake ...
ACTGGTTCAAAACATAGAGGGCAGGGGAGTCTATTCCTTTTGCATGTGCCCCGGGGGGACCATAGTTCCTTCGTCAACCTCCGGCCAGGAGACAGTGGTAAACGGGATGTCCAATGCCCGGCGTAACTCACCGTTTGCCAACAGTGGGCTTGTGGTTGAGATCCGGCCTGAAGACCTGGGAAGGTATGCGGATCACGGATGTTTTGCCGGCCTGGCGTTCCAGAAGGAGCTTGAACAGATGGCTTACCGGTACGGTGGTCAGGGGCAGATTGCTCCGGCACAGCGGCTGACCGATTTCGTCGGTGGAAGGAACCCGTCCTCCCTTCCCGGCCATTCCTATCATCCCGGCCTGGTCTGCTCTCCCCTTCACGAATGGCTGCCCGACAGCATCCGGACCAGGCTCAGGGAAGGATTGAGGTTTTTTGACCGCAGGATGAAAGGGTTCCTTACCTCTGAAGCCATTCTGGTTGGGGTTGAGTCGAGAACTTCCTCTCCGGTGAGGATTCTCAGGGATACTGAAAGCGGATCGCATCCCGATCTACCCGGAATGTTCCCGGCCGGAGAAGGTGCCGGCTATGCCGGTGGGATAGTATCATCTGCAATGGATGGGGAATGGGCGGCTGAGTCAGCAGCCCGGTTCATCTCCTCCTGAACTCGCTGCAGAGGATGGCGGCAGCCAGCGAAACATTGAGAGACTCAGGCCTGGTGCCGAGAGCAAAATCCGGAATGGAAAGGTTGCAGGTTGCAAGTTGCAGGTACCTGGTTGTCAATCCTTTGGATTCGTTCCCAAGGAGTATGATCCCGTTTTGGGTCAACTCAATCTGGTATACCGGAGCACCTGACAGGGTGGTTGCATAGACCGGAAAACCCCCGGGCAACGAAAGCAGAAAGGGATCAAGCGTGGTTTGTACCATGTTCACCCGGAATACCGATCCCATGCTGGCTTGCACCACCTTGGGCGAATAAAGGTCGGCAGAATCCATTGATGCGATCACGCCGGCAATCCCGAACCATTCGGCCAGACGGATGATGGTACCCACATTGCCCGGATCCTGCACCTGGTCAAGCCCGATGAGCAGATCCTCACGGCAGTCGAAAACAGGTGCCTCAACCATGGGATGCTGGATCACGGCCACCGCCTGGTTCGGAGTTTTCAGGAAGCTGATCCTGTGCAATTCCTGTTCCGAAACGATACAGGTCTCTACGGGATGGTTAGTGGCTCCGGTGACATATTTTTCCAACCAGGATTCCAGGCCATAAAGCAACCGGATGCGAAAGAGAGAATCGGGAGGCAGGGAGAGGGCTTCCCGGACCACCTTGTCCCCTTCAGCCATAAAACAACCCGATTCATCGCGTTCTTTCTTCCGGTCGAGTGAACGGATGAACTGTATCTGAGCTTTGGAGACCATCGGAAGTATTGTGAAGCCGCAATTTACATTAAATTTATAATTTCGGGTTCTGATCGGACCCGTTGTCCAATGAGCAGCCAATCTCGAGAAAAATACCTGAAAACCTTTGCTTCTGCAGCAATCCTTTGCTCCTTCCTGCTGTCAGGATGCAATGCGGTCAGATATGTGCCCGATCAGAAATTCCTTCTCATCGCCAATAAGATTGAATCCACGGGTGAGGGACTGAGCAGGAAGGAACTGTCCGACTATTTCCGGCAGCAGCCGAACAAGAAAATCTTTGGCGTGGTCCGTTTCCATCTCGGGATCTATAATTTGTCCAATCCCGACAAGAACAACTGGCTAAACAACTGGCTGAGGAACATAGGCGAGGAACCGGTCATTTACAATCCCGCCGCTAAAGACAAAACGGTCACCCAGCTCAGACAATTTCTGATCAACAAGGGTTATCATCATGCCCATGTTTCCGACTCGGTTGTGTTCTCGGGTAAAAATGCCGAGGTTATTTACCGGATTGATTTCGGGAAACCCTACATCATAGACCAGGTGAACCTGGCCGACTCATCCCTGGTCACGGATGCAGGGATCAGGAACCTGGTCCGGAGTGATTCGGCCGCTTCACTGCTGAAACCAGGGATGCGTTTTGACCAGGAAGTTTTGCGCGCCGAGCGGAACAGGCTGGCCAAATATCTCCAGGATAAGGGTTACTACGGTTTTTCCCGGGAATATATCTATTTTCTGACCGATACCCTGGCAGAAAACCTGACCGCCCGTGTGGGGCTAGGCATCAAGAATCCCAAGGATTTTAGCACCAATCCCATGCTGACCGCCTTCCATCCGCTCTTCCGGATCGGAGATATCAGCATTGTCACGGACTTCAATACCTCGGAATACCTGAAGGATCCGGCCAGCTTTTTATCCACGGCAGACACCCTGAACTATGAGGGAGTCAACCTGATCTACAACAACCGTCTCTACATGAAACCCAGCCTGCTTCAATCCTCGGTCATGTTCAAGACCGGCAGCCTTTTTTCCCAAACGCAGGTGGATAAGACCATCGAATCCTTCTCATCACTCAGAAATTTCAAGCAGATCAAGGTGAGTTTTGCCCCCGGGGATTTTCTCACCGATTCGGTTCAGAAACTGGATTGCCAGATACTGCTCGCCCCGGTTACCAAGCAATCCTATGACCTGGCTCTCGAGGGAACCTATTCCTCGGGGAATATCGGCATGGCAGGAAACCTCATCTATAAACACCGGAACCTGCTGCGGGGTGCCGAATACTTTGAACTGAAACTGAAAGGAGCGGTTGAATTCCTGGCGGATGCAATTGAGGATTTTAACCGGATGTTGGAATTTGGTGTGGATGCAAGGATGGATGTGCCTCGTTCATGGATCCCGTTTGCCAGTGGCCGCACTTTTACTTACGGCAAGCCACACTCCTCTGTCAGCCTGAGTTACAACTATCAGCAGCGCCCTGATTTTACGCGAACGATTGCCAATGCGGCCTACGGGTATAACTGGAGCAGGCGCCTCACCCGGCATCAGATCTCCGTGTTGGATTTCAACCTGATCAACGTGACCAAGATGTCGGACAAGTTTTACAGCATCATCCAGGGCACGGCCGTTGAGAACAGTTTTCGTTCGCATGTCGTGCATGCCGTGAATTACACGTTCACCTTGTCCGAACAGGAGATCAATAAGGAATCCAGCTTTTTTTACATCCGGATCCGGCCGGAACTGGCAGGGAATGTTCTCTTCGGGTTAAGCCGCCTGGGCGGCAATCCGAAGCCCGAGGATGGCTATGTTTTCCTGGGGACCCCCTTCTCGCAATATGTCGAGGCCGATATGGACCTCCGTTACCATTGGGTGTGGAACAAATCCAACCGGATGGCTTTCCGTTTGTTTACCGGGGTAGGATATCCGTATGGCAATTCCGATGCAATGCCGTTTGAAAAGAAGTATTTCTCCGGAGGCTCTTCCGGCATCAGGGCCTGGCAGGTCAGGTCGCTCGGACCGGGCAGTTACGTGATGCCCGAAGACCAGGTGCACCTCTATCCCAACCAGTTGGGTGATGTCAAACTGGAAGCCAACGTGGAGTACAGGTTCGACCTGTTCAGCGTGGTCAAGGGCGCGGTATTTCTGGATGCCGGGAATATATGGGCCATCAGCGAAACGGACGAGCGGCCAGGCGCCGTCTTCAAGGCAGATACTTTTCTAAGCCAAATAGCCGTTGGTACCGGTTTCGGCCTACGGGCCGACCTTTCTTATTTTATCGGAAGGCTCGATCTGGGCATCAAGCTCAGGGACCCCGGTGCGAAAGGCGGACCGCAATGGATACCGGTTTCCCGCAAGTTCACCTGGCAGGATTTTGTACTCAATTTCGGGATCGGTTATCCCTTTTAGCTCTTCAGGGCCACTTTTTTTTGAGACATTGCGTTATATTTGCCGCTTCACTTAATTATCCGATCATGAAAATTCTCGATGCAGTAAAACCCGGCGTAGTTACCGGCCAGGATGTTCAGAAAATCTTCCGCATAGCCAAGGAAAACAACTTTGCCATTCCGGCTGTGAACGTTGTAGGGACCAACTCGGTCAATGCCGTTCTCGAGGCTGCACGAACAGCCAAGAGCCCCGTGATCGTGCAGTTCTCAAACGGCGGTGCCGCTTTCTGGGCCGGCAAAGGGCTGAATAACGATGACCAGGAAGCCGCCGTTTTAGGGGGCATTTCCGGTGCCCGGCATATCCATCTCGTTGCCGAGGCTTATGGTGTGCCGGTCATCGTCCATACCGACCACGCAGCTAAAAAGCTGCTGCCCTGGATCGACGGTTTGATAGACATGAGCGAAAAGCATTTCAGGAAACACGGGAAACCGCTCTATAGTTCGCACATGCTTGACCTTTCCGAAGAGCCTCTGGCTGAGAACATTGAGATCAGCAAACGGTATCTGGAAAGGATGAGCAAACTGGGTATCACCCTTGAAATTGAACTGGGTGTGACGGGCGGAGAAGAAGATGGAATCGACAATACCGGGGTTGACAATGCCATGCTTTATACACAGCCGGAACATGTGGCCCTTGCCTGGTCTGAACTTTCCAAGGTGAGCGACCAGTTCACCATCGCCGCCTCTTTCGGAAATGTCCATGGGGTTTACAAACCCGGCAATGTCAAGCTTCAGCCGAAGATCCTGCGGAACTCCCAGGATTACATCGCCAGGAACCTGAAAACTCAGGAGAAACCAGTGAATTTCGTGTTCCATGGCGGATCCGGTTCCTCCCAGGAAGAGATCCGGGAGGCGATCTCCTACGGGGTGATAAAGATGAACATTGATACAGACACCCAATGGGCCTACTGGATCGGGATCCGCGAATATTACGAAAAGAACCGGGGCTATCTGCAGTCACAGATCGGTAATCCGGAGGGGGCCGACAAGCCCAACAAGAAAAAATATGATCCGAGAGTCTGGCTGCGTGAAGGCGAGAAGACCATGATAACCCGACTGATGCAGGCATTTGAAGACCTGAACTGCCTGAACCGTTTGTAGTTTTCTGCTGAAGAGTCAAGACATTTCCTCCATTTTGCCCGGATAGATGCATCTATATATCCTGGCAGAAAGGAGGTTTATGTTTTTACGCTTTCTATTTACCCGTTCGGAACTTCGGGGTACGCTGATTCTGAGTGCCGGAGCGATCGCAATCCGGTTGTTGCTGTTTGCCATCAGGCCCGCAGGGATTCCGGAAGAGGCGATTTCGGGCCCGGAGTCCGGTGTCGCAGCCAATCAAGCCATTGCCGGAAAAACATCCGGGATTGAGATCAATTCGGCCGACAGTATTCATTTGCTTGACCTTGACGGAATAGGACCTGTCTTTGCCAGCAGGATCATTAAGTACAGGAAGTCATTGGGGGGATTCCGAAGGATCGGCCAGCTGCTGGAAGTGTACGGTATGGACTCGGTCAGGTTTAACGGGCTGAAAGGCCAGGTCAGGATAGATACCCTGAAAATCAGGAAATTAGATGTCAATCGCGCCACTTTTAAGGAATTGCTGGCACATCCTTACCTCGAATACGAGCAGGTGAAGGCGGTCTGCCGATTCCGGGAACGGAAAGGCAGGCTACAGTCACCGGCCGAAATCTGGGCAGCCGGGATCCTGCCTGATTCAATCCATGACAAGCTGATTCCGTACCTGTTTGCCGGAAAGGATTCCGTTGAAAAAGTGAAACGCGGTTTTGTAAAATGATATTTTTTGATTTTCTTTGCAGTCCGAATTTCAATCAACCGAGGTTATAATTAAGGCAATCGCGTATGATCATTATTCCGGTAAAAGAAGGCGAGAACATCGAGAGGGCTTTGAAAAAGTTCAAACGTAAATTTGAAAAAACCGGCGTGGTAAAAGAATTGCGTTCACGCCAGGCTTTCACCAAGCCTTCAATCAAGCGGCGCCAGGAGCTTCTTCGGGCCGCCTATGTCCAGCAGTTGCAGCAGCAGGCCGAGAACGAATAGGGTTCACCTTTTTTTCCTCCTGGCAACAATCTTTGCTTTTTTTTCGTTATCTTTAACTAAAGATTGCGGTTGATCATGGTTGTTGTTGATTCGTTCCTGAGATATCTTATCACAGAGAAACGCTATTCCCCCCACACCGTAAGGGCTTATCAGACCGACCTGATGCAATTCGGGAAATTCATCAGTGAAAGAAGTCTGGCCGAGGATCTCACCGCCTGCACCACGCGGCATGTCCGTTCGTGGGTGATTGCCCTCCTGGATGAAGGAATGAATCCCCGGTCGGTCAACCGAAAAACCACCTCCCTGAGAAGGTTTTACCGTTTCTGCCAGCAGGAAGGGGTAGTGAGATCCAATCCGGCTGAAACCATTCCATCGCTGAAGATGGCCCGGCCTTTGCCGGTGTTTTTAGAGGAAGCCCAGATAGACCAGATAACGGACCGTGAACAGGATCAGCCTGATTTCCGGATTCTCCGTAACCTGTTGATCATTGAATTGCTTTATGGCACGGGAATCCGCCTGAGTGAACTCACCGGATTGAAGGACCTGGATGCGGATACGGAAAAATTACAGGTTAAAGTGCTCGGCAAGCGGCAAAAGGAACGGATCATACCGATCACCCGGGACCTGGCCGCGCTGATAGACCTCTACCGGGAAAAACGCGAAAGCGAATTCCCCGCATTGGACATTGTGTTCCTTGTGCTGACCGATTCCGGGAAGCCGGCCTATCCGAAGCTGGTTTATCGGGTGGTCAACGAAGCCCTTAAAATGGCTTCGGTTTCGGGGAGAAGAAGTCCCCACGTGTTGAGGCATACCTATGCAACCCACCTGCTGAACCGCGGTGCGGAACTGAATGCCATCAAGGAGCTGCTCGGCCACGCCAGCCTTAGCGCCACGCAGGTTTATACGCATACGGGCTTTAAGAAACTGAAACAGGTGTTTCAAAAGGCTCACCCGCGAGCATGATACAATATATAAACGAAGGAAATAAAACGAAGGAGGTACATCATGAACATCAAGATCCATTCCGTTCATTTCGATGCTGACAGCAAACTGCTGAATTTCATCGAGGATAAAGTCAACAAGTTGAACCAGTACGATGATAAAATACTTGGGGCTGAAATCTTCCTCCGACTGGATAAGAACCACACAACCGATAATAAGGTCACGGAGGTACGGCTTTCCATCTCCGGAAATGACCTCTTTGCCAAGAAACAGTGCAAGTCTTTTGAAGAAGCTACGGATCAGACAATTGAAGCCTTGAAAAAGCAATTGACCAAGCAAAAAGGGAAAAAGATCGGACGGTAAAAAAACTCAGATAAATGTTTTGACGTCTGATTTCTATGCACTACATTTGCAGACCCAAATCCGGCATCGGGTGTGTTCTTGATTTTTTTGCTGCAAAAGACTGAATTCTGCCAATGTAGCTCAGCAGGTCAGAGCAGCTGATTTGTAATCAGCTGGTCGGGGGTTCGAATCCCTCCATTGGCTCTGGTTTGGTCGTTACCGGGGAGATACCAAAGTGGCCAACTGGGGCAGACTGTAAATCTGTTGTCTGACGACTTCGGAGGTTCGAATCCTTCTCTCCCCACAAAGGCGGGAATAGCTCAGCGGTAGAGCATTAGCCTTCCAAGCTAAGGGTCGCGGGTTCGAATCTCGTTTCCCGCTCAGCGGCAAGCCGACGTAGCTCAGCTGGTAGAGCGCATCCTTGGTAAGGATGAGGTCACGGGTTCAATTCCCGTCGTTGGCTCGAATTTATTGTGTAATCATATTTTTAAGTAAACAGATCATAAAAAAAAGTAGCCATGGCTAAGGAAAAATTTGAAAGGACAAAACCACATGTCAATATCGGTACGATCGGCCACGTTGACCATGGTAAGACTACTTTAACTTCGGCCATTACGATGGCTCTGAACAAAAAGGGTCTTGCTGATGTAAAAAGTTTTGATGCGATCGACAACGCTCCTGAAGAAAAGGAGAGAGGTATTACCATTAACACCGCGCACGTCGAGTATCAGACCGAGAAACGGCATTATGCCCACGTTGACTGCCCCGGCCATGCCGACTATGTCAAGAATATGGTAACGGGTGCCGCCCAGATGGACGGTGCCATCCTGGTGGTTGCCGGTACGGACGGCCCGATGCCGCAAACCCGCGAGCACATCCTGCTGGCGCGCCAGGTGAATGTTCCCCGTATCGTGGTTTTTATCAATAAATGCGATGCAGTTGACGATCCTGAACTGCTGGACCTGGTGGAGATGGAAATTCGTGAACTGCTCACTTTCTATAAATTCGACGGTGACAATACTCCGGTTATCCGTGGTTCCGCTCTGGGTGCCATGCACGAAGAACCCAAGTGGGTGGAAAAAGTATATGAACTGATGGATGCCGTAGATGAATATATCCCGCTTCCTGTGCGTGACATCGAAAAACCATTCCTAATGCCGGTCGAGGACGTTTTCTCGATTACCGGAAGGGGTACCGTTGCCACGGGCAGGATTGAAACCGGTGTTGTACTGACAGGCGATGAAATCCAGATCGTCGGTCTGGGCGAAGGTCGCAAATCCGTTGTCACGGGCGTTGAAATGTTCAGGAAAATCCTGGACCGTGGCGAGGCCGGCGACAACGTTGGCTTGCTGCTTCGCGGTGTGGACAAGGATGAAGTCCGTCGTGGCCAGGTGATTGCCAAGCCGGGTTCCATCACTCCCCATACCAAATTCAAGGCTGAAGTCTACATCCTGAAAAAAGAAGAAGGCGGACGCCACACCCCGTTCCACAACAAGTACCGTCCGCAGTTCTACCTGCGCACCCTTGACGTGACCGGCGAAATCCAGCTTCCGGAAGGAACTGAAATGGTCATGCCGGGCGACAACCTGACGATCATCGTTCAGCTGATCACCCCGGTTGCCATTGACCGCGGACTCCGCTTCGCCATCCGTGAGGGCGGCAGGACCGTGGGTGCCGGCCAGGTCATTCAGATTATTGAATAATACGGACTGAGGGAAAATGATCCGGTGATAAGCCGGATCATCTTCCTCTCACACGGATGTAGCTCAATTGGTAGAGCAGCGGTCTCCAAAACCGCAGGTTGGGAGTTCGATTCTCTCCATCCGTGCCAAGTGCTTAATCAATGAAAATCAAGACCTACTTCAAAGAAGCGTATGATGAGCTGGTTCACAAGGTGTCCTGGCCCAGCTGGCCTGAACTGCAGAGTTCGGCTATTGTTGTGCTGGTAGCCTCACTGCTCATTGCCGTTGTCGTGTTCGTCATGGATGTATCTTTCAAGAACATCATGGAGCTGGTTTACAGCGTTACTTTCTAACCGGGCAGATCATGAATCAGAACGAGAAAAAATGGTATGTCCTGCGCGCCATCGGCGGTAAAGAAAAGAAGGTGAAGGAGTATATCGAGAGTGAGATTTCTCATCTTAACCTGCAGGACTATATCACCCAGGTTCTGATTCCCACTGAAAAGATCTATCAGATCCGGAATGGGAAGAAAGTTTCAAAGGAGCGGAGCTACCTGCCCGGCTATGTGCTGGTAGAGGCCATCCTGGTGGGTGAGATCCCGCATATCCTGCGAAATGTGCCCAACGTGATCGGCTTCCTGGGAGCTGAGAAAGGCGGCGATCCGGTTCCGATGAGGCAATCGGAGGTAAACCGTATCCTTGGAAAGGTGGATGAACTTTCTGAAACGGAAGAAGAACTGAATGTACCGTTCTTCGTGGGCGAGGCTGTCAAAGTGGTCGACGGACCGTTCAACAGTTTTTCAGGGGTCATCGAGGAGGTTAATAACGAAAAGAAGAAATTAAAAGTAATTGTCAAGATATTCGGACGAAAAACACCGTTGGAACTCAGTTTTATGCAGGTTGAAAAGGAATAGGATCTCCGGCCGGAAAGTTGCTTCCAAACCTCCGGTCGACCCAAAGCTTCCTCCTGTTCCGGTTCTTCGCCTGACATTGTTACTAAGGCAACCTGTATGAGTGTTCATTATAAACTTTGATTTTAATCGTATGGCAAAAGAGGTAACGGGGATCATCAAATTGCAGATCCGGGGCGGGGGTGCGAACCCTTCGCCTCCCGTTGGGCCGGCGTTGGGCTCCAAGGGAGTCAACATCATGGACTTCTGTAAGCAGTTCAATGCCCGCACACAGGACAAATCCGGAAAAATTATTCCCGTGGTGATAACGGTTTACGGCGACAAATCATTCGACTTTGTCACTAAAACCCCGCCTGCCGCTGTTCAACTGATTGAAGCGTCAAAAATAAAAAAGGGCTCTTCAGAACCAAACCGGTCAAAAGTCGGCCAGGTTACCTGGGAACAGATCCGTCACATTGCTGAGGACAAGATGGACGACCTGAATGCGTTCACCGTCGAATCGGCCATGAGGATGGTTGCAGGTACAGCACGGAGCATGGGAATAACAATCAAAGGTGATGCACCCTTTTAATCCAAGGAGAATCATGGCTAAATTGACCAAGAACAGAAAACTCGTCATCGACAAGATCGAGGCGAATAAGTTGTATACCCTGAACGAAGCATCCGCCCTGGTAAAACAGGTCACAACCACCAAGTTCAACGCTTCGGTGGATCTGGATGTGCGCCTCGGGGTTGATCCCAGGAAAGCCAATCAAATGGTTCGCGGCGTGGTCACACTGCCTCACGGTACGGGTAAAGAGATCCGGGTGCTTGCATTGGTAACACCGGATAAAGAAACCGAAGCCAGGGATGCAGGCGCCGACTTTGTCGGACTCGACGAATTCGTCGAGAAGATCAAGGGCGGCTGGACCGACGTCGACGTGATCATTACAATGCCTTCCTGTATGGCTAAAATCGGACCGTTGGGCCGTATACTGGGTCCGCGCGGTTTGATGCCGAACCCAAAAACCGGAACGGTTACCATGGAAGTCGGGAAAGCTATTACCGATGTGAAAAAAGGTAAAATCGACTTCAAGGTGGATAAATTCGGTATCGTCCATGCGGCCATCGGAAAGGTTTCCTTTGATGCTGACAAGATCGCGGACAATGCCCGCGAGCTGCTTACGTCCATCGTCAAGCTGAAACCATCGGCTGCCAAAGGCACTTACGTTAGAAGCGTCTATATGTCAAGTACCATGAGCGCAGGTATTCCGATCGACCCAAGGTCAATTGAAGCGTAAAACCCTAAAATGAGATTGTACAAATCATGAAACGGGAAGATAAAAACGCCATCATCGATCAGCTCACCGAAGAGATAAATCAGGCGAAACATTTTTACATTACTGATATCGGTGGACTCGATGCTGGTGATACGGTTGCTTTAAGGAGGATCTGTTTTAAAGAGGATGTGAAGTTGCTGGTAGTGAAAAACACCCTCCTGAAAAAAGCATTGGAACGCGCCCGAGGCGACTATGAGGAACTCTACCCGGTCCTGAACGGACCCACGTCCGTGATGATCACGGATACGGGTAACAAGCCGGCCAGAATGATTCAAAGCTTCCGCAAGAATCATGACAAGCCCGAACTCAAAGGCGCCTATGTTGAAGAGTGTGTCTATGTGGGTGCAAACCTCATCGATACACTAATCTCCGTGAAAAGTCGTGAAGAACTTCTTGCTGACGTCATTGCTTTGCTGCAATCACCGATGCTGAACGTGATCGCACAACTCAATTCCGGTAAACAGATTTTGGCAGGAGTCGTCAAGACCCTGTCTGACAGATAAGTATTTTATTGTTGAATCCATTTGTAAAATCATAAGAAAATGGCTGATTTAAAAAAGCTCGCTGAAGAACTGGTTAACCTTACCGTTAAGGAAGTCAACGAACTGGGTGATATCCTTAAGAATGACTATGGAATTGAACCGGCTGCCGCTGCAGTTGCAGTTGCCGGCCCGGCTGCCAGCGGGGCTGAAGGCCCTGCAGCCGCTGTACAGACCGAATTTGATGTAATTCTGAAAGCCCCGGGCGGCGCCAAACTCCAGATTGTGAAACTGGTTAAGGAACTCACCGGTCTCGGACTGAAAGAAGCAAAAGAATTGGTAGATGCTGCTCCTAAAGCCGTGAAGGAGAAAGTCTCGAAGGAAGAAGCTGAAGCCTTGAAAAATCAACTTGTTGAAGCAGGAGCTGAAGTTGAAATTAAATAAGACGAATCTTCCATACCCATTTCTCAAGGTTTAGAATCCCGGTTTTCCGGGGTTCTAAGCCTTTTTGCTGTTGTTTTGATTTCCTGTTTTAATAAACACCTTCTTGGTCGATGACACAGACAAGCACACAGCGAATCAATTTTGGTTCCACAAAAAGCCAGTTAAACTATCCGGATTTTCTTGAGGTCCAGGTGAAATCCTTCACGGAATTCTTCCAGCTGGAAACCACCCCGGAACAACGAAAAAATGAGGGCCTCTACAAAGTTTTCCAGGAGAACTTCCCGATTACCGATACCCGGAATAATTTCGTTCTGGAATTTCTTGATTATTACATCGATCCGCCCCGGTACACCATTGAGGAATGTATCGAGCGGGGACTGACTTTCAGCGTGCCGCTGAAAGCCAAGCTCAAACTCTATTGCACCGATCCCGAGCACGAAGATTTTGACATGGTCATCCAGGATGTTTACCTGGGTACCGTTCCGTATATGACACCCAGGGGCACCTTTGTGATCAACGGTGCCGAACGCGTCGTAGTATCGCAGCTGCACCGCTCACCGGGCGTTTTTTTCGGACAGAGCATACATGCCAACGGAAGCAAACTGTATTCAGCCCGGGTGATCCCGTTCAGGGGATCCTGGATTGAATTTGCGACCGACATCAACAATGTGATGTATGCCTACATCGACCGTAAAAAGAAATTACCCGTGACCACCCTGCTCAGGGCCATCGGATTTGAAAGTGACAGGGACATTCTTGAAATCTTTGACCTGGCCGATGAGATCAAGGTTTCCAAAGCCGCACTGAAAAAGGTGATCGGCCGGAAACTTGCAGCCCGCGTCCTGAAATCATGGATCGAGGATTTTGTGGATGAGGATACGGGTGAAGTCGTTTCGATCGAAAGGAACGAAATCATCGTCGACCGTGAAACCGTCCTGGAAAATGAACATGTCGACGCCATCGTGGAATCAGGAACCAAATCGGTGCTCCTGCACAAGGAGGACCAGAACCTTTCGGATTTTGCGATCATCTATAATACCCTTCAAAAAGACCCGTGCAACTCGGAAAAGGAAGCCGTGATCCATATCTACCGGCAACTCCGGAATGCCGATCCGCCGGATGATGCGACTGCCAGGGACGTGATAGACAAGCTGTTCTTCTCGGACAAGCGCTATGACCTCGGAGACGTCGGCCGTTACCGGATCAACAAGAAACTGGGACTGGAAATTTCCATGGAGGTCAAGATCCTGACCAGGGAAGACATCATCAGCATTATTAAATACCTCATCCAGCTTATTAACTCGAAAGCAGATGTGGACGATATCGACCACCTGAGCAACCGGCGCGTCAGGACCGTCGGCGAACAACTGTTCGGACAGTTCGGAGTCGGGCTGGCCCGTATGGCCAGGACAATCAGGGAGAGGATGAACGTAAGGGACAATGAAGTCTTTACACCGATCGACCTGATCAATTCGAAAACGCTCTCTTCGGTGATCAATTCATTTTTCGGAACCAATGCCTTGTCCCAGTTCATGGACCAGACCAACCCGCTGGCCGAAATGACCCACAAACGCCGTATGTCGGCGCTGGGTCCCGGCGGCTTGTCGAGGGAACGCGCCGGGTTCGAGGTTCGTGACGTCCACTATACGCACTACGGGCGGCTCTGTCCGATTGAAACCCCGGAAGGACCGAACATAGGCCTGATCTCCTCACTTTGCGTTTATGCCACGGTCAATGAACTGGGTTTTATCGAAACTCCTTACCGCAAAGTGGAAAACGGAAAGGTAGACCTGTCTGGCGAAGGGATCCTGTACCTGACCGCCGAAGAAGAAGAAGGGAATATTATTGCCCAGGCCAATGCCGAGCTGAACGACGACGGCACTTTCATCAGCAAAAGGATCAAGTCGCGCTACGAAGGCGATTTCCCGATCGCCACTCCCGAAGAGGTCAAGCTCATGGATGTGGCCCCGAACCAGATCGCTTCCATCGCCGCTTCGCTGATCCCTTTCCTGGAACATGACGATGCCAACCGGGCCCTCATGGGATCAAACATGATGCGCCAGGCTGTTCCGCTGGTCAACCCCGATGCCCCCATTGTGGGAACTGGCATCGAAGGAGAAGTGATCCGCGACAGCCGCATTCATTTTACGGCTGAAAGCGACGGGCTGGTTGAATATGCCGATGCCGAAAGAATCGTGATCCGGTATGACCGCGATGACTATCAGAAGTTTGTCCGGTTTGACAACGAGGTTAAAACCTATATTCTCCCAAAATTCAACAAGACCAACCAGAATACAACGATCAACCTGAGACCGGTGGTCAGCAAGGGCGACCGGGTTACCAAGGGCCAGATCCTCACCGGAGGTTATTCGACCAATAACGGAGAACTGGCGCTGGGACGGAACCTGAAGGTTGCCTTCATGCCCTGGAAAGGATACAATTTTGAAGATGCCATCGTGGTTTCCGAAAAAGTGGTCAGGGAGGATCTGTTCAGTTCGATCCATATCGATGAGTACCTCCTCGAAGTCCGGGATACCAAGCGGGGCCTTGAGGAACTCACGGCCGACATTCCGAACGTGAGCGAAGAAGCCACGCGGAACCTGGATGAAAACGGCCTGATCCGCATCGGTGCTGAAGTCAGGCCCCAGGATATCCTGATCGGGAAAATCACACCGAAAGGAGAATCGGATCCTTCACCAGAGGAAAAACTGCTGCGGGCTATCTTCGGTGATAAAGCGGGTGATGTCAAGGATGCCAGCCTTAAGGCGGGGCCTTCGCTCAGCGGCGTGGTCATTGATAAAAAGCTCTTCTCGAAAAGCATGAAGGACCGGAAGATCCGTGCAGCCGAAAAAACCCTTATCGACAAGTTCGATCAGGAATTCAAGCGGCAGGTTGACGACCTTACCGGTATCCTGGTCGACAAGCTGTTCACCCTGGTCAACGGTAAAGCCTCCCAGGGGGTTAAGAATTACCTCAGTGAGGATATTGTTCCCAAAGGTACCAAGTTCTCCCAGAGAATTCTTCAGAGCATTGATTATCTGATGGTTAATCCTAATAAGTGGACTACTGACAAGGACAAGAACGATACCATCAGGGAACTGCTGCAGAATTACCTTATCAAGTACAAGGAACTCGAAGGTGATTACCGGCGCAAGAAATACAATGTCACGATCGGAGATGAACTTCCCGCAGGCATTGTACAGCTGGCCAAGGTTTATATCGCCAAGAAGCGCAAGCTGACAGTCGGGGACAAGATGGCGGGCCGTCACGGGAACAAGGGTATCGTAGCCAAGATCGTCAGGGAGGAGGATATGCCTTTCCTTGAAGACGGTACTCCCGTGGATATCGTTCTCAACCCGCTGGGTGTGCCTTCCCGCATGAACTTGGGCCAAATCTATGAAACGGTGCTGGGATGGGCGGGATCCGAATTGGGAATGACCTTTTCAAGCCCGATTTTTGACGGAGCCACTCTGGACGAGATCACCGAGCTGACCAACAAGGCCGGTGTACCAAAATACGGCAGAACCTACCTGTTTGACGGGGGGACCGGCGAACGGTTCGACCAGCCGGCGACGGTTGGTGTGATCTATATGTTGAAACTCGGTCATATGGTCGAGGATAAAATGCATGCCCGTTCCATAGGGCCCTATTCACTGATAACGCAGCAACCGCTGGGTGGCAAGGCCCAGTTCGGCGGGCAGCGGTTCGGGGAAATGGAGGTCTGGGCACTGGAAGCCTTCGGTGCTGCCCACATCCTCCAGGAAATTCTAACCGTAAAATCGGATGACGTGATTGGCCGTGCCAAGGCTTATGAGGCCATTGTCAAGGGTGAGCCCCTGCCGATTCCGGGCATTCCGGAATCCCTCAACGTTCTGTTGCACGAATTGAGGGGTCTTGGGCTCAGTGTTAAGTTAATCTGATTCTGAATAGTTAAATCAAGAACTCTGTAATAACATGGCGTTCAGGAAAGAAACCAAGGTAAAAATCGTTTTTACCAAAATGGCCCTGGGTTTGGCTTCCCCCGAAGAGATCCTCGAAAGATCGAGTGGAGAAGTGCTGAAACCCGAAACCATCAATTACCGTACTTACAAGCCCGAGCGTGACGGACTTTTCTGCGAGAGGATATTCGGTCCGGTCAAGGATTATGAGTGTCACTGCGGGAAATACAAAAGGATCCGGTACAAGGGTATAATCTGTGACCGGTGCGGCGTGGAAGTCACTGAAAAGAAAGTCCGGAGGGAAAGGATGGGACATATCTCCCTTACCGTTCCGGTAGCCCATATCTGGTACTTCCGTTCCTTGCCGAACAAGATCGGGTATCTTCTGGGAATGCCCAGCAAGAAGCTGGACTCCATCATCTATTATGAAAAATACGTGGTCATTAACCCGGGCATGAAAGAAGCTGACGGGATCAAGCTCTATGATTTCCTGAGTGAAGAGGAGTACCTGGATATTCTTGAATCACTTCCGAAAGACAATCATTTGCTTGACGATACCGATCCGCGGAAATTCATAGCCGGCATGGGCGCCGAAGCGCTCTATAAAATGCTGGAGCGGATCGACCTGGATGAATTATCCTACGACCTGCGCCACCGCGCCGACAGCGAATCTTCGCAGCAGCGAAAAAGCGAAGCTCTCAAGCGTTTGCAGGTTGTGGAATCCTTCAGGGCTTCCAAGAATGTGAACCGCCCCGAGTGGATGATCGTCAAGGTTGTGCCCGTCATCCCGCCTGAACTGAGGCCTCTGGTCCCGCTGGACGGGGGACGGTTTGCCACCTCCGATCTCAATGATCTTTACCGCAGGGTGATCATCCGGAACAATCGCCTGAAAAGACTGATTGAAATTAAGGCTCCCGAGGTGATCCTCAGGAATGAGAAAAGGATGCTGCAGGAGGCCGTGGATTCCCTGTTTGATAATTCACGCAAGTCCAATGCAGTCAAAACCGATGCAAACAGGCCCTTGAAATCGCTCAGCGATAGCTTGAAAGGAAAACAGGGACGGTTCCGCCAGAACCTGCTCGGTAAAAGGGTCGACTACTCGGCCCGTTCGGTAATCGTGGTCGGCCCGGAGCTTAAACTGCATGAATGCGGACTGCCCAAAGACATGGCTGCTGAGCTTTACAAACCTTTCATAATCAGGAAACTGATTGAAAGGGGTATTGTCAAGACCGTCAAGACCGCCAAGAAGATTGTGGACCGCAGGGATCCGGTGGTTTGGGACATTCTTGAAAACGTGATGAAAGGCCATCCGGTACTCCTGAACCGTGCTCCTACATTGCACCGATTAGGGATACAGGCATTCCAGCCTAAAATGATCGAAGGGAAAGCCATCCAGCTTCACCCGCTCGTGTGTACGGCATTCAACGCCGACTTTGACGGAGACCAGATGGCCGTGCACCTTCCGCTTGGAAATGCTGCAATCCTTGAAGCCCAGATGCTCATGCTGGCTTCGCATAACATCCTGAATCCGGCTAACGGCGCGCCGGTAACCGTGCCTTCGCAAGACATGGTTCTCGGGCTCTATTACATTACCAAAGGCCGCATCAGCACTTCAACCGAACACGTCAAGGGCGATGGCCTGGTTTTCTATTCTCCTGAAGAAGTGATCATTGCCTATAATGAAGGGGCCGTTGACCTGCACGCCAACATCCAGGTAAAAACAAGGGACATGGTGGAAGGCCAGCAGGTTTTCAGGATCATTGAAACCACTGTCGGCAGGGTCCTTTTTAATGAAGTGGTCCCGGAAGAAGTGGGTTATATCAATACTCTGCTGACCAAGAAATCGCTGCGCGAGATCATCGGACGTGTCCTTAAGGAATGCGGCACGGCCAAAACGGCCAGGTTCCTGGATGACATCAAGGAGATCGGTTTCATGTCGGCCTTCAAAGGCGGGTTGTCCTTCAACCTCGAAGATGTCATTATACCGGAAGAGAAAGATAACATGATCCGTGAAGGCTATGACCTGGTTGACGAGGTGGTGGGCAACTACAACATGGGTTTCATTACCAATAATGAAAGATATAACCAGATCATTGACATCTGGACCCATACGAATGCCCGTTTGACGCAGACTGTGCTGAACAAACTGAGCACTGACCGTCAGGGATTCAATTCCATCTATATGATGCTTGACTCGGGTGCCCGTGGTTCCAAGGAGCAGATCCGCCAGCTCTGCGGGATGAGGGGACTGATGGCCAAACCCCAGAAATCGGGTTCCACCAGTGCCGAGATCATCGAAAACCCAATCCTTTCAAACTTTAAAGAGGGTTTGTCGGTTCTCGAATACTTCATTTCAACGCATGGTGCACGCAAGGGTTTGGCCGATACCGCCCTGAAAACCGCTGATGCCGGTTACCTGACACGCCGCCTGGTGGATGTTTCGCAGGACGTGGTTGTTTCGGAAGAAGACTGCGGAACCTTGCGCGGGCTGATCGCCACCGCTCTCAAAAACAATGAGGAAGTAGTCGAGTCACTTTATGACAGGATTCTCGGGCGTGTCACCCTGCATGACATCTATCACCCCACTTCCGGCGAACTGATCGTCCAGTCGGGCGAAGAGATCACTGAAGAGATAGCCCTGGCCATTGAAGTTTCTCCCATCGAACAGGTGGAGATTCGCTCGGTGCTGACTTGTGAATCCAAATTCGGGGTTTGCGCTAAATGTTACGGGCGCAGCCTGGCTACCGGCCGGTTGGCGCAGAACGGTGATGCCGTCGGTGTGATCGCTGCACAGTCCATCGGCGAACCTGGCACGCAGCTGACCCTGCGTACCTTCCACGTTGGGGGTACCGCTTCCAACATCGCCATTGAATCCAGCATTTATGCCCGGTACGACGGACGACTCGAGTTCGATGAGCTTCGTACGGTTGATTACCAGAATGAAGAAATCAAGGCCAAGGTTGTCATCGGCCGTCTGGCTGAGATGCGGATCGTCGACAAAAATACCGGCATCACCCTGACCACCCAGAGCATTCCATATGGAGCGAAAGTATACCGAAATGAAGGGGACGATGTGGTGAAAGGGGATCTGCTTTGTGAATGGGATGCCTTCAACGCCGTCATTGTTTCTGAAGCGGCGGGCAAGGTTTCGTTCGACAGCGTGATCGAGGGGATTACTTACAGGGAAGAATCGGACGAGCAGACCGGTTTCAGGGAAAAAGTGATCACCGAGACCAAGGATAAGACCAAGAATCCCGAGATCAAGATCCTCGCCAAGAATGGCGAGCCGCTCAAGATCTATAACCTTCCGGTCGGATCGCATATCAGCGTTAACGAGGGTGACAAAGTAAAAGCCGGCGAAACACTGGTCAAGATCCCGCGCTCAGCCAGTAAAGCCGGTGACATCACCGGTGGTCTGCCCCGTGTAACGGAATTGTTTGAAGCCCGTAACCCTTCCAATCCAGCAGTAGTAGCTGAGATTGACGGAGAAATCTCCTACGGTAAGGTTAAAAGGGGCAACCGTGAAATCGTGATCACCTCTAAATCAGGCGAAATAAAAAAATACCTGGTTTCACTGTCAAAACAGATTCTCGTGCAGCCCAACGACTACGTGAGGGCCGGGACACCTCTCTCCGATGGTTCCATCACACCTTCCGATATCCTGGCAATCAAAGGCCCGACGGCAGTGCAGGAATATATCGTGAACGAAGTTCAGGAAGTTTACAGGATGCAGGGAGTTAAGATCAATGACAAGCATTTCGAGGTCATCGTGCGCCAGATGATGCGCAAGGTGGTGGTGGAAGATCCGGGTGACACAAAATTCCTTGAAAAACAGATTGTTGATAAGATTGAGGTGATGGAGGAAAATGATTGGATTTATGGCAAGAAGGTGATCACCGAAGCAGGGGATTCCCAGACACTCAGACCGGGCCAGATTGTATCGGCCCGCAAACTCCGGGATGAAAACTCTGTCCTGAAGAGGAAAGACATGCGTACGATCGAAGCCAGGGATGCCGTTCCGGCCACATCGAGTCAGATCCTTCAGGGCATTACCCGTGCGGCTCTGCAAACGAACAGCTGGCTGTCAGCCGCCTCGTTCCAGGAAACCACCAAAGTGCTTAACGAGGCAGCCATCCTGGGCAAGGTGGATGACCTGAGAGGACTTAAGGAAAACGTCATTGTCGGGCACCTGATCCCTGCAGGAACCGGTAACCGGCTGTATGAAAAAATCGTTGTTGGCTCACTCGAGGACTATCAGGCCCTGATGCAGGGGAAGTCCGGCGAACCGGGTGATGCAACCGATACGGAATAATCATAAAACAAAACAAGATGTCAGATCAGCAACCAAAAGGTAATCAGATCAATATTGAACTGAGTGAAGAAGTGGCACAGGGCATTTATTCCAACCTGGCTATCATCACCCATTCCAGTTCCGAGTTTGTCCTTGACTTTGTCAGGATCATGCCGGGTCTGCCGAAGGCCAATGTCAAAAGCCGGGTCATTCTGACCCCGGAACATGCCAAGCGGCTTCTGCTGGCCCTTCAGGACAATATTTCAAAATATGAATCCGTGCATGGCCCGATCAAACATATTGAAAGGCAGGGAGGGCCCATTATACCGATGACATTTGGCGGCCCAACCGCCGAAGCTTAGAAATCAGCCCCGCCCGACAGCGGGGTTTTTTTTATATATTTGACCCCATCCGTTTGATGACTAAACTTATAAATTAAATAACAGGTCAATGAAAATTCTTGTGTGTCTGGGACATGTCCCGGATACTACCACGAAAATCCGTTTCACCGATCAGGGAACCCGTTTTGATCAGTCAGGTGTCCAGTGGGTGATCAATCCATGGGATGAATTTGCCCTGACGCGGGCGGTTGAACTGAGGGAAAGCGGACAATTACCCGTTGAAACCATTTCAGTGGTGACGGTCGGGTCTGCTGAAGCGGAACCTACGATCCGCAAGGCTTTGGCCATCGGGGCGGATTCGGGTTTCCGGATCAACCTTGAACCCATGGAGCCTTACCAGGTGGCAGTCCAAATATCGGAGTTAATAAAAAGGGAACCGTTTGACCTGATCATATGCGGCATCGAATCCTGTGATTATAACGGTAATTCGGTCGGAGGCATGCTGGCGGAATTGCTGGATTATCCTTCTCTCTCTGCCGTTTCAGGCATTAATCCGGTTGACGGCGCACTGGTTTTTTCACGCGATATTGACGGGGGAAAAGAGATGGTCAGTCAGGACCTCCCGGTCGTTGCCGTGGTTCAGAAAGGTATCGCCAAGGAGCCCCGCATCCCTGCCATGCGCGGTATCATGATGGCCCGTACCAAACCGCTGACCGTGATCCAGCCCTCTGAAACCGCCGAATATGTTAAAATGATCAGTTTTGAACTGCCGGCATCCAAACCACCCTGCAAAAAAGTCGATCCGGATCATGTCAGGGAGCTCGTCAGATTATTGCAGGAAGAAGCAAAAGTCCTTTAAATTCAGTTAATTAACAAACAGAATCATGTCAGTATTGGTATATGTCGAAAACTGGGACGGTCACTTTAAAAAAGCCTCATTTGAATTGGTTTCCTATGCCGCTCAGTTGGCGGAGATGACCGGAACCGAACCAGTTGCTCTTTCGATCGGACGTGTGGAGGAATCCGAACTCAGGAAACTCGGCCGGCACGGCATCGGTCAGGTTATCCGGGTGGAGGATGAGCGTCTGGCACATCTCGATACCCGTGCGTATACAAGGGTCATTTCAGAGGTTGCGGATGTTGTGAAGGCCTCTGCCGTGGTCCTTGCCCATAATGTTACTGGCAAGGCGTTGGCTCCCCGGTTGTCGGTCAGGCTAAAAGCCGGCCTGGTCACGGCTGTTACCGGCTTGCCGAAATCGATCAATCCCTTTACGGTTGTCAAGAAATCCTTTAGCGGCAAAGCTTTTGCCCTGGCTGAAATAAGGACGGAGAAACAAATACTGACCCTGGCCCAAAATTCATTCAAACTGGTTGAGAAGGAGATACAGGTGGTAATCACCGGTTTTGATCCGGCTTCGACAGGGGCTGTATCCACGCACGTCCGGGAAGTATTCAGACAAACCGGCAAGATCCTGTTGACCGATGCAGATATTGTCGTTTCCGGGGGGCGTGGGATGAAATCACCCGATAATTGGGGTCCCCTGGAGGAGTTGGCGTCCCTTCTCGGAGCGGCCACGGCCTGTTCCAGGCCCGTATCGGACGAAGGGTGGAGACCCCATGAAGAACATACCGGTCAGACGGGCAAGATCATTGCTCCAACCTTGTATATTGCAGTCGGGATTTCAGGAGCCATCCAGCACCTTGCCGGAGTCAGTTCTTCCAAATTCATTGTGGCCATTAATCCTGATCGGGATGCTCCCATTTTCGAGGCAGCCGATTACGGAATCGTCGGAGATGCCCAAAAAGTGCTCCCTGCCCTGATAGAGGCAGTGAAGGAAGCTAAAGGCGCCTGAATGATTACAAGGACCGATATCGGAAGAAATGATTAAGCAGGTTCTCTTTGCTATTGCCCTTGTGCTGACACTGGCGGTTTTTTCTTACACCGTGGCCCGGCTTTCCGCCCGTTTCCGCCTGACCTGCAAGGCCTTTCCCATCCGGAATATCTTCCGCCGACTGCTTCTGACTATCAAAGTGGCTTTCGTACAGACAAGGATTCTACGCCGGCCGGTGGTGGGCCTGATGCATGCCCTGGTTTTCTGGGGTTTCTGCGTAATCCTCTTTGGCAGCATGGAAATGGTGATTGACGGATTGACCGCTGGCGAGGGCTCATTCCGTGCGCTGGGCATCCTGTACCGGGTTTTCATTGCCTCCGGAGACATCTTTGCCATCCTCATCCTGTTCCTGATCCTGGCCTTTCTGGGACGCAGGTCGCTCCTGAAAATCAAGCGGTTTCACGGACCAGAACTGACCCGCCGGAATCATCTCGATGCCGCGGTGGCCCTGTCGCTGATCTTTTTCCTGATGGTCAGCCTGCTGGGTATGAATACATTCACCTGCAAGCTGAACGAAATCTCCGGTCAGGCAGAAACAGCATGGTTTCCGGTGAGCAGCCGGCTGGCCGGCCTGTTTCCGGAACTGACGCCGGGACAATTGCATACGGGTCATGAAATCAACTGGTGGATCCATATTCTCCTGATATTCATCTTTGCCAACTACCTGCCTTATTCAAAGCATTTCCATGTTTTCCTGTCCATCCCGAATGTTTTCCTCTCCAACTTCGAACCGCTTGGAAAACTGAAGACCCTGGAGCATGTAACGGCAGAAGTCAGATTGATGATGGACCCCCAAACTGCCTTTGCGGCTCCTGCATCAACTTCCGTCGTTCGCAGGTTCGGCGTACTGGATATAGAGGATATCACTTGGAAGAATTACCTTGATTCCTTATCATGTACCCAGTGCGGACGATGTACCTCTGTTTGCCCGGCCAACCTCACCGGCAAAAAACTGTCCCCTCGCAAGATCATGATGGACGTCAGAGCCCGGATGAAGGAAAAAGCTCCTGGGCTCATACGGCAGGGACCAGGATTCTCTGATAACAAGTCCCTGCTGAGGGATTACGTGGCCGTTGAAGAGCTGTGGGCCTGCACTACCTGCAATGCCTGTGCCCGGGAGTGTCCGGTCAACATCAACCAACCATCGCTGATCGTTGATATGAGGAGGTTCCTGGTGATGGAGGAATCTGCTGCACCCGCCGGGCTAAATGCGGTCTTTGCCAATATCGGCAACAATGGCGCACCCTGGCAGTTCTCGATGCAGGACCGCATGAAATGGGCGGACGGGGCAAACCTGAAGGTTCCCCTGATATCGGAGTTGAACGCACAAGGACGAAAACCCGAATACCTGCTGTGGATCGGCAGCACGGGAGCCTTTGACGACCGCTATAAGCGGGTAATCCGTTCCTTCGTCAGGATCTTAAATTATCTCGATATTGATTTTGGAGTTCTGGGCACTGAAGAGTCCAGTTCAGGCGATGTGGCTCGCAGGGCCGGCAATGAAATGCTGTTCCAGATGCAGGCACTGATGAATATCGGGTTATTGAATAATTATGGGGTAACACGTATCCTGACGTGCGATCCCCACGCCTACAATACCTTCAAAAACGAATACCCCGACCTGGGGGGGACATTCGAGGTGATCCATCATTCACGGTTTCTTGAATCCTTGATCAGGTCAGGAACCCTGAAACCCGATCCTGAAGTTTTTCGTGACCAGGTCCTGACCTATCACGATCCGTGTTATCTGGGCCGGGCCAACAGGGAATATTCAGCACCCCGCTCGGTGATCCGGGCTCTGGCAGGCGGTTTCAGAGAAATGGACCGGAACCGCAGTTTCGCCTTGTGTTGCGGAGCTGGCGGGGGCCAGATGTTCAAGGAGGCCGAAAAGGGAGACCGTGAAGTTTTCCAGTTACGCACGGATGATGCCCTGAAAACCGGTGCAGACATCATCGTGACTGCCTGTCCCTATTGCCTGGTCATGATGACCGACGGGATCAAGTACAATAACAGGGAAGGGGATGTCAAGGCTCTTGACCTGGCTGAAATCACAGCCCGGTCCTTACATCTTTAGGAGATCAGTAAAGAATTAAAAACAAAAGAGATGCAAATCAAAACCACAGTCAGGGGCGGAAGGTTCATGGTCGAAGAGACCCTGCCTGCCGATATTTTCATTCCGGAGGAGTTTTCCGAAGAACAGCGCATGATTGCCCAAACCTGCAGAGATTTCATTGATACAGAGGTGATGCCGGTCCTGGACCGCATCGACAGCCAGGAAGAAGGTCTCATGCAAGCACTCCTCTCCAAGGCGGGAGAACTGGGGCTGCTGGGAATTTCGCTGCCCGAAGAGTACCTGGGTTTTGGCCAGTCGGTGGTTACCAGCATGCTGGCCAGCGAGGTCATGGGCGCAGCACACTCGTTTGCCGTTGCTTATTCCTGCCATACAGGGATCGGTTCGTTGCCGATCGCTTATTATGGAAATGAGTTTCAGAAAACAAAATACCTGCCCAAGCTGGCCACCGGAGAGTGGAAGGGCGCCTATTGCCTTACGGAACCCGGGGCCGGATCGGATGCCAACTCGGGTAAGACCCAGGCAATCCTGTCGGACGACGGTACGCATTACATTCTCAACGGTCAGAAGATGTGGATTACCAACGCCGGTTTTGCCGATATCATGACCGTTTTTGCCAAGATAGACAATGACCGTGTCCTGAGTGCTTTCATTGTTGAGCGCAGTTTCCCTGGCATAGTCTTTAATCCCGAAGAGAAAAAAATGGGGATCAAGGGTTCCTCCACGCGCCAGATTTTTTTCAATGATGTACGGATCCCGGTCGAAAACCTGCTTGCCGGCAGGGGACAGGGATTCCGCATAGCGCTGAGTATCCTGCACATGGGACGGCTTAAGCTGGGAGGGAACGTTATCGGGGCGGCCAAGATGGCAACCAGCCACTCCGTCCGGTATGCCAATGAGCGAAAACAGTTTGGGGAGAGGATCTCAGCCTTCGGTGCCATCCGGTACAAGCTGGCAGAACAGGTGATCCGGACCTTTACAACCGAATCTGCGGTTTACCGCGCAGCACATGATGTGGATCTCCTATCGGAGGAATATAAAACCGTTTGCCTGAACGAGAACCCGACCATTACGGCTTTTGCACATATGGCCATCGAGGCTGCCATCCTGAAAGTATACGGATCAGAAGCACTTGATTATGTGGTAGATGAAGCCGTCCAGGTTTTCGGGGGTATGGGCTATTCGGCAGAAATGCCGGTGGACCGCTGTTACCGTGATTCGCGCATTAACCGGATATTCGAGGGAACAAACGAGATCAACAGGATCCTGGTCATCGACACTTTGCTTAAAAGAGGACAGAAAAAAGACATAGACCTGTACGGACAGGGTGAAGCGGCTTATCGATCCATTGATGACCTGGACGATTTCATCGGTTTGCCGGAAGATTACTTCCAGAGAAAAAGCCTGATCATCGCCAATCTTAAAAAACTGGCGCTGTGCCTGATCCATGCTGCCTCAGTGAAGCATCAGAAAAACCTGATCTGGGAGCAGGAGATCCTCTGCAACCTCTCCGATATGATCATGAATCTTTACGTCTCTGAATCCACCCTGCTGAGAGTCCAGAAAATTGAACTCCTCAAAGGTGTTCCCGCCGGAACCGTTTTCCGTGATATATTGGATGTAAACCTGTTCGATACCGTAGCCTCGGTGCATCGGTCGGCCCTGGAAGCTGCCAACAGTTTCGCCGAGGGTGATGAACTGATCCGGCTTGTTAAAGGCATGAAGCATTGGACCATATCTGATCCAGTCAATGTTAAGGAAGCCCGCAGAAGAATTGCTGCCGTTTTGATCGATAATAACCGTTACCCCTTCTGATTACCGCATGGGCTACAGGATTGGTTTCATCGGCGCCGGAAAAGTGGCCTGGCATCTGGCCCCCGCGCTGCAACAGTCGGGAAACCGGGTCGCCCAGGTTATCAGCCGGTCACCGATGAGTGCCCAGAAACTGGCAGGCAGGCTGAATTGTGGTTTTTCCGACCGGATCAGCGAACTTGACAAGGAACTGCAGGTCATATTCCTTACCGTTCCCGATCATTCGCTGGTCGAGATCATTAATGAAATCAGTGATTACCGCGGCATTGCAGTGCACACAAGCGGGACCTTCTCGCCGTTACGCTTTGCCTGCCAGAAATATAAATACGGCGCATTGTACCCGCTTCAGACTTTCACCATCGGGAGAGCCGTGGACATGAGCCAGGTTCCCGTGTTCATCGAGGGTAGCGAGCCGTCAGTCACCCGGACCATCCGGAGCCTGGCCGAAGGTTTTACCAGCAAGGTCCAGGAAATTTCATTCGAGGAAAAGCGCTGGATACATCTCGCAGCAGTCTGGGCGAACAATTTTTCTAACCATATGCTGGCCCAGGCTTACAAGATATTGGAAAAAAGAGGCCTTCAGCCTGAAATCCTGGAACCTTTGATCCGGGAAACTTTTCAGAAAGCGCTTGATATCGGCCCGGTGAAATCACAGACCGGTCCCGCCATCCGGATGGATCGTATCACTATCCGGAAACATCTTGAGATGCTGGCGAAGGAACCTGGCATGCAGGATTTATACCGGGAGATCAGTGAATCCATTGGTTTATAACCGGCAAGGAGGAAAGAAAAAATGAGTTTCTTCAAAGAAGATCTTCGCTTAATCAGGGCTTTTGCCTTTGACATGGACGGAGTCTTGTCGCCCAACGAACTGATCCTGCATCCGGGAGGCGATCTGTTGCGCAGCGTTAACACCCGTGATGGCTTTGCCATTAAGACCGCTTTGGATTCAGGATTCCGGGTCGCCATCCTGTCAGGCGCCCGCTCGGAATCCATCAGGAAACGGTTTGCCGACCTCGGGACCCGGGATGTCTATCTTGGATCCGTTGATAAAGTCAAAGACCTGCTGGACTGGACCGCAAAGTGCAAGATCGATCCTGCGCACGTCCTTTATATGGGAGATGACATCCCGGATCTCGAGGTCATGAAAAGGGTTGGAATGCCGACCTGCCCGTCGGATGCGACTGCGGAAATCCAGGCGGTGGCCAGGTATATTTCTACCTATCCCGGCGGGCACGGATGTGTCCGCGATGTCATAGAACAGGTTTTGCGTGCCCGGGGATTCTGGAATTTCTCGTAATATTGCCAGATATGAAAGTTGCCGGATTCGTGCGGATCGTCAGGATGCCCAACCTGCTGATGGTGGCGGCAACCATGTATCTCATGCGCTGGTCGGTCATCCGGCCCATCCTGGGACTGTATGATATTGACCTTCAGGTTTCGGAGCTGGCTTTTTTCTGTCTGGCCCTGTCGACGGTGTTGATCACTGCCGCCGGATATGTCATCAATGATTATCATGATATCAAGGCCGACCGGATCAACCAGCCCAGGCGCGTGGTCATTGATGATCAGGTCAGCCGACGCACGGCCCTGCTCCTGCATTGGCTGATGAACGTTGCAGGCGTGTTCCTGGGAGTTGTCTTTTCAGTTCTTTACAGGGTACCCTGGATGATCCTGGTCTTTGCCGGCGCACCCTTGCTCCTGTGGCTTTATTCCGTCAGTCTGAAGCACAAACTTCTGATAGGGAACCTGGTTGTTTCCCTACTGACCGGGACCGTTCCTCTGCTGGTCATCCTTTTTGAATATCCTCTGCTCTCAAGAAACTACCAATCCCATACCGACTTTTTCCCTCAGGGTATCAATGCCTTGCTGTTCTGGGTAGGCCTTTTCAGTTTTTTCGCTTTTATCATCAACCTGATCCGTGAAATCATTAAGGACGCTGAGGATTTTGCCGGCGACAAGGAATCGGGCAGCAGGACCTTCCCGATCTGTTTCGGATTCAAAAACACAAAGGTCCTCGTTGTAACCTTGTCCCTCCTGACACTTGTCATACTGGGATATTTCTTCATATGGCACCTGACCGATTGGTTGAGTCTGGGTTACTATTTCATCGGACTGGTCATTCCGTTCCTGATACTTATGGTGAGAATGGTGACCGCAAAGAATTCAAGGGATTACCATATTCTCAGCCAGTTCTCCAAGATCATCATGCTGCTGGGCCTCCTATATGCACCGCTGGCCCATTATATAATCAAGCTCATTGCCGGTTCATGAAGCATTTTCTGGATCATCTGAAGAAATACAGGATTTTCCTGGCTTCACGCTCCCCGAGAAGGCAAACACTCCTGAGCCGGGCCGGAATACCTTACCAGGTTTGGCTGAAGGAAGAGGTTCCCGAAGAATATCCTTCCGGCCTTACACCGGAGGAGGTTGCCCTCTATCTGGCCAGGATGAAAGCCAAACCCTTTGCTGACGAGCTGAAAGAGACGGATATCCTGGTCACTGCCGATACGGTGGTCGTACTGGGTGACAGGATCATAGGCAAACCGGTTGACCGTGAAGATGCTTTCCGGATCCTTGCCGACCTTTCCAACCGGCATCATGAGGTCATCACCGGGGTTTGCCTGGCCTCACGCAACCGAGAATCAGCTTTTACAGCCACTACGTCGGTCTGGTTCGATACCCTCGATCCAGCCGAGATTCGTGAGTATATCGATGAATATCAACCTTATGATAAAGCAGGAGCCTATGGTATCCAGGAATGGATCGGCTTTATCGGTATCCACCGGATCGAGGGCTCCTATTTCAACGTTATGGGCTTGCCTGTTCAACGGCTCTATAAGGAATTAAGAAGTTTTACCGGCTATCAGCCGAATCAATAACGAGTTCATGCCATGAAGAAAATTTCTTTTATCCTGATTTTCGCACTGGTTTGTGGCCAGCTGCTCAGGGCGGATGAGGGGATGTGGATACCCCTGTTGCTGAAAAAATACAAGATCGAGGATATGCAGAAAGCCGGCTTCCGGCTGACGGCTGATGACATCTATTCAGTCAACCAGGCTTGCCTCAAGGATGCCATCGTTATCTTTGGCGGAGGATGCACAGGCGAGCTCATTTCCGATCAGGGGCTCCTGATCACCAACCATCATTGCGGGTACGGTACCATCCAGCGTCACAGCACGGTTGAGCATGACTATCTGACGGACGGATTCTGGGCCATGACCCGGGAAGAGGAATTGCCAAATCCCGGGCTGACGGTGACCTTTTTAGTCCGCATCGAAGAAGTGACTGATGCCTGCCTCGTTGGGATCACCGAAGAGACCAAGCCATCTGACCGCGACAGGATCCTCAGGGAAAACATCCGGAAAATTGAGTCTGATGCTGTCAAGGGCACTAACCTGAAAGCCCGCGTCTCCTCTTTTTTCAGCGGAAACCAGTTTTTCCTCTTCCTGAATGAGGTTTACAATGATGTCCGGCTGGTGGGAGCCCCACCCAGCGCAATCGGCAAGTTCGGAGGGGAAACCGATAACTGGATCTGGCCGCGCCATACAGGTGATTTCTCCCTGTTCAGGATCTATGCGGGTCCGGATAACAAGCCAGCCCCTTATTCCCCGTCCAATGTGCCCTATAAACCCAGGAAGTTCCTGCCCGTCAGCCTGAAAGGTGTTGAAAAGGGAGACTTTACCATGGTTTTTGGGTACCCCGGCCAGACCACCGAATATGTGCCTTCATTTGTCATCGAGAACCAGGTCAATTTTACCATCCCCGCTTCCATTCAATTAAGGACCAAACGCCTGGAGATCATTGATGCCGCGATGGAAAAAAGCCCGTTGACCCGGATACAGTATTCGGCCAAGAAGTCAGGCATCGCCAATTCGTGGAAGAAGAACCAGGGCGTGCTGCTTGGGTTGAAAAGGATCAAAGCCATCGAGCGCAAGAAAAAGTTTGAAGCGCGCTTCCAGCAATGGGCTGAATCCGATCCGCAACGCAACCTGCAATACGGTTCAATCCTTGAGCAATACCGAAGCCTTGTGACAGCCCAGGCCCCCTATGAACTGGCTGGCACTTATGCCAGGGAAGCGGGAGGAGCTGCGGAAATTATCGGATTTGCGGGGCGTTTTCGTCCCTGTCTCGAACAGGCGGCTGCCGGTAAGATGGAGGAAGCTGCCAGGATCATTGAACAATTGCGACCGGGCATCGCTTCTTTTTTCAAGGACTATGATGCGCCGACCGATAAAAAACTGCTGGCTTCCCTGATGCAAGCCTATGCAACCGGCATAGATCCGGTTTATCAGCCGGAGCTGCTGGTCAGGATGAACCACCAGTTTAAGGGTGATTTCGATGCTTATGCTGATCACGTATTTGCCAAAACCATCTTTTGCCGTGAAGAGACCGTTCTTCGACTGTTGAACGGGATGACACCCTTCAGGGCAAAAAAGACTCTGAATGATCCTGCCTTGGCTATGTCAGCAAGCCTGGCCGATTTGCAAAAGAATCTTATTGCGCCTGCATTGGCCCTGGGGCAGGACATACTGCCCAATCTGCAGCGGCTGTATATGAAAGCCCAGATGGAAATGCAGCCGGAAAAGCTCTTTTACCCGGATGCCAATTCGACTATCCGCGTCACTTTTGGCCAGGTGGATGATTTCCAGCCGGCTGACGGGGTCAAATACCGTCACCTGACCACCCTCGACGGCATCATCCAGAAAGATAATCCGGAAATCTACGATTACCGGGTACCGGATAAGCTCAAGAAGCTATACGAAACGAAGGATTTCGGACCGTATGAGTATAACGGGACGGTGCCGGTCTGTTTTATAGCCTCAAACCATACTTCCGGCGGTAATTCAGGCAGCCCGGTGATCAATGCGGATGGCCAACTGATCGGGATCAACTTCGACCGGAACTGGGAAGGGACCATGAGCGATATCATGTATGACCCTGACCTGTGCAGGAATATCAGCCTGGATATCCGTTACGCGCTGTTCATTATTGACAAGTTCGCGGGAGCTTCACACCTGATTGGGGAAATGGAGCTCATCCGTTAAGTGACAGTTTTCACAAAACCGTTCCTGATTTTTGTCATATTTACGACTAATAATCGTCATGTTTCTTTTTTTTAGATTGTGATACTTTTGACCGTTTAATCAAAAAACTTTTTTTTTAGCCGGTTAACCGACGATCCAATCATAAGGAGTATTGAAATGGCTGATGTTCAACAAATTATTAAGGATGCAACCAAGATTCACGGTATAGAGAGAAAAGCTTTGATGCCGATATTGCAAGCGGTTGTCAAGGCAAAAAATTATCTCGATGACCAGGATCTGGTTACCATTGCCAAGGTACTGGATCTATCCGCTGCTGAAGTGTTCGGGACTGCAAGTTTCTATACCTTCCTCGACACGGTACCCAGGGGCAAGTACGTTATACGCGTATGCAAGACCATTTCCTGCCATATGGCCGGGAAAGATGAGATCATCAAAGCGATCGAAGGAGCCCTGAAAATCAAGATCGGCGAAACCACTCTCGACAGGCAATTCACCTTGCTGACGGCGAACTGCCTGGGCTGGTGCCACAAAGGACCGGTAATGCTGGTCAATGATGAGGTTTTTCCTGAACTCACGCCTCAAAGGGCCGTGGAGATCATCAACAGGTATAAGGTGGAATTGGATTGACTGTCGAATCTATAAGCTGAAAACAATGGAAAGCAACAGACCGAAAAGGGTCGATATCATTTTTACCATGGAAGGGATTGATCCCCTTCTGGTTGTTGAGAAAACCATCAAGAAAAACCCGGATGACATCATTCTGGAAATGATTGATTCGGGGCTAAAGGGAAGGGGTGGTGCCGGTTTCCCGACCGGGCTGAAATGGAAATTCACCCGGAATGAAGACAAAGCGGAAAAATACGTTATATGCAACGCTGATGAAGGTGAGCCCGGGACGTTCAAAGACCGGGAGATCCTGGATCGGGTTCCCGAGAAGGTTTTTGCCGGATTGGCAATTTGCGGTTACACGATCGGGGCTCGCGAAGGTTATATTTACATCAGGGGCGAATATAATTTTCTCCTTCCCAAACTGACCGAGAAACTGAAGAAATTTAATGAGGGGTTGAAGAAGATAGGCCTGGATTTCTTTATCCAGTTGCGTTCGGGAAGCGGAGCCTATATCTGCGGGGAAGAGAGTGCATTGTTCGAATCCATGGAAGGCAAGAGGGGTGAACCCAGGAACAAGCCTCCGTATCCGACGGTTGCGGGGTATCTGGGCAAGCCTACCGCGATCAACAACGTCGAAACGCTGGTGTACGCTTTCATGATCAGCCGGATCGGCGTGGAGAAATTCAAGGAATTGGGAACCAAGGACTCCCGGGGATCTAAAGTCTTCTCGGTTTCGGGCGACACACCGAAAGCCGGGATACATGAATTGGAACTCGGCATGACTGTTCAGCAATTTGTCGATGAATTCGGTGATGGGGACACGAAGGCTGTCCAGGTGGGAGGAGCGTCCGGCGGGTGTGTCCCGAGAAAACTCTTCAAGGATATGATTATCGGGTATGAAGGCATTCCTACGGGCGGATCCATGATGCTGTTCAACAGCTCACGGTCGATGTACAATGTCCTGCACGATTACCTGGAGTTCTTCACTGAAGAATCCTGCGGACAATGCACGCCTTGCCGGGTGGGATGCCAGCAGTTGCTGAAAGGAATCGAAGCGGTCAAGCGGGGTGAAAAGCCTCCTGTGTACCTCGAGGACCTGAAAAAACTGGCCAAAACCATGAAGATCGCCGCTAAATGCGGCCTGGGCCAGTCAGTTGCCAATCCGTTCATATCCATCGTCACGAATTTCAAAGAGGAAATCATTTACTAAGCAAAACAGCGGATACCATGAAGAAATATTTGGTCAACCTGACAATAAACGATATACCGGTTTCTGTTCCGGAAGGAACAACGATCCTGGAAGCTGCCAAGAAACTTGATTTCAGGATACCGACCCTTTGCTACCATCAGGATCTTTGCGTAGCCGGCAATTGCCGGGTTTGCGTCGTGGAACAGATCGCAGGTAAAACACTGATCGCAGCCTGTGCCACACCGGTTTCTGAAGGGATGCAGATCTACACTAATAGCGCCAAGGTTCGGACAGCCCGGAAAACCATCATTGAACTTCTTTTGTCTGAACACAATGCGGACTGCACGAAATGTTACAAGAATGGCAGTTGCGAACTTCAGAGCCTGGCTTATGAGTATAGGGTCGGGGATCATGTGTTCATCGATCTGGTGGGCACCAAAAAGAGGGGAATCGATGATCTGTCCCCTTCAATCATAAAGGACAACAGCAAATGCATACGGTGCCAGCGCTGCGTCAGGACCTGTGCCGAGTTACAGGGTGTTTCCGCCTTGGATGTCGCTTACAAGGGCGATCGAATGAAGATATCCACCTTCCTTGACCGGCCGTTGGTTGAAGTAGTCTGTACCAACTGCGGCCAATGCGTAAACCGTTGCCCGGTGGGAGCCCTGGTTGAAAAAACCTATGTTGAAGAGGTCTGGGACGCGATCAACAATCCGAACGTGCATGTCGTGGTTCAGACCGCCCCTGCCGTCAGGGTGGCGATCGGAGAAGAACTTGGTTACTTTCCGGGTGAAAGGCTGACCGGTAAAATGGTCACGGCCCTGAGGCGCTTGGGTTTTGATTCCGTGCTTGACACCGATTTTACAGCCGACCTCACCATCCTGGAAGAGGGGACCGAACTTCTGACACGCCTGAAGAGAGCCCTGGTGGAGAAAGATGCGACCGTCGCCCTGCCCATGACTACTTCCTGTTCGCCGGGCTGGATCAAGTTCATCGAACACACCTTCCCGGAATTCTTACCGAATGTTTCGACTTGCAAATCGCCCCAGCAGATGTTCGGTGCCCTGGCTAAAACCTATTATGCCCAGAAGAAAGGATTGAAGGCCCAGGATATCTGCGTGGTGTCCATCATGCCGTGCACGGCAAAGAAATATGAAGCCAATCGTCCGGAAATGCGGTCGAGCGGATACAAGGATGTGGATTATGTGCTGACCACCCGTGAATTGGGGATGATGATCAAGCAGGCTGGAATTCATTTCCAGAACCTTGAAGAAAGCCCATATGACAGCATCATGGGCGATTCAACCGGAGCAGCGGTGATCTTCGGAGCCACTGGTGGTGTGATGGAAGCCGCTTTAAGAACCGTTTATGAAGTTGTCACCGGACGTGAAGTGCCCTTCACTGACCTGAAAATAATCCCTGTAAGGGGAATGGAAGGAGTCCGTGAAGCCAAAATTAAAATCGAAGGCTGCCTGCCCGACTGGAAATTCCTCGAAGGCGTCGAAGTATCCTGTGCCGTGGCTCATAGCCTGGTTAACGCGCGCCGGCTGATGCAGGCCGTCAAGGATGGCACCGCCCATTATCATTTCATCGAGGTCATGGCCTGCCCCGGCGGTTGCCTGGGCGGTGGCGGCCAACCGATCCCCACCAGCCAGGAGATCCGCGAGAAACGTGCAGCGGCCATTTATCAGGAAGATGAAGGCTTGCCTATACGGAAATCGCATGAAAATCCTGAGGTCAAGCTGATCTATGAGGAGTTCCTGGGAACTCCCAATAGCCATAAGTCCCACGCGTTACTGCATACCCATTACGTTCCGAGAAAACGCTATTAGGCCTTCCGGGACCACCGTCTGTCAATAAGGGAGACTCATCCATCGGATAGCCTCCCTTTTGCGTAATTTAATGGTATAAGCCATTTGCAGGACAAGGCCTTCAGGTTGTTGTTGCCTGTATTGGGCTGATTTATTACTTTTGATCAATTAATTCCTGAAAACCATGAACTTACCTGAGAAAACGGTCGAAAGACTCAGTGCTTACAGGCGGATTCTGCTGGTTTGCCTGACCGGTGGGAAAACCCATATTTATTCCCACGAGCTGGCGGCTTTGAACCATATTACAGCGGTTCAGGTTCGCAGAGACATGATGCTCATGGGTTTCACGAGCATGCAGCGCAAAGGTTATGAGATCAGTGAACTGATTGAAGCAATAGGGAATTTGATCGATACGGATGAAGGCCTGAACGTGGCCGTGATCGGGGCCGGTAACCTCGGTCGCGCCGTCACGGGCTATTTCAGGGGTAAGCGTTCGAAACTCAACATCACAGCAACTTTTGATGTGGATCCGGATAAGATTGGCCATGTGATTGCCGGTGTCAAATGCTATTCCATGGATTCGCTGGAACAACTCATCAGGGACCTTCAGATATCCATTGCCATTCTTACAGTACCTCCTGAGAATGCCAGGAAGATCGCTGACCGGTTGTCAGACACGGGCATACGCGGGATCATGAATTTTACAACCGTTCCGCTCAACATTCCGCCGCATATCTTTCTTGAGGAATATGACCTGATCACTTCCCTGGAGAAAGTGGCCTTTTACGTGAAATATCACCGGGAGTAAAATATCTCATAACCTGAAAGGATCAGGTTATTCCAGATAAGTCAGTTTCCACAGACTGCGGTAGTTCATCCGGATGAGGGGTGCCAACGTCAACTCCCCGACCTTCCCGATCCTCTTTCTGAGTTGTTTCAGCTCCAGGAGCTTATCGCCCGTATCTTTTTCAGCCATCACCGGAAAGCCATTTTCCCTGAGCATGACATTTCTTTTGGCCTTGACTGACAATTCCAGGTAGAGGCTGATAAAGCAATACATATCCAGGATGGTTTCCCCGGTGAAGCGGGATTGCAGGGAAGCCAGGAATTGACCCGACCGGGTGGATAAAAACCGACCCTGGTTGATCATCTTGAGTAATTCTATTTCGCTCGAGAATTCAATTTCAAGCCATTTCTGGAGTTGCGTTTCGGTCAGCTTAAAGATCAGGATAAATAGGACAGGGGCAAGAATGATGATAGCGATTGTCTGCCATATCGGGTTGACATAGAAATGGTTGAAAGCGGAATGGATCACGTAGGCGGTGGCAACGGCCAGGGTGATGGAAAGAAGGAACGAGGTGTTCCGGCTTTTACCGCCAATCAGGATGATTGAAGCCAGCGAAGTGCAGGTTCCGTGCATGGTTGCCGTTCCCAGGCCGCGGATGATCCAGACCAGGAGGTTTGAATTACCCGCAGTTTTCAGGAAAAAAATGTTCTCGGCAAGGGCAAATCCGGCTCCGACGGCAAATCCGTAGATGGCGGCATCCGTCATGAAGCCGATCCGTTTTCTGGACAATATCAGAAAGATAAACAAGAGCTTGATGGTTTCCTCGACAACCGGAGCCAGGTACCGGGAGTAAGTCACCGGTTTCATCCGCGCCACATCAAGGATAAAATTGTTGCAGAAATAAGCCAGCACGGCACTGGCGATACCCCAAAGGAGAGCGAAGGCGAGGTATTTTTTGATGACCAGCTTGAAACTGTCGAGCAGAAAGAGAAAAGCGGTGAAAAGAAAAACCGGAAATATGCTGACAACAATTTCCATTCGGCTGGCTTTCTTGTTCTGCGTTTCCTGTCCGCTTACGGCATAAGGATCAATGGGTTTAATTTTCCTGTGCTGCCACCAGATCAGGATAGATCGGGAAGATGGTGGAAAATCCGGAAATGTCGAATATCTCTTTTATGGCCGGTTGAAGCGAATAGAGTTTGAGGGTTCCCCCGGCAGCCATCATTTTTTTTAGAAAAGTAAGCAATACGCGCAGCCCGGAGCTGCTGATATAGTTCAGCTCGCTGCAGTCGAGATAAATTTGCTTCACTTCGTTCGTCAATGCCTGACTGACTGTATTTTCAAAATCAATTGAGTTGGTCGTGTCTATACGTCCCTCAACCTGAACAAAAATGTCGTTCCCTTTGGTTTGTGTCGTGATTTTCATGTGTTAAGGTTATTTGTCATTTGTTGTTGTCCCAATGTTTGACCATAACAAGGCGGTTGGTGCCGTTGATCCGCTCGTAACTGACTTCATCCATCATTTTGCGGATCAGGAAAATACCCAGGCCGCCTATCGGCCTTACTTCGGCCGGAAGATCCAGATCCGGTTCCATGTTTTGTGTCGGGTCAAAAGCCTTTCCGGTGTCTGACAATATGATGTTCAAGCAATTTCCTTCTGCTTTGAACTCGATGCTGATCTCTTCTTCAATCCCGGGATCAATGCCATAAAAAATAATGTTTGAGAGGGCTTCTTCCAATGCCAGGTTGATTGCCGGGATGACGCTGACAGGCAGATCCCATTCTTCCTGCAGCTGATCCAGGAAGGGAACAACCCGGTTGAGCTCCTGGATGTCATTCCTGATGTCCAGTCTTTTATATTTTTGGCTGCTCCCCATGTAAATCCTCTGTTCAACAAGGTCAGATCAGTGACTCTAAAGTTAGATAATCTCTCTAAAACACCAAGAAGCGGTAATTTCTTTTAATAAGGATTGGGCGGGGTGCGGGAAGATACAAGGGTTCCGCAAACAGAATTGTTGCCATCCAGCTGCTGAACGGTCATATTTTTGTTTATATTAAGGCAATTGCTTAAACCTTCTTCAATGAAAAAATCACTTGCTCTTATAATCGCAGGCGGTACAGTCGCAGGCATGATCATCGGCTTCCTGGTCGGCATTGCGGTGAAAGAATCCGCTGTCCCGGATGATTCGGTGGCAGGAACCATTACCAAGGTGAAAAAATACCGGAACACCAAGGTTGCAGAAGCTGAAATCAGGCTCCAGAATAACCTGGTTTCGGATACAGCGAGCTTAGGCATGCTAAGGCGCTATTTCACATTTCACTACCTGGATGCTATTAAGTTGGCAGGAGACATAGAGAAGGCTGTTGCAGAAGCCAACTCTGCAGAAGCTTTCAAGGCTTCGGAGGAAAACCAGATAGACGGCATGAATAATTTCGGCTTGTACCTGAACTCTACACGCCTCTATTATCTGGCTGCCCTGGCTGCCATCCGGGATCCCGAAAACACGGATGCTGAAATGATCCGGAATTCTCTGAACCTTGCGAATAACATCATTGCACAAAAGAATTACCGCACCCGCACGGTCCTCAATTTTATCGACAAGACCGAAGCCTTCATGGCATCAGTCAAACCGGGTGAGTTTCCGGGACTCAGGGAGGCGCATGACATCCTCGCCCTGGATTTGGTCAATGCCTCTGTCAGGACTGGCGATAAAATGCTGCAGAAATTGTTGGGCAACAAGGCTTTGCTGACCGATTACCGGAAACTGGCCTGGTATGATCAGGGTAAGACGGTGAAACAGGTGCGACAGGATGCTGAAAAACTCGGTGCACTGGATGATGTGGAGAAATATCAATTTATCGATGCGGAGAAGCTGGGTTATGCCATTGTCCGGGATGACGACACAAAGGGGATCTATTTCGGTGCGGCGGAGAAAATGGCTGTTGCGTTCCTGGATGCGGAAAGAGTGGGCACTATCATTGCGGACGCTGAAAAGCTGTGTGGGCGGTTTTACGATGCAAACGAACTGGATATCTTCATCGATGCTGAAAAACTTGGGTTTTTTGATGCTTACAGGCTTGGTGAGCTTTTGGATGCCGAAAAGCTTGGTTTTATTGACGCTGAAAGGTTGGCGACTTTACTGGATGCCGAGAAACTGGGCGTGGAATAGAATGAGAACCGGTCCGGCATTTAATCTTGGTAAATTCAGCAATACTTACCGGGGATGTTTGCAATTGTTTTGGGCACATGTTATCTTTATTGACCTGATTATTGGTATCAACCTAAAACTCATTGTATGAAAAAATCGAGTGTCCTTATGATCGCAGCCGGTGTTGTAGCCGGGCTGATCATTGGTTTCCTGGTGGGCATTGCGGTCGATTATCCGAAAGTGGAGGATGAAGAACTGGCCGGAACCATAACCAAGGTGGACAAGTACCGCAACATCAAGGTTTCTGAAACCGATATCCGGCTTCAGAATGACCTGGTGTCAGACACCGCAAGTCTAAGGGTACTCCGTAATTACATTACGTACCATTACCTGGATGCAATCCAAATAGCGGGGAACATCAGCAAGGCCGTGACTGAAGCCAATGGAGCCGAAGCCTTCAAGGCATTTGGGACCAGACAGATCAAGGAATTAAACAGCTATGGAGCCTATCTGGCATCCACGAGGGGTTATTTCCTGGCTGCCCTGGCTGCCGTTCGGGATGCTAAGAACACGGATCCGGCCCTGATCCGGAACTCCCTTAACCAGATCAACAACGTAATCGCACAAAAGAACTACCGCAGCCGGGTGGTCGTGGATTTCATCAACCAGGCGGAATCCTTCCTGGCTTCCAATCAATCAGGTGATTATGAAGGACTCAGACAGGCCCATGACATCCTGGCGGTGAATATGGCGAACGCTTCACTGATCACAGGAGACAAGGTCATGCAAAAATTCCTTGGCAAAAAGCCCCTGCTGACGGATTACCGCAAACTCCGCTGGTATGACCATGACGCGACCATGAAGCAGGTACAACATGACATTGAACAAATGGGCGCCTGGAGCGAATCTGAAAAACTCCGGATCGTTGATGCTGAAAAGCTGGGTGTCCTGGACGCTGAGAAGATGGGTGTAGTTATTGCCGACGCCGAGAAGCTGGGTGCCCTGGATGCTGAAAAAATGGGAATGGCCGCCGATGCGGAGAAAATGGGTTATTATTATCTGGATGCACAACAGCTCGGTCTAATAGGGAATATTGAACAACTGGCGATTTTTGACTCTGAAAAACTCGGGCCTTTTATCATAACCGATGCGGATAAAATGGGAGAGATCTTTTTTGATTCGGAATTAATAGGGTTTTTGGTAGCGGACGCTGAAAAGATGGGCGAAATTATGAATGCCGAAAAGATGGGAACCATAATAGTGGATGCCGAAAAGATGGGCATTATCCTGGACGCCGAAAAGATGGGCATTATTCGTGACGCGGAAAAGATGGGCTATGTCCTGGATGCAGACAAGCTGGGTATATACATGGACGCAGATAAGATGGGTATGTCCATGTTCGACGCCGCCGCACTGGGTTCCATCAGATAATACATTTCTTCCGGATGAGGTGCCTGCTGCCTGTTCTGCTATGCGGTCTGTTATGGTCAGGCGGTGCAGGGTTGTCCGCCCAAAGGATCAACCATGTTAAGATTGACAATCTCGACCTGATCTTTTTCGGGAAACGTTATTCATACCTCTTGCCTCACGTTTCCCAGACCTATGCCAACGCCATGGCTTTTCATCATAATCTCTGGAATTACGAGGATACAACCCTGTATGTTATCCTGAATGATTTCGAGGACTTGGGTCATGCCGGGGCACTGGTCATGCCTTTCAGCCAGGTGCAGATCGGGATCGAACCCTATGGATTTGCCTTCAGCATCATTCC
>Ga0163210_1000038_pt1 | contig 40632 bp, 51 predicted proteins | sample Kivu_220m_FD_113536 | JGI IMG/M metagenome (GOLD analysis project Ga0163210, IMG submission 113536) | Freshwater microbial communities from Lake Kivu, Western Province, Rwanda to study Microbial Dark Matter (Phase II) - Kivu_220m | ecosystem: Environmental > Aquatic > Freshwater > Lake ...
AGCTAGAGGAGATTGTTCATAAAAAAGCTCAAAGCATTATAAGAGGGTCTATTTCGAACTAATAATGTACGAGTTGGCCAAGCAAAAGACCAAAAAGAGCACAGACAATTCCGGCCAGCCAAAAACGCATTACCACTTTAGGCTCCTCCCACCCCAAGGCTTCAAAATGGTGATGCAGGGGTGCGATCTTAAAAATCCTTTTTCCATTTCTAAATTTTAGAGACCACCATTGCAGCAAAGAGGATAACCCCTCAACAACAAACACACCGCCTATAACAAAAAGCGGAATAGAAATATTGGCAAGAAGAGAAACCACTGCTATAAAAGCTCCAAATGCCAAAGCTCCTGTATCTCCCATAAATAACCTGGCAGGAGAAATATTAAAATACATAAAAGCAAGCACCGTACCAAATAGTATAGATATGAAGGTAGCTACGTCTCTTCCAAACGGCGTATTTAACGCGGCTATCCAAAGTGCCACGAGAACGATCATCAGAAGCCCTCCTGCCAGGCCGTCTAAGCCGTCAGTTATGTTAAAAGCATTCGCAAAAAAAGCTATAACAAGTGTGGAATAAAAAATGTACCACAGCCCAGACACACTTTTCCCACCGTAACTATATAACAACAAAGAGATCACAAAGGATAACAAGAGCTGTATTAAAAACTTATGACGTATTCTCAATCCGAACACGCCGCTTTTTTGAAGTTTAAAAAATTTTTGCATATCATCCAACAATCCGAGTAGACCAAAAGATCCCAATGTAACAGCAAGAACGATAAAGGCAAAGCCAACGTTGTGGTTAAATATTACCTGATATAAAACAGAACCTGCTACCGAAATCAAAACCATCAATATACCACCTCCAGTTGGAATCCCCACTTTATGTCCATGGAGCTTATTGAATAAACTCACTCTCCCCAGCATATCCACACTCAAATTATGCGGGTTTTGAAATTTAAGCTTATATAAAAGGCTTATAAATGGAATAAATAAAATGCCCGAGAGTGAAAGAGAAATAATGATTAGTATTAAATACTCAACCATACTAAACCATTATAACGCAAATAGGGATTGAACCATCACAAATAAAAATGACGGGGGATTGATTTATACAACCAAACCTCCGCCAGAATCCATCACCCTACTTTATTGATTTAGCAAACATTTTCGGATAAGATTTGGATATGCAGCCTCTTGCAGACAGAATAAGACCTAAAACCCTTGAAGAATTCGTTGGGCAAAAGCATATTCTCTCAAAGGACAGCCTTTTATACAAAGCCATAAAATCAGGCAGCATTTTTTCAATGATATTCTGGGGTCCGCCCGGTTCTGGAAAAACAACACTGGCAAGAATAATTGCGAACGAAACACATTCACGTTTTATGGAATTTTCCGCCGTAAATGCAAAGACTGCAGAGTTAAAAAAACTCTTTGAAGAAATAAAAGCCACCAAAGCTCTAAATGAGCAGGTAATAGTCTTTATTGACGAAATCCATAGATTCAACAAGCTCCAGCAGGACGCCTTTTTACCTTATGTGGAAAGAGGAGACATAACATTAATAGGGGCAACAACAGAAAACCCAAGCTTCGAAATAATCTCCCCGCTTCTTTCCAGAACAAAAGTATTTACGTTAAAGTCTCTATCCAACGAAGAACTGAAAACCGTATTGGACAATGCAATAAAGCAGGGTTTTTATAAAAAGGAATTTAAATTTGAGGGTGGTGCGCTTGAACTTTTAATAGAAGGATCAAACGGGGATTCCAGAATTCTCCTTAACACATTTGAAATAGCAGCAAATTCTGGAAGAGGACAAACTATAACTAAAGATTTAATTAAGGAATCTTTGCAAAAAAGGTTTTTAATATACGATAAAGCAGGAGATGAGCACTACAACACCATCTCAGCTTTCATAAAAAGCATGCGAGCGAGCAACGTGGGCTCCGCACTTTACTATTTAGCTAGGATGGTTGAGTCAGGCGAGGATCCGCTATTTATAGCAAGAAGGATGGTTATTTTTGCAAGCGAAGATATAGGAATGGCCCAACCTACAGCTTTAGTCGTTGCAAATGAAGTCTTTAGGGCGTGTGAGGAGATAGGGTATCCTGAATGCCAAATAAATTTAGCCCATGGGACTACCTACCTGGCTCTAGCCAAGAAGGACAGAAGTTCCTACAACGCCTACTTCAAAGCTTTGGAGGACGTACAAACCTATGGAAATTTACCCATTCCTCTCGAAATATTGAATGCCCCAACAAAGCTAATGAAAGATTTGGGCTATGGTAAGGGTTACGACCCCTACACAAAAAAAGATTTATTGCCGGATAAACTAAAGGGGAGAAATTACTACTTCCCGCCTCAAAAATCATAACGTCCTCTACTAAAGGATACAAAACTGTAGTGGTTATGCTTCAAGGGAAGCGATTCCGGAGAGGAGCGCTTTTGCTGTTTCTCTGTCCATTCTAAACCCCCATATGGGGAGTTTGTTGAGGAGCATTTCGGATATACTTCCGTAAGAAGGTTCTATCACGTTTATAGTTCCGTACACCTTGTTGCCCTCTGAATTGTCAATGTTTAAGATTGGAGTTTTTGATATATCTTCTTCCTTTTGGTGGAAGAAATTTCCGAAGTTACTCCAGGCATCTGCCCCTATGGTTATCATCAAATCGTACTTTGCTCCGCTGTCCTTAAAAGATACTCTGTTTAAGTCAAAGTCCTGCGGGACTGGGGTCACAACCAGGTTTAGAACCTCATTTTCGATAGCGTAGTTTATCTTTTCTATTGGCGTATTTCTGTAGTCAATGCTTATTACTAGATTCTCTGGATCCACTTCCTTTTTTATATGCAAAGTGGATTTGAACTTAGTAAATTCAGCAGGCACCTCTTTGGAATAAAGGATTGTTGCCTCTTTGCCTAGACTTTTTACCAAAAGCCCTAGCCCTACCGCCGCACCTAAGGCGTCAGCTCCTTTTAGAGGAGATGGGAGAATAAGGCAATTATCCGCCCTTTCTATTAACTCTGTAACTTGGTTTTTGTCGTTAGAGATCAACATAGTCGTTGTTTGCAATCTGGGCATTATACCACCCTTCGGTACTATAAGTCAAAGTTTAGGACTGGTGGGGTTTTGTGATAAAATTTGCTTATGGTCTCAGCCAAAGAGGTGCGGGAGAAGTACATATCCTACTTTGAGAGGTTAGGGCATAAGAAGATTGCCCCTGCTCTCTTGGTGCCTAAAGACGACCCTACGACGCTATTTACCTCCTCTGGTATGCAGCAACTTATTCCTTATTTGAGAGGTAGGGCCCATCCTATGGGTAAGCGGCTTGTGGACGTTCAGCCCTGCATTAGAACCAATGATATTGCAGAAGTTGGAGATAACAGGCACCTAACTTTTTTGGAGATGCTTGGTAACTGGTCTTTGGGAGACTATTTTAAAAGGGAGCAGCTTGAGTTTATATTTAATTTTTTTACTAAAGAATTATCCCTGCCTAAAGAAAGGCTTTGTGTTTCCGTGTTTAAAGGCAATAGCTTTTTGCCCAAGGATGAGGAGACTTATGAAATGTGGAGGAAGCTTGGAGTGGATGCTGGACGCATTTATTTTTATGGTGATGAGAAGAATTGGTGGTCACGGAGCGGGGTGCCTAACGATATGCCTTATTCTGAAATAGGTGGGCCGGATTCGGAGGTATTTTATGACCTTGGATCTTTGCACGATAAAGATTTTGGGGCAACTTGCCATCCCAACTGCGGGTGCGGACGGTTTTTGGAGATAGGAAACTCTGTGTTTATCCAGTTTATCAAGGAACGGGACGGGTCCTTTAAAGAACTTCCTCAAAGGAACGTGGATTTTGGAGGCGGTTTGGAGCGGATCACCGCGGCTGTGAATAACAATTGCGACGTTTACAAAACAGATCTTTTCTCCCCCATTATTGGGGCTTTGGAAGAGCATCTTAAAAAAGATTACACCAGCGAGAATAATGTGCCTTTGATGCGAATTATAGCGGATCATTTGAGAGCTGCAACTATCTTGATTGGTTCCGGTGTTGAGCCATCGAACAAAGCTGAAGGCTATGTGTTAAGAAGACTTTTGAGGAGGGCAAGGGTGAAACTGCACCTTTTAGGGTCTGATCTTGCTGCTACCGACTGTGCTGGGACCATAGCAGCTTTGGTACTATCTATGTACGATGGTTTGTACGTTGACAAGGGTAAATCGGGAAGTTTGGTTCATTCTACAATAAAGGGAGAACTTGAGAGGTTTGGTAGAACTATGGACAGAGGGCTTAGGGTTTTGGATCGGCTAATGCGCAAAGAGCCGTCCTCTACCTTTTCTGGTGAAAAGGCCTTTATGCTTTATGAGTCTTACGGCTTTCCGTTTGAAGTTACAGGTGAGATAGTTGGGCAGAGAGGTTTTAGCGTTGACGAAGCGTCCTTTATTAGAGAGCAGAGGAAGCATGCACAAGAGTCGAGAACGGCGTCTTCGGGTATGTTTAAAGGTGGGCTTGCGGATACTTCTTCTGAGACGATAAAGCTCCACACGGCAACGCACCTTCTTCACGCTGCTTTAAGGGGTGTTTTGGGGGGGTCCGTTTCCCAGAAAGGTAGCAACATCACCACTGATAGGCTGCGTTTTGACTTTTTGTTCAATCGGAAGCTAAGTGGTGATGAAATAAAAGAGGTTGAGAGAATAGTTAATTATGTTATTGATAAGGGTATAGATATTAAGTGCAAGGAAGTGAGTTTAGCTGATGCTGAAAAGGAAGGGGCTTTAGCTTTCTTTGGTGAGAAATATAGTGATAGGGTTTTGGTTTATACCGTAGGTAATTTTTCTAAAGAGATTTGTGGCGGCCCGCATGTTAAAAATACCGGGGAGCTTGGCAGGTTTAAGATAATATCTCAAGAATCTGTTGGGAGCGCCGTGAAAAGGATAAAGGCTGTATTGTTGTAGAATGCCGCCAATTATTTTATACTTGGTTAGGCATGAAAAATCCGCTTTCTTTTCTTAAAAGAAGTAGGCACCCAAAAGGATTTGTAGCGATAGATCTAGGTTCCTCATTTATTAAGGTTGCGTATTTTTCGTTTTTGCCTAATAAATCGCTACTTTTAGAGGATGTGAAATGTATCTCTGCGCCTGATGGTTCTATAAAATATGGTGTAATTGAAAATTTGGATGCTCTAATTACAGCTTTGGAGGCGCTTGAGCTTAGAGATAAATCTGTTATCTTTGGCCTTTCAGGAGAGAGCGTTTTCGGTTTTGCAACTACCGTTAGAGTAAAGAGGGGTGCCACGGATGAGAGGGTTTCCAAATCGGAGCTTGATACGGTATTAAAGAAGGTGCATGAATTGGCCTTTATGGAAGCTTCTAAAGTCCAGGCGTATAGTTCTGACGAGGATGTTGATTTGGTTAATTCTGGTGTAATATCAACTAAGATTGATAATACGTTTGTAGATAACATTTTAGAATTTGCTGGGCAGAACCTTGAGATTGGGGTTTTTACATCGTTTGCTCGAAAAAGTATATTGTCAGATCTACTTTTGGCGTGCAAAAGATTGAGGGCGGATTTTGTGGTAGCAACTTCGCAGCTTTACGCTTTGTCTAGGATAATAAGACTCCAGGCAGGAGCTGATAGTAACTGCATCATTATGGATTTCGGGAGCGATAAAACGGACGTGGCTCTTTGCTTTGGAGGAGGCGTTGTGTCAACTAAAACCTTGGATGTGGGGGGAAAGCATATAACTAAGGCCGTTTCGGATGCTTTGAAAATACCGTTTGCGGAGGCGGAGAGTAAGAAAATATCTTTTGAGGATGGTACTGTGGATGGTGAGCGCGTGAAGGAAGTGGTTGATAAGGCGCTAAATTTTTGGCTTATGGGGGTAGAGACCGTGTTTGAGGATTTTGAGGGCATCAAAGTTTTCCCTTCTAAAATCTTTTTGAGCGGCGGCGGGGCTTTAACGTATGATTTATTAAAGGTTTTGCAAGAGCGCCCGTGGTTTGAGACGTTTTCCTTCAGAGAAAAGCCCTCGGTGGAGGTGCTTAGTGTTAAAGACGAGTTGCCTGGAATTGCTGATCCGAACAAGTATTTATCCGATGTAAGGAATATAGTTCCCGTAGCCCTAGGTTTGGTTGGGCTTGCGGTATTGGGGTAGAAAGATGCAAAAAATAGTTCTGGATGAAAATGACGACCCTTTTAGCTTGTCGGAGAAGATTGCTGCTTCTAACGACGCGGAGTTGTGCGTTGTAGTGGGCGATGGGCATTTTTATATTAAGTCTCCGATTTCTTTGCGCCTGCTTGAAAAGTATGGTGAGAGTTTAGGCAAAAAGGTAAGCTTTGAAAGTTCTGATAGTACACCTATTAAACTTGAGCCAGTGGCAGAGGACGAGAAAAGCTCTTTTAATTTTTCTGATGGGGGGGATGTGAATTTGCACGCAAAGTTGTGGGGCCCGAAACGTTCTCTTTTGATATTTGCGCTTATTCCGGTAACCCTAATTCTAATAGGTGGCTGTGCGTTTTCTCTTTGGTGGTTTGTACCTAGTGCTAACGTGTCCATTAAGTTAAATTCGGAGGTTCTGGTTAAAAATGTGGGTGTGTCAGCAGATGTTAGTACCACCTCGGTTAATAAATCCGATAAGGTTATTCCCGCGGTCCTTTTAGAGTCCGTTAGGAAAGAAAGTGATTCTATTCAGACAACAGGGGAAGAGGAGGTTGGGGATAAGGCCTCTGGAACTGTAAAGATCTATAACAAAACGGGCAGCAAGAAGACGTTTTCCAAAGGCACAAAATTGACCTTGGATTCCTCGGATGATGAGGGTATTAATTTTTTGCTGGATGAGGATGTTACCGTTGAGGAGCAGGACTCTGTGAATGGTACGTATGGTTTTTCCGAGGCGAAAGTTGTGGCCGAGAATTTTGGTTCCAAGTATAACCTGTCTGCGGACCAGCAATTTAAGATTGATGATAATAAAACAGATGATTTCGTTGCGAGAAACGATTCAAGTTTCTCCGGTGGGACAAGTATGATTGTCCCTGCTGTTACGCAGAAAGATATGGACTCCTTAAAACAGAATCTTGAGAGCAAACTTAAAGAGTCCTCTAAAGTCGATTTGGGGACTAAGCTTGTTTCGGGACAAAAGATTGCGGGCAATTCAATAAATTATGAGGTACTATCGTATGATTTTGATAAGAATGTTGGGGATGAAGCTGGAAATTTATCACTTACTATGCAAGTTAAATCTTACACCTTAGCCTATTACGAAAAGGATTTAGACCCTCTTATCCAAAGTGTTATAGACAGAGCTGTTCCCGAAAAGTATTCTATAACTGGGGGAGAGACCAAGTTTGATATAGGGGATGTGGTGGCAGAGGACCCGACTCCGGTTACTAAAGACAAAGTTGACCTGCTCGTTAAAGTAAAAAGCTATGTAGTCCCTAAGATAAATAGCGATGATATCAAAGCAAATCTTATTGGGAAAAATTTGGATTTAGCCAAAGGTTACCTTAATTCCTTGAGCGATTTACAATCTTATGAGATAACGGTTTGGCCAGAGCTTCCTGCGTTTCTTAATGTAATGCCCCATGTTAAGTCCAGAATTAATGTGAGTGTTCAGGATTTATGAAATGTCAAAGATACTTGGTGTGGACTTTGGGAAATCCCGAATTGGTGTAGCTCTTGGGGAAGAGGGATACGTTGAGCCGCTTAAAATAATCTCAGGGAAGAGTTGGAAAGAGTTTGTGAATGAGCTAAAGAAAATTATTGAGGAGAATGAAATTTCGTGTATAGTCTTAGGTAGCCCCGCAGTTGAAAGTAGCCCTGAAGTTAAAAAGTTTTGTGAATTTCTTTCCAAGAACGTTTCGATCAAAGTTGTTAATTGGGATGAGAGCTTTACGAGTAAAGAGGCCCTTGAGTATGCTGTTAAGGCTGGGTATTCCAGAAGGAGAAGGAGGCATTTGGACGATTTATCCGCAAGTTTGCTTTTGGAAAGATATTATGAGGAAACAGGTTGCAGTTAAAATTCTTATTCCTATTTTCGCTTTGGCCTTTGTTCTTTTGCTCGTGTTTTTGTATGTGCGGGGAATAAATAGGCCAAGTAATTTTCAGAAAGCCGGATCTACAACAGAGATTCTAATAAATAAAGGGGAGTCGCTTGACGATATTTCCGCTAATCTTTCTAAGGATGGACTTATTAATTCCAGAGTTCTATTTAAACTTTATGTAATTGTAAACAGAAAAGTTATTCAGGCTGGGAGGTATTATGTTCCTGCGAATTTGAATATGATTTCTTTGGTGGAGCTGTTAGGCAAAGGGTCCTTTGATCTCAAACTTACGTTTCTTGAAGGTTGGACGAAGGATCAGATAGCAAGTTATTTGGACAAAAAATTTTCAAGTGATTTTGGCGCCGAATTTCTGGAAGATCCCAGCACAAAAGAAGGCTATATGTTTCCGGATACTTACTTTTTTGCCGAGAAAACTGTTACTCCAAATGTAATTTCGAAGGCTCTTAGAGACAATTTCGAGGAAAAGGTATCTTCTCTTCAAAACGAAATAAGCCCCTCTGGTATGAGTTTGGATAACGTGATTATATTAGCTTCAATAGTGGAGAGAGAGGCCAAGAGTTATGAAGACAGGAAGATCGTAGCCGGTATTCTTCTTAAGAGGATGGGTAATGGCTGGCCGCTTCAAGCTGATGCTACAGTGCAGTATATTAGAGATAAGAATAATTGTCCTACTCCTAGCGCTAATTGTACCTACTGGGGGCCATTAAGTTCAAGCGATCTTTCTATAGCTTCTCCATACAATACGTACATTAATAAAGGCCTTCCGCCAACGCCGATATGCAACCCAGGTCTCGAGTCCATAAAGGCAGTATTAAACTACGAAGAAACGGATTACTGGTATTATTTGAGTGACAAGGATGGGAATATGCACTTTGCTAAAACGGTGGGAGAACACAATGAGAATATAAAGAAGTATCTTTAGGCTAGGGGGGTTTCCACCTTGAAGGTTTTGGCTAATTCTTGTCCTTTGGGAGTATCTAAGGGTATCATAGTAGCATTACCGCACTTGGGACACACGAGGTGTTTTGTGGTTAATCTCCATATGGAGTAGATAATTCCTGGTAATATGAGTAAAAGCCACAAAACAAGTTCCATTAGGAAACTACCACTTGTTGCAGATTTGGGCTTTCCCACATACCCGCATGTTGAGCATATATACTTTTTAGATCCCATGCTTCTATTGTATTAGGGGGGGTATTTGTCAATACTTCGTTTGAGGGGTTTGAGCCGCTAGGTGAAGTAGGTGTGCCAAAATTATGCACGTGCACAATTTTGGTACATCTGCCCCGCTATTTTAGGTTTGGTTCAGTAGACTAGTCGATTGAACTGTGCAGGATTTATGGTTTTTCACACACCGGGTGTGTGATAGGTGTGATAGATAACTTCGAGTAGAAATTCTTTTTCGAGGTTGCTTGTGATATTATTTGGTTATGGCGAACCTGTCCAAATTGTCTAAATATTCTCCGCAGGGAAAGTTTATGTTTTTGGCTTATGATCATGGTTTGGAGCATGGTCCAACAGATTTTACGGACGCTAATATTGATCCATCCAAAATCTTGGATATCGCTGTCAAAGGAAAATATGATGGTATTATACTTCAGCGCGGTATAGCCGAAAAATATTTTAACCACAAAATCCATAGAACTAATTTAATAATCAAGCTCAATGGCAAAACTAATCTTGTAAAAGACGAACCTTACTCGGCTCCTCTATGCGCGGTTGATGAGGCCATAAAGCTTGGGGCCGGTGCTGTAGGCTATACTGTTTATGTTGGCAGTACTTTTGAGGCCCAGATGTTTAAGGAATTTTCTCGCGTCATCGAAGAAGCTCATCGCAGGGACCTTCCCGTAGTTGCCTGGATGTATCCAAGAGGAGCTTCCGTTAAGGGAAAGGAAAAGTCCAAAGAGATTCTGGCTTATGCGGCCCGAGTTGGGCTTGAGCTCGGCGCGGATATGTTAAAAATGCATTATGCCGGAAGCATTGAGGATATGAGGTGGGTTGTTAAATCTGCTGGTAAAAGTAGAATCATAATATCCGGAGGGGAAAAGTTAGATGAGAAAGAATTTATCTCGGATTTGAGAGATTCGTTGAAGTCTGGCTGTTGTGGTATAGCTGTAGGTAGAAATGTTTGGCAGAGTAAAGACCCTTTAGATATTACATATAAAATAAAACTATGCTTGACTTAATTACCTTTGGTCACACAACTACAGACGTTTTTCTAAAGATATCCGATGCGGAGGTTTTGTGCAATATAAACCACGGAAACTGCCGACTGTGTTTTGACTACGCGGATAAAGTTCCTGTAGATTCCTTTAACAGAGAAGTAGGCGGCAATGCTCCTAATGCAGCCTGCGGCTCCGCACGTTTGGGTCTTTCTGTTTCAATTATTACCTCTATAGGCAAAGATGCCAACGGAGATTTTGTATTAAAAAGGCTTAAGGAGGAAGGGGTCACACTGTTAAAAGACGTTTCGAGAGATAACTATAGTACAGATTATTCAACTATCATTAACTTCAAGGGAGAACGTACCATCTTGGCTTACCACGAAAAAAGAAAGTATACTTTTCCTCAAAACTTAGAACCAGCACATTTTGGGTATTTGAGTTCTATGGGAGAGGATTTTGCAGGATTTAACAGATCCTTTCTGGAATGGGCAAAAAGGAGCGGCGCAAAAATAGCTTTTAATCCCGGTATGTACGAGCTTAAAGCCGGCAAGGAATCCATAAGAGACATCTTGCAAGGTTCCTTCGTCCTAATCTTGAACAGAGAAGAAGCGGAGAACCTACTTTTTTCTGGGAGTATAAGATTTGGTAGCAGCGTCAAAGAGCTTTTATCCGGACTGCACAAACTTGGGCCAAGAAATGTTGTCATTACAGATGGGCGAGATGGGGCTTACTATTATAACGGTGTTGAATACCTGAAGATTGGCATATTCCCCGGAAGGCGTGTGGAAATGACCGGGGCGGGGGACTCTTTTAGTTCTGGGGTTCTTTCGGCCCTCTTATTGGGGGAAAATTTCAAGTCCGCACTAAGATGGGGGGCGGCGAATTCGGCTTCGGTTATACAGCATGTTGGTTCAATTGCCGGGTTGCTTTCCAGGTCCCGAATGAATGAGATCCTTCGTAGAAGTGAAGGTATGGTTGCTCGGAGTTTTTAAGATGTATTACGGAATAGTAATTGCGGGTGGAATATTCATATCCGCGTGGTTTGTAGAAAAGGTGGTCCAATCAAGGAAAAAGTCCTCAACGGTTACCCTGGATAATCTGTGGTCGGCGCTTTTGTGGACCTTGTTTTTTGGCCTTTTCGGGGCTCGGGTTTATCACGTGCTAAGTTTTTGGGATGTATATTACAGCACCCATTTGGTGAACATATTGCTCATTTGGCAGGGGGGCTTGGGGATAATAGGTGGGATTATTGGCGGCATCTTAGGGATTTTTGTGTATTCCAAGGTTAGAAAGGTAGACTTCCTTGAGCTTTTGGACTATATAAGTTTAGGTGCTCCGCTTGCGCAGTCGATTGGCAGATGGGCTAATTTTTTTAATCAGGAGATATATGGCAAGCCTACAGGTCTTCCGTGGGGAATATATATAAGGCCGGAAAATAGGCTTTATTCGGTCTCAAGTTTTAGTAAATTTCATCCGCTTTTTTTGTACGAATCTTTGCTGAATTTTATTCTATTTTTGGTGCTATTTGGAATATTTGTGAAACGTCGTCTGAATAAAGGAAGTATTGCATTTTCTTATTTAGTGGGGTATGGTTTAATAAGGTTTTTCTTGGAACCTGTGAGGATAGAAGCCTGGAGCTTTAATGGGATTTCCGTGGCGCTGGTTATGTCGGCAGCTATGGCTTTATCTGGATTTGTGTTGTTGGTTTTAGGAAACAAAGATAGGTATGTTAAACAAAAAGGTGATAGAGGAAAAGTTAAAAGAGGTCAACGATCCGGAGCTAGGGGTTAGTATAATAGATTTGGGTTTAGTTTATGATATCAAAGTGAGAGGTCATAAAGTTGCTGTAACAATGGGATTAACCTCACCTTTCTGCCCGCTGGGACCTGCTATAGTTAAGAATGTGGAAGATGCCTTAATTGAGATATCTGGCATTGATGATGTTAAGGTAGATATAACCCTTGACCCCCCCTGGAGCAAAGGTAGGATGTCACAAAAAGCTAAAGAGGAGCTGGGGGTTATCTAGGGCGGAGTTATTTCTTTATATTCTTGAATTTTCTTCTTATCTTTTTTACTGCCGGCTTTGATTGTTCTACTGCATCGTTAACCAATGGGCTTATCGTTGTTGTGAGTTCCTCAACAACTGGTGCTACAGTTTTGGAGACTTTGTTTTTAGCAATTTGCAACCTTTTTCTTGTCTCCGATCCCTTGTCTGGTGCAATTAAAATTCCGGCAACAGCACCCAAGATGGCGCCGAACAGTAGCCCAGAGAAAAACCCGCTGCCTTCCTGATTATTGCTTGTTTGGTTCTCTTTCATCTTCCTCCTTGGACATTAAACTTTTTAGACTCCTCAATACGCCCATTCCTTGGGTAAATGCGGATAGGAAAGTATTTATGCTCACAACTGGTGATGACAAAGAGTTGATTACACTTTCGGCAGTGTCAAGAATGTTGTTTATTTTTTCTATGGTTTCCCTAAGCTCTTTAAAGACTAAAATTAGGTAAACCCCTAGTGATATTAGAGTTAGAGTCAGGAGGACTATAACCGCTGCTAAAATAAGTTGGAAGTCCATGGGCAGTTTTTAACTATGCTTAACCAAAATATAATCTGTGAGAGATATGCAGTCAAGCCTCAATTTTTGCAAATGCTATTGTTTCGTGCGCAATCTGACTTTATCTGCCTTGTGCAGGTTATTTGCATTATCGTCTGAGATGATCCGAGTGGACATCCCGAACAATCTTGCCAAATCTCTCCTTCGCATCTTCCGTTTGAGCATAGAGGTTTTGTACCGCAAAAAATTCTTGAGCCGATACCTGACCCTGCGGCCATAGCCTTTAGCGTTTTGTTACTTTTGAGGCTTTGAAAGCTAAAAGTTAGTCCAAAGACTAAAAATATGGTTGCTATAAAGGCAATTGCTTTTGAGAGGCCCGCTTCGTGAGCAATTCTAATAGACACATAACCTTCTCCCGCATTATTCTTGGGAATGCTTTTAATTTTTGTTAAAAGTTTTTTCAACAACGCCTTCACCTAAAATCCCTAAATCCTTACCGTTTAAATATACCTCAACCACATTTGCGTTTCCAGCTTTTATGGTGATTGAATCTTTGGCCGTAAATGTTTCTTGGCGACCTTTTAGCATTGCAACATCCTTAAATACGGGTTTTCCGTCCGTTGAGACGCTAACTAAGGAGGCACTGTCCGTAATTTCAATTTTGAGTGTAAGGCTGCTACCGCTTTCTCCCAACACCTGCGTGTTCTGCATGGGGTTATTTACCAGCACTGTTCTTGTCAATACCGTTTCCTTTCCTAACTTGTTAACGGCTTTAAAGGTTAGGGTATTCAACCCATTTGATAGGGACACAGTTATAGCAAAATTCCCCTCATTTATCAGTGAGATCTGCTGGCCGTTTAGAAAGAGTTCGGAGTCTTTATCTATTTTCCCAAAAACGTCAAGCGAACTGGTGTTTATGGATATGTTAGTAGAAGGGCTTTCAACAGCTAGATAAGGTGCTCCGGCAAACGATCTGTACTGGAAATATAAGTAGGTCAAAAATCCTAATATCGAGGCGACAGTAAATGCAAAAAGGAGGGTCCCCGGGGTGATTATGAATTTGGAAGCGAACATAGGTTTCATAATATCCTTTATTCCCTCCGCTTGCTTTACCTCTTTCTCTTCGTATTCCCTTCTCCAAAAAGCCAAAACTTCGTTTTCGTTCAGCTTCAAGAACTTGGCATAGTTTTTAATAAACCCCTTTATTTGAACGACGTCGGAGAATATTGAGTAATCGGAATTTTCTAGTGCTTCTAAAAATCTCTTGTGGATTTTTAGCTCATTTGATGCCAGGTCCAAATCGATTTTTTGGCTTAGCCTTGCCTCTTTTAGTATTTCTCCGGCCTTTTTCATTTTTTATTAGTCTCCAATTCCAAAGTAGTCTGCGGGGTTAGATATTAGCACGTCCCTAGCCTTGCTACCTTCCTGATGCCCTACAATTCCTTTTGCCTCCATTTCGTCTAAAATCCGCGCAGCTTTGGCATATCCAATGCTTAAGCGTCTTTGCAGGAGGGAAGACGAGGCCTTTTGGTATTGGCAGACTATTTCCACTGCCCTTCTAAATTCCGAGTCTACCCCATCTTCGGCTGCTGATTCCGATCTATCCATGGTGCCAGACTGCGGCTTTGTAACGTCTTCTAGATACTCCGGCCTAACGTTTGATTCTGTTAAGAATTTGGCAAGCCGCTCAATTTCAGCATCGGAAATGTACGAGCCTTGTATCCTTATCGGTTTTGATGCGTCTGGGGGGACGTAAAGCATATCTCCTCGCCCTAAAAGTTTTTCCGCTCCAGCCATATCGATTATTACTCTGGAATCTATTTGGGAGGTAACGTTAAATGATATTCTGCAGGGAATGTTGGCTTTAATGAGCCCAGTCAAGACGTCAACAGAAGGTCTTTGGGTGGCCAGTATTAAGTGGATGCCTGTGGCTCGGGATTTTTGAGCCAACCTGCATATAGATTTTTCAACATCCGCCTTGGCAAGGCCCATTAGTTCGGCGAGCTCATCTACAAATATAATTACGTAAGGCAAGGATTGAAACCCGGACATCTCGTTGTATGCGTCGACGTTTCTAACTCTGGCATTTTCGAATAGTCTGTACCTTCTGTCCATTTCCATAACAGCCCATTTGAGCGTAGGTATTGCCTTGTCCGGTTCCACTATAACTGGGGTTAGAAGGTGCGGAATGTTCTGGAATGAGGCAAATTCCACCCTTTTAGGGTCTATTAATATAAGTTTGCACTCGTTTGGAGAACACCTAAAAAGTAGTGTTGATATGAAAGAGTTCAGTAAAACCGACTTACCACTTCCAGTGCTTCCAGCAATCAGGACGTGCGGCATTTTTCCGATATCTGTTGTGTATGGCTTTCCGGCTACGTCAAGTCCCAAGGCTACAGACAGTTTTGATTTGGTGTTTTTCATAACCTCTGAACCTAGAACACTCTTTAAAGTTACCAGGGTGGGAGTAAAATTGGGAACTTCTATACCGATTAAAGATTTGCCGGGGATGGGCGCTTCTATCCTGACAAGGCCGTTGGGGGAAGCAAGAGCCAAGGCTAGATCATTTGACAAGTTGGTAATCCTTGCGATCTTGGTTCCTTTAGATGTCTCTAAGGCATATTGCGTAACGGCGGGTCCCATATTTATCTCAACTACGTGAGCTCTAATTCCGAAAGATTCCAGTGTCTTTTCTATTGTTTGCGCCCTTTCTTTTACATTTCCCCTATCGGCAGGGGCTTGTGCTGTGTCTAGCAGCAAATCCAGCGAGGGATATTCCCATACTCTGTCCGAATGTGGTATGGGCGATGTTAGTGGGGATATTTCCGGTTTTTTTAGGTTACTTAAATGGTCGGATCCTCTTATCATGGGCTCAGAAATGTTAGGCACAACCTCAAGGTTGCCCTCGTCTTCGTTTTCGTTTTTGCCTCCCTCAAAATCCCCGGAGGATATTTCTTCTACCATCTCGGAGGTTTTTGACTTAAAGAGCTCTGGGACCTTGGGGATTTTAAGCGATTTAGGCAAAAGCTTGCGTATAAAAGTTACGATTGAATCTATGCTTATATTGAAGATTAGTAGTATGGAAATGATTAAAAATGATATAAAAACCAAGGTGGCGCCCGTGTTGCCAAATTTTCCAAAAAGCCCGTTCCTGATTTTGATTCCCAAAAGACCTGCTTTTTCGGAGAGTATGCCAGATAAGGAGAAGTAGAAAACTAAAAATCCCAAAAGTATTCTAAGCTGCAGCAGTTTAAATCTTAGGCTTCTTATTAAAAAGAGGGCTGTATAGGCTAGAATGATTGGGACGAGCAAGTAAGTAACGCCAAACACTTCGTTTATAATTTCCCTCGCTATTTTGTTTATGCTTCCGCTTTTGGCAAAAAAGGAAATCACCATAATGCCTGATATTAAAAGCAGAGTTATGGAGGTGATGGAGGAAACCACATCTTTTTCTATCTTAAATTTAAGAAATCTTTTTCGCCTTCTTCCCATCCTTCTAATTATGCCATATATAAAAATGTTTTGGTAGGTGTGGGGGAATATCCTGCTGGCACATTTACTTATTGCGCGGAGATGATCCAGTTGGTACAATTTAGTTATCTATGTTAGCATCTAGTGAAAAGAAAAAGATATTGAAAAAGTTTGGAATTCATGATAAAGATACAGGGTCTCCTGAAGTGCAGGTTGCTCTTCTGACGAGCAGGATCCAAGATTTGGCGGGGCATTTAAAGGAGCACAGAAAGGATTTTAGTTCTAGACGTGGCCTTCTGCAAATGGTAAATAAAAGAAGGCGACTACTTCTCTACCTCCGTAAAAAGGATGAAGATAGGTATAGAAAGATATTAGGTAAAGTGGGCTTGTCAAAGTAATATTTTTTGCAAAGTAGCATCTCATGAATAAAGTAGTAAAAAAGGAAATAGATTTAGCTGGCAGGAAGTTAAGTCTGGAAACGGGCGTGTTTGCCCCGTTGGCGAATATGGCCGTTTTAGCTAAATATGGCGAGACTGTAGTTTTGGTTACAGCCGTCTCTGTTCCTCAAGCTGGGGATGTGGATTTTTTTCCTCTAAGGGTAGATTATCAGGAAAAGTTGTATGCGGGAGGTCTTATCAAAAGCTCTAGATTTGTGAAGAGAGAGGGAAGACCCTCTGATGATGCAACCATTACAGCGCGTCTTATGGATCATGCTATAAGGCCTCTTTTCCCTAAAGATTTTATGGATGAGGTACAGATTGTTGCCACCGTTTTGTCCATAGATCAGGACAACGACCCGGAGGTTATTTCGTTAATAGCTGTGTCTGCGGCCCTCCATGCTTCGGACATTCCCTGGAAAGGTCCTATGGCAACATGCCGCGTAGGGCTTAAGGAAAATGATTCTTTTATTTATAATCCCACTTTCGGAGAGTTGGAAAAGTCTCTTTTGGATATAGTTGTGTCAACAGTTCCGGGGGATAAGGTTTTGGCGATGGAGGCTGGGATTAAAATTCTTCCGGAGGAAAAGGTTTTGTCCGCCATTAAGTTTGCCAATGATAATAACAAGGTCCTTCTTGATTTTATAGACGGTTTTGCTAAGGAGGTTGGCAGCGAGAAGCACGTTTATTTGTCATCTTCGGTTTCAAAGAAGCTTCTCGCGGAAGTAAGAGCGTTTGCTGGGAAGGAGATTAAAGAGTACGTTTCTAAGCCTTGCGATAAAAAGCAGGTGGAGGAGGTAAGTCCTATTAAGGAAAGTATACTAGCGGAGTTTGGAAAAATGTATTCAAAGCGTGAGTTGCTTTTGGCTTTGGATACCTTGGAGAAGGAGTACGTTAGAGATTTGATACTTACACATAGAAAGAGACCAGACGGCAGAAAATTGGATGAAATACGTCCAATGGATATTCAGTTAAGCGTTTTGCCGAGAACTCATGGGAGCGCCTTTTTTAGGAGGGGGTTAACCCAAACTTTGACCATAACCACGCTTGGTTCTTCCTCTTTAGAGCAGCTTATACAGAATATGTACGGCGAGGAGTCCAAAAGGTATATTCATCACTATTATGGCCCATCGTATTCCTTAGGTGAGGTAGGTCCTTTGGGAAGTCCGGGAAGGCGTGAAATTGGGCATGGGGCTTTAGCTGAGAAGGCGTTGCTTCCTGTAATACCGGGAAGGGAAGAATTTCCTTATACGATAAGAGTAGTTTCGGAGATTCTGTCTCAAAACGGTTCTTCTTCTATGGCAGCAACCTGCGGATCCACACTTTCTTTAATGGACGCTGGGGTTCCCATAAAGGCTCCTATTGCTGGTATTGCTATTGGTCTCATTGCTGATAAGGATGAGAAGAATTTTGTGGTGTTGACTGACATTGCTGGAGTTGAAGACTTTAATGGGTTTATGGATTTTAAGATGACTGGATCTCGTGAGGGTATCACAGCAATACAAATGGATATAAAGCTTACCGGCATACCGCTAAGTCTTTTAGATGAGATATTTGAAAGGTCTAAGAAGGCCAGGGGCGAAATTTTGGATCTAATAGATAAAGCTATCTCACGCCCACGAAGCGAGTTGTCTAAATATGCGCCTAAAGTAGATCAAATTAGGATAAAACAAGATCAAATGGGGATTATTATAGGATCTGGAGGGAGGACCATAAGGGATATAATGGCAAAAAGCGGCGCTACGGTAGATGTTAGCGAAAGTGGCGATGGTGAGACGGCCTTTGTAGCTATCACCGCTCCGGATGTTGAGTCTATTAAAAAGGCCCGCACTTTGGTTGAAGGACTGGTTAGGGAGATAAAGGTCGGTGAGGTTTATGACGGAACGGTGAAAAGAGTTACGGACTTTGGAGCGATAGTAGAGCTTGTACCTGGGAAGGAAGGGTTGCTGCATGTAAGCGAGATTTCTTATAGTTATGTTGCTAACCCCAGCGATTTTTTGAAAGTTGGAGATGTTGTTAAGGTTAAAGTTATCAAAGTTGATATTGATGGGAAAATCTCGCTATCCAAGAAAGCTTTGTCTCAACCCAGGCCAATGCCCAAAGGTCCAAGATTTGGTGGTGATGGAAGCGGAGGCAATCCGTACTTTGGCAGGCGGGATAGCGGATATAAAGGTAGAGGATTTGTTCGCAGACCGCGCTCCTTTGGAAGATAGAAATGGAAAATATCTGCCCTAAATGTGGACATACAGTTAGATCTTCTCACGCCTATTTTTGTACCTCCTGTGGCTCTCGATTGAACGTGGATGATAATGATCATAGTGTTGGTGAAGAAAAAGAGGCCTTTCCTGCCCCTGCCCCGAGTCTGGAAAAGAAAATCGTGCGGGGGAAAGGGAGATGGAGGTTCTGGCTTTCCTTTTTGGTTCTAGGTTTACTTGCTTTTGGTGGGTATTTTTATTATGAGAGGGAATTTGTTAATAAACAAAGTCTTGAGCTGGTAAGCCCAATAAATACCGATAAGAGCGGGTCTTTTGAAATAGATTTATCTGGTCAAAAGATTAGGCTTGTTCAGGGAGATTTGGCCGCTAAAAATTTGTCTAGGCTTGCTCCTGTTGGGATTGACGCCTTTGTGGTGTTGAATGATCCGGGCAGTTTTTATAATGAGTTTGCGGAGAAGAATTCTCCCGTTGATGTCAAGGAGGTTACTGGATTAAGTGTTGAAGAGGCTTCTAGCTTCCTTAATTCCTCATTTGTTTTGATATTTCGGGATACTTCGTGGGCTTTTATGTCGCAGGTTAAGAATAAAGATTTTGTAAGTGGCAAAATATCTAATATTTCTTTGGAGGATAAAGGTATTCACGTGTCTTTGATAGATGACTACCTAGTTATCTCAAACGATGCGAGTCTTATGAGTGAAATAGAGAATGTACAGAAGGGGCTCTCTTTGAGCTTGTCGCAGGACTCGTTCTTTTTGGAATCTACCAAAAACCTTCCTCTGGACGGTTCCGCTTTAGCTTTTTTTAGAGACCCAGTGAAATTTAAGCAGGCGGCGAGTAAAATTGCAAATATGGACAATTTTGATCCTAAAGGCAGGAATGCTTTCGTGGCAAGAAATAGGAATAGCGGCGTAGTTTTGACTTTTTAAATTATGGCGGAAAGTTTGTCTAGAGAGCTGAATAGTTTGAAAAGTGAAGTAGAAAGTGCCAACTTGCCAAATGATCTTCTTTTGAGGATTAGTCAAAACCTTGGTAGGCTAAATAGGATAAGCGAGTCCAACGTTTACACCTCGGAGTTCGATATAGTTAGCACGTATATAAAGTGGGTTGTTTCAATTCCCTGGAATAGCAGAACTGAAGATAACCTTAACATAGAAAACGCCGAGAGGATTTTGGACAAAAATCATTACGGGTTAGATCAGGTTAAGGAGAGGGTGCTGGAGTACTTGGCTGTGGAGAATCTAAAAATCATGAATAGAGGCAAAATTAAGATGGAGGAGAAAGCGCCGGTTATATGTTTAGTAGGTTTACAAGGTCTAGGGAAGACCACTTTGGCCGGATCCATAGCCGAGGTCCTAGGAAGGAAATTTGTGAGAATATCTTTAGGGGCTCTAGGATCTGTTTTGGAGCTTCGCGGGCGAAGCAAAACCTTTCCGGCGGCGGAGCCCGGGCAGATTATTAAAGCTCTTATTAGGACCAAAGTTAGCAATCCTCTAATTCTTTTGGATGAGATGGATAAGGTTAGTGGCGAGCAGGGGTTACGTAGCGATATAATGGCTGCTCTCCTTGAGATACTAGATCCGGAGCAAAACACTTCTTTTATGGATCATTATATAGATTATCCTTTGGACCTTTCTAACGTTTTGTTCATTGCTAGTGCTAATAATGTGGGGACGTTTTCCGCTGCATTAATGGATAGGCTTGAAATTATAAGAATGCCGTCATACTCGGATAAGGAGAAAGAGATCATAGCTAGAGATTACCTTATGCCAAAGATTATGGAGCAAAGTGGGCTTGTGGATAACCAGCTTGTAGTGAAGGATGAGGCTTGGCCAAAGCTCATCAGGCCTCTTGGATATGATTCTGGAATTAGAAGTCTGCAGCGGATACTTGAAGGCATATGCAGGAAAGCGGCAAAAATGATAGTTGAGAAGGAATCCGAAACAGTAGTGGTAGATGAAATAAACTTCAAATCCTTTCTCCCCAGCCTTTAAATGAGGAGTCTCCTCATACAGGACTCTCCCTAACCAGGAGACTCCTTGTTTTCCCGAAGGAAAGCCTCTTGTGGTAAAATAAGAACATGCATATCAGACCTATTACTGTACTCCTAATTTTATACTCTGTAATATCCCTTATGCTTGGAAGTTTATACACATTTTCCTTATGGAAGGAGAAGGAGTATCAGAGGGCATTCGAGGAAGCGTTTGCAGTCCCTGCACCTTCGAAAGATGTAAACTGGACTGTTAATAAGGGTGTAGTAAGAGATTGGGGTATATATGTAACAGATATCCAGAATTATAGCTCAGGGGCAGTACCGATAAGAGGTACCGAGTGGGTTTATACAAGGTCTATCAAGGATAAGGACATGTATGCGCTTAACGCCGAGTTTTTTTCCAATCTAACAAACGGGTGGTTTAGAAGCAGTACTTGGGCATCAGAAGACGAAAGTGTTTGGGTAGACGGTAGATATTATATGGTGAATGTGATAATCCCTATGGGTGTTAGTAATTATACACAGGGTTACTTGAAAATATTGGATAACAAGATAAGAGTTGTCTATTTTGGGATGCAGACGAGTGATGAAGCTTATATAACAGCACGACCCCCCTACCCCGATGCTGAGCTAAACTATCCTTTCAATGTGGAATATAGAGTGTTCATTAGTGATATAGTGCCTGTGAGAGACATAATTAAGGGGTTAAATCGAAGCTCTCCCTAAAAACAGGCCTACATTTTTGTGTGTAGTGGCAATACTGCTCTCATTAATTAGTGTATAATGTGACTAGCTTTGACCACGCACCTTGACAACCCAAGCGCAACTCATAAGGAGACTGAGATGAAACGTGTACAGAAGGTTCTTGCAGTAGGGCTACTAGTAGTCTTGGTTCTTTCGCCGTTGCGATCAGTGTGTGCAGCAGCAGGCCCCGGAGCAAAGGAAGGTGGTAGCACACCTTCTGTAGTATTTATCGGTGGCACTCCAACGCAATCCGTCAATAACGCCATAGATTTTAGCTTTTTGAAGGTGGTTTCTTATCTTTGGGCGAATGGACATGGAGATATGTCCATCGAGCACATCTTGAAGAACAACTGGTATCTGGGCTTCAGCGAGATCACATGGCTCCTCGATGATTGGAATACCACAGATTACACGAACATACGGGCCGAAGACGATAACGGGCTTCTAGCCACAACGACGAGAATGGATGGTACAAATATCTATATCACCGTTCACTTCAGGCAGGCTGTTCCCATTGGTCAATCTATACACTTCACCCTCTACGTAACTATTGGGGCTATGGCAACCGGATCTGGTGACAACTGGAACGGCCATTGGTACGTTAGGGTGGAAGGATCGCCTGTCATCGAACTGATCGAGGGGGTAACCATACCTTCCAACGCTATAATCATAAGTGTAACTCCACCGCCTACAACACAGCGCAGCAACTATGTAGAGTGGCACTATACGAATGTGCCTGCCGGCTGGAGCTTGACGATTGACCTGAACTACAGGCTCTCCTCAACATTGGACGTCCCGTTATTCTATCAGGGAACGGTTCCCGTTGATGGCAGAGACCCTGTGTGGGAATTGGACACCTACAACAACTACCCACCTGGCGATAGATATAACACCATATACGCCTGGGGGTGCTTCATCACAAGTGGGACTATGATTATCAACTACTGGGCGCAGAAGTTAGGGGCATCCTTCCGAACGGACCCTCGCTTGATAAACGATTGGATGAAAACGCATCAAGGGTACGACGCAGGGCACGGTGGTTATGCTTCTAAGGTCGCAGAATACGCTAGAGCGAATGGTGTAGAAATTTACTGGGTACCTCATGACGTGACAGCACCCACAGGAAACCCATTCGTTGCGCCTAATGGTGTGTTGACTGAGTACCTGACTTCTGGCAAACCCATCATGTTGGGTGTTAGGGGGCAAGGTCATTTTGTTGTAGCCACAGGGATAGCTTCTGTTGGTGGCATCCAAACCTACACAATAAACGACCCTTTGCATGGCAGAGAAACACTTGCAGATCTGTATGGTAACAAATTTGAGCGTATGACGGTGTTTACGGACACCCCTGTTGATAGTCGTAGCCTGCGCATCGCCGCGCACTCGCCGGTCGAGCTTGTGGTCACGGACAAGTATGGTCGAAAGTCCGGGTACGACCCTACAACGGAAATCCACTGGAATCAGATCCCTAACTCGCAATATGTTCAGGAGGGCTTGGTACGGGTGGGGGATACGGTGCCGGAGAATATCTCCAAAGTGCTGTACGTAGATCAGCCGGAGGATGGCGACTACCGTATAGAAACCTTTGGGGTTGGCGCCGGATCCTATAAGGTGGACGCCTTTGCAACAGATTGGAGAGGCGGTGTTGACTATCAGGTGTTCTCCGGTGTTGCAACTGCGGGCTCTAGAGCGACGTATGACGTTGAGTATGGAGCAGCGACCGGTCTAACATACAGAACCTATCTGCCTACGGTACTAGGAAGATGAGATAAGGGGGCTTATTCATATCTCATCGCTAGAGCTTTGATTAAGCCCCTTAATTATATTGTCCACCGATACTACATCACTAATAAACACCCTGTATTCCACACCAAAAGGGTAATTCAACGTATCTTCTGAGTAGGGGGGGGTTGATGTTTCGTAAGCCTTATCATCTGTCTGCATTCCCAAATAAACAACTCTTATCTTGTTATTCCACACTCTCAAGTAACCAAATGTGTAATTACCTACCCCCATAGGGAGGGATACAGCCACGTCATAACGCCTACCATTTATAAGGGTGTTTTTGGACCCCACCCAGTTGTTATCCTCGAACCACTTGGTCGTTGGGCTAGAGAAAAAGTCACTCCTCCGCAGGTATGTATCTTCGTTCGAAACAAATCTAGTGTAAACCCATTCAGTACCTTTCATCGCTACTGTCGCGGAGCTATAATTTTGCATATCCATTACGTACACAGCCCAATTTCTTACTACATCTTTATTAACAATCCAGTTTACATCTTTCGAAGGTGCAGGGACTGCAAAAGCTTCCTCGAAAGCCCTCTGATACTCCTTCTCCTTCCATAAGGAATATATGTATAAACTTCCAAGCATAACGGATATTACAGAGTATAAAATCAGGAGTACAGTAATAGGTTTTATACGCATATTCTCATTTTACCACTTTCCCATCAGTGACCCTCCTTTTTTTCTCAGTCCAAACTGTACACTTGTATATACAAGTGTACAAACGGTATGGTGTGAAAGTTGGTATAATTGGTATATGACGGAATCCTACAATAGAAAATGGTCTAAAGAAGTAACTAGCAATGCCTTGGATTTAGAGGGGGGTGTTTTTACGTGGAAGGACCCAAAAAGGATTGTGGCTAGTCTTAAAAGATCCGCTGAACAAAGTCTGCGGCGAAAAAGTCCTCCTTTTAGATCTGCAATGAGCATGCTTAATTTCTACATAAACCGTGCCGGTAAAAACCTGCCGCTGGACCAGAAGGATATTTTGGAAGAGGCAAAAAACGAACTTAGAAAGGCCTTTGGTAGAAGCTAGTTATTAAGACCAAAAGCTCAAAGGGGGAGGAATCCCTAACTTATCACTTATCGCGGGAGGCGGGTGGTATATTCTTCTATGGCCTTAGGGAGGTTTTTTAGTGCGATTTCGTTGATGTATGGAATTAACCTCTTATCCCCACGATCTTGGGTGTGGTAGTTTGGAAGCTCTTTCTTAAAGGACAAAAAGCATATCAGATCCACTAAGCTCTCCTTCTCCCAGTGTGACAAGTTGTACTTTTGGACAATATTCTCCTCAATTCCAATATGTACCATTTCATGTACGGGTGTGTGACCTGGTGATGGTCTTTTAAAGGTTCCATCTACCCGGGTCATCATAACAATCTTTCCTGTTTTCACGTCATAGTTTCCTCCCGGGCCATATTTCGTCAGGGTGATTTCGTATTTTGGAAGTAGTTTAAAGTTCCATAAATGATTAAACTCTACAAACCTTTTCATACAAGATTCAATGTCACATCGAACGTTTTCTAGAGCCCTTAAACCTGCGTTGAAAAATTCAGCATTGTAAATGTTTTCTAAGAAATATTTTCTGAGTCTTTGTTTGTCCACAGATTTAAAGTTTGGGGATATTCTTGCCACTTCTTCAAATTCTTTGTCTTTGGGGATTTCATAGGAGTAGCCGTTTTCTTTGTAAAAGGGAATTTTGGAGAGTACGTACCAAAGGTATTCAAGTTCCTCTTCCGAATTTTGGGCTCTTATGATTAACTTGGGCAACTTGGATGGCTGTTTCCTATCTGTTATTTTGTTCATGCTGGAATTGTACTCTTAAGTTTATGTTGGTGCAATGGGGTTTAAACGAGGAGTCTCCTCATATAGGACTCTCCTGATCTAGGACTCTCCCTAACCAGGAGACTCCTTGTTTTGTAATAATTTTGGTTTGGAGAACGTTTAGAATCCTAGTATGCCAAAAAATATAGTGGTTATTGGAGGGGGTACCGGGACCTATGTTGTGTTAAAGGGTCTGAAAGAGTATCCGGTTAATCTTTCTGCTATTGTTTCTATGACAGATTCCGGAGGATCCACCGGCAGGCTTAGGGATCAATTGGGTGTTTTGCCTCCGGGAGACTTAAGGCAGGCTCTGGTAGCCCTATCCAGCTCCGAAAAGATATGGCGGGACCTCTTTTTATACCGTTTTAATAATGGGGATTTAAACGGACATAATTTTGGCAACATCTTTTTATCCGCTCTTGAAAAAATTACTGGGTCTATAGAACAGTCCATAGAGTTGGCTTCGCGCATTTTGGGTGTCAGAGGATATGTTTGCCCTGTTACTCTCCAGAAAGCGGACCTTTGTGTGGAGCTCGCCGATGGGCAGATCATTGAAGGTGAGAAGCACATAGACTATTTGGATAATATTGATGAGAGGGCTCCTATAAAAAAAGCATATTTGTCCCCTTTTGCTAAGGCAAACCCCACAGCCCTTTCAGTTATGGAAAAGGCTGATCTTATTGTGCTTGGTCCCGGAGATCTATATACAAGCATAATCCCCAACCTTTTAGTGGAAGGAGTTTCGTCCTCTATAAAGAAGTCCGGGGCTAGGAAAGTTTTCATAATGAATCTAATGACTAAATATGGCCAGACAACTGATTATAAGGCAAGCGATCATATAAGAGATTTGGAGAAGTACATAGGTGAAAATGCCTTGGATTATATAGTAATCAACAGCAGGAAGCCATCAAATACAACCTTGGACTGGTATCATAAGTATAATGAGGCAATTGTGGAAGATGATATTTCCGAACTTGGACTTTGCAAGATCATTCGAGAAGACGTTTTGATGCAGGCCATAATTGGAAAAGATGAAGCTGATGCTGTTAGGAGAAGTATTATAAGGCACGATTCTGCTAAGCTTGCGCGGGTACTTTATTCTATTTTCTAGGAAGGAGTCTCCTCATGCAGGACTCTCCTGATTTAGGACTCTCCTGGATCAGGAGAGTCCTCGTTTGAGAGCTTATTGACAACCCGGGCTCAAGTTGATACCTTTGAGAGGTTTTAGGCTATAATCTGTTTTATGGAAGCTGGAAAAAAGTATCCTTTAGATAGGATTAGAAATATTGGAATAATTGCCCATATAGATGCCGGTAAAACTACTACTACCGAGAGTGTTCTTTATTACACGGGAAAGACACATAGAATAGGTGAAATAGATTCTGGTGATACGCAAATGGATTGGATGGAACAGGAAAGGGAAAGAGGAATAACTATAACTTCTGCTGCAACTACCTGTTTCTGGAAAGATCACCGTATAAACATTATTGATACCCCGGGGCATGTGGATTTTACCGCCGAAGTGGAGCGTTCACTTCGTGTCCTCGATGGAGCTGTGGTGGTCTTTGACGGGAAGATGGGCGTTGAGCCCCAAAGCGAGACTGTGTGGAGGCAAGCTGACAAATACCATGTCCCGCGAATCTGTTTTGTTAATAAAATCAACCAAATCGGCGGAGATTATTTTAAGAGTTTGGAATCCGTAAGAGAGCGCTTGACTCCTAATGCTTTTCCCATCGAAATTCCCATTGGATTTGAAAAAGATTTACGTGGCGTTGTGAATCTTCTAACCATGAAGGCGTATATGTACAGAGAATTCCGTCAAGATGTTTTGGGTGAAGGGGATGTCCCCCCCACTTTGGTTGAGGTGGCGAAGGAGTGGAGGAGTAAGCTTGTGGAGAAGGTGGTTGAGTTCGACGATGCTTCTTTGGAAAAGTATCTTAATGAAGGGGATACTTTTAGTGTGGAGGAGCTAATTTCGCTGGTTAGGAAAGCTGTGGTTAGTGGGAAGTTTTTTGGGATTCTTGGGGGGGATGGGCGCGGTGTTATTGTAAAAACTCTTCTTGATGCGGTGGTGAATTTTCTGCCTTCACCTTTAGATCTTCCTCCGGTTTCCGGTGTCAATCCAAAAACCGATGCCGAGGAAGTGAGGAAAGCCTCGGAAAGTGAGCCTTTTTCTGCCCTTGCCTTTAAAATCCAAACCGATCCGTATGTAGGAAAGCTCACATACTTTAGAGTCTATTCGGGAAAATTATCTGCCGGAAGCTATGTCTTAAATTCTGCCAAAGGCGAGAAAGAAAGGATTGGACGGATTCTTTTGATGCACGCCAACCACCGAGAGGAGCTAAGGGAAATCTCTGCTGGGGAAATTGGTGCTACAGTGGGTCTAAAAAATACTTTTACTGGGGACACATTGTGCAGTGAAGAAAGTCCAATAATACTTGAGAATATCACCTTTCCAGACCCAGTTATATCTGTTGCTATAGAGCCTAAAACGAAGTCAGATCAAGAGAAGCTTGGGATAGCTCTCAAGAAACTGTCCGAGGAGGACCCAACTTTTAAGATCAAAGGAAATCCGGAGACCGGCCAGACTCTGATCTCGGGGATGGGAGAGCTGCATTTGGAAATCCTTGTTGAAAGGATGAGGCGAGAGTTCGGCGTTGAGGCCAATGTTGGTCAGCCTCAAGTTGCCTACAAGGAAACCATCAAGGAATTAGTAAGGCAAGAAGGAAAATATATACATCAGTCGGGCGGGCACGGTCAGTACGGGCATGTTTATATAAGGATAGAGCCGCTAAAGAGAGGGGAAGGTTTTATATTTAAAGATGAAATTGTGGGTGGGGCTATACCAAAAGAGTTTATACCCGGTGTTGAGAAGGGGGTGCGGGAAGCTATGGAGAATGGCGTTTTGGCAGGATATCCTGTTGTGGATATTTTGGTTGCTTTATATGATGGGTCTTTTCATGAGGTGGATTCAAGCGAGCTGGCTTTTAAACTTGCTGCGAGGGAAGCTTTTAGGGAGGGGACAAAGAGAGCTGATCCAGTTATTCTTGAGCCTATTATGCGGGTTGATGTTATAACCCCCGAGGATTTTTTAGGTGAGGTTATTGGAGATCTGTCGAGCAGGAGAGGGAGAATTGATAGCACGGAGGCAAGAACTAATGTTAAGGTGGTCAAGGGACTTGTCCCGCTGGCTACAATGTTTGGGTATTCCACGGCGCTTAGAAGTCTAACGCAGGGCCGTGCCTATTTTACTATGGAGCCAAGCCATTACGAAGAAGTTCCTTCCAATTTGGTTGAATCTATTGCCAGAAGGGAAATTAAAAGGTAATAATTAGTTGTTGATTTAGTGGCTATTTTAGTTATAATTATGACGCTTAGCATCTTAATATCATAAAGGACGTGTTATGATATTAGAATTTAAGCGGAAAGGAAAAGTATGGCAGAATTTAAGAGAACAAAGCCACATGTAAATGTTGGTACCATAGGCCATGTGGATCATGGCAAAACTACGTTAACCGCAGCCATCACCAAAGTTTTGGCTGAAAAGGGGCTTGCCCAGTACACCCCCTACGAAAATATTGATAACGCTCCGGAGGAAAGGGCGCGAGGAATCACCATTAATATTACACATGTTGAGTATGAAACAGAGAAGAGGCACTACGCTCATATAGATGCTCCTGGTCATAAGGACTACATTAAAAATATGATTACTGGTGCTGCCCAAATGGATGGGGCTATACTCGTTGTGTCGGCTCCGGATGGACCTATGCCTCAAACAAGGGAGCACATTCTTCTCGCACGTCAAGTCAATGTTCCGGCAATTGTTGTATATATGAACAAGACCGATATGGTTTCGGACAAGGAGCTTTTGGATTTGGTTGAGGTTGAAGTTAGAGAGCTTTTGACAAAGTACGGGTTTCCAGGGGACAAAGTGCCTGTAATCAAGGGGTCTGCACTTAAAGCTTTGGAAGGGGATAAGGAGGCGGTTCAGAGCATTGTGGATTTAATGAAGGCTGTTGATGAGTATATACCAACTCCGGTTAGGGAGCTTGATAAGCCCTTCTTAATGCCCATAGAGGATGTTTTCTCAATAAAGGGTAGGGGGACTGTTGTTACAGGTAGGATAGAAAGGGGAATAGTGAGAATTAATGACGAGGTTGAGATAGTTGGTATAAGGACTACGCAGAGGACTGTCGTGACTGGTGTTGAGATGTTTAGGAAGTCCCTTACCGAAGGTCAAGCTGGGGACAACGTAGGAGTTCTTCTAAGAGGTATTGAAAGGGATCAAGTTGAACGCGGTCAGGTTATTGCTAAGCCAGGGAGTGTAAAGCCCCATACCACTTTTGAGACTGAAGTTTATGTCCTTTCAAAGGAGGAAGGTGGAAGGCACACCCCATTTTTCTCGGGGTACAAACCTCAATTTTACATTAGGACTACAGATGTTACGGGGGATGTTACTTTGCCTTCCGGTGTAGAGATGGTTATGCCGGGCGACAGTGTAAAGATGACGGTTAAGCTGATAACGCCTGTGGCGGTGGAGGAAGGTTTGCGCTTTGCCGTTAGGGAAGGTGGAAATACCGTTGGGGCGGGAGTAGTGTCAAAGATTATTGAGTGAATATGGTTAAATCGAAAATACGGGTGCGTTTAAAGGGATATGATTCAAGGGTAACGGATGAGAGTACGTCCAAAATTGTTGATACTGCGATAAGGACGGGTGCGAAGGTGGCAGGGCCAATTCCGTTGCCTACTAAGGTGGAAAGGATTACGGTGATAAGCGGGCCGCATATTGATAAGAGGTCGGGGGAACATTTTGAGGCGAGGACTCACGTAAGGATAATTGATATTTTGGAGCCGACCCCAAGTACTATTGATCAGCTGTCGCATTTGGCCCTTCCCGCTGGCGTTGGGATTGAGATTACTGCGTAGGGTGGGGGATTTGCTTGAAGATTAGATCATGCTGAAAGGATTTAAAGTTAGAAAATTTTTTCTTCGGTGCTGATTTGGTTTAGGGCCCCTTGTGGGTACCTTGGGTTAGATTAAAGCGCCAAGTCTGGCGCTTTAATATTTTTTGGGATGATGCAAATAAAAGGTAAAAAAATTGAGATGAGCTGCAAGTTTGATAATACTGGGAATGTCAAACCAATTACCCTTATTAAGGTAGTTGATTTGCCAGAAGGTGCAAGGCTAGACGCTGAAACCCCGCTTAAAATAACGGGGTTTTCTAAAGGCAGAGGATACTCCGGAGTTGTCAAGAGACATGGTTTTAAGGGGGGCCCAGCAACTCATGGCCAGTCGGATAGGCACAGAGCTCCAGGTGCTATAGGAAACAGGACTACGCCAGGTAGAGTTTATAAAGGAAAGAGGATGGCTGGTCATTTTGGGAACCATAAAGTTACCGTTTTAGGGTCCAAGGTAATTGAATTTGATACCAGAAGTAATGTTTTAAAAGTTCTAGGTCCCATCCCCGGTGCTCGCGGCTCGGAGGTTATGATAAGGGTCTAATGAAGGTGGCATTATTAAACGAAAAAGGTGAAAAGATTTCTGACATTAACCTTGAAAAGAGGATCTTTGGTATAGTCCCTAACGAAGAGGTGTTAGCTTTATACGTTAGATATCATCAGCTAAACAAGAGACAGGGTACGGCACGGGTTAAATCTCGCGGAGAAGTCTCTGGAGGTGGTAGGAAACCGTGGAGACAAAAAGGCACGGGCAGGGCTAGGCAGGGCTCTATTAGAGCCCCGCAGTGGGTTGGGGGAGGAGTTGTTCACGGGCCTAAACCTAAGGATTGGTCAATAAAAATGCCCAAAAAGATGCGGGTTTTGGCTTTGTTTGGCGCTTTGTCGGAGAAGGCTAAAGGTGGCAGAATCGTAGTTTTGGATGATTTTAAGCTTAGCGAGATAAAAACTAGGAAAATGGTTGATATATTTAAATCAGCTAGGATCTTGGGGAAAGAAGTTTCTGGGAAATCAGTATTCTTCATCCCTCATAGTAATGAGGTTATTTTTAAATCTAGTAGGAACATTAGTAGTGTGAATGTTAGTTTAGTAGATAATATCAATGCTTATGAGGTTTTGGATGCCGATAGCGTAGTTTTCCTAAAGTCGAGTTTAGATATTTTGTACAAAACCTACTTGAAATGAATTACGTAGAGATTATTAAAAGGCCGATAATGAGTGAAAAATCAATGAAGCTTGTTTCGGAAAATAAGTATATGTTTGAGGTATCTGGCGGAGCCTCAAAGGGTGCCATCAAGAGTGTTGTTGAGAGTATGTTTGGGGTGGATGTAGTTTGTGTCAACACAATTAAAAATGCCTCCAAGGGGAAAAGAAGCCTGGCGGGAAGCAGAAAGCCGTACACCAGAGCCGGCATTAAAAAGGCCGTAATTACACTAAAAGAGGGCCAAAAGATTAGTTTGTTTGATATTAAGGAGAAGAAGAAGTGACATTGAAAGTTGGTAAGCCGACAACAGCATCTCGACGTCTTAGAAGTGTGATTGTATACGATGTGGATAAAAAGGGGCCGGAAAAGTCTTTGATAGCCCCGCTAAAAGGCTCTGTGGGTAGGGCGCATGGTACCGTTTCGGTTAGACATAGAAAAAGAGGTGCAAAGAAATACTTGAGGATCGTGGATTTTAAGAGAGATAAGAAGAACATACCCGCTGTGGTTTCTTCTATTGAGTACGACCCAACGCACGGACCTAATGTAGCTTTACTGTTTTACAAAGATGGGGAAAAGCGGTATATTTTAGCTCCACAAGGCCTAAAGAAAGGCGATGTTGTAGTTTCCGGTGAAGATGCGGACTTAAGTGCAGGTAATAGCCTTCCTTTGAGTAAGGTTCCCGGTGGGACTCAAGTTCATAACATCGAGTTTTTTCCTGGTAAGGGCGGGCAGTTGGTGCGAGGCGCCGGTTGTTTTGCAACGGTAATGTCCTCGGATGATAAGTTCGTTACGCTTAAAATGCCTAGCGGGGAAATAAGGAAGTTTTTGGGCAAGTGCTATGCTACCATAGGCTCCTTGGCTAATGACGATAGGAAGAGTATGTCTTTAGGGAAAGCGGGAAGGAAAATCCATATGGGTATAAGGCCGACGGTGCGAGGTGTAGCAATGCCGTGGAAGCATCCGCATGCTGGGTCGTATAAAACATCCGGTGTGGGGAGAAAAGCGCCGTTGAGTCCTTGGGGTTGGAATACTAAAGGCAAAAAGACGAGGAAGAGAAAGAAAGTTAATGTGCATATTTTGCAGCGAAGGAGGTCCAAGTAATGTCTAGGAGTTTAAAGAAAGGTGTATATGTAGATGAAAAATTAATGAGAAAGGTTTCTAAGGCCATTTTGAGTAAAGACAGGAAGCCTATAAGAACGTGGTCCAGGAGGAGTGCTATAACTCCGGAAATGGTGGGCATAACCTTTGAAGTGCATAACGGTAAAACTTTCATACCGGTTTTTGTAACGGAATCTATGGTAGGTCATAAATTGGGGGAGTTTTCGTTGACTCGGATTTTCAAGGGGCATAGTAAGAAGGGATTTACTAAACCTGCAGAGTCCCCCCCGCACCGTACTGGTACGGGGCCCGCTTAAAAACATGGAGAATATTTTAGTAGCTGCTAAACTCAATAATTTGAGGATGTCCCCGAGGAAAGTGTCTCTGGTTGCCTCCGCCGTTTCCAGAATGTCTTTGCCGGATGCTATTAGTACTTTGGAATTTGCTGAAAAAAGAGCAGCGAGGTACCTATTTAAGCTTTTTAAGTCCGCCGTTTCTAATGCCAAGAGCAGAGGCATTTCGGAGGATAGTCTTAAGATAAAAGAGATCTTAGTAGGTCCGGGGCGAACTTTGAAGCGGGGGAGGTTCGTATCCAAAGGCAGTTATCACAAGATTATGAAAAGGACATCAAATGTTACGCTATGGCTGGAAGGGTTTAAGAAGGAGGCTAAAAAGGATGGGAAATAAGATAAATCCTGTTGGATATAGGGTGGGGGTTACTAAGAACTGGACGTCTATGTGGTACGCCGAAGGGAAGGACAGGGTGAAAAACACGTTGGAGGATCATAAGATTAGGAAATTTTTGGTGAAAAAGCTTGAGAATGCTGGCCTTTCGAAGATTGAGATTGAAAGGTCGATTTCACAGGTTTTGGTTAGGATTTATGTATCTAGACCGGGTGTGGTAATTGGACGGGGTGGGACAGGAACAACTATGCTAAGAGAGGAACTTTCCAAGCTGACAAGTTCCAAAGTGGAGCTTACCGTTGAAGAGATTAAGGACTTTGATACCTCTGCTGAATTGATAGCTCAAAATATTGCTAGGCAGGTGGAGAAGCGGCTGCATTATAAGCGGGCAATGGTATCTCTTGCAAATAAGGCTATGGAAAAAGGGGCTTATGGGATAAAGATTAGGTGCGCGGGGGTTTTGGGCGGCCCTTCTTCTATATCGAGGGCGGAGATGTTAGTAAGAGGTACGGTTCCGCTACAGACCTTGCGGGCGAATATTGACTATGGTCAGGCCGCTGCCTTTACAACATATGGTAATATTGGCGTTAAGGTTTGGGTCTATAAAGGGGAAGTTGAGTGAAAAATTCATTTGATTTGTTATTTGAGTTTTGAATTTGACGTTATGTTGATGCCTAAGAAGACAAAATTTAGAAGGCATATGAAGGGGGCTACCGTAACAGGAAAAGCTCTTAGAGGGTTTAGCCTTTCGTTTGGTAAGTATGGGTTGAAGTCTTTAGGGGCTGGGGTTTTGTCCGTAGCTCAAATTGAAGCTGCTAGAAAATCCATAACCCACCATACTAAAAGAGGTGGGAAGCTTTGGATTAGAGCTTTTGCCGATAAGCCCATTACCAAAAAGCCTAACGAGACTAGGATGGGTGGAGGAAAAGGGCTGGTCTCTCACTACGCTTCTGTTATTAGGCGCGGAAAGATTATCTTCGAGCTGGATGGTGTTACTAAGGAAGTAGCTGAAGAAGCTTTTTATAAAGCTGCTAGCAAGCTCCCTGTAAAAACCAAGTTTGTTTTTGAGGAATAATCTTATGGATGTAAAGGAGCTAAGAAAGCTTGATGAAAAGGAACTGTCAAAGAAACTCTTAGATAAGCGCAAAGAATATGCAAATATGTTTTATGAGAAGAGATTGGGCAAGGTTTCTAACACTTCCAAATTGAAGGTGGCTAGGAAGGAAATTTCTCGCATATTAACTGTTTTAAGTGAGAAGGAGATAATGAAAAATGGCTAAGAAAGTTCTTTCTGGAAGAGTTGAAAGTGCAAAGATGCAAAAGACTGTGGTGGTGAGTGTTTCTGTGCTTAGGAAACATAAGCTTTACGGGAAGATTGTGAGAAGGGAGAAAAGTTATAAAGCCCATGTCCCGGATGGATTGGAAGTGTCTGCGGGAGATTTAATTTTGATGGAGGAGATAAGACCCGTAAGCCGTGATAAAAGATGGGTCGTTAAGAAGGTGTTATGATCCAGGCTGGAACGTATATAAATGTTGCTGATAATTCAGGGGCGAAGCGCTTGCAATGCATAGGGATTCCCGGTTCGTCTAAGAGAAGGTTTGCCTCGATTGGGGATGTAATTACTTGTGCTGTAATTGGTGCCAGTAGTACCGGGGTTGTTAAAGATCATAGTGTTGTCAAAGCAGTTATAGTTAGAACGGTTAAAGAGGTAAGGAGGGTGGATGGAAGTTATATAAGGTTTAGCGATAATGCCGGAGTGGTTATTGATAAAGATGGAAATGTAGTTGGCACCAGGGTTTTTGGTCCTATAGCTAGGGAGCTAAGGGAGCTGGGCTTTTCGAAGATAGTATCTTTAGCTCCCGAAGTTTGGTAGGTGTATATGAAGATAAAAAAGGGCGATAAAGTGAAAGTTATATACGGTAAAGAGAAAGGTAAGGAAAGTACTGTAGAAAAGGCCTTTCCGAGGGAGTATAGTATTGTGGTGTCCGGTGTGAATGTAGTAAAAAAGCACGTTAAAGCTAGAGGGCAGGAAGAGGGCGGGATTATTGATATTACGAAGAAAATACCGATATCCAGAGTTCTGCTTGTATGTCCTAAGTGCGGCAAGGCTGCCAGGGTTGGGTACTTTGTTTCAGACGGCAAGAAGTTGAGGCAATGCAAAAAGTGCAGGGGGGTATTTTAATGGAGGGCAAATATAGAGTTGTCAAAATAGTTGTCAATATGGGGATTGGAAAAAATAAAGACGATGAGAATTTCATTAAATCGGCAAAGGAGGATTTATCCCGGATTTGCGGCCAATTGCCTAATGAGAGGAGATCCACGAAGTCCATAGCCAGCTTTAAGTTGAGAGAAGGGGAAGTTATTGGCTTATCTGTAACTTTGAGAAGGAGCAGAATGGATGATTTCTTTAAGAAGCTTACAACTATAGTTTTTCCGAGGCTTCGAGATTTTAGAGGGGTCTCTAGGAAACTTTTTGATGGCAATGGCAACTATACTTTTGGAATATCCGAGCATACCGTGTTTCCGGAGATAGATCCGAATAAAGTTGATAAAATAAAGAGGTTGCAGTTTACTATTGTAACAACAGCTAAAAGTGATGATGCAGGATATGAGTTTTTGAAGGCGCTGGGAATGCCTTTTAGGGATTAATTATGGCGAAGAAGTGCTTGATAAATAAACAGAAAAAAGAGCCGAAGTTTAAGGTTAGGAAATACAATAGGTGCCAGATTTGTGGGAGGCCCCGTGGTTATATCAGGAAGTTTGGTATTTGCAGAATTTGCTTTAGGGAGAAGGCCCATAAGGGAGAGCTTCCTGGAGTAAGGAAGGCAAGTTTTTAATTATGAGCAGGGATTTATTATCAGATTTTTTGTCCAAAGTTAAGAATGCGTATATGCGAGGAAAACTTTCTTTGGAGACGGAGAACACGAGGACCGTATATAGCCTCTGCGCGGTTTTGAAGGATAGTGGGTACATTAAGGGTTTCAATAAATTTAAGGAGGGTGGGTTTTCTCGTCTTCATATAGATTTGCTTTATAAAGATGGGAAGCCGGTGCTTTTAGGGATAAGGAGAGTGTCTAAGTCCGGGAGGCGAGTATATATGGGGAGGAGGGATCTAAAGCCTGTCCTGGGAGGTTTGGGGATTTGCATATTAACTACGTCCAGAGGTTTAATTTCGAATCTCGATGCAAGAAAGAGAAAGCTTGGCGGCGAGGTTTTGTGCGAGGTCTGGTGATTATGTCCAGAATAGGTAGAGAGCCAATTAAGATATTAGATGGTGTGAAAGTATCTGTGGTGGAAAGGCAGGTTACTGTAAGTGGTCTAAAGGGTACCTTGAATATCGTAGTTCCTAAAGAGCTTGAAGTTACTATCTCTGATAACGAAGTTATAGTTAAAAATAATGAAACTACTAGAGAGTCCCGCGCCTTGTGGGGAACGTATAGATCGCTTATTTGCAATATGATAGAAGGGGTGCTGAAAGGTTATAAGAAGAGTCTGGAGCTTGTTGGCGTTGGGTATAGAGTGTCCAAAGTTGGAAATGATTTGTCAATTTTGGTTGGGTTTTCGCATCCTATTGTGGTAAAAGCGGAGGCTGGGATAACTTTTGATGTTCCTTCGGATACTAAAATTATTGTTAACGGGGTAGACAAATGTTTGGTTGGCCAAGTGGCTGCAAATATTAGGAAGATAAGAAAACCAGAGCCGTACAAAGGTAAAGGTATAAGATATGAAGGTGAAGTAGTTAAGAGAAAAGCCGGAAAGGCTGGGAAGGTGGGAGCATAGAATGTCTAGGGTTAAGGTGTACAAAAATAATGTCTTGCGCAGGAAAGTTAGGACTAGGTCCGTGATAAGAGGAACGGAGCAAAGCCCTAGGCTAAGTGTTTTTAGGTCTAATAAGGCCATATATGTACAGGCCATTAATGATGCCTTGGGAGTTACTATTTTGTCGTCTTTTGGAAAGAAAAAGGAGGCAAGTAGTGTTGGTGAGAATTTTGCTAGGAAGCTTCTATCTATGGGGATAAAAAAAGGAGTGTTCGATAGAGGCTCACATAAGTATCATGGTGTTGTTAAAAGTCTGTGTGAAGGGATAAGAAAAGGAGGAGTAAAAGTGTAACTTCCATGGAAAAAGGTAACTTCGAAGAAAAGGTTCTGGAGATAAAAAGGGTGGCAAAAAAGACCAAAGGGGGAAATACAATTTCCTTTACTGCCCTTGTTGTTGTAGGAAATGGCGAAGATAGCTTTGGCATAGGAAAGGGAAAGGCGCTTGATGTTAATTCGGCTATACAGAAGGCTATGGCTGCCGCTAGAAATAATGTGTCCAAGATTAATTTAGTTGGTGGAACAATACCGCATGAGGTGGCTACTAAGTTTAAGAGCGTTAAAGTTACGTTAAAACCTGCGCCTAAAGGTGCGGGTGTTATTGCTGGGGGGGCTGTTAGAGTTGTTTGCGATTTAGCTGGGGTTAAAGATATCTCGGCAAAGATTATTGGTAGTGGTAATAAAGAGGTTGGTGCCATTGCTGCATCGCGGGCTTTGGGCATGCTTAGGTCCGAAGTTGAGATGAAAGGGAGGTTTACGAAATGAAATTGCATAATTTGTCTAGAATGAGAGGGATTAATAAGCCTGCAAAGAGGGTGGGGAGAGGGATTGGTAGCGGCAAGGGAGGGCATACAACTGGCTTGGGGCAGAAAGGGCAAAAGAGCCGAGGTAGCAGAGAGGTAAAAATATGGTTTGAAGGAGGCCAACTTCCGCTTTCCAAAAGGCTTCCGCAGAAGGGCGGGTTTGTGAGCCATATGAAAAAGGAATATACGATCCTAAATTTGAAGGATTTTAGTAAGCTGAAAAGCGGTAGCAAAGTTGATATGGGGTTTATAAAGGAGAGTCTTGGACGTGATATTGCCAAAAACGGGGTTAAGATTTTGGGCGAGGGGGACCTTAAGAACAAAATTAATTTTGAGGGGTTTTCTTATTCCAAGTCCGCCAAAGGAAAAATAGAGAAAGCTGGAGGTTCAGCCAAGTAGTTTTTCAATAATGTTTTCGTCTTTAAATCTGATTGTGGTGGATGGTTTTGTCCGCCAATATGATCCATATTTGCTAATACCTGCCAATATCTATTACCGAGAGAGAGTATTTGAAGGAGCTAAAGGGAAAGTGCACCCTACTTAGCAAAATGATAAAGTTGAACAATGACAACGCCGGAATGTAGTTCATCGGTAGAACGCTCGGTTCGGGACCGAGAGGCACTGGGTCCAATTCCCAGCATTCCGACCAACTGTCGTTTTAAGTATACTCCGTACGTAAATATTCTTTTGTTGCCGCGGGTTTCTCACAACCCCCCATAGACTGCAGTGGAGGTTAGGGTAGAAATTATTGATGGAAGAGCAAACAATATTATTATTAGCGGCAGAATAAAAAGTACAAGAGTAAGGACCATTGTCCACAAAAAATACTTGCGGGTTTTTTCTACGGATTTGTAGATGTCTTCCAACAATTCGCGGTCAGACGGAGCCTTGGAAGTGTGATCATTACCATCCATAAGACCATCTTATACCTAACCTAGCCAAAAATCATCACCTTGAGGTACAAGTTACAACAGGAGCCGTTCCTTCAACCCCGGAACTGGTGCTTTGGCAGCTATAAATTGCGCTGGAAGTGGCGTTACCTAAATCTATCTTGTAAATGGCCTCTTTCTCGGGTCCTCCACATTCATAGTATAAAACATCACTGGAGGTTAGAGCCAATGGTTTGGTGCACACAAAGGGAGAAGTCCCACTGCTTTCTACTGATGCAAAAGACACCGGCGTAGAAGAGTTTGGTATCAGGTATCCAAAGTATGTAACGGATACCCCCTCCGTAGCCGCTCCTTCTGTGGTATAAATTGCCAAAGTTTTTCCCGCCTCCGTTGTACAACTTGAGATAGAACCTATTATCTTACCAGAAGCGGGGTTTCCAGAAATAAAAGCCAAAATAGCTGGGTCCTTTAGCTCTACTGTGTCCGCGCCAACTGTATAAACATACCTACCACCCACCAAATTATACGTTCTGGAGCACTTAATCCCAACTAGGTCGGAATCCTTCAAGGATAAAATTGTATCTGGATACCCCTTTCCCAAAGCAAAGCTTACGCTTGCGTCAAATAACTTCCTAGGAAAAGTACTTAAAGGGGCTTGCTTTACCTGCGGCGCGGGTGATTCTGGAACTGCAGGAGGAACGCTTGGGGGCTCTGCGACAGAACTAGAACTTTGCTGCGGAAATAATCTCTCTAGTCCGGGGATTTGGCTAAGGTGCGCATTAACAAAACCGCTTTTCAAAACCAAAAACACACCGCCTGCCAAAATCAAAAGTGTCCCCAGCAGAACTATCAAAACAGGCAGCCTTGACTTGCCTTTTACTGACGAAACGGGCAAAACTGGGGGCGGAGAATTAGGAGGAACTTCAGAAGGAGCCTCATAAACAACTGTCGTCTGGGCAGTATTTTCCTCTCTTTCCGAACTGACTGGACTAGCAGTACCAATATCCATTAGAAAAATTATACAACTTATACAACACAATTACACCTTTTCCAATACACCTATTCCTAAAAGCCCAAGGCCGTTTTTTAAAACTTGCGATACAGCGCGGGACAGCGTAAGCCTGAAGGCCCTGATATTACCATCCGCAGCATCAGCTATCCTGTGCTTATCATAAAATATACTATACCTTCTTGCCAGCTCAAACAAAAATGCACAGACCAAGTTAGGGGAGTACTCTTTTGCAGATTTCTCAACAATTTCAGGAAATTTATATATGTGCCTTAATATGGCCAGTTCTTCCGCATTAATAGATTCCGACCCTGGGACTTTCATTAAATTTACATCCTTGAAATCTTTTAGGACATTTCTGCAGCGGGCGTACGTGTATTGCAAATAAGGCCCGCTGTCCCCCTCAAACGATAGGGACGATTTGAAATCAAACACCGTATCAGTCGTTCTGCCAACATGCAAGATACTGTACTTTACCGCGCCTAAAGCCATAACCTCCGCTACATTATCAGAGGGATTCTTCTTTAATATAACTTTCTTTGCTTCATCTATTAAATCATCTATATACACTACATTCCCAAACCTAGAGCTCATCTTTCCCGTCCCTTTTACACTCATATAACCAAAGGTTATATGAACAAAATCAGAAAGTTTGCCAATACCAAGCTGATCGCATATAGCAAAAAGCTGCTTCATAGCTAAAGATTGCTCCGGTCCTATAACCCAAAACATCCTATCCGGATGAAACGTTTCCTTTTTGAGTTTTGTTAAGGCTAAATCCTGCGTAATGTATAAAGAAGTTCCATCACTTTTTATTAAAATAGTGTCGGGCAGTCCATATTTCTTCAAATCACTCAAGACGGCTCCGTCGGGAAGTTTAACAAACACACCTTTCCTCAACCCCTCCTCAACAAGCCCTTTTCCCATTTTATAGTGG
>Ga0163210_1000040_pt1 | contig 40370 bp, 41 predicted proteins | sample Kivu_220m_FD_113536 | JGI IMG/M metagenome (GOLD analysis project Ga0163210, IMG submission 113536) | Freshwater microbial communities from Lake Kivu, Western Province, Rwanda to study Microbial Dark Matter (Phase II) - Kivu_220m | ecosystem: Environmental > Aquatic > Freshwater > Lake ...
CCACAGAAGCAGTATAGCGGCCGCCGGCATTGTGGCCAATCCGGGATGTTATCCCACTTCGGTGATTCTGGCGCTGGCGCCCGCGGTGAAAGCGGGCATCATAGAAGCGGATATTGTGGTGGATAGCAAGTCCGGCATATCCGGCTCAGGGCGCACGCTCACCATCCCGACACATTTCTCTGAGGCCAGTGATAACGTACGCGCTTACGGGCTGGGCGGGCACCGCCACCTGCCTGAAATAGTGCAGGAACTGGATGCCTTAAGCGCACCGGGCTTTGTATCCGTAACATTTGTGCCGCACGTGGTGCCCATGACACGTGGCATCCTCAGCACCTGCTATGGCAATGTTAGAAGCGGAAAACTGAAAGGCGGCAGGGAAGAGCTGTTGAAGATATATACAGAGTTCTATCGGAACGAATATTTCACCATGGTTGTTGCGGAGCCACCGGAAACCAAGCATACACTGGGCAGCAACCTGTGCCTGGTATATCCGCTGCTCAGCGCGCAGACGGGCAAAATGGTGGTGGTCAGTTGCCTGGACAACCTGGTTAAGGGCGCTGCTGGACAGGCAGTGCAGAATATGAATATAATGTTTGGTTTTCCTGAGACGGCCGGGCTTGAAGCCGTTCCTCTTTATCCCTAATAACGTGCCCCCATCGTCTAGAGGCCTAGGACACCAGCCTTTCAAGCTGGACACAGGGATTCGAATTCCCTTGGGGGCACCAATCAACATTTCCTGCTATCATATATTTAAGTAGGTGTTGGGCGTTGGAGATATTAAGAACCGGGAGGGTAAAATGATTGCTCGCAGATGCACCGCATGGCATTTCTTATTGACTGCAGTCCTGTTGATCGCCGTGGTTGCCTGTGAGGCTCCTCCGGCCGCAGCTCCGGCCACTCCGCCTGCTGCCAGCCAGACCGATGACACCATGCCGAAAATTTCCCTGGATACCTCTACATTAGCACTAACATTTACCGAGGGTGACACAAAAACTCAGACCAAGACCCTGTACGTGATGAATGACGGCGGAGGTGTCCTGATCTATGCAACGCGTAAATCGGTTGACTGGATGTGGCTGAATGAACCGGATGGAGCATGTGAAAAAGGGTACTCTAAAAAGGTAGAAATATTCGTATCCGCTGCAGGCCTGGCCGCCGGTACTTATAAGGATAGTCTCACGGTCAGCGCGCAACGCGCGTCAAATACCCCGCAGACCGTCCAGGTTACCGTTACGGTAACTCCTGCTCCGGCAAGTGGCCAGGAGGCTGGTATAGATAAAAAACCGGTTCCGCCTCCACCCTGGGAATACAATGAATATAAAAACGATAATTATAATTTCGTAATAAAATACCCCAAGGACTACCAGGTGTCGCAAACACCTATGGTGGGGACTGTTTTCAGTGCTATTGCAGCGCAATCTACAGCCTCAAGCAACGATATCATGGTAGCAGTCAAGCCGCGCTATGATTTCAAATCCTCAGCAGAAGAATGGGCGAAAGAGATCTTACGCTTGAGGGGCGCTAAAGCCAACCTCAAGGTTATTACCCAGGAGGATATTACGTTAGCCGATGGCGTGACACCTGCTTCAGAAATACTGTATGAGTCAAAAGTATTGAGTACTGCGTCACACAAGATCTATATCAGGGGTGTCAATAAAAAGAACCGCTGGGTATTTTTCGGAGCCGTCAGTCTCCTGTCCGACACCGAGGACCATCTTCCGCTGTGGAAGCAAATAGCGGATACGCTGGAATTTCCTGATCAATAACTAGGGCGCTGTCCATTTCTCTTTGGTGACCACGGGCACCGAATCGCCCTGTTTTGACGGCACCATGTGCAGGTTGTAGGCAACCGCCTGCGAGGTATTATTTTTCATTACATATTTAAATCCCGTCACGTTCGTTGTGTATCCGATCTTGGACGACCACCGCAGGGGCAATTCAACCGGAATGCCGTTCACTTCCAGGGACATATCTGATGTAACGTACTCAAACCAGAAATCAATGGGCTTCTGCGCCGTCACCTGCCTTTCCTCTTTATAACCGGGCGGCAGACCTATGGAGAAGACGCTGTTGCTTGCCGTTACGGTAACCTGCCGCTCCGTTGGCTCGGCAGATTGAGTGGTGGGAGATGCGGTGGCCGGTGGGGTTGTCGGGATCTGTGATTGTTCTTCCGGCGGTACGAAGGAGTAAACCTTAATGCCGCCCGGGAGGGGATTTGCAGGATTGGCACAGCATGCGGTGGTGAAAATGAGCGCCGCCGATAAAATCATTATCGCGAAGTTCCTCTTATGCATAACACCGCCTCCATTTTTTATATTACCGCAAATTGGTGAGTGGAAATAACTGAGTACAGGCTAACTCAGTTCTCTGATTTTCTGTTTGTGCTCATCCAGCGCCCGGTCGTACTGGGCATCGAGCTCGCTGGAAATCTGCCTCCATTCCTCCTGCAGCTGGAATTGCAGCTTTTGCTCCAGCGCCGCCTGGTTGCCTCCTGCGCCCCTCATGGAATGCGCTGCCTGCTGGATGGTGGACTCGGCCTTCTTTTTAAACTCCGTATAAGTTTGCTGTAAAGCAATCTGGTACTGGTTCATCAGGTTGTTGATCAGCCCGAAAAGCGATTCGAGCTGCTTTTTGTTCTCTTTAAGTATCCTCAAGCCTGCTATGGACCTTGTGGTCCTGCGCATGTCTTCTTCATTGTGCGGCAGGGCAATGTTTCTTAACAGTATCTCTTCAATTCCTTTTTTAATATGAGTTGAGGCTTCGTTTCCTGCATTTTTCCCCAGTTCGGCAGCGAGGTCGAATTTATCATCCTGCAGATACAGGGATGCTATTCTATTCCCTTCCGGCTCGTATTTAATTTTATTCAACTCGTCGGGGCTGGCCTTGCCCAGACTGTCCGCTTTCTCCATGGCTATCTGCCAGGCGCTTTTCATTTCTCCCATATCTAAACCTCCTAGATAATATTTAAGATAATGTATAGCAATGGCTCCAGCGCCTGCGGTGCTCCTCCTTGAGCTGCCGGAGGCGTGACTGGAAAGCCGGTGACGACAACTGGTCCGTGGTCATGATCAGGGCATCCTCGTGGTTGTCCTGGTAATATTTCTTACGCGTGCCTGCGATGGTAAAACCGTATTTCTCATAAAGCAACTGAGCCACCGTGTTGGAAACGCGCACTTCAAGCGTGACCGAGTGGGCATGAAGCGACGTAGCCAGGTCGATAATCACAATCAACAGCCATTCCCCGAAGCCCAGCCTTCTATAGGAGCTCCTTACCGCGATGGTTGTGATGTGCGCCTCATCCACCATCATCCAGATACCCACTATGCCCACCAGGTATTCCCTGGACGCATTAATATATCCGCTGCCGAAAAAACGATCGTGGTCCAGAAACCGCTGGAAAAACGATACTATCCTTTTCATCCTGCCGGGCTGCGGTTGACCGGGCGTATCGTCGTCTTCGTTTTCCCGGAAAATCACGAAATAGTGGGCCAGCTTATTACGCAGTTCCAGACGAAAAGAGCTGGTTGTTGGATGCGGCCATTGAGTGGGGAAGGCATCCTTATCGATTTCCAGGACCTGGGGGATGTCCCCGTCTTTCATCCTCCTGATATGATAGCGTGTGTTTTGCTCCATAGTTCGAACTGATAGAATTCAATAAAAATTTTAGCATATTTACGAGTTGAATGTTCTTGAGCCAGGCTGCTATCTTTTCAAAATGTATTTGAATATACTATTATTAGTCTGATTTAAGGGTGGAGTTATGGAAGAAAGAAAAATCGTAGCTGAAGTATCGGTGGTGCCCCTGGGAACGGGCAGCGCCAGTGTAAGTGAATATGTGGCGGCATGTATCGATGCGGTATCCAGAAGAAAGAACATCATCTATCGTCTGAATCCCATGGGCACCGTGCTTGAAGGTCCACTGGAAGAGATTATGGAGGCCGTTAAAGAGATGCACGAAGTGCCCTTCAGCAAAGGCGCCATGCGGGTGGTAACCACGCTGAAAATCGATGACAGGCGGGACAAGCCGCTAACTATGCAGGGGAAACTGGACAGGGTGAAAAAAATAAAGCCCGACGTGAAGATTTGAGAAAAGGGATCGATTTAAAAGTCCGTATTGCGAAGGGCGGGAAAAAAGGCCTGCTGCTGGCCAATCCGGTGATCGGGGCATCGGGTACATGGGGATACGGCGATGAGTTCGGCAAACTGATTGATGTCAACAGGCTCGGCGCATTAATCTGCAAAGGAACCACGCTGAAGCCCCGGAAGGGTAATCCCCAGCCGCGCATCATCGAAGTGACAGCAGGCGTTTTGAACTCAGTGGGATTGCAGAACATAGGTGTGGAAGCGCTGATCAAAAAGAAAGCCCCGCTGTGGGCTACATGGACGGCGCCGGTCATCGTTAATATCGCCGGTGAATCCGTGGAGGAGTACGCCGCAGTGGCGGCCAGGCTGGAAGGTGTGGCCGGTGTCAGCGGCATCGAGGTCAATATCAGTTGTCCCAATGTGAAAAAGGGGGGGATGCAATTCGGTACCGATCCTGCCACGGCCGCTGCTGTTACACGGGCCGTGAAGGAAGCAACCACGCTACCGGTAATAGTTAAGCTCAGCCCCAATGTTACCGACATCGTTACGATTGCGCGGGCTGTGGAGAAAGCCGGGGCCGACGCCGTTTCGCTGATCAATACCTTAACAGGCATGGCCGTCGATACTGCACAAAGAAAGCCCAGGCTGAACAATATCTGCGGAGGCCTCTCCGGACCGGCGATCAAGCCGGTAGCCCTCTACATGGTTTACCAGGTTGCGGGAGCGGTGAAGATACCTGTTATTGGCTGCGGCGGCATCATGACTGCCGGAGATGCTCTGGAATTCATCATGGCCGGCGCCACCGCCGTGCAGGTGGGCACGGCCGCGCTGATAAACCCACGCACTGCCATCGATATTATCGAAGGCATCGAACAATATCTCGCCGACAATGGTTTCAGCAGCATTGCCGAAATCCGCGGACTGGCCCGGGTATAAACAGCTTCGGTATCGATTAACCCTGTTTACTGCGTGGTCAGCGCGCGCGCAATAGTCATGCGCTGCATTTCGGAAGTGCCCTCGTAGATCTCGGTGATCTTGGCGTCGCGCAGGTAGCGCTCCATGGGATAGTCCCTGCAATAGCCGTAGCCGCCGTGTATTTGCAGCGCCTTGTTGGTTACGAAGCTGGAGACTTCACCTGCATAAAGCTTGGCCATGGCAGCCTCTTTCATATAGGGTAAACCCTTATCCTTCAGCCAGGCGGCGCGGTAGACCATCATGCGTGCGGCGTCTATCTGTGTTGCCATGTCGGCCAGCATCCACTGGATTGCCTGCTGCTGGGACAGCGTTTTGCCGAACTGAACGCGCGTCTGCGCGTAGCTCAGGGCATCGTCGAAAGCAGCCTGCGAAATGCCCAGCGCCTGCGCTGCAACCGTAACGCGGCTGGAATCGATGGATTCCATAGCATAGCGCAGCCCCCTGAAGCTCTCTCCGAGCTGATTTACCGCCGGGATTTTGCAGTTTTCGAAGACCAGCTCCGCGGTGGACGACCCGTGGATGCCCATCTTGTGTTCCAGCTTGCCGACGGAGTAGCCGGGCGTATCGCTTTCAACTATGAAAGCCGAGATACCTTTATTGCCCCTGGTTTTGTCTTCGGTGGCGAAAACCACGGCGATGGAAGCTTCCGCTCCGTTGGTAATAAATATCTTGTTACCGTTCAATATCCAGTTATCACCCTGCCGTACGGCTGTGGTCTGCATGGCGCTGGCATCGCTGCCCGCGCCCGGCTCGGTGAGGACGAAACAGCAGATTTTCTCACCTTTTGCTATGGGGGTCACGTACTTCTTTTTCTGCTCCTCGGTGCCGAATTTATATATGGGGTAGCAGGCCAGTGAAAGGTTGGCCAGGTAGATGGCAGCCATACCGCCGCTGGCCCGCGCCAGCTCTTCACCGCAGAGGGTCATGGACAGGTAATCGCCGCCGCTGCCGCCGTATTTCTCATCGATGGTGACGCCGAAAAGGCCGAGCTCGGCTGCCTTTTTAAATATTGCTGCCGGGAACTTGCCTTCCTCGTCGATCTTGGCAGCTTCCGGCTTGACTACGTTGGTGGCGAAATCGCGTACCATAGCCTGGAACATCTTCTGTTCCTCGGTCAAATGAAAATCCATGATTATATCCTCCTGTTATTAATATATTTAGCTGACTAATTGCTGCCCCAGTGCGAAGGCGTCTTTGAGCGCAGACGGGTGTTTGGAGATGGCATCGTAGTTTTCGATGCCGGGGAAAACCAGCTCTGCGCTGTACTTGATATCAAGCGTGACATACCAGCTTTTCAGTGTGGCGATGGACCCTTGAAACAGGTTGTCATACTTGCCGGCGCCCACCGAGATAAAAACCCCTTTCCTGTCCATCTGCGGATTCAGCGTGATCGGGAGCTTAAGCCGGTACTTGATCACCCACAGCGCCTGGCAGCGGTCGATCATAGCCTTGGCCTGGGCGGTGATTCCCATGAAAAAAATGGGCGAGGCCAGGATAAAGCGGTCGTATTCACGCAAGTCATTGTGTATCCACTGCATATCGTCCTCAATCACGCATATGCCGCCCGTTTGAATGCATCCGTCGCAGTGCAGGCAGGGAGCGATATCCAGGTCGGACAGCACGATCTGCTTGACCTGCGCGCCCTGGCTCGCGGCGCCTGCGGCCGCCTGGTCGAGGAGCGTGTCGGTGTTGCCGCCCCGCCGCGGGCTCCCCGCGATGGCGAGCACCTTCAGTCTTTTAGCTTGCGTTGTTTCGGCCACGGTTGATTGAACCCCTAATCAAAGTAAGTAATGATATAATGTTGTGCTTACATTTTGCAATCAAGCATCATATTGGCTAAAATGTTAACGATTTTGCCATTCGTGCTCATGACCACCATTCCACCGTTTACGAGGAGATAAAAAATGACTAAAGCTGAGATTTTAGGACAAGCCAGGAAAGAGAAACGCGTATTGCTTACCGAGATAGAATCCAAAGAGCTGCTGAAAGGGGCCAAAATACCTGTGGTTGACGCCAGGCTGGCAACCTCCAAAGCGGGCGCCATGGAACTGGCCAAGAAAGTGGGCTTTCCCGTGGCCATGAAGATAGTTTCAGTGGACGTCACACACAAAAGCGATTCGGGCGGTGTCAAGCTGGGCATAGCCAACGCCACACAGGCAGGCAAGGCGTACACCGATATACTTGCAGGCGTTAAAAAGCATTATCCCAAAGCAAAGATACTCGGCGTTTCCGTGCAGAAGATGGCCAGGCCGGGTGTGGAGGTTATCATCGGCATGACCAAGGACGCCCAGTTCGGCCCGGTCATCATGTTCGGCCTGGGCGGCATTCTGGTGGAAGTATTGAAAGACGTATCCTTCCGCATCGTTCCCATGACCAAACGCGATGCTTCGGAGATGATTTCCGAGATCAAGGGCTATCCGCTGCTCAAAGGTTACCGCGGTTCCGAGCCCGCCAACATACCCTACCTGGAAGAACTGATTGTGAAGGTTTCCGATTTTGTGGACAAGAATCCGGAGATCAAAGAGCTTGACCTGAACCCTGTATTTGCCTATAAAGACGGGGCTGTTGCTGTCGACGCCAGGGTGATCTTAGAACCTGCATAGATCCGGAATACTGCTGTTGAAGGGTGTAAGCCCTGACCGAGGGGATATAGCTCAATTGGGAGAGCGCTGCGTTCGCATCGCAGAGGTCGGGGGTTCGAATCCCCCTATCTCCACCAGTAATATCTATGTTCTTCATGTATATACTGCAAAGTGAACGTACGGGTCAGTATTACATTGGCTCCACAAAAGATGTAAGCAGGCGGTTGGCAGAACATAATGCCGGTAAAACGCCGTCCACAAAAGGGCATAGTCCCTGGAAGTTGATATATACTGAATCTTATTCTACACTTGGCTGAGGATCAAGTATCCGTAAGATCTTTTTAATGGAGTTACCATTTTCCGGAGGAGACTTGAATTATGGAATTTTTTGACATTATCAGTATTTCACACCGCTATATGGAGATACTAAACCCATCCTCGTCTGAAAAAATCATCAAACTTGGCAAACTACTCAAATTGAAAAAAGGAAACCGGGTTATCGACTTCGGTTGTGGTTGTGCTGAGCCCCTCACTCTATGGGCTGAGGAATTTGGTATCACTGGTATTGGCATAGATATATCCGAGGATTTCTGCGACCGAGCCAGGAGAAAGCTGGCCATTAAAGGGTTGTCGGACCGAATCGAAATCGTTTGCTCCCCTGCGCTTGACTATGTATTTAAAGAAGGGGCTTTCGATGCTGCAACATGTATTGGATCAACGTTTGTTTTTGGCGGTTATCAGCAGACGATCCAGGCAATGAAGAGGGCTGTCCATCAGAGTGGACGCCTTGGTATCGGCGAAACTTATTGGCTTAGCACCCAGATACATCCGGAATATGCCCAAAAACAGACAACTACTCACACAGAAGCGGAACTAGCTCGATTTACCCGGGACGAAGGCTTTGAACTCGAATACATAATCCGTGCAAGCTACGACGACTGGGACAGATACATTTCGGATGGCTGGTATGGACTGATACGTTGGCTTGAGGAAAACCCTAACCACCCTGACTATGCACAAGTATTCAATCATTTTCGTATTGACCAGGATGATTATTTGCAGTTCCTACATCAATATATGGGCTGGGCTATGTACTGCCTCGCTCCCATCAAATCTCATTCGACAGGCGGCATATAATGAAATTACATTTATTGATATAGTCTTTTCAGCCTGTGATACCTCGTAGAAATGCACTTAATATGAGTCAACATCAGATAATCCTAAATTCTAGTAGCTTGGGTTGCGTAAGGAATAGGCACTATCAAATAGCGCAGGCGGATTTCAGTTCGAAGGTTTTACTGTTTCTACCTAATGATACCCCAGCTCCACCAACCAGGTAATATCTTCATCACAAGTTCGCGCAAAGGCAATCTTGCTCAATATTGAAGGGCTGTTTTTTATTTGACCTTACGCTTTTTAACCGGCTTGTTCTTAATTTTTGTCAAGCCCTGTTGAATATCTTTATGCAGCCAGTCTATTTCCTGCCGACGATTACTTATTATATGTAATTGTAAGCGGTTGTCCGGTGTCATTGCCGATTCAAGATTGCCGCAGGTTTTTTCAGCAGTTGAGAGCAGCTTGTCTGCTTCTTTAAATAAGTCACCCTTCACCAGGTTTTCGATATACTTGATCTGGTTATACAGGTCTTTGCTTATATCGGAGAATTGATTGACTGCCATAGAATTGCCCCTCCCGCAATGATTATTAATGACTTATTTAGATTCCAGTTGAATGGATAATACTACTTCGTTTATTCAGTAAAAAACCGGTCATTTACAAATGACCGGTTAACTTTTGATCTATCGGCTTCTAAGCGGCCAAGTTTCAAACGCTGTTCCTTGGCCACTATTTGTAAATAAAGCTGTGCCTGATTTCCCGCTTTGACTAAAGTATACTCTACTTAACATAAATTAGCAATTGTATTGTGGACATTATTTGGCTTATAAATAGTGCCTGTATTTGTAAAAATACTATGCATTGACATAACCAGCCATATTTATTTGAACCTGGTGGGAAGAGGAATAGTTGTATCTTTTCTTTACGGCGTGGGAAAATGGTTTCACAAAAATCCGTGGCATAAGGAGATATTGAGTATGGAATGGCAGGAACTGGTAGCAAGTGCGTATGAGCATGTATTAACGGTGCTTGAGCGTGTTCTGGAAGGATTGAGCCAGGAAGACCTCGACTGGCAGCCAAAGCCGGACTGCAACAGCATCGGCTGGCTGGCCTGGCATCTTACACGTCAGGAGGACGCCACCATATCTTTCATGATGCGGGAGAACCAGCTCTGGCTTGCAGAGAAATGGCATGAGAAATTCAACCGGCCGGCCAACCCCATGGATTTCGGTACGGGGCAAACAATAGAGCAGGCCGCCGAATTCAAATCTCCCGATGTTGCCACATTCCTCGGCTATCAGCGGGCAGTTATGGAACGGGCGAAGAAATTCATTGCCACGCTTTCCCCGAGTGACATGGACCGCGTGTTAAAAGTGCCGGGCTTCGATCCACCGCCGACTGTGGGTTCATGGCTGGTGTCCAGCCTCGGGGATGCCCTGCAACACGCAGGGCAGGCGGGTTATGTAAGAGGCCTGCGCAAGGGCATAGGCTGGCAGAAAGCCTGAGTATGAAGCTCTTTGTGCTAAGATTAAGACATGAAAAGCAAACCTGAAAAGACCAGGTATAAGAAGCTCGAGATACCCAGGCTGACGAGAGGCATCGCCGCGGATTCAACGGAGCTGATCGGGAACACGCCGCTGGTTTATCTGAACAGGATCACAGTGGGCAGCAAGGCCCGCCTGGTTGCCAAGCTGGAAAGCTTCAATCCGCTGAGCAGCGTCAAGGACAGGGTCGGCGTTGCCATGATCGTGGATGCCGAGGATAAGGGGCTGATCAACAGGGATACCGTGGTGGTGGAGCCCACCAGCGGGAACACGGGCATAGCACTCGCCTTTGTCTGCGCCAGCCGCGGCTATAAAATCATCCTGACCATGCCTGATTCGGTTTCACTGGAACGGCGCAAGCTTCTATCGATACTGGGCGCCGAATTGATAGTAACGCCCGGCGCCGAAGGCATGGGAGGCGCTGTCAGAAAAGCCGAGGAGCTGGCGGCCAATAACAAAAACTACCTGATACTGCAGCAGTTCAAAAATAAAGCCAACCCGGAGATTCACCGGGCAACCACGGCAGAGGAGATCTGGCGCGATACCGATGGCAAGGTTGACATAATAGTAGCCGGTGTGGGAACGGGTGGGACGATATCAGGCATAGCCGGCGCTTTAAAGCAGAAAAAAACCGGCGTTATAGCGATAGCAGTTGAGCCTGACGCATCCCCCGTGCTTTCAGGCGGTCAGCCGGGAGCGCATAAGATACAGGGAATAGGCGCCGGATTTGTACCGGAAGTTTTGGATGTCGGAATCATCGATGAAATAATCCGGGTTTCCGATGAAAATGCCGGCATTACCGCAAGGCGCCTGGCAAAAGAGGAAGGAATACTGGCCGGTATATCCGGGGGCGCTGTAACCTGGGCGGCGCTGCAGGTGGCTGTCAGGACGGAAAACGCAGGCAAAATGATAGTGGTAATACTGCCGGATACGGGTGAACGGTATCTTTCGACCTGGCTTTTCCAGGACATCCAGGCTTAGGCCGGTTTACACTTCCCGGCTATTTCCATCAATATCTGTGCCAGCTCTGCAGGATGGGTGACCATCATATCGTGGGGGCCAGGAATTACCTTCCTCTCCCAGTTCTCCCCAACAGCCGCATCGTAGGCCTCCCTGTGGCGCTGTGACGTGTCCCCTGCACGCTGTATCTCGCTGAGCAGGTACCATTTACGGATTTTCCCGGCGGCATTCCCGGGGAGACTGATGGGCTCGGAATAGCAGTTGGCGGGCATGGGCTTTAGCAGTAACGCAGCCCGTTCAATATCCTGAGGATCCGTAATGCCGAAATCCTGCGGCGGCGGATGGGGTAGCACCTTCACCTTTCGACCGGAGAAAGCGATCTCGGTAACCCTGGGCAGGATATCGGGTACCAGGTCGAATACACACTGGCCGTCCTTCGGCGCGTAGGAATCGAGATATACCAGGCAGGCGATACGCTTGAATGACCTTTCGGCGACTCCCGAGATGACCATGCCGGAGTAGCTGTGGCCTACCAGTATCACATCGTGCAGGTCTTCAGATTCCATGAAGAGCGCCACGTCTGCAATATGCGTGGAAAGGTTGATCTCTGCAGACAGCAGGTAGCTTCTATCACCCAGCCCGGTGAGCGTGGGAGTAAAGGCCTTGCAGCCGCTGTCTTTGAGCGCATCAACCGTCTTCTGCCAGCACCATGCGCCATGATAAGCGCCGTGCACCAGGACGAAACAGGATGTATCCACTGGCTTCACTTCCTTTGAGGCTAATCGATGGATATTATAATACTTTTCTGATATTGATACGCTGCTGTTTCACCGGTAGTTTAAAGATTTCGAGGGAAGCAGGCCGGCCTATGTTCAACTTAATCCCTGGCTGAAGAGTCCCGGTCCAGCAGTGTTTGCTGGTCGGGCTGGTTAAGCACGTCCTCCAGCGTCAGCGATAGCTGGGACAGGTTGTAGGGCTTCTGCAGGAAACCGGCCAGGCCCCTGCCTGTAAAACGCTGGGTGGCTTCCTGCTCGTTGTATCCGCTGCTTAGAATGACTTTTATATCCTCGCGGATTTTACGCAGTTCCGTGAATGTCGCTTCCCCGTCCAGGCGTGGCATAGTCATATCCAGCATAATTAGGTCGATTTCATCGACCCGCTGCTTGAAAATCGAGATGGCTTGATCTCCATCTTCCGCGGTGATAACCTTGAAGCCGAAACGTTCCAGCATGGCCTGGCCTACCGAGCGGACCGATTCTTCATCGTCCACCAGCAGTACGAGGTTGCCCTCACCTATGCTGCTTGTCTTTCTATCAATGATAGACGAGGTTTGCACATTGTGGTATGCCTTACTGGCAGGTAAAAATACCTTAAAACTCGATCCTTTACCGAGCTCGGTATAAAGCTTGATGATACCCTTATGGCCGCGTATTATACCCAGCACGGCCGCCAGGCCGAGGCCGCGTCCCGTCAACTTGGTGGAGTAGAAGGGATCGAAGATGAGCTCCCGCACATGCTGATCCATACCACAGCCGGTGTCTGTCACCTCGAAGAAAACATAGTCGCCCTCGGCGGGTATTTGCCCCGCATCGTAGCGGAAGGGCGTGATGCAGGTCTTGATATAATCTCGATCACAGTACATTTTCCCCGTGGATATACTGATCACGCCACTCTGTTCACCGATGGCCTCGGAAGCGTTGGTGATCAGGTTCATCACCACCTGGCGTATCTGCGTGGCATCTCCTTCGAGCAGCGGAATACTCTCGGTGAAGTTGTAATGCAGCGCAACGCTCTTGGAAACCGATACCGAGAGCAGATGCCCCATTTCCCTGACCAGGTCGTTGAGATTGATAAGCTCGATGACGAATTTGCCCCTGCCCGAGTATGCCAGCATTTGCCTGGAAAGCGCTGCTGCCCTTTTAGCTGCTTTTTCGATCTCGCTGATATATTCCTGAGCCGGCGATTGGGGGGAAAGAGTGGTCAGGGCGAGCTCGGAGTACCCAAGCACGGCGGAGAGAATATTATTGAAATCGTGGGCAATGCCGCCGGCAAGTATGCCCAGGCTTTCCAGCTCTTGCGTCTGCAGGACCTGCCGCTCCAGATTAAGCCTCTGCTCGGCAGCCTTTTTCCGTTCAGTGATATCACGTGTGACCGCGAGTATACCGACGGGCTTCTGCTCCTCGTCACGTAAAAATGTGAACGTATTTTCCGTCCACACGGTTGTCCCGTCCTTGCGGTATACTTCCATCTCTACCGAACGATTGCGATTCAGGTCTGCGCCGGCTATATTATCTGCGGCAAGCTCCTCGGCAACCCTGCTAATGGCAACTTCCAGAGACTGTGGCACAATAGCTTCTTCAGGCTTCTGACGCATGACTTCCTCGGCGGTGAAGCCGCGTAACTGAAATATGGAGGGGCTGGCGTAAGTAACATGAAATTCCATATCGGTGGTCCAGATCACATCGGTGACGTTCTCAGCAAGCAGCCTGTATTTCTGCTCACTCTCGCGCAGGGAATCTTCGACCTTTTTACGCCGCAGGGTGACAGCGGCCAGCGACGCAAAGGAATGCAGCAGCTCTTCCGGGGGATTGGGCTGATCCTTTTTCAAATATAAAACGGAACTGCCATACACTACGCCCTCATATACATAGGCGACCCCGATGAAACGGTCGACGCCCAGTATCTTCTTGTATAGCTCCGAAGCTTTTTCAGAAACCCCGCCGGCGGTCATTTCAGCAATACTCTTGCTATAATTGATTACGCGGGAAAGCATCATCAAATACAGGTCATCATGCATGGGGAATGTCATGGGTACGGTGTCAGTCACACCCGTATTACGGAAAGCGGTACGTAAGTCAGGATCGGCATCAAGATAGCGCACAAGGAGCTGCTTTTTAGAGGGCACGTATTCATTGACGACAGCGCCGGAAGCCCCTGATAATGATTTCAGTTTCTTACACAGGAATTTGTAAATATCCGTCTCCTCCGGGAGGGACGTGAGATCGATGCCAATCTGATTTAACTGGCTTAAGGCGGCATTATGATCACTGAGGGACTTTTCCGTTGATTTCCTGGCTTCCAGTTCGGTCCTGAACAGAGCGAGAGCCCCGTAGAGCCATCTTTGCGACAGCTGGATGACAAAAGTTCCCGCAATGATGATGGCGGAAATATATATCCAGACGAACGGATTAGTGGATACAAAAACTACCGGTAATTCCTTTAATAGCTGGCCTGTAGAAAATAGCGCCAGGCAGGTAAGGACAAAGCAAACTGCCACCAGCCAGGCGTCCCTTTTCTCCAATAGCAGGCTGCTCAAAACAATCACCGCAATATACATGAAGCCGTACTGGCTGGCGGCAGCGCCGGAAAGCAATATGACAACGGTCGTAGCCATCCAGCTGCCTAAAATCAGCGTAATTGCGCTGGCCCGGTAGTGGCCTCTGTTATTAAGCCAATATATCACACCGGATAAGGCCAGTAGATAGACTCCTGCCAGGATATGAGCAAGCAGGTTATTATCAACGCCAAGGCAGGTGATGAAAACGAGAATGCCTAATAACAGGAAAGTAAATGCCAGGATATTCATCAGGTTCTTGCGGCTGTAAGAATGGCCGTCTTCGGTTAGCTCCGGAGGAGCGAATATGTCACTTGCATCATTAAAGAACACGCCCGCGATTTTTTTAAGCAAACCTCTAACCAACGGCATTTCCTCTGCCCGACCATATCCGGCAATATTGGCTTAAGGAGTAAATCAAGACATCCTCATAACCACTTTAGTTTCGGGTCCGATTTGTTTCCTGTATCAGGATAGAGCATCGGATCATGCTAAACAATAGCCAAGCGGGTATAAATCATTGTCCTTTTGTACTAATATGATGATTTTGCAGGAAGGATACAATTAAAGGTAGACAACGAAGTCGCATTATCGGGATGAAACCGATTTGTCATATAATTAGGCAAAATCCATCAACAGATTGAAGGAACGGTAGTATGAAACAGCTCAAGCATAATGTATTCGAAGCCATTGGCAATACCCCGCTGGTGGAGCTGACGAAAGTGGACGGAATAGGCCCCAAAGTCAAGATCTATGCCAAGCTGGAGGGCTGTAATCCCGGCGGCTCGATAAAGGACCGCCCCGCCTACTATATGATTGCCAGGGCCGAGGAATCCGGCGAGCTGACGAAGGACAAAATCATCGTGGAGCCCACATCCGGCAATACAGGCATCGCGCTCGCCATGATAGGTTCGGCCAAAGGATACAAAGTTAAGCTTTTCATGCCTGAGTGCGTCAGCACGGAAAGGCAGATCTGCCTGCAGGCCTTCGGAGCTGAAGTGGTGCTCACGCCTGCCAAAGAGGCCACGGACGGGGCGATACGCCGCGCCTGGCAGTTCATTGAAAAAGAGCCGGGAAAATATTTCATGCCCAACCAGTTCGATAATCCCAATAACCTGCTGGCGCATTATGAGACCACGGGGCCGGAGATTTATGAGCAGACTAACGGCGAGCTGGATGTATTTGTGGCTGGGTTGGGAACATCGGGCACATTGATCGGTACGGGCAAATACTTGAAGGAAAAGAAACCTAAGGTAAAGGTGGTGGCGGTGGAACCTACGGAAGGTCATACCATACAGGGATTGAAAAATATGACCGAGTCCATCAATCCCAAGATATATGATCCCGGCAAGTTCGATGAAAAAGTCGTCGTAGAGGACGGAGAGGCCTTTGAGATCACCAGGACGCTGGCGACCAGGGAGGGTATCTTCGTGGGCATGTCCAGCGGCGCCGCAGTAGCAGGCGCCCTGAAAATTGCGCGGCAGATGGACAAGGGGATTATCGTGGTCATACTCCCCGACCGCGGCGACAGGTACCTCAGCACTACCCTCTTCCGCTCCATCTGCGCCAAGTGCCCGCCCTAAACCAGGAAATGTAGGGACAGGTCTTCAGACCTGTCCGCTTCGGGCTTAGCTTCGGGCTACCCTCTTCCGCTCCGTCTGCGCCAAGTGCCCGCCCTAAACCAGGAAATGTAGGGACAGGCCTTCAGGCCTGTCCGCTTCGGGCGCAACTGAAGTTACGCCCCTGCATGTTTGTAGCGGTGTGAGGATAAAAATGTCATTGCGAGCCCCGATTGCATCGGGGCGCGGCAATCTCATGGCCTTTAGTAGTGCCAAGCAGTAGATTGCTTCACTACGTTCGCAATGACGTGTTTATATAGAGGGCGCAACTGAAGTTACGCCCCTACAGCAGGTTCTTCGCTAATAGCGCCGCTATATGAACTACCTTAATGGGGCTCTTTCTCTTGTCCAATCCTCCGCAGAGCTGAAGCACGCAGGCGGTGCAGGCCGTTACCACCGTATTGACTCCCGTGGCCTCGATGTTGTCCAGCTTGCGTTTCAATATTGATCCGCAGAGGTCCGGATGCGTGAGCAGGGCGTCGCCGCCGAAGCCGCAGCAGGCATCGGCGTCGTTCATCTCTACAAGCTCATGGCCGGCCTCTTCGATAAGTTTCCTGGGCTCTGTAAAAACGCCCAGACCCCGCTTCAAGTGGCAGGGATCGTGATAGGTTACCTTTTCACTTATGGTGGATTTCATGCTGCGCACACCGCCGAGCTCAATAAGCAGTTGTGTCAGGTCGCGGACCCTGTCTCCAAGCTTCAGGGCGCTCTCATGCAGTGCAGCATCGCCGGCAGTTAAGGCCGGGTATTCGTTCTTCAGCATGGCCGCGCAGCCCGGGCAGACTGTCACGATGTAGTCCGGCTCCATTTGAAGCAGCGATTCAATATTGTGCTTGGCCAGCGTCAGCCCCGTATTTGAATCGCCCGAGAAGTAGGCCGGCGCCCCGCAGCATGCCTGTCCCGCGGGATAAAAGGGCGCGGCGCCATATGCATCAAGAAGCTTGAATACGGCTTCTCCCAGATCAGGGTAGGCATAGGCAGTGACACAGCCCGCGAAGAAGGCCACCTTTGGCTTTGCCAGCGGCTCGGGAATGAAGCGGGACCTCATCCGGCCGGCGAGCAAATTAGCGTTTATGCCTGGCAGGCTGATGGTATCGGTCAGGCTTCCCAGCGGGAAGGGCAGCTTTCTGATCATATAGTCGGCATCAAGGAAAGGTTGTTGCAGTGTAGCCAGGGCCCTGGCAGCGCTTTCCGTCCGGCCCGGGGATTTCAGAATCCCCCGGTAGGCGACCCTTTTGAGCAGGGGGAATCCCTTTTCACGGATCTTGCGTGATTTTAGATTCCTGATCAGATGCGGGATATCTATTCCCGAGGGGCACACAGTCCGGCAGGCCAGGCAGCCCATGCACATCTCGGAAAGCTCATGCGCGCGCTCCGGATCGTGGAAAAATGCCGTCAGGATGGTACCGATACCTCCCTGGTATATATGGCCATAGACCTGACCGGCAACTGAGCCAAATACCGGGCATACATTCAGGCAGGCGCCGCATTTAATGCAATATAAAGCTTCCCTGAATTCGGGTGAGTTCCTCAGTTCTGTGCGGCCGTTATCCACCAGGACGATATGCAGCTCACGCGGCCCCTGCCCTCCGCCAAGCGGGATGCCACTGAAATTGCCCCCACTGCTTGTCCCGGTTATGAAAGAGGTATAGACGGTGAGCCTGGGGCCGACGCAGCAACGGCTCAACAGTCTGAGGACGGCGTTGGCATCTTCGAGACTGCCCATGAGCTTTTCCATGCCCACGACGGCGATATGCAGCGGTGACATGGTTGTGACGATCTGACCGTTGCCCTCGTTAGTGAGGATAACCAGTGTGCCTGTTTCGGCTATACCTATATTGGCGCCGGAAATACCCATCTCTGCATCCAGGTAAGACTGTCTCAGGGAATTCCTGATCGTATCCAGCAGCTCCTGGGAACCTGTGCCGACCTCGTTGCCCGTCGCCCTGCTGAGCAATTCGGCTATCTGATCCACTGTTTTATGGATGGCCGGTCCCACGATATGCGCCGGCCTTTCACCGGCAAGCTGTACAATCCTCTCGCCGATGTCGGTTTCCACCGTACTGATTCCCGCATGCTCCAGATGATCCTTGAGGCCGAGTTCCTCCGTCAGCATCGACTTTGATTTGACGATATGTCTTACGCCATGTCGCTTTGCCAGCCTGAGGACGTATTCATTGGCATCGTCGGCATTTCTCGCTTCATATACCAGGGCGCCGGCTGCAGCGGCACTTGCTTTAAACTGCTGTATCAGGGAAGGCAGGTCGGCAATGGCCTTCGCCTTGCGGTCGTGCAGATCCTGGCGCAGAGCCTCGAAGTCGATCCCCGACATCCCCATCCTGCGCCCGCTTTTAGTCAGCACCGCCAGGCGGCCCAGGGCCGTCTGCAGGTTTTTATCGGCCAGTGCGTTTTTGATGCGCTGCTTAATTCCTGAACCCATGATCGACCTTGAATATAAATGATATGGGATTAATGATGCGAATCTATTGCCGGGCAAGGATCAGGATATGCTCTTCCTCAGGCCCCTGAGCCCTGGCGGCGAAGGCGCCCGGTATATCACCGGTTGTGTTCCGCCCGGTCAGATATGTGATGAATGTGGGGACTTTGTGCCCCGGGATGCCTCCGGACGAGCTTTTTATCCTCTCTGCGGCGGCAGTCAGGTTGGCTACGATGCAATCGCCGTCGAGCAGCGTGAGGTGGACACGGGGCAGCGCCGCGGCCAGCCTCGCGTTTCCCTCGTTTTCCAGCGAGACCAGGGTACCGCTATCCGCTATGCCGAAATCCGCCTGGGTTATGCCCAGCCCGGCGCTGGCATAGGTGTCTTTTAAGACGCGGCGCGCGGCCTGTAAAATGGCCCCGGGATCGGGTTCAATTTTTTCACCGGTTGCAGCGGAAATTGACGCGGCGATTTCATCCAGGGGCGCTTCTTTGCCGCCGGAAACCTGACGAATCCATTGCACAATGGACGTCTCAACCACCCTGACGCCGTTACTCTCAAGCTGCTTGCGGAGGCCAAGCCCGGCAGCCAGTATAGAATCCGATTTAACTACGGTTTGGACATCCTTTTCCTTAACCAGGGACAGGATATAGTTCACGCCTTCATCAGCCGTGGTTGCAATGAATACTTTGGAACCCGCCCTTGCAGCTTCTTTTTTAAAGCGTTCTATATTCTCCGGATTGACAGCCATTTACAACCCCGTGATCGATGATAATCAAGCCTGTGACATGTACTGTATGGTGCCGTCGGGGACCACCGCCGCCCTGGCGCCCTGCGGATAATCCTGCGCTAAAACGTCCAGCACCTCCTGCCAGGATTTTACCCAGACAGTGCCGGGTATGGCCAACCAGTCGGTCATGGCATGCTCGAACTGAGGGCAGAGGATGATCACCCTCTTCAGCCACGGACGTGAGGTATTCACGGCCTGGAAATGGCGTCCTTTGACGCCCCTGCCGAAGCTGCCGACCAGGTAGTGGACCACCTGCCCCGCGGGACAGTCCATGATCAGCACCAGGTCGCCTCTCTTTTTGGAAAGCATGGTGATACCGATGATCATGCCGAGAAAGGCCTCGTTCCCCTTGCAATAGTTATTTACCACCGCCACATCGATGTCAGGGACCGTCCTGGTCGCGTAATGCGGCGCGGCATATTTAACCGCCTCGGCATGCTCCGCCTTCGCATCGCCACAGAAGATGGCGCAGGCCTTGCCGTTCCCGTTCACTGCGACATCGACTTTGAAGTCGAGCCCGGCCAGCCTGGCGGCTTCCGTGAAATCCTGGAACAGGGGATTTTCAATGTAATTGCCCATGCCCACCGTTTTGCCTTTGCCTTCCTGGCGGGCTTTGAGCTCAAGGCCGTGGAAGTGTTCGATGGATTCGATGGCCGAAACTCCCGGTAGTATGATCTTGCCTCCTCCTCCGAAGCCGGTCTGCGGATGCATGATCACGGCGCCGATGCCTATTTTCAGGTCGCAGGCCATCACCTCGGAGTTGACATAAAGCTTAGTGCCCAGGGAAGTGGTTCCCACGTAAGCGCAGTTTTCATAAACGTTGTGGTTGTAGACGGGGAAGCGGTTGAGGATATCTGTGCCCAGCTTCTTTTCAAAATCCAGGTAGCTGTGTGCGCCGTGGCAGCCCGTGGCGCAGATAAGCCGGATTGATTTATCGTCTATGCCGGCTTCCCTGAGCTCATCGAGTATAAAGGGGAGCAGGTCGGATGCGGGAGTGGGCCTTGAGATATCGTCGAAGAGAATGGCTACATGCTGCTTTCCCTTCGCCAGGTCGCGCAGCCTGGCTGCGCCGATGGGGTTTTCAAAAGCGGACTGGATTTGATTTAAACTAAGTTCGGGCGCGCTGTGCCCGTTCATCAGGCACGGTACCACTTCCCACCCCTCGGGGAACTCCAGTTGAAGCGCCCCTTCCTCGTACCATATCCTGTTGGGAACAGCAAAGCTGTTGGCGGCCATTGCGCGGAATTATATATTGTCCCCATGATTAATGCCAATATTACCTGAGCCTGAGTGAATAAGCCGGGGCGGTTCAACCGCCCCGGCCTATTGCGGAAATTCTATGTAATTTATTTTTCAACGGTGGAGAAGAGTTTGTAGGACTTATCAATTGGCGGCATCTTGGGCTCCACCGCCTTTTCGGGATCTACCAGCTGGCCGTACACCGGGTCGGACTGCCAACCGTCGATGTGCAGGTCGCGCTTGGCGGCTGCCTTGTAGCGGTCCCAGTTGGCGCTGAAATAGAGGAAAATCTGCTGGGCCGCGCGTGAACCTTCCCCGTGGATGTGGTCGATCTGGTAGTAGTTGTGTGTCATGTCCTTGATCATGCGGATGACCTTGATCCTGTCGGCCGTAGGCACCCCGGCCTTCGCTCCCAGGTATTTCTCAATATAGTCATGGATCTCGGGATTTTTCCAGTCACGATAGCAGGGCACGGTGGTGGCTATGCCACCGCAGACGTCCTGGGCGATCTGGCACATCTGGTGGAAGCTGTCGGCGAAGATGAACTTGGCAGAGTTGGTCAGCATCAGGTCGGGCACCATCATGCCGGAGGCCTGGTCCATAGTACCCTTGATGCAGGCCATCTCGCCCAGGTTGGCCACCGTGTTGGTGATCATGGCCATCCAGGCCAGCTTATTCCTGATATGCTCGTATTTTTCCAGCCCGTTGTACTCCGTTATCAGCCTCACCGCGCCGGTGAGCTTTTCCAGTTCGCCCACCATTTTGCAGGTGCCGAAAAGCCGGTGGAAGCTGGCGAAACCGTAGGTGATGTCCCTGGAGAACTGCCATTCGCCGCACATGAAGACCCTCTCCCAGGGGATGAAGACATCGTCGAATACAATCAAACATTCCGTCGGCTGCAGGCCCCAGGCGTGCGGGTAGTCCCAGGCGGCCTCCTCGCCGTACGTGCGAGTGACGGGCTCCACGGCCAACAGCTTGATGCCTTTGGTCCCCAGCGGCACCGCGAAGGAAAGCGCGTAGTCCTTATCGTCTTCACCATGCGTGCGGCAGGGGAGCACGATGGCCTCATTGGCGCAGGGGGTGGCGCTGATATGCACCTTGGCGCCCCTGACGATGATGCCGTCCTTCTGCCTGTCGACCACGCGGACATAGAAGTCCTTATGCTGAACCTGCTTGGAGGGATGCAGGCTGCGGTCGCCTTTGACATCGGTCATGGCGCCGGTCAGGCCGACATCATTCTTCTGCAGGAACTTGCGGTAGTTCTCCACGCGCTCGACATAGTTGGTGCTTAACGCCTTGTCCATCTTGTTGGCTGCCAGGGTGCAGGCGGCCAGCGCGTCCACGCCCATGCAGTGCACCAGGAAGCCTCCGCCGGAACGGATGCCCTGGATAAAGCATTCGCGCCTTCTCAGCAGCTCCTCTTTGGTCCTGGGCGGCGTGAGCAGGAAGTTTACATCCTCCCCCTCCTCGTTTTTTGCTACATAAAGGTCGTGGAATTTCGGATCGTTGGGCAGGGCGTAGTCCATGGCTGCGGCGCGGATCATGGTCCTCAGCATGGGGTGCGTCCTGACGTCCTTTACCTTCTCGCCGAGGCAGTAGACCACCCTGCCGTCGTCGAGGCTTTTCAGATACTGTTCGACTGTCCTGATCATAGCGGTTTCCTCCCTTAATTATTTGTAAGTTTTAATTGTTATAATACACGTCGTGGAAAAGAAAGACTACCACAAGATATTTTTAACGGACGGGGAGTTCGAGGAGCTGTTCGGCCCCGAGATTTACCGCCTGGTAAAGATTTTAAATGATACAGCCCGCGATGTCTGCCCGCCCTGCAACGGCTACTGCTGTAAAAATATCCATTGCCTGTTATACTCGGAAAAATTCAGCGCCTGCCCCATCTTCGAGCTGCGTCCCCGCGAATGCCGTTATCATTTCTGCAACGACGTATTCACCAGGGCTCGCCTGAGCAAGGTAGAGCTGGATGCCATGATGAATCCCGTGGAAGAGCTGGTGTGCGGCGACAGGGGCGAGATTGCCAGGCTGTTCTTCCTCTTTCCCGAGTTCCCCCTTGATGAGAAGGGGCTGGAGTCCATGGGCATTAAGGACATGGTGGAAAAGATTAAACGGGACTTTGAAGAGGGTAGCATTGATGAGGCGGAGGCCTTCCGCAAATTGAAAGAGCTTTGCGTCAACCGAGACTGAATTAATTCAAAGACAGGGGGTTTCAGAGATGAAGAATATCTTAGCGGAATTCAAGCAGTTCATCATGCGCGGCAATGTCCTGGATATGGCCATCGGCATCATCATCGGCGTTGCCTTCGGCAAAGTTGTCACCTCGCTGGTCAACGACATCATCATGCCGCCTGTAGGCCTGCTGCTGGGCAGGGTCAGTTTTCAGGACCTGTATATAAATCTATCGGGACAATCCTACGCCTCGCTCGACGTGGCAAAAGTAGCCGGAGCTCCCACGATAAACTACGGCGCTTTCCTCAATACTGTATTCGATTTTGTCATCGTGGCCTTCGTGATATTCTTTCTTATCAAGATGTTTAACAAGGTCAGGAGGCAGGCCGAGAAACCGGCTGAAGTGACCACCAGGGAATGCCCTTACTGCATCTCCACCATAGCACTGAAGGCAGTGCGCTGCCCCAACTGCACCTCGGACCTGAGCTGATCCGTTTTCTGGTTTAGGCCGAGGCTTTTAGCGAAAATATCTCGGTCGACTGGTTGTCCGATGGAATTAGCTTCAAAGCCTGTACGCGCGGTGCAATCTTGGGGTAAAATATACGGACGAAATTTTCAGGAGGAATACATTGAGCGACTTCCAGGGTAAGGTTGTAATAGTCACCGGCGCCAGCTCGGGAATAGGCCGGGCTGCAGCCGTTATGTTCGCCAGAGAGGGCGCGAAAGTAGTGCTCGCCAACCGCCGCGTCAAGGAGGGTAATGAGACCCTGCAAATGGTCAAAGACGCCGGCGGCGAGGGCATCTTCGTCCAGACCGATGTCAGGATCGGCGAGCAAGTTCGAAACATGGTTAATAAAACTGTGGAAACTTACGGCAAGCTGGATGTAGCTTTTAACAACGCCGGGCTTGCAGGAATCTTTCAGACTGTGCTCAACGAGGACGAGGATATCTTTTACGCGCAGATAGACACCAACCTGAAGGGCGTCTGGCTGTGTATGAAATACGAGATACCTGAGATGCTTAAACAGGGTAAGGGTGTGATCGTGAATAATGCCTCCATTACAGGTCTGAGGGCCCTGCGCAAGCTCAGCAGCTACAGCGCCAGCAAGCATGGCGTGGTGGGGCTGACCAACGCGGTAGCCAAGGAGTTCGCGCCCAAGAATATACGTATAGTTTCAGTGTGCCCCGGCTGGACTGATACACCCATGGCAAAGGAGTTCACCCAGGATCCCGAGCGGCGCAAGAAGACCGAGTCCCAGGTTCCGCTGCACAAGATAGCAAGGCCGGAGGAAATTGCGGAGCTGGCTCTATTCCTGGCGTCGGACAGGGCGTCCTATATCGCGGGCGGCGCTATACCCATATCGGGCGCTCTGGATATCTAGTCTACCTGTAGGCCGTGCTTGAACGGCAGGCTATTTCTTGGCCAGCACCATGCTGAAGATGCTGCTCTTGATCTTTTTGGTATATTCGAGGTAGAAGAACGCCGTATTATCTATAATATATTGCTCCCTGAGCCCCAGGAAGGCGGTGATCACCAGGGTTGCGATGAAATGGGAATCGGCGCCCTTCTTAAAGACGCCTTTTTCGATGCCCTCCTTGACTATGGCCTCGCAGGTTTCACGGTAGCCCCGGTACAGCTTGGTTAAGATCCTCTTCATCCTGTCGTTGTATTTAACCTGCGTCAGGAAATCGAAAATTACGTACGCATATTCGCGGTCGCTCTCTACCAGGCCGAAGGCCTGGTTCATGAAGATATCCAGCTTCTGGCGGGGGTCGCTTAAATTCTCGGTGGCATTTTCGAGCTTGGCGCGTACGTCCTGCTGCATCTCCCTGAGCAGGGTGACCAGCATGTTTTCCTTGTCCCTGAAGTAGTGGTGAATCAGGCCGGAGGAAACTCCCGCCCGTTTGGCGATGTCCATCATGGTGAAATTGTAGTAGCCTTTTTCGGCGATAACCTCGTAGGCAGCCTTGGTAATCTGCTTCTTGCGGACGCCGGCAATCTGCCTGCACCGCTGGGCGCGGTTCATCTTAACGGGCTTGGTATCGGCTGATTTACGGGCTGAAGTTTTGCCAGTTCTTTTCACCATCACCGGAACCTCTCCTTATTATTGTAAATGCCAGACTTGGCTAATTAGGTAATCAATCAATAACAATTCTACATATTGTACACGAAATTGCATTAAATAATACAGCAAATCCGCTTATCAGTGAAGATGGGGCAGCAGCGAGCTGATATATTGTGCGGTTGTATGTAATATATCATGCTGGACATTTAAACGATGCTATGTCAGAATATTCCCGCTGTACTTAAACGGAATGCCGGCGCAACAATAATCACGTGAAGACGTTTTCATTATCAGGTAGGAGGAATTTTATGTACAAAATATTAACTCCGTTTCTGGTTGTCCTGATTCTCCTATCGGGATGTGTCGTTAAAGGTCCATCGACGGCGTTGCGCATTATTACGGAGGAATCTCCTCCTTTCAATTTTTCCGACGAGAGGGGCAATGTCACCGGCCAATCCACCGAGCTGGTTAAGGAGATTATGAAGAAGACCGGCGACGGCGGCGTAATTGAGATGCTGCCGTGGTCACAGGGCTATGCGCTGGTTCAGAAAGAGCCGGGTACCGTGCTTTATTCCATCAGCCGCATACCGCTGCGGGAAAACATGTTCAAATGGGTGGGTCCCATCGGCTTTGCCGATAACTGGTTCTATTCCAAAATGGGCGCCGGCGTCAAGCTGGATTCGCTGGACGACGCCAAGAAGGTAAAATCGATCGCCGTTTACAGGGACGACTCCAACCAGCTTTACCTCCAGGAGAAGGGTTTCACCAACCTCGACATCAGTGAAAATATGGCTGAATGCATCCGCAAGCTGGTCAACGGTCAGGTCGACCTCTGGCTGGGGCCTGCCGAGGGCCTGCACTTCATCGCCTACGGCGCGGGCGTCAACCCTGCAGAGATAGAAGCGGTTAAATATGTGCGCAGGGCCGAGTGGTACATTGCGTTCAATAAGGAAGTACCCGATTCCACAGTCCGGAGCTGGCAGAAAGCCCTGGATGAGCTCAAGCAGGCAAAGGACGCCTCAGGCGTCAGCACGTACGACAGGATAACCACCAGTTACACCGTCCCCCAGTATGTTGCCGACAGCGTGGCGGCGGACACAGTGGTCAAGCTGGTGGAAAAGACGGCCGCGGATATAACGGCAGATGCTGCGGGCACGATCAATAAGATCAACAACGGCGAGGCACCGTACCTTGATAAAGTCAATCCGCAGCTTTATGTCTATGTATATGATACAGGCGTCAACCTGGTGGCCAATGCCGATAATCCGGCGATAGTAGGACGCTGTTTCAGGAGTGTGCCCGATATCGCAGGCAAGCTCTTCCGCGATGGTATTGTGGAAGGCGCGCTGAAAGATGGCAAGGGATGGGAGGACTACGTCTTCACCATTCCGGGTAAAATCGGCATTTACAATAAATCGGCCTACTATGTGCTGGCGACCGGCAGCGACGGCAAACAGTACGTCGTCTGCGCGGGGCGCTATACCGATAAGCCACAGCCATAGCCGCTGCAGGTAAGCCTGCATGCGGGTTTATGAATACGCATACGGGCATTGTCGGGATACAACGATCGTCCTTTGATCGTGGGCGTAAGCTGTTTGGAAAAATTTTCCCTCCAAACTATTGACAGGCAGTCAATAACTGGGTAAACTGATTTGGGTTTTCTGCCTTTTATATTATGCGTAGGTGAAGAATAATTGCTGATTTCTGAAAGCCGCAAAACAAGCTACATCATCATCGACAAAGACCTTTGTAAAGCGTGCCACATCTGCATTTCAGTATGTCCCCGGGAAATCATCCGTATCTCCGAAGGTATCAACCAGTTCGGATACAACTACGCTGAGGTAAATGTCGTAAAGGCCCATGAATGCACCGGCTGTAAGTCGTGTGCGGTTATGTGTCCCGATGTAGCTATTTCGGTATACCGCTGCCGAAGTCTGGAAAGCGACGCGATATCCTAAAACCGACAACCTTTCGAGGAGCTTTTGATGTCAAGAAAAATCCTCATGGGGGGTAATATTGCCATAGCCGAGGGCGCCATCCTCGCCGGATGCCAGGCTTACTTCGGCTACCCCATCACCCCGCAGAACGACCTGCTGGAACATATGTCCCGCCGCATGCCCGAAGAAGGACGCGTGTTTTTGCAGACCGAGAGCGAGCTGGCCGCCATCAATATGGTATACGGGGCGGTGGCGGTGGGATTCCGCGCCATGACCTCCACCTCCAGCCCCGGGTTCAGCCTGCAGCAGGAGGGCATATCCTACATGGCGGGATCGGAGATGCCCGGCGTTATTGTGAATGTTATGCGCGCGGGGCCGGGATTGGGCAACATCGGCGGCGCGCAGGGCGATTATTTTCAGTCCACCAAGGGCGGTGGGCACGGCGATTACAGCGTGATCAACCTGGCGCCGGCTTCGGTGCAGGAGATGATGGATTTCACCATGCTCTCCTTCGAGCTGGCGGATAAATACCGCAACCCGGTGGTGGTGCTGGCCGACGGCTTCCTGGGACAGGTGATGGAGCCCGTAGTCATGCGTGAGCCCGTCACCAAATTCCCGGAGAAGAAGTGGGCGCTTACCGGCGCCGTGGGACGCCCCAAGAACGTCATCAACTCCTTCGAGATGAATCCCGCCAACCACCCGGGACGCATCAAGCAGCTACTGCACAAGTTCGAGAAGATCAGGGCCAATGAGGTGCGCTACGAGGCATTGAACCTCGACGACGCCGAGATTGTACTGGTGGCGTACGGCAGCGCCGCCCGGTCGGCCATGAGCGCCATGGATATGGCGCGCGAGCGTAAATTGCGCGTCGGCCTGCTGAGGCCTGTTACGGTCTTCCCCTTCCCCTACCAGCCGCTGGCGGACCTGGCCGAGAAGGGTTGCAAATTCGTGGTGGCCGAGATGAGCGGGGGGCAGATGATCGAGGATGTCAGGATCGCGGTGGGCAGCGATAACGAGATCAAGCTGGTGAACACCTACGGAGGTGTACCGCTCACGGCGGACGACATCTTCGAGGCCATAGATTTATTGATGTAAGGCAGAATTTAATGAAACCTATTGATTACGGCGAGCTCGACAACCTGGTCTTCGGCAGGCCGGATGTCATGGAGGACAGGCCTTCGCATTTCTGCGCCGGCTGCGGACACGGCATCGTGCAGCGGCTGATAGGCGAGGTGATAGACGAGCTGAACCTTCAGGAGAGGGCCATCTGCGTGGCTTCCATCGGCTGCACGGTCACGGCCTACCATTATTTCAAGGTGGACGGCCTGGAATCCGCACACGGGCGCGCCCCCGCGGTGGCCACGGCCATCAAAAGGTGCCGGCCCGACCTCATACCCTTCACGCTGCAGGGCGACGGCGACCTGGCGTCCATCGGCACGGCTGAGATCGTCCACGCCTGCGCGCGCGGTGAAAAGCTCACCGTCATCTTTGTCAACAACGCCACCTACGGCATGACCGGCGGGCAGCTTGCCCCCACCACGCTGCTGGGTATGTATTCGACATCCACGGTCAAGGGCAGGAACCATCACCAGTCGGGCTTCCCCATCAGGGTCTGCGAAATGCTGGCCACGCTCGACGGGCCGTCGTATATCGCCAGGGTATCTTTACATAACCCTGCAAATGTGAGAAAGGCCAAGAAGGCCATCGACCTGGCTTTCCGCGCCCAGCTTTCCGGGTTGGGGCTGGCGCTTGTGGAGGTGTTATCTCCCTGCCCGGTGAACTGGAAGATAGATCCGGTAAAGGCGCTGGACTGGATGGTGGAGAATATGATACCGCAGTACCCGCTGGGTGAGTTCAAGGTCACGCCTGAGATAGCCCTGCTTAAGAAAGGAGAGCGCGCATGAACACGGAGGTCACCCTTTCGGGCTTCGGAGGACAGGGCGTGCTCTTCATCGGCAGGCTGCTGGCGGAGGCTGCCGTGACCGAGGGCAAGGAAGTGAGCTGGCTGCCCTATTACGGCGCTGAGAAGCGCGGCGGCATGTGCTCCTGCTATGTGAATATTGCGGACGATAAGGTGGGCTCCATTTTCAATACCCGGCCGGATGTGGCAGTGGCTATGAGCCCGGCCGCCATGGAGAAGCTGGAGCCGGCGGTCAAATCGGGCGGGCTGCTCATTGTGAATGAATCGCTGGTCAAGGCAAAATCCAAGCGGCCGGATATTAAGACGGTTTACATACCCATACTGGAAGTGGCGGGTGAGCTGGGCGACGAGTCGGTGGCCAACCTGGTGGTGCTGGGATCGCTGGTTGCCAACACGCAGATCGTGACCTCGTCGCATATCATGGCCGAGATCAACAAAATGTCGTCCAAAGACAAACGCCAGCTCGATCTCAACAAGGCGGCCTTCATGAAAGGCTGCGATTTCAGTTAGCTGAGGGGAAAACCCTGAACTCTTAATAAATTCCAAACGTTCCCCGTTTATTTCATTAGAATTTTGAAATTTGAGTTTGTTTAGGGCTTAGAATTTAGGATTTTCTTCCCTTGTTGGGTATTTGGTTCCTGGAACTTGGAATTTTGCCCGCAGGGCCATGGTTGCTTATTCCCACCTCAAGTTTTAGAATTATCTTTAAAATTCCCGTCGGCGCGTCCGTATTCAACTGACTTAACCTGGGAGGTCCCGCGTGGTCGCCAAAACAAAGGGCATCAAGGAGCTTTTCGACGAGGTCATCGATACCGGCCTGTGCGCTTCCTGCGGCGCCTGCGTGGGCGACTGCCCCTATATGGTTTACTACAAAGGCAAGGTACGAATGCTCGACCTCTGCGGGCGCGACGAAGGGCACTGCTACGAATACTGCCCACGCACCCGCACCGACCTGGACTCCCTCAGCCGCAAGCTCTTCGCTAAGCCCTACGACGGCAGCGAGATCGGCACGGTCAAAGACATCTTCATGGCGCGCTCGACCGATCCCAAAATATTGAAAAAGGCGCAGTACGGCGGCACGGTCACGGCGCTGCTGGCCCTGGCTCTCGCTGAGAAAGCCATCGATAAGGCCATCCTCTGTCGTACAGATAAAGATAGGATGCCGGCGGGCCATGTTGCCTCCTCGGCGAAGGAAATACTGCAGTGCGCGGGCTCCAACTACATCGCCTATCCCGCGCTGGAGGCTTTGAACAGGATGCCGCGAGGCAGCAGGGACAGGCTGGGCATCGTGCTCACGCCCTGCCAGTCAATCGCCCTGGCCAAGATGCGCCTCAACCCGGCAAACCATCGCGCCGATATAGATAATGTATCGCTGGTCGTCGGCCTCTTCTGTACCTGGGCGCTGGCCTATGACGGCTTCACGGGATTCCTCAGGGAGAACGTTGACCTGCCGAAGGTGAAGAAGTTCGATATACCGCCTCCGCCTGCCAACCGCTTTGACGTTTATACGGGAAAGGAAGTAAAGTCCTTCACGCTGGATGAGGTGAGGCAGCACAGGATGCCAACCTGCGCATACTGCCTGGATATGACCGCGGAGTTCAGCGATATCTCGGTGGGCGCCGTGGAGGGCAAGGAAGGCTGGAACACCGTCATCGTGCGCAGCAAGCGCGGCGCGGACATCATCGAAACCGCCGTGAGGAAAGGTGTATTGGAGACTAGAGCCCTGCCTCAGCAGAACCTGGCGCACCTTGAGGAAGCCTCGCTGCTCAAGAAGACGCGCGGCCTCAAGGAGATAGTATCCCGCACCGGCAGCAGGAACGACCTGCTTTACCTGGAGATGCCGGATGATGTCAGGGAGGGGCTGCTGGGCAGCGGCTGAACCGTTTCGAGGAGAATGCAGATATGCCGACTATTGATATAGATGCACCCGGCGCCAGCCATTTATTTATTGGCAACGAGGCTATCGCGCGCGGCGCGCTGGAAGCGGGAGTCGGCTTTGCCGCCGCCTATCCCGGCACGCCGTCGTCGGAGATCATCGGCAGCCTGGCCGAGATTGCAAAAGAGCGCGACATCTACGTGGAATGGTCGGTAAACGAGATCGTGGCGCTGGAAGCGGCCGCCGCGGCTTCCTATGCAGGCATACGCTCGCTTTCCGCCATGAAGATGAACGGCCTCAACGTGGCCTCGGACTTCCTCGCCACCATCGCGCTCAGCGGCATCGGCAAGAAGGGCCTGGTGCTCATGGTGGGCGACGACCCCGCCGCGCATTCCAGCTCCAACGAGGAGGACGCCCGTCCCATCGCGAAGTGGTTCGATATCCCGCTGCTGGAGCCAGGCGATTTCCAGGAAGCCAAGGACATGATGGTCTGGCTTTACGACCTCAGTGAGGAGCTGGGCTCCATCTGCATGCTGCGCAGCGTCACGCGCATCGCCCACGCCCGCGGCAATGTGAAGCTGGGAGAGATACCACGCATCACGCACCGGGCGCATTTCGACCATTCGGTGGATGTCCGCAATCCGCGTCCCAGCCCCATCATGCCCATGCCGCCGCCGCGGCGGCACGCCATGCAGCACGGCAGGCTGGACAGGGCCAGGGAGATATACGAGACATCCGCTTTCAATAAATACGTCGGGCCTGAGAAGCCCGACCTGCTCATCGTCACCTGCGGTAGCGGGTGGCTGTATTCGCAGGACGCCGTCAGCGCGCTCAAGGTGGAGAACCGCGTGGGCATACTCAAGCTGGGCACGCTGTGGCCGCTGCCGGAGAAGCTGGTGAAAAGCTGCCTCAACCGCTGTGATAAGGTGCTCTTTATAGAGGAGACCGACCCCTTCCTCGAGGGCGCGGTTATGGAGTACAGCGCCAGCCTTTCGCCGGAGAGCCGCCACAACATCTTCTATGGCAAGCACACGCGGCACACAAACGCCTTCGGCGAGCTCACTCCCGACGCCGTCATCAAGGCCATCGCCGCCGTGCTGGATATAAAGTACGAGGTCCGTGACGCTGAATATATAAAGAAGGTGGAGGCCATACCCAAATCCGTCGTGAAAGAAAGGCTGCTCACCTTCTGCGCCGGCTGCCCGCACCGGGCGTCTTACTGGGCGATAAAGAACGCGCTGAGGATGGATGGGCGGGACGGCTTTGTCACGGGTGACATCGGCTGTTATTCCATGGGCGTGGGCCCCGCGGGGTTCTATCAGAACCGCACGCACCAGTGCATGGGCGCGGGGTCGGGCATGGCCAACGGTTTCGGCCAGCTCTGGCGCTTCGGCTTCGACCAGCCCGTGATTGCGGTATCGGGCGATTCCACCTTCTACCATGCGGTTGTGCCCGCGCTGATCAACGGCGTGCATAATAAGTCGAATTTCGTGCTGGTGGTCTTTGATAACAGCGCCACGGCCATGACGGGCTTCCAGCCGCATCCGGGCACGGAGTTCACCGCCATGGGCGAGCCCGCGCAGGATATCAGCATGGAGAACATCTGCCGCGCTATCGGCGCCAGGGTGGAGGTCTGCGACCCGTTTAACCTTAAGGGTACCACGGCTACATTACTTGATTTATTGGAGCAGAAGGAGGGCGCCAGGGTGGCCATCATGCGGCGCACCTGCGAGCTGGTGAGGGGTAAGCGCGAGAAGCGCCCCTATAAGATGAGGATCGATCCTGATAAATGCCTGGGCGATGACTGCGGCTGCAACAGGCTGTGCAACCGCGTTTTCCGCTGTCCCGGGCTTGTCTGGGACGAGAAGGCGGGCAAGACGAAGATTGATGAGGTGGTGTGCAACGAGTGCGGCGTGTGCGCCGATGTCTGCCCCGAGGGCGCCATCATCAGGGAGGCCGCGGAATGAAGCAGCTTATTAAGGACCCCGTCAACCTGGTCATCTCCGGCGTGGGTGGGCAGGGCAACGTGATGGTATCGCTGGTGGTGGGCAACGCGCTGGTAAATGACGGCTATTTTGTTACCATCGGCGAGACCTACGGCTCCTCGCAGCGGGGCGGCTCGGTGATGAGCCACGTAAAGATATCGGCGGTCAAGCAGTACAGCCCGCTGATATCGGAGGGCCAGGCGGACATCATACTCGGCATGGAGCCAGCGGAGACGCTGCGCATGCTCAAGCATTTCGGCAACGGCCGTGTGGTCACCATCGTCAACCCGCGCCAGATCCACGCTGTCGATATCACCGGCGGCGAGGGTTACACGAGCACGGAGAAGCTGCTGGAGATGATAGAGGGACTCTCAGCGAAGAACTGCGTGGTCAACGCCACCGAGGAAGCGCAGAAGATGGGCAATCCCATCCTTGCCAATATGATCTTAATCGGCGCGCTGGCCAAAACCGGCCTGCTACCTATTAATGAAGAAGCACTCGTAAATGTGATTAATCAGATGTTTCCCAAAGCTGTTGAAGTGAATAAGAAGGCGCTGGAAGTGGGGATGGGGCTGGTGGCTTCAGGGTAAGCAGCCTGATTAAAACAACTTGACTCCGTTATATAATGCAGTATAATATACTGCGTAAGCAGTAAAATACACTGCGATACAAGCTATGCTGGAAACGTTACTGGGATCGAAACTCAGGGTGAAGGTGCTGGGATGGTTGTTCATGCATCCTGATGAGCGCTATTTTGTCCGGCAGCTCACAGCTCTGGTTAAAGAGGATTCCACCAATGTAAGCCGTGAGCTGGCTCGCCTGGCGAAGTCGGGTATCCTTGTTTCGACGGTTGAAGGTAGGCAGAAGTATTACCAGGCAAACCGCGGGAGCCCTGTTTTCAGCGAACTTCATGGATTGATCGTTAAAACTGCGGGTGTGGCGGATGTTTTGCGCGCGGCGCTGGAACCTGCGCGGGGAAAGATAAGGGTGGCCTTTGTATTCGGCTCGATAGCGGGTGGCGGGGAACAAAGAAGCAGCGATATTGACGTTATGATAGTGGGGAAGATCTCTTTTGGTGATGCAGTCGAGCTTCTCTCCGCAGCCGAAGAAAAGCTGGGACGTGAGATAAATGCGGTGGTTTATCCTGTCGCCGAATTCAAAAAGAAGGTCAGGGAAGACCGTCATTTTGTAAGGGCTGTGCTCGGCGGCCCGAAGATATTTTTAACAGGTGATGAAGGTGAGCTTGGAAAACTGACTCAGTGAAGGCCTGATTGTGCGGCACCGTACTACGGCGGATGAGATTGAAGGCCTGTTGCATATCTGCGACCGCGACCTGGAAAAAGCTGGAATCATAGAAGTTGGCCCGGATTGGCGGTTGAGTATAGCCTATAATGCGGCTCTTCAGGCGGCTACGGCGGCGCTGGCGGCTGCCGGCTATCGGGCGAAGAAAGAAGGGCAGCATTACCGCATTATTCAATCCCTGGCCTTCACAATCAGGGCAAATCCAGCGGTAATAAAACAACTGGACAAATTCCGCCGCAAGCGCAACATCAGCGATTATGAGAGGGTGGGGATGGTCACCGGGCAGGAAGCCGACGAGATGATAGCGTTAGCAGGCCGGCTTCGCCGTGACGTGGAGCTGTGGCTTCGTAATGAGCATCCTGACCTTGTAAAAGGAATTTGACTGTTGTCGATGGCATCTTGTGACAATTATAGAATTGAGGTAGATTTAATTGTATTGAAAATGAAGAGTCCCATCGTCGCCAACATGATTTTAATCGACGCCGTGGTCAAAACCGGCCTGCTGCCTACAGATGAAGGATCGCTTGTAAACGTGATCAATCAAATGTTTCCCAGGGCTGTTGACGTGAATAAGAGGGCATTGGAGGTGGGGATGGGGCTGGTCGGTATATTGTGATACTGCTAAATTATGTAGTGCTCTCTTTAATTAATTTTTAACTGTTGTATTACAATATGGATGAGCCAATTGCGCGTTATCTGTTGTTCCTAATCCACCGTCTTTTTTTCGTTGTATATGGTCAATTGAAATCGAATTAAAATGAATAAGACCACCACATATCTTACAACGTAGAGGATCTTTTAGCGCATCACGAAGAAAAGCGGCGGACTTTGTATCTGTATTAAAGCTCGCACTAGACGATTCACCATCAACAACCTCATATGGTTTTAGATAAGAGAATTTCTTATCCTTGCTTAACATTTTAATTATCACGTCTTCATTTTTCCCATTGATCATGTTAGAAATTACAAATATTAAGAGATCTTTTGTTGGCAAATAACCTTTCATACCACTTCCATATTTATAAACAACCTGTAATGGTAGCATTTTGAACTTTAATAAAAAATCTTCAAGAGTCTGACGGATAGAAATATATGCTTTGAGTTGGCCAGTCTTTTCTAGCTCTTTCACCAATGAAACCACTGCAAAAAATGATGTTGGCTGATATCGACCGGTACTACTGTAGAAATATACAATTGGATGTAGTCCGAGAGATGATGGGTGGACTCCCGTGATTCTACAGAGTATTTTTAGACAATTTTTTAGAAATAGTATTGTTTCTCGGCCATCAGAATCATCTATTATTTGTTGTGACCCGACGCCGTTTGCAATGTTGACAAAATCGAAGACCAATGGGAGTGTCTGCGAGCTGTAACCTCTACCTGCGACTGGTAAATCCAATGTTTTTATTGGTGTCCTCAATTCCGGAGTAAAAAGCAGTTCATTGATTTCACGTGCCAGTGTTTCAATTTCGGTTTGAACTTCGTCTGAAAAACGCGACCAATACTTATGACCTGTCCCTGCTCTAACTATAGCTCTTGCAGTAAGAGAATTCGGTTTATTACGGGATTGCAAGAGAATTAGTTCGGTTTTATCAATAGGTACAGCATGCTGATTGATTTTGAAAAATGATGCTTCAGCTTTTGATGCATCGCCTTTTACCCATTGTAGTTGTATGGCAAGAGATGCTAACCTTCGGGCCCTGGCAACAATATCCGCATTGAATTGATCTGTATGTAGGATTGCATCTTTGTGCTCTTGATAAGAGCCAATAAGTTGCTTAACTAGCTTACGGATTTTCTCTGCGGCTTTAACTTGTTCAGGCGGTATAACCCCACTATAAAACCGTTTGGATATGAGGCCATCGCCATAATCATCTTGTACCCATGCGGCAAGGGAACTTAATCTGTGGGATCCATCAATTACAAATATATTGCCGCCACCTTGCCAAAGAATGATTGCTGGAATGAGATCTCCATCAAGGAAGCTCTTTATGAAATCCGAAATATGTCCTATCCCCCATTCATTTGTCTCACGTTGAAAATCCGGTTTACGTATTGCATTGTAGAAAAAAGTCTCACGCTCAAGATCACGAATCTGAATAGTCTGTATGGGTTGGGAATTTGGTTGCTCTGCTATCACCTCAAAATCCTCGCGAGGAATTAGTGCATCAAGATTTACTATATCTGCCATTTTGCTACCCCCAGCCACTATCTTTATGTGGTACAGTTTGTCCTATTATACGTCCAACATCTGCCAATCTCAACAGTTATTCTTAATGGACTTAAGTGCATTGTTTCGCCTTTTTAAGTCAAACATTGCCGCTCATTGAAAAATAGTGTGAAGCTATTCTGATATTAATTGAACAATTGCGAATATTCCACTAGAATGAAAATGAGAGACGAATTGTATGGAGGTAATCTTAATGGTAGAGAAGCATAAGCCTGGCGAAATTTCAAAAAAGTCAGGGCAGTATCCAATTGTCGGCCCTCGCGGTGGTGATACTGGGAAAGAGAGAACCATAACTAAAGGTGAACCTTTTCCTCCAACGCCCAAAAAAGGTCAGACCTATGGCAACCTGATCTAACCAAACACTAATTAGCATATTTTAACCGCGGAATCTGCTAGATCCAGGCTAATCTATAGCTATAGGCCCAATTTCTAAGGGAAGTTGCCGAGCTATATTTTGAACGACATATACAATTGCGAGGATAATTTTTCGAGAAAGAAGATTTGGTATAACGTTTCACATTATTTAGACCTGGCATATTGATTATTCGAAAGTCCGGCCAGAATATATCCATGTTACCCAATATTCATATGAAAGATACAAAATTGCATAAATTGATTCCGTCCACTTATAGTTTATTTACTCATATTCTTTACCTATGATCAGAACAATGAAAAAAAACAACAATCTTATAATTACACTTGTCATATCATTTATTTTTGGCTTAGCTTTCATTCCACTTAACCCGACTTTAGTTAATTTGATTGAAAATTCATCATGTTCTGCCTCAGAAAAAGTGATTCTATATTCAATTATTGCGATCTTCGATGCTGCTGATATTCTTGCCTTCCTTATATCTATTATGCAGCTTATATCTAATCGTATATTTAGGTAGCCTCATTTACTTTGATAACAATATTAAATTCATTGAGACAATCCTATTCCTCTTGAATGGGGTCAACGATAATCCGATTTCAAGCAAAAATCTATTTGACAAACTTCGATAGCTTGAGGACAATGGCTATTACTTATACTTAGATAAGGTGAGCAAAATAAGTAACGAAGCATCAGAAGTAGTCTACGAAGAACTATTGAAGGGCAAGACTGCCTTCCTGGTAATGGAACATGAGCTGCACGGCGTCACGCCGGAGATGATCGACTGGTGGTGGGACAATATGGACAACGACAGCTACATACTGTGGCAGCCTGAGGACCATGTGGCGCTGGAATGGCAAATACCGCCTGCGAAAGCGGGACATGCGGGCGCCATACACATGGCCTGCGAGAAGATAAGCGAAATACCCGCGCATATACTGAGAATACGCTGGGAAGAGCCGTCCGCCGCGCCCATTAAGACCATCTGCAGACACGTCAATGTGGGCAGCGCGCTGGGGCCCGGCCCCGAGGACATACCCATGAGCAGCCTGGTCCATGAGTACGAGGCAACGCCCTACGGGACGGTAATACGCTCCACGTTCATACTGCCTGCCATCCTGCCGCAGACATTCCTCGATGCGTTGAACAGGCACAACGTGGCGGAGATGAACCGGTTCCCCGTGTTCCTGCCGGAGCTCTACAGGCAGAAAACCGGCAGGTAGCAGCCGATATCCCTATTACATGAAGGAGGCACAACCACGTGAAATATGAAAGATTATTGATGCCCATTACCGTGAGGAAAACGACCTTCCCCAACCGCATCGTCTGCTCGCCCATCCAGACAAACTTCGCCTCCGCGGAAGGCGATGTCACGGACCGACTGGTAAGGTTTTACAGGCGCATCGCCGCAAGCGGCATCGGCCTTACCATCGTCGGCGCCACAGGCATTTCCCCTGTATCACGGCTCGGCGACCATGCGTTCTGCCTCTATGACGAGAGCAAAAACAGCTCCGCAGCCAGGCTTTTCAACGCAATCAGTGAAGCAGGCTCCGTGCCAGCTGTCCAGCTCAACCACGGCGGACGCGTGATGAGCAGGGCGCTCGCAGGAGGCCAGACGGTCGGCCCTTCAGCTATTGCGGCCCCTGCGATGAAAAATGCCCCCCGCGAGCTAACTGTAGAAGAGATAGGCGAGATCGTCGGCCAGTTCACGCACACGGCGGCAAACGCGGCAAGGGCAAGCGCACGCCTTGTGGAGTTCCACGCCACACACAGCTTCCTGCTCAACCAGTTCCTCTCCCCGCTCTCCAACCTTAGGAATGACAGGTACGGCGGGAGCACGGAGAACCGGGCGCGCATCGCCACGGAGATACTTGAGAAGGCGCGGGCGCTGGTTGGTGACGATATCGTGCTGGGACTGCGCATCAGCGCTGAGGAATATATCGACGGCGGACTGACGGTGGGCGAGTGCGTGGAGATGGTCAACATGTTCACGGAGAAAGGGCTGGATATCGTACATATCTCGGCCGGAGGCAGGGATTCCGGCGGGCGTATGCTCACCGAGGCGAGCAAGGGCAACCTCATCAGGCTGGCAGGTGAGGTGAAGAAAGGCGTGAAGATACCGGTGATCGCCGTAGGCGGCGTGCTGAGGTTGGAGCAGGCGGAGCGCTCTCTCGAGGAAGGACAGGCCGACATGGTGGCGATAGGCCGCGCCCTGATCGCCGACCCGGAACTGGTCACCAAGACCCTGCAGGGAAGGGAAAAAGAAGTGGTGGAGTGCAACGGCTGCCTGCAGTGCTTCGTGCCGGGTCCAGAACCAGGCATCATCTGCGCGGTGAACGACGACCTGTAGAGCACTACTTTTCCAGGCCCAGCGCGAAATGGATAGCTTCGTCCACCTTTTTCAATTTCCCGGCGCTCAGCACAGCAATCCTGCTGCGTAAACTGTCCTTCGGTATGGTGGTGATTACATCCAGGTTGGCGACGCATTCCTGCGGCATGCCGTCTTCTTTTGTCAGCGGCACCTCGGCAGGGATATTGCGGACACGTGTAGTGACGGGAGCAACTATTACCAGCGACCTGGCAATATAGGCCTCATCGCGCGAGAGCAACACTACAGGGCGTTCCCCGGCAGGCTGGTTCATCACTGCCCACCAGACCTCTCCCCTTTGCATTACCAGGGCTCCCCGGACAGTATGATGCCGGCTGCGCGGCGGGCGGCTTCAACCTCCTCCTTTGTTTCAGGCACCCGCTCATAAGCGCGTATATACCTTTCGCTGATTCTCTTTTCGCGGTGTTGCCTGAGGAGCAATTCCATGGCACGGCGAAAAATCTCGCTGCGGCTTTCACCGCTTACCCTCCTGTGCTGCTCCACCTCGTCCAGCACATCCTGAGGCAGGCTGATCGCTATCTTGGTTACCTTCGACATGTCTGCGCCTCCAATTCATACCAGGGTATGAAAGTAGTATGAATTATTCTGCTGCAAATGTCAATCTGATGGACAACATAGGACTCGGCCGGGGCAGCGCTTACTTTACAGCAATAACCTCGATCTCAATGGGGAAGTTGCCGGGCAGGGATTTGACGGCAACGCAGGACCGCGCGGGCGGCTTCTCAGGGAAGTAGGTCTTATAGACCGCGTTCATCTCGTTGAAATTGGCCATATCGTTGAGGAAAACGGTCACCTTCACCACCCTGTCCATGCCGCTGCCCACGCTCTCCAGCGCCTGTTTTATATTGCTGAGGACAAGCTCCGTCCCCGTGGTGACGTTATCCGTAATACGGACGTTTTTATCCAGGTTTACAGGCACCATGCCCGAGAGGAAGATGAACCCGTTGGCTTCTACAATGTGTGAATAGGGACCCAGCTTGTCCAGGAAATCCACGTTAGATACTTTCTTTTCCATAGCTCCACCTTTTTCTGTTTGACCGGATGATATATAACATCCGCCTGCCGCCAGTGTCAATAGGCAGAGGATGATAAGGGTAAATTTTGATTTATGCATGGTCACCTCCGGCTGAATGGGTTTTTATAATATTAACACAGGAGTGAAGTTCCAAGAACCAAATTGCAAATTTATATAAATTCTAATTTCTAAACTCTAAGCTCTAAACAAACTCAAATTTTAAAATTCAAAACACAAAAGAAGAGAACGTCATTGCGAGCGAAGCGAAGCAATCCTTAAGGCTGCAAGGGGGACAGGCTCCTTCGATTTTAAGGATTGCCACGTCGCCCCGATACATCGAGGCTCCTCGCAATGACGTATGACCGACCATGTCATTGCGAGTGATAGCGAAGCAATCTACTGCATGGCATTGTGGC
>Ga0163210_1000041_pt1 | contig 40272 bp, 36 predicted proteins | sample Kivu_220m_FD_113536 | JGI IMG/M metagenome (GOLD analysis project Ga0163210, IMG submission 113536) | Freshwater microbial communities from Lake Kivu, Western Province, Rwanda to study Microbial Dark Matter (Phase II) - Kivu_220m | ecosystem: Environmental > Aquatic > Freshwater > Lake ...
AGGGAAGGATTAGAAAATGAAAAAATCATTATTATGGATAATGATACTAGTACTGAGCATATCAATGATTGCAGCTTTTTCATTATCCGGTTGCAAAGAAGAAGCAGCAGAAGAAGAAGTAGCTGAGGAAGAAGAAGAAGTTGCAGAAGAAGAGGAAGAAGAAACGGAGCTGATCAAGGTCGGCATCGTAAATCTACCGCCGGAAGAATCAGGCTATCGGCAGGCCAATGTTGAAGACATGAATAATGTCTTCTCACAGGCGAACGGCTATGACGCAAAACAGACCAACACCGGGGAAAACAGCGAGCAGATCGCTGCGGCCACAGGGTACATTCGAGATGGAGTGGACTATCTCCTGATCTCGGCCGCAAACGCGTCTGGATGGGACGACACCTTAAAGTCTGCAAAAGACGCAGGCGTTACGGTTATTCTCTTTGACCGTGCGATTGAGACGGATCCCTCGAACTATCAAACAGCACTTCTCTCGGATATGGCTTATGAGGGTAATACGGCAGTAGATTGGGTGTTGGACCTGGGCCTGGATGAGATTAATCTAATTCTTATTCGTGGTCAGTTGGGTAGCGCGGCTGAAATAGGTCGCAGCGCCGCAGTGCTCGAAGCCGATGAAGCTGGTGAACTCACGATAGTGGCCGATGGAACAGGTGGAGACACTTGGAGTCTTGAGGAAGCCCGCAAAGTGGTTGAAGCCGCAATTGCTGCAAACAAGGATTTCAACGTCATTTACGCGCAGAACGACGGTATGGCGCAAGGCGCTGTTCAGGCGCTCGAGGCGGCTGGTATCAGCCATGGCAAGGACGGCAAGGTCAAGATAATTGGTTTTGACTTTAACCGTTTTGCACTTAGGAACGTACAGGAAGGTTACTGGGACGCCGACATGCAGTGCAATCCACGTCAGGCAGCCGAGATTTCTGAGTGGATCAAAAGTGGTAATCTCCCCAGCGGAATCACCTATCAGGAAGAATTGCTCGTTGATACTGAAACGATAACCGACGAAATCATCGAAAAATGGGGTATCAATGACGATCCTGGCAAGGGTGTGATAACAAGGTAGTTGTTTTTTTGGTAAGATTTTTTGGTAAGATTTCACAACTGCAGTGCGGTGTGCCGGACTAGATCCGCACACCGCACTGCGGTTAATTTTTATAGTACCAGTAAGGAGGTCTTTAGTTGGTGTCAGAAATTATACTCAAAATGGAGGGTATCAGCAAATCCTTTCCAGGTGTTAAAGCTCTGGATAACGTAGACTTCGCGCTCCGAAAAGGTGATATCCATGCCATTGTGGGTGAAAACGGAGCGGGCAAGTCCACACTGATAAAGGTCATAACCGGGGTTTACGAAGAGGACGCCGGTCGGATTGCTTTAAATGGAAGGCCGATCCACTTCAAGTCGCCGAAGGAAGCGCAAGACATGGGAATCGGTACGGTCTATCAGGAAATAGCGCTTTGCCCCAATCTGACCGTGGCGGAGAATATGTTTATAGGTCGCGGCCAATACACTTTCGTTCAATGGAAGCTGATGAACGAAAAGGCGGCACAAATGCTCGACTCCCTCGGTATTCCAGCGAGCCCGACCCAGGAACTTTCAAGCTGTTCGCTGGCGGTCCAGCAGATGATTTCGATTGCCCGCGCGGTCGATATGGACTGCAAGATTCTTGTTCTTGATGAACCGACGTCTTCACTTGACGAAGATGAGGTGAAAAAACTCTTCGACCTCATGCGCGAACTTAAGTCCAGGGGTGTGGGGATCATCTTCATTACCCACTTTATCGATCAGGTATACGAGATCAGCGACAAGATTACGGTACTTCGCAATGGAGCGTTGATCGGCGAATACCAAGCATCTGCGCTTCCCCAAATCGAGCTTATCTCGAAGATGATGGGGAAGGCACTGAGTGATGTCTCTAAGATAAAAAAACATGAGCCGCTTAAATCTGACAGCAGTGTGCCTGTATACGAGGCTACGACACTTTCGAGTGCCGCCGGGGTAAGGCCATTCGATTTCATTATACAAAAAGGCGAGGTAAATGGGTTTGTCGGGCTGATCGGCTCCGGGCGCAGCGAAAGTGCTCGCGCAATCTTCGCCGCCGACAAGGTAACGGGCGGTGAAGTCAAAATGAAAGGTAAGAAAGTGAAGATCAAATCGCCCCTAAACGCCATGAAACAGGGAATCGGCTATCTACCAGAGGACCGCAAAGGCGATGGAATCATTGCCGAGCTTTCGGTTCGCGACAACATTATTCTAGCCTTGCAGGTCATGAAAGGCTTTTTTAGGCCTCTTTCGAGGAAACAGTCTGAGGAATTTTCTAACCAGTATATACAGAAACTGAGCATTAAAACACCGTCCATTAACACGCCAATCGCATCTCTTTCTGGCGGCAATCAGCAGAAGGTCATTCTAGCGCGCTGGCTACTTACGCACCCCATGTACCTGATCCTTGATGAACCCACACGGGGAATCGATGTCGGAACCAAGGTGGAGATTCAAAAACTTGTGCTCGAGCTCGCTGAAGAGGGAATGAGCCTGACATTCATATCTTCAGAAATTGACGAAATGCTTCGAACCTGCTCTCGAATGATCGTTATGAAGGACCGTGAAATTGTCGGAGAACTCAGTGGAATGGATGTGACGGAACATGATGTTATGCACATGATAGCCCGGGGAGGTGAATAAATATGCAAAGGTCAGAAATACACTTAGGATTAAAAGCACACTTATATCACTTATCTAATCTATTCCTTCCCCTCTCTGTTCTGGTGCTCCTCATTGTGATTAATCTGATAAAGGGAGCCGATTACTTCAGCTTTACCATGGTAAAGGGAGTATTTTACGGGAACATACCGAATATCCTGTACGGCGCCTCGGAGTTGGTTATTCTGTCAATAGGTATGACCCTGGTTACTGCGGCCTCACGGGGGCAGGACATAGGTATAGGTGAGGCTGCCACCATTACATCCGCAGTATTTGTCTGGTTCGCCTTAAATGCTGGTGAGGTCACTTTGTTGACCATAGTAGCGGCTTTCCTCTTAAGTTGCGTGGTCGGGTTAGTTATCGGCGTATTCAACGGCACCCTGGTCTCCATATTCAGGGTTCAGCCGATGGTTGCGACCCTTATACTGTTTATAGGGGGCAGGTCCATCGCCTTTATGATTGACGGCAAATTGTCTCCCATACTGGCAAACGATATATCGAATCAAATCGGCACCGTAATACCGGGAGTGCCAATACAGACTCCAATAATCCTGACCGTCGTCTTCATTGCGATCGTTGCAGTGGTACTCAAGACCACGAATCTCAGGCTCTATATTGAGTCTGTGGGAATCAACCCAGATGCTGCGCGTCTGAACGGTATCAACCCGAAAAAGATTATATTCCTGACCTTTTTAATTATGGGAATCTGTACCGCGGTCGCAGGTTTCATCGCAGTTAACAAGGCGGGGCGCCACGACAGTGTCAATCTGCTCAAGTTTATCATGATGGACGCGATTCTCGCCGTAGCGATAGGCGGAAACAAGCTCTCCGGCGGAAAGTTCAGCATCACCGGTTCTATAATCGGCGCGTACACTATAGAGATGCTGAATAGGACCCTGCTCAGGCTGGAGATAGAAACCGAGACGATTAAGGCCTTCAAGGCAGTATTCATTATCATTCTCATGGTAGTTGGATCACCTGTGGTTAGGGTCTTTGCCGGGAAAGTCATAAACAGGGTTCGAACCGGGCGATTTAGAAGCGTACTAAAGAGAAGTGCACCAAAATCTACGAAGGAGGAGTAGGATGGAATCTCTGAATGCAACCAAACCAAAAACAAGACTATCGAACTCGAATCTTCTGTTTCTCATCGCCGCGGTCATATTTGTACTGATGTACTTGCTTGCCATTATAAGTTTTCCGGGCAGTTTCATGCAGTTTCAGACCTTCTTTGACCTGTTCAACCTGAACGCTCCGCTCATCATCATGACACTTGGTCTATGCGTAGTTATGATCGTAGGCGGCATCGACATTTCCATCGGCGCGCAGTGTGGCCTGGTAACCATGGCCTGTGCCATGTTGCTGGAATCGAAAATGGGGAGCATTTGGGGCGCCTTACTTCTCGCGCTGGGTATAGGTATCGCGTTTGGTCTTTTGCATGGATATCTTATTGCCTATCTTGAAATACAGCCATTTATCATAACGCTGGCAGGGTTATTCTTAGCGCAAGGATTGCTGACGACACTCCACAAAGATCCGATCAACGTGACTATGCCTGCTTTTGTTGCCTTGCGGGATTTTAAAATAACGATTCCTTGGCTTGGCACGCAAAACAGACTAGGCGTTTTCATCCCGTGTCAAATCAAACCAGGCGTCATAGTTGTGGTGGTCCTCGTTGTCCTCTTCGCCGCCCTTATGAAGTGGTCGCGTTTCGGGCGCAATGTCTACGCTGTTGGCGGCAATATTCAGAGCGCTCGGATGCTCGGTATCAACGTAAAGAGAACGATATTCTTCTCATACGTGATATGCGGATTGACGGCCGGCATCGCAGGCTTTGTGTTCATCATGACAACAGGAGCAGGCAATATCGGAAACGGGGCGTTGTTCGAAATAAAAGCAATAGCCTCGAATGTAATAGGCGGAATTCTGCTCAACGGCGGCGTGGGGAACCTGCTTGGCGCGCCAATAGGTACACTGACCCTTCTGGTAATCAACGAACTGATCCGTGCGGCGGGTGTCCAATCAAACTTTCAAGCGATGGTAAGCGGGCTCTTGCTGTATCTCTTCATTGTGCTGCAAAGCCTTGTTATGTCGTTGCGTGGCGGGGGGGAATTCAGAATTGCTCTACCGCCCTGGCTGAGGCTGCCCTGGCTGAAAGGTAAGAGATTATAGAAGTCTGAGTTTTAATATTATAAAACCAAAAATATATAAATGATAAATTGTAATTAAATGCTATAATTTTTTTTATTATGATTTACCAAAAAGAAAAAAATAATATTTCACTGAAAGAAATAAATAAGAAAAACATACTTAAAATAGTAATAGATGTAGGACAGATTTCCCGGATCGACATATCGAGGCAGCTTAAAATAAGTCGTCCTACTACTTCTGCATATATAGGGGAACTTATCGAGGAAGGTCTCATAGAAGAGATTGGTAAAAGTGACTCCACTTCCTCCGGTGGTAAAAAAGCAGTACTTCTTCAATTTAGAGTCAGGGCAGGTTATATATTAGGAGTAATGATAGGAGTAAAGAATATCAGGATTGCTCTTACTGATTTAGGGTCTAACATAATAGAAATAATGAAGATTCCAACTGAAGAATGGCTTGGACCCGATGCAGTAATAGATAAACTGGTGAAGAATATTAAAGAAATTATAAAAAAATCCAGGATTAATAAAGAAGAAATAATAGGCATTGGGATAGGAGCCACAGGCCTGGTTGACAGTATGAAGGGTCTGGTTATTTTTTCACCTAACTTGAATGGATGGAATAATATAAAACTGAAAGAGATTATAGAAAGAAAGATCGGTCTTCCTGCTTTTATTGAGAATGAATGCAGGGTTCAGGCAATTGCAGAGAAAAAATATGGGCTTGCTAAAAATATTAAGAATTTTGTTTGTGTTGAGACGGGAACCGGTATAGGTACCGGTGTGTTTATAGATAACAGGCTTGTAAGCGGGGATAAAGGAATGGCAGGAGAGGTCGGTCATATAATAACTAATCTGGCGGGAAACAGGATATGTCATTGCGGGAACACAGGATGTCTTGAAACTCTGTGTTCGACGAGCTATCTTTTAGAAGATATTGCAGATGATATAAAAAAAAGCGGTGTATCTTCCAGAAAGAGTGATAACGGTTTAAAACTGGAGGACATATATGATCTTTACAATCAAGGCGATGAAATAGCTACTGTAAATATAGAGAAGAACGCTGAATATCTGGGTATCGGAATTTCAAATACAATTAAAATGTTTAATCCGGAACTTATTATAATTCACGGAGAAGTTATCAAGTTTGGTGAGAAATATCTAAAAAAAGTAAAGGAATCAGTTTCTAAAAATACATTCCCCAAGGTTAAGGATGATTACAATATTCAATTTTCAGAAATGGGTGATAATGTCGGAGTTATTGGAGCCGCATCTATTGTTTTTAACAATATTTTCGATCTTGATAGTTCAAGTGTAGCCGGTCATTATATTATAAAAAAGATAATAAACTAAAGTTGAACATTTTTTGGTAATAAATATCTTAAGGAAAATACAATATGCGTAAATCTGAATACGTAATAGGCATAGATTTTGGTACTGATTCTGTACGTTCAGTCATTGTTGATATTTCAAATGGTGAGGAAATATCTTCTTATGTATCATATTTCAAAAGATGGGGAAAAGGACTTTACTGCAGCCCTGAGAAAAACGAGTTCCGGCAACATCCCCGGGATCATATCGAATCCCTTGAAGACTCGATAGTAGGAGCGCTGAAAAAGGTTAATCCGGATACCGGAGATAACATAATAGGAATAGGGATAGACACAACCGGTTCTACTGTCGGACCGGTGGATAAAAACGGTACGGTGCTAGCTCTAAAAGAGGAATTTTCCAATAACCCTGATGCTATGTTTGTTATGTGGAAGGATCATAGTACTGTGGAAGAAGCAGAATTAATAAATAAGGTTGCCAGATCCTGGGGAGGAGAAGATTATACCAAATATGAGGGTGGAGTATATTCTTCCGAATGGTTCTGGTCAAAGATACTCCATATATTAAAGAAGGATGAGAGGGTAAGAAAAGCTGCTTTCTCCTGGGTAGAACATGCCGACTGGATACCAGCCATACTGACAGATAATATAGATCCGCTAAAGATAAAGCGCAGCAGATGTGCAGCGGGACATAAAGCGATGTGGCATGCTTCCTGGGGAGGACTACCTCCGGAAGATTTTCTTGAAAGGATTTCACCCCTGCTATCAAGATTGAGGGACAGGCTATATACTGAAACTTATACCTCGGATGTTCCTGCGGGAGGATTATCTGAAGGGTGGGCAGCAAGACTTGGTTTAAAGAAAGATATTTCTATAACGGTAGGAGCTTACGATTCTCATATGGGAGCAGTAGGGGCAGGAGTTGGGCCGGGTATTTTTGTAAAGATAATCGGGACTTCCTGCTGCGATATAACAGTATGTCCCAAAAATGAAATCGGAGAAAAACTGGTAGCTGGTATATGCGGACAGGTGGATGGTTCTGTAATACCGGGCATGATAGGGCTGGAAGCAGGACAATCAGCTTACGGAGATGTTTATGCATGGTTTAGGGACATACTTTCCTGGCCTCTCGAAAATTTGCTTCCAAATATTATGAATAAAAAAGAGATAGAGAAAACAGTTGATTTGATTTTACCCGGTCTTACTGAAGCTGCTTCTAAAATAGAACCCGGAAAAAATAGTTTAGTAGCCATTGATTGGTTAAATGGAAGAAGGACCCCTTTTGCGGACCAGAAGTTAAAAGGAGCAATCTTGGGTTTGACTCTGGGAACCAATGCACCCAGGTTATACAGAACATTGGTTGAGGCAACTGCTTTTGGTGCAAAAGCTATTATAGAAAGATTTGATCAGGAAAATATTACAATGAACCAGGTAGTAGCCACAGGAGGAATACCTAAGAAATCACCTTTAGCAATGCAAATTTTATCAGATGTGCTGAATATGCCGGTTAAAGTGACAAAATCCAAAGAGGCTGTAGCTCTGGGAGCTGCTATATTTGGAGCAGTAGCAGCCGGTGCATATAAATCAGTTGAAGAAGCCCAAAAACATATGTCATCAGGATTTGAGATTGTGTATTATCCGGATAAGAAAAATACTTTCATTTATAATGATACATATGCCAGATATAAAAAGTTAGGGAATATGCTGGAGAATGAATTGAGAAAATGAGTCTTCTAAAACTAAAAAAAGAAGTGCATAAGGCCAATATAAGACTTTATCAGAGCGGTCTGGTTACATCTACATTTGGCAATGCATCCGGAATTGATAGAGAGAGATCGATTGTGGCTATTAAACCCAGCGGAGTACCATATAAAAAACTGACTCCTGAAGATATGGTACTTATAGATCTTGATGGAAATAAAATAGAAGGAAAGCTGAATCCTTCTTCTGATACAAAAACTCATCTGGAACTCTATAAAGCTTTTTCAGATATCGGGGGAGTGGCCCATACGCACTCAATTTATGCTACTGCCTGGGCTCAGGCAGTAAAAGCCATACCATGTCTTGGTACCACTCATGCCGATTTTTTTTATGGAGAGATACCCTGTACCGGGATTATAAAAGACAGCTGCATATTAAAAGATTATGAGTTTGAAACGGGGAGGTTAATTGTAGATACCTTTAAATCTATAGATTATCATGATATGAGGGCAGTACTGGTAGCATGTCACGGACCGTTTAGCTGGGGAGATAATGCCGAAGAGGCTGTAAAAATTAGTGTTGCACTGGAGGAGATTGCAAAGACAGCACTTTATTCAATAATGATTGATCCATCACTTAAAAATATAAAAAAGAGTCTGCTTGATAAGCATTATTTAAGAAAACATGGGAAAGGTGCTTATTATGGGCAAGGAGATACTTCTTACTATTCCAAACATAAAAATTAAGCTTATCGGTACAATGATAATATAACGGAGATATTGTAGGAGAATAGGCGGGTACTGTTTTTTCTATCAATTATAGACTGCCCAATTTTTTGAAGTCGTCTTTTAAGTCTTGATATAATGATTTATAAATCGAATATAATTTCTTATATCTTTCGATATTTTCGGCTACAGGATTATTTTCTTTATTTTCGCTTAATATTTTTTCGATACCTTCTTTAATGCTGCCATATATCCCACATCCTGCACCTGTAATGATAGCAGCTCCGAAAGCAGCACCTTCTTCAATATTTAGAGTAACTACTTTTGAATTAAAAACATCTGCTATGATCTGTCTCCAGGTATCGCTTTTTGCGCCACCGCCAAAAAGGATTATTTTATCCGGATTGATATTGAGGTCTCTCATCAGAGTGAGGCAATCAAGCTGGCTGAATGCTACTCCTTCCATAATCGACCTTACAAAGTGATCCGGACCATGCAGGTAAGAAATACCAAAAAATACGCCTCTTGCATCCGGATCCGTATATGGTGTTCTCTCACCTGACAGATACGGTAAAAATAGAAGTCCATCAGATCCTGCCGGAACTTGTTCTGCCTGTTTATCAAGCAAATTATATCCTTTCATATCAGGAAAATTCTTGATTATTTCTCTGGACGGACCAAACTCATTAAAATACCACCTAAGTGATCCGGCAGCTGAAAGCGTTACTCCTGTGAGGTGCCACTTACCGGGAACTGCGTGGCAAAAGGAATGAACCCTGCCCAGAGGATCATATAAGGGTTTATCCACATGTGCAAATACTACGCCCGAAGTTCCTATTGAATCTGAAATGAGCCCACTTTTTATAATACCGCTGCCAACAGCTCCGGCAGCATTATCACTGCCGCCGCCAACTATAGGCGTACCTTCAATTAGACCTGTAAGGTTGGAAGCTTCTTCACTTACTTTTGAAGTTATTATATCGGATTCGAATACTTCCGGAAGCAGAGATTTTTCTATCTGCAGTCCGTTTAGAATTTCATCTGACCAATTTCTGGAAGGTATATCCATAAGAATTGTACCGGAAGCATCGGAAACTTCGGTTGCATATGTGTTTGATAACCTGTATCTAATATAGTCCTTCGGAAGAAGTATTTTTGATACTTTCTTATAATTTTCAGGTTCATTTTCTCTTAGCCATAGTATTTTAGGTGCAGTAAATCCGGGAAGAGCCCTATTATATGATAGTTTTATAAAACCGTCCTGGCCAAATATTTCATATATAGTTTCGCATTGCTTGAAGGTTCTTTGATCACACCAGAGGATGGCAGGTCTGATTACATTCCCACCTTTATCCAAAAAAACACTTCCGTGCATCTGTCCCGATAAGCCGATACCGGCAATATTTTGGGGAGAAATTTTTGATTTTTTAATAACTTCTTTTATGGCATTTATTGAAGCAATCCACCAGTCATCCGGGATTTGTTCAGCCCAGCCAGGTTTTGGAGTTAATAATTCATAATCGCTTGTACTTGAGGCTATCAGTTTGCTGTTTTCATCTATTAACAGAGCTCTGGTTGAACTTGTTCCTATATCTATGCCTAAAAGATATCTCATAAGTTTTTATATAATTACTTTTTATATTATTTCATTGTTTTTGCTAATATTAATTCGATATCACCGCGGTGATTTTCCGGATCATAGTATGCTTCTATTATTTCTTCGTTGGGTAAATTATTGATTCTTTCATTCATAGTGTTCATAACAGTAGAATTTATTTCAATAGCTTTCTGAACAGGCATTCTTTCCGGATTGATATCCATACCAAAATATTCATTGTATCCTGACATTTTTAATGAAAAAAGCGCAGCTTCAGCCTGCTGCCATTCGATAACTCCAACATTTAAATCCTGGTCATAATTACCCATAGGCTGGCTGTTCCAGTGAGTATGGAACAATCTGCCGTCTCTTGTTATTCTGCTGAAAGCATAAGGAGTGTCTTCAAATCCCATTCTGATATGTCCTATTTCAGGCTGCATTCCCAGCAACTTATAACCTTTGTCGATAAGATCCCTGTTAATTTTGGATTTTAATCTTGATTCAATATCCCTGCAAGCCAGTATTCCATCAACGGTTGTCCTATAAATATTGTTTGGAGCAGGTTCATATGGTTTTGGTTCTATAGCTACCGGAACACCCGGTACTTCATCCATAGCATAAGCCACTGCATCTTCAAATCTATCCCACATGTCGTAATAATTCGTACCCAGTGAGTAGAGATAACCATCAGATCCCGGCCATATACCGGCGTGGTGCAAACCATTATTTTTTACAAATTTCAAGCATTTTATTAAAATTTCTGTTGCTTTGTCTCTATATTTATCGTAAGGATTTGATAATGATCCAAATTCATATTCCCTGGGGTAAAATATCGAAGGATAGCAGGAGAGTAACTTAATTCCACTTTCTTTTTCAAGTTCTCTGTAAAGGTGATAATTGTCTTCATTTACTTCCAAAGGATAATGAGCTTCTATAGCCTTAATTCCGTATTTTGCCATATCTGCTGCTATTTCCAGTCTTTGTGGTATATTTTTATTATCTACATATGCCTCATGGAATCTTCCGCCAGTTGGAGTAAAATACCATATGCCGACAGAGATTTTAAGATTTAGACTGAATGTGTTTAGATGTTTTATTAATTCTTCTTTAGTCCTTCTTGTTTTTTGATATCTGGGGTCTATGGTATTTTCCATTAAATCTCCTTATTTTTATTATAAAATGCCTTTTGAAATGTTTAATAGTTTTTATGAAATATAGTAAGAGAAAAATAATAGTTAGTCAAGTCAATTATATAAATTTATTTAGTAATTGACTTGACTAACCAACATCTTGCCTTTATAATAGCTCAGTATCAGATAAATTAGTATTAAAAAATCTCGCATGATGACATCTATAAGAAAACAAATAACTCTAAAACAAGCAAACAGGAAAGTAATATTAAATGTTCTTCGCAATTCCAGAGAAATATCAGTGGCTGATCTTTCCAAAAAAGTAAATTTAAGCAAGCAGACACTGATGAAAATCATGAATTATTATGTTAGGAATGAAATGGTTGTTATTACCGGTAAGGGAAATTCTACAGAAGAAGGTGGTAAAAAACCCAATATTTATAAGTTCAATACAGATGGTGGTTACGCAATTGGAATGGCTATATCTGCAAATAGACTGTTTTCTGTAATTACTGATTTGAAGAGTAAGATTCTAGATAAAATTTCAGTAGCTCTGAAAGCTGATGAAGAGTTTGATAGTGTTCTACAGAAAATAATTGATTCATATAATTATCTTACAAAAAATCCGGAAATTAACAAAGAGAGAATTACCGGTCTGGCAATTGGGGCCTATGGTATAACTGATTTCATTCAAGGGAAAGTTATTTTTTCACCCCATTTTCCATCATGGGGTAAAGATTTAATGCTGAAAGAAAAAATAATGGAACGAATACCAGAGAATATTCCGGTAATGGTCGATAACCATTCAAGGTTCCAGGTTTTTGCCGAGAAGATTTTAGGTCTGGCCAAAGACAAAAATAATGTTGTTGCTTTACAGGCAGGAAAAGGGCTGGTGGCAGGAGTGATAATAGAGAATGAAATCAAGAGAGGTAATCATTCTTTGATTGGAGAAATAGGGCATATGATAATAGACCCTGAAGGAAGAGAGATATGTTCATGTGGAGGTAAAGGTTGTTTTGAAGCAATGGTGTCGACCAGTAGAATATTAAGAACGGCTAAAGAAAAGTATAAAGAATATCCTGATTCTGTCATTTTCAATAATAATGATCCTGATGACATAGATATTTATGATGTATTTGATGCATCAAATAAAGGAGACAAACTTGCATTGGATCTTATGGATGACGTGATTAACTGGTTTGGAATCGGGATATCTAATATTATTCTTATGTATGATCCGCAGGTTTTGATCATTCAGGGTATCTTTGCAAAAGCAGGAAAATATTTTCTTGAAAATTTAAGAAAAAAGATCAATAAAATTTCCTTATTTTCTATAAAAAGAGAAACTGAAATCAGATATTCCGAACTTGGTGATAAAGCAGGTGTGCTGGGAGCAGCATCCTTTGTCCTTTCAAGATATTTTGAATAGATTTCAAATTTAATAAAAATTATTAAAAGAGAAGGGGAGGTATCTATGAAAAAAAAGGGATTTGCCTAAGGTCCTTTTACAGGTGTAATCTTAAACAAATCCCGGGTTAAATTTTATCAAAAAAGATATTTAGTTAAAAGGAGATGAGACAATTGAAAAAAATATTAATTCTTACTTTGATTGCAGCTTTCATGATTTCAATGTTGTTTCTTGGAACTTCCTGCAAAGAAGAAGTAGCTGAAGAAGAAGTTGCGGAAGAAGAAGAAGTTGCAGAAGAGGAAGAAGAAGTAGCAGAAGAAGAAGTTGCAGAGGAAAAGACAGATATTAAAATCTGGTACTATTGGGAAACCCTAATGCATCAGGAAAGTTTAGATACGGTTATTAGTAGCTTTAATGCTTCACAAGATGGAATTACTGTAAGTGCTGACTACATCCCGTTCGCAGATTTCAAGAAACAGCTATCCATTGGTGTTGCTGCCGAGGAGTTGCCCGATCTCGTAATTATCGATAACCCCGATCATGCAGCTTACGCTGCTATGGGGATTTTCGCGGATCTGACGGCTGAACTTTCTTCGTGGCCGGATCTTGAGCAATATTACGATGGTCCCCTCGGGTCCCTTACAATTGAAGGCAAAATCTATGGTATTCCCTTTGGCAGTAACTGCCTCGCACTATATTATAATGAAGATATGCTTGAAAGTGCTGGAAGTGAAGTACCTACTAATTGGGACGAGCTTAAGGATGTTGCTGAGAAGACGACCACAAATGGTGTAGTTGGTTTTGGCATCAGTAGTCTGCCAAACGAAGAAGGCACATTCGGATTTTTGCCTTGGTTATGGTCTACTGGTGCAACCTCATTCGAAATCAATAGCGAGGGCGGTATCAAAGCTCTGACACTTTTCAAAGACCTTATTGAATCAGGCGGTATGAGCAAGGAAGTTATCAACTGGACGCAGGGTGATGTTATGAATCAGTTCATCTCAGGAAATCTTGCCATGATGGTCAATGGGCCATGGCAGGTGCCAACGATGCGCAGTGAAGCGCCAGATCTCAATTGGAACGTTGCTTTAATTCCCAAGGATGAGGTATATGCATCAGATTTGGGTGGCGAGAACTTTGCCATTATTAACAATGAAAATGTTAGTAAGTCGCTTGAGTTCCTCAAATATGCGGTAAGTGTGGAACAGGTTACAGAATATATAGATAAATTCGGCTATATTGCTTCTCGTAAAGACGTTGCCGAAACCCAATACACGGATGACCCGATTATGCAGAAGTTCATCGAACAGATGCAGTATGCATTAGCACGTGGTCCTCATGCAAAATGGCCAGAAATCTCTAATGCAATATCGAATGCGTTTAACGAAGTCATTACTGGCGTAGCTGATCCTGAAACTGCAGCAGCCAATGCGCAAACGACTATTGATTCAATCTTGGAATAGTAGTTCATAGGCATATAAAAGATTGGCGTATATGAAATACATATACGCCAATCTTTTTAAGTGTTTCCGAAAAGATAAAAATTTGTACAGGGTTCTATCAATGTTAATTAACAATATGAATAAGACACAAAAAATCCATAAAAAAGTTAATCTAGGAGTGCTGTTTGTGATTCCTGCGTTGATCTACATGTTGGTATTTGTGGGTTATCCTATTATAAGCAACTTTATATTAAGTTTCCAAGATGTTACAGTACAGACAATCAACCAACCTGACAAGCCTTTTATCGGGTTTGATAATTATATCAAATTTTTGGGCGATCCTGTGTTAGTTCGAGCTATAATCAACACGTTTTTATTTACAGTTGCTTGTATCGTTTTCCAGTTTGTTCTTGGGTTTGCATTGGCATTGTTTTTCAACCAAAAATTCACGCTTGCGAAGCCCATTCGCGGATTGCTTATAATACCATGGATGATTCCAATCACCATAAGCAGCTTGATATTTAAATTTATGTTTACTTCCAATGTAGGGATCATTAATGAGATGCTCAAGGCAATTGGACTTGCACCAATTGATTGGTTACTGCAACCACGAATTGCTATGATTGCACTTATAGTTGCCAATATATGGATTGGAATACCGTTTAACATGATTTTGCTTTCAGCTGGATTGACAACAATTCCAAAGACTTTGTACGAAAGTGCTTCTATAGATGGAGCTAATGGAGCCCAGAGCTTCTTTAAAATTACGCTTCCAATGCTAAAACCTACAATAGGATCTGTGCTTATTCTAGGCATCATCTATACATTTAAAGTATTTGACCTTGTGCTTGTCATGACAAACGGAGGGCCTGTAAATTCGACGCAGGTGTTATCAACCTACTCTTACAAGCTTTCATTCAGTTTATTTAAGTATAGCGAAGGAGCTACTGTGGCAAATATATTATTTGTGATTTTGTTCTTTATCAGTCTGATATATATAAAATTATTTTTTATTAGTGACACTATGGATAAAAGGTAATGAAAATTATAATTTTGAGAAAGAGAAATTTTTTTCTAAATATTATAGCGATTGTTATACTAGTCGTACTTCTATTTCCACTCTATTGGATGTTTGTGACATCAATCAAATTCGAAAGAGAAATTTTTTTATCACCCCCCACACTGTTTCCCCAGGAGATTAGCACTGTGCCATATTCTGCACAGCTCGAAAGCGGTGATTTTAATATGTTCCGTGCTTTTGGTATCAGCACAGTCATTGCACTCAGTACTATGCTGATTGTGCTGTTGCTTGCAGTTCCTGCTTCATATGGGTTGGCGCGCTTTCGCTTTACAGGAAAAAAACTTTTCGCACTTTACTTTCTGATAACACAAATGCTACCTGTAGCAGTCTTGCTGACACCGTTGTTTATTTTATTTAAGAGGATGTCTCTAATTGATAGCTCGATAATATCGACGATACTAGCGGATGCTACAATCGGTATTCCGTTCTCAGTATTGATTTTACGACCTTACTTTTCTTCAATACCAAATGATCTTGAGGATGCTGCTCAGATAGACGGCTGCAGCCGTTTTACTGCGTTTATCCGCATTTTTCTACCTGTTGCAAAGACGGGCTTGACTGTTTGTGGTGTTTTTTCATTCCTCTTTGCATGGGGAGACTTGGTCTACGGACTGACATTTATTCATGACCAGAAAATGCGTCCAATAACAGCGGGTATTTTTAATTTCCTTGGCCAGTACGGAACGAAATGGAGTTATTTATGCGCATTCGGTGTGGTTACAATTATACCAGTAGTAATGATATTTGTATTTATGCAAAAATTTATAATCAGTGGATTAACTGAGGGTTCGGTGAAAGAATAATTATATGCCTATATTAATTGCAGAAAAAAATAAGTTGATACGGTCTGGTCTATATAATAGTGAAAATTGAGGAAACGTACGCATCGGTTACGGGGCTCCGTTTCCAGGATGCTTGATCATGTAATGAGATTTTGGTGATGACTACATAAAACCCTACCAAGGCATTAATGTGATTATTAATATTGAAAAGAAAGCTATGGCAAGCTTAGATAATATATATAATGATAAAGATAGCACATGAGTTTGTAAAATATAGCGTAAAAGGTATTGAAGCATATTATCCTGTAGAAGTTAATAAAAGAAATTTTAAGAGTTTTAGTAGGGGAATTATTTTGGATAGTAAAAAAAATATGGAAGAAACAAAATCATTCTTATTAAAAGTAAAAGAATATTTAGCTAGTTCTTCTGAGGTAACATTCCTTTCGTTCTTTAATAATTTAATAATTATACCAAAATTGTAAGACTTCTTTAATATATTTATGAATAATATCCTATAAATATATAAGATAAAAATCGTAAATATTGTGTTAATATATAAATATGAAAACAAAGGGGATAGTTACCTATGTTGTTTTATTATAGGAGGAGGTTTGAAATGGACTCTACACGTCACGATATATTCAGAATTGAGGAGAATCGTCTTGTCCGTGAGCATGATGGAGAAAAACTCTGGATAGAACCATGGGGTGAAAACAGCATGCGTGTACGATGCACGATGGAAGCGCAGATGCCAGAAGGAAAAGATTGGGCCCTTCTGTCACAACTGGAATGTAAGGCCAAAATTAAGATAGGTAAAAATGACGCATTGATTACAAATGGTAATATTACTTGTTTCATTAATGGATATGGATTGATAAGGTTTATAAACAAGAACGGCAAGATGCTGCTTTCAGAACATTGGCAAACGAGACTGGATAATGATAATCATGTATCGCTTGGTATATGTGGACGTGAGCTTAAACCGATTCTTGGTGGGAACTATCGTGCTATAGTTCGCTTCGAAGGGAACGAAGATGAGAGATTTTATGGTCTCGGGCAAAGACAGATTCAATTTCTTAATCTTAAAGGTTGTGAACTTGAACTAGCGCAGCGAAATTCGCAGGTAAATATCCCTTTTGTCATTTCTAGTTTAGGTTACGGTTTCCTATGGAACAATCCAGCTTATGGAAGAGTGTCCTTAGCTCGGAACTACACTAAATGGACAGCTGAAGTAACTCACCTGATAGATTATTGGTTAACGGCAGAAAGTACACCGGCTGATATTATTGAAAGATATACGCAAGTTACAGGACGTGTTCCTATGATGCCTGACTTTGCTGCAGGATTCTGGCAATGTAAACTACGCTATCGTACACAGGAAGAGTTACTCGAAGTGGCAAGGGAATACAAGCGCAGGGGCTTACCTATTTCAGTAATTGTTGTTGATTTCTTTCACTGGCCACAACAAGGAGAATGGTGCTTTGATAAAAAATATTGGCCAGACCCCGAGGCTATGGTAAAAGAGCTTAAGGATATGGGAATTGAGTTGATGGTTTCGGTATGGCCTACTGTTGATCCGCACAGCCAAAACTATAGTGAAATGAAACAAAAGGGCTATCTTGTTCGAACAGATCGCGGTGTACGTACCCAGATGATTTGCCTTGGAAATGAGGTATTTTTTGACGCCACTAATCCTGGTGCACAAAAATATGTGTGGAATAAAGTCAAGCAAAACTATTTTAAATATGGTATAAGGATATTTTGGCTGGATGAGGCAGAGCCTGAGTTTACCACTTACGATTTTGATAATATACGTTATTATTTAGGAACAAACCTTGAGGTTGGTAACATATATCCACTGATGTATGCTAAGGCTTTTTATGAAGGTATGGTAGGTGAAGGAATAACTGATGTAATAAACCTGGTGCGATCCGCATGGGCAGGAAGCCAGCGATATGGGGCTGCTGTATGGTCTGGAGATATCCATTCAAATTTCAAAACTCTTCGCGTTCAGTTCTGTGCAGGTCTTAATATAGGACTATCCGGTATTCCGTGGTGGACTACAGATATTGGTGGTTTCTTTGGAGGTAATCCCCAAGATCCAAAATTTCGCGAGCTGATAATCCGCTGGTTCCAATATGGGGTGTTCTGCCCTCTATTCAGGCTGCATGGGTACCGCTTGCCGACAGGAGAGGGTACTGAAGGAGAGGATACAGGTATGTTTGACTTTAATACTTGTGGTCCCAATGAAGTATGGAGTTTCGGTGATGAGGCTTATGAGATAATAAAAGAATTATTGTTTATGCGTGAAAGACTGCATCCGTATATAATGGCCCAAATGAAAGTAGCACATGAGAAAGGAACTCCACCCATGCGCCCCTTGTTTTATGATTTTCCTGATGATAGACAAGCATGGAGTATAGAGGATGAATTAATGTTTGGACAAGATGTACTGATAGCACCAGTACTATATGAAGGTGTAAGATCCAGAGAAGTCTACTTACCGGCAGGCGCGAAATGGAGGGATGTAAATAGTGGACGTATTTACAGCGGGGGGCAATATATTAAATGCAATGCACCTTTGGAAGTTATACCGGTATTCCTCAGGGACGAAGCAGATTTGCCTATAAAAACACAAGGAAATATGAATGTAAAATAAGGGCATCTTAAGCACCCTTATTTTATTGAAGATGTCTACAACAGTAAAAGACTTCATTCTTATCTATCGTGTTAAAGTAGTAATCAATCATTATTAAAATCGGTGTGTGAGTATTTGCTCAAACCGATAACAACCAAAAACTTGGAACAGACATTGAAAAGTGTTGAAAAAGAAATAAGTATGGGTAAAATGCTTGCGGATGGATTTGTTTTAATGGGTTGTATGACATAAAAAATAGTTTAAATATATTAAGAAAGGAATTAAGATGGTCCATAGTTATGGGAGAGGATGTTCTCATATCTTTTCCAAAGACCCGGCAAATAAATACCAGACTGATTCAGTACCCGATAGAAATAGAAACAAATGCGAAAGAGGCGATGTGTTCTTTTATACTGCATTCTATTAAAATATTCCTATTGTAAAAGAATTCTAATCTTAAAACATTTTATTTACATTATAAGATTTTTCAGTAACAGAGATTTTTAATATTTAACTATGTTTTCAGAAAATTTCTAGTATAATCATAAAATAATAAAATTACCCGGTTAATATATCTTTCTGATTTAGTGTTATTTTATAGAAAAAATATAGGGAAATAAAGAATAAATCATGAATGAAGATTTGAAAACAATAGAAGAAAGATGTGACAGTAAAAATTATAAAAAAATAGTCGAGATAAAAAATGACTATGTTTTTAAATTTGCCGCAAGATTCATAAAACTTCTAAATCCCAGGTCTATATTTATATGTGAAGATTCCCGGAGTGATTTCGATTATATAAGAGAGAAAACTATAAAAGACGGCGAGGAAAGTAAGCTTTCGATGGAAGGGCATACGGTTCATTTTGACAGCTATTATGATCAGGGAAGAGACAAAGAACATACAAGACTTCTGGTGCCAAAAGGATTTTACGTGGATCCCAATCTGGATACAATGGACAAGGAAACAGGGGTTATAGAAATCTCAGGCATTCTGGAAAATATAATGCTTGAAAAAGAATTATATATACTTTTTTTCTCCCTGGGACCGGTCAAATCCAATTTCTCGATTCCTGCTATTCAACTGACTGATTCAAGCTATGTTGCTCATTCCGAAATCATACTTTACAGGCCCGGATATGAGGAATTTAAAAGACTCGGTAATTATAAAGATTTTTTCCAATTCGTACATTCAGCCGGAGAAATCAAAGATGGTGTAAGCATAAATATCGATAAAAGAAGAATATACATGGATACGGAAGAAGACATTGTTTATTCTGTAAATACTCAGTACGGAGGAAATACTATCGGACACAAAAAACTTGCAATGCGTCTTGGAATAAACAGGGCGTCAAAGGAAAACTGGCTAACGGAACATATGTTTATTTCAGGAATACATGGACCCGGGGGCAGGGTGACATATTTTATGGGTGCGTTTCCATCGATGTGCGGAAAGACCTCAACAGCAATGATCCCCGGTGAGACAATTGTCGGGGATGATATCGTTTATATAAAAAATATCGGTAACAGAATATATGCGGTCAACGTGGAAATAGGTATTTTTGGAATAATAGAAGATATCAATCCTAATGACGATCCTTCCATTTGGAAAGTTCTAAATGAACCAAATGAGATAATATTCTCCAATATACTTGTGACCCAGGATGGAACTGCTTACTGGGTAGGAAAGCCGGGAAAGGTACCCGAAAAAGGAATAAATCATTCAGGTCAGTGGTATCAGGGTAAGAAGGATCACGAAGGAAATATTATAGCGCCTTCTCACAAAAATGCCAGATTTACGGTCAATCTTAAGAAACTGGATAATCTTGATGTAAATTATGATAATCCTGAAGGCGTCGAGATCAAGGGTGTAATATATGGCGGAAGAGACTCGGATACGCTGGTTCCTATGCTTGAGGCTTATAACTGGAACCATGGGATAATAAGCATGGGCGCTTCCCTTGAATCAGAAACAACAGCGGCTACTCTTGGTAAAACGGGTGTAAGAGCCTTCAATCCCATGTCTAATCTTGATTTTCTTTCGATTCCGGTAGGAAAGTATATAGATATCAACCTTAAGTTCGGCCAGTCGCTTAAGAATCCGCCCAAAATATTTAGCGTTAATTATTTTCTCAGAGACAACAGTGGTAATTATCTAAATGAAAGGGCTGACAAAAGAGTATGGCTTAAGTGGATGGAACTTCGTGTTTATGAAGAAGTCAAGGCAATCGATATCGGTACGGGTTTTATTCCGCTGCATGATGATCTAAAAACGTTATTTAAGGACGTTCTTGGAAAGGACTACAGTCAGGAGGAATATATAGAACAATTTACTTTGAGAATTCCTGAAAACATCTCGAAAATAGATAGGATTGTGGAAATTTATACCGGATTAGGTTCCGGAGTCCCGGATATATTATTCGGAATTCTGGAAGAACAGAAAATAAGACTCGAGATTTTGAAAAATAAAAAGGGAGAATATGTATCTCCGATGGCATTCTTACCGATTTAGGATTTTTAAAAATCTATAATATTCATCAGCAATCAAACGATTTATCATTGATCAAACTTATACATTACGAGGCCACTTGAAGGTTTGGGATAAAAGTAAGTAGATTTTTCCGGCAATACATGTCCTGCCATACAAATCTTTTTCAGTTCTTCGATTGTAATCGCATTTAAAAGAACTCCGACGTCAAAGTTTTTAATATCAATATTCTCTATTGTGCTATCGATGGAATGGTTATAATAGATTTTTTCGATTTTAAAAAAACTACTGATTTTATCCATTAAATATTCCTGGAGAATATCTACATCAGTTTTTAAATAGGATTCACCTGTTGATTCTGTACGGGTAATACCGGTCGTAAATGACTTTTTCAGAGTAATAAAATATAATTTTTTATTCTCACCATAGATAAAGAAACTCTTAAGGCCCCTGGATTTTGACCTTAAAAGCTTTTTTGTGAGATAGGAAGTGGATTTAAGAGTATCTTTTTCGATATCGAAAATACCGGCAAGACTCGCAATTATTTTTTCGAGTCCCGGGTACCTTTTAAATTTTATATTTCTATAAGTAGGAAATATTGTAAGGTCCCTCTGGCTGCTTTCGACATATAATGTCAATATAAAATCTTCCGGACCGGTCGCTGATGGATTTTGATCTCTTTTCTTATCCTTCCTGTCATATTTTTCCTTATAAGCCAGAGAAGTTTCATAACGGTGGTGCCCGTCCGCTATAATCAGTCTTTTGTCTTTCATGATTCTTATGATTTTTTCGATTTTTTCTTCATCGGTTATTTTCCATACTTTAAACCCCAGAGTGGAGTCATATCCTGCAGATGTATCTATAATAGGATTTTCCTGTTGAGTTTCCTTGAGAATACCAGGTATTTTGTTTTTGCTGTCATTATAAAGGGTATACACCGGGCCAAAGTTTGTCCTGCAGAATGAAAGCAGCTTTAGTCTTTCCTCTTTGATTTTATAATAGGTTTGTTCATGAGGTATTACCTGAAGCCGGGAGTAGGGCTCTAATCTCGTCAGTCCAATAAAACCGGTAATTTTTTTAAGTTTATTATTTAAATAAAAACTTTCCTGGATGATATAAAAACATCTATCATTGTCAAATTTCAAGATTTGCTTCTTCGTCCACTCAACGAGTAACTTTTTTGCTCTGGTGTATTTATCATCACTGCTACCTTTCGGGAGTATCAGATTTACGATGTTATTGGGATGGGTATTTAAAAGTTTATCTCTTAGTGATGCAGAAATTACATCATATGGGGGTGAGATTACTCCGGAGATATTTCCGATTTTATCTTTATTATAAACAAATCCATTGAAAGGCAAGATATCTACCATTTATAAAAGTTCCTTTACGGTGAGTGTCAGTTTTAAAATCCGTTTAAGTTTAATATAAAATTGATTTGAGATTATAGCAATATCAATTTTAATTATCAAATAGAATATTTTGGGTAATACAAATTGACATTGGATTCAGTTGAGGTAATATAATGTAAATTTTTATGAATTTTTTAGTGATTTATTAAAAGACAGATATCAAAAATGAAAATCGAAGTCATTGAAAACGTAATGAAATATAATAAAGACCAGGCGGATAAAAACAGGAAGTTATTCAATGGAAATAACCTGCTTGTTTTGAATTTACTTTCATCCCCCGGGTCCGGGAAGACCTCCCTTATACTTGAGACTATAAAAAGACTTATGGATAAGAAAAATATCGGAGTGATCGAGGGGGATATATCTTCTACCTGCGATGCCGAAAAGATAGGAAAATTAACGGCTAACATTATACAAATAAATACCGGGGGTTCCTGCCATTTAAATGCTTCCATGATAGAGCAAGCCGTAAGTAAATTAAAAATTAAAAGTCTTGATTTGCTGATTATAGAAAATGTAGGTAATTTAATATGCCCATCGGGATTTGATCTTGGAGAAGATTATAAGATAGTGATGTCATCCGTTAGCGAAGGGGATGATAAACCGGTAAAATATCCACCGGTATTTGTTAAGAGTGATCTCGTTATACTCAATAAGATGGATTTACTTAAAGTAAGTGACTTTGACGAGGTTTTTTTCGAAAATAAAGTAAGGGAGCTTAATACCCGGTCGGATATAATAAAATTGTCCTGCAAAACTGGTTCCGGCATGGAAAAATGGATAGAATGGGTACTGGACCGCTGCAAGAAATATAATAATCGATAAAATTAGCAACGATTTATAGTTATAAATTTATATAATGTTATTACTAATTATCCGGAAATCTCCTCAGTTTTATTGACATTGATTGAGGTAAATGGTATTTTAATTCACGTGTTACAAACCTTTTACAAATATACCGCGGAAATAGTTTTACATCAATAAAGGAAGGAGTATTTATGCTATATAAAGTCATGGATAAAAACTCATATCAGGATTTTATAAAAGCTCTTATTTCCAATTATGAATTTATAGGCCCCGTAAGAAAAGATAAGTCGGTGAATGATTTTGTTCCGATCAAGGATATCTCGGAACTGGATACCAATTATATGAAGACAACTATTCCTCCGGCAAAAAAATTATTATTTTATCCGGCCGAAAAGCTGGTGAATTATGAAGTCGGAAAAACAATTAGTGTAAAACCTGTGGTGGAAAGCAAAGAGAGAATACTTTTTGGAGTAAATGCCTGGGATATAAATGGAATGAATTTTTTGGATGAATTTTTTACCACAGATTTTATTGATGAGAACTATATTTCAAAGAGGAAAAACCTTATAGTAATCGGAATGGACAGTCAGCCGACTGAAACAAATTTTTCTCCAAGCATGGGCGCGGATTACGCGAAAAGTGGTTTTGATATGTATCTTACCGAACTTGGTGATAAGTATTTTTTAAGAATCGGCACCGCAAGAGGAAATGAGATTATTCAAAGGTATGCTAAAGTCAGAGATGCCTCAGCCGAGGATTTTAAAGAATATGATAAGTATCTGGATGATTATCGTATGAAATTTAAACTGGATGTCGATATTAAAAACTTTTATGATAATTTCGAATTGATTTATAATAATGAGGAATTCTGGAAGAAAGTTGCAAAAGACTGCTACAGCTGTGGATCCTGCAACCTTGTCTGTCCCACTTGTTTTTGCTTCAATGTAAAAGATGACATGGAACTTAATTTGAAAGAAGGAAATAAAATCAGAGAGTGGGATTCATGCATGATACCAGAATATGGACTGGTGGCAGGCGGCCATAATTTCAGGCCCAATAAAGAAAACAGGCTAAAGCAGAGATACAGATGCAAACTTAAAACTTTTGTAGAAAAGTTTGGCAGATACTCCTGTGTTGGGTGCGGAAGATGCATAGAAACATGTCTTGCCAGGATCAATATCGCTGAAGATATCAATTCAGTGAAGAAAGAGGTGAGCGTATAAATGGTTTTGAAAGCAAAAGAAGAAAATAAAAATTCCATATATGTTCCCGATATTGCACGAATAAGCCGTATAGAAAAAGTAAGTCCAACAGAAAAATTATTTAATGTTGCTTTTGAGGATGAAGAAAAACAAAATAATTTCAAATTCCTACCCGGTCAATTCATAGAGCTCACTGTATTCGGATTGGGTGAGGCTCCCTTCTGTCTCGCATCAAATCCAAACAATAAAGAATTTTTTGAGCTCTGTGTAAGAAATGCCGGTAATGTCTCCGGTGCCCTTCATAGAATGGAAGAGGGTTCGAGAATAGGGATCAGAGGTCCTTTTGGAAGAGGATATTTCCCATTTGAAAAGATGAGAAATCATAATGTCCTTTTGATAGCCGGAGGCCTGGGAATGGTACCGTTAATGTCGCTGATAAAATATATCATGCAATACAGGGAAGATTACAAGGAATTAATGATAATATACGGTGCGGTTAATCCGAGCAGTATTTTATTTAGAAATGATATTGGGTACTGGAGCAATCGTGATGATATCTCCACATGTGTTTCAGTGGATAATCCTGATGATAAATGGACCGGAGAAATCGGAGTATGTACCAAGCTTATACCAAGAGTGAATTTTCCTCCCGAAGATACTTATGTCGTGGTCTGCGGACCTCCGGTCATGTATAAGTACGTGATTATGGAATTGGAAAAGAAAAACTTCAAACCCGAAAATATTTACCTTTCGCTTGAGAGGAGAATGGAATGCGGAGTTGGAAAATGCAATCACTGTCATATTGGTAATAAACTGGTATGCGTTGATGGCCCCGTATTCAGTCTATGGGAAATAATGAATTTGAAGGAGGCAATATAATGAGTAAGCCAAAAGTAGGCGTATTCGGATTTACCGGATGCGGCGGATGCCAACTGGAAATATTGAATCTTGAAGACCAATTACTGGATTTAGTGAGTGCCGTGGATATTGTTCATTTTACGGAAGCGATTACAGAGCACAGTGACAATTATGAAATAGCTCTTGTTGAAGGTTCCATATCAACAGAGCATGCCATAGAAAGGATAAAAAAGATCGGCGATATTGCCAGGATAGTAGTGGCAATCGGAGCATGTGCTGTATCGGGCGGACTTAATTGTCTTAAAAATTTGTATGGTCTTGAAAGAGCAAAAGAGCTCGTATATGGAGATAAAAAAGACTGGATAGATTCAATTGAGGTAAAACCTATTGACCAGTATATAAAGGTCGATTACTATGCCAGGGGCTGTCCTCCTAACAGGTTCGAAATAGCGGATATAATAAAATCCCTTATCGTGGGTAAAAAACCCGAGATACCAAATTACCCGGTTTGCATCGAATGCAAAAGAAATGGTAATACCTGCGTATATGAACTGGGAATAACCTGTATGGGTCCTATCTCTAGAGCGGGCTGTAATTCCAGATGTCCCAATAGTGTTTCGGGTTGCGAAGCCTGCAGAGGAGTAATAGATGATCCGAATGTAAATGCACAGAAAGATCTACTGGCGAAATATGGACTCACGGTTGAGGATATAATGGAGGGATTTAACCTCTATAATGCCTGCAAAGGAAAAACTATAGAGAATAAAAATAATAATAATTCTGGAGGTTTATCATAATGGTAAAGAATTTAAATGTAGAGATCTCACCGATATCAAGGGTAGAGGGTCACGGCGATTTGATAATAAATATAAAAGATAAAAAAGTGGAGCAGTTGACATTTAGAATACCTGAATCGCCCAGATTTTTTGAAGCAATGATGGTGGGGAGAAAGTATGATGAACCGTCTCATATAGCTTCAAGGATTTGCGGGATCTGCTCGGTTGCACATACCTGTGCATCTATCAAAGCAACCGAGAAAGCACTGGGCATAACGCCGTCACCTCAAACTATAAGCCTGAGAAAACTTGTATATCACCATGAAAATGTCCAGAGCAATGTGCTGCATGTTTACTTTCTTGCTGCTCCTGATTTTTTTGGTGTAGGCAGCGTGATCCCGCTGGTGGAAACACATCCTGATGTGGTAAATATTGCTCTACGAACCAAAAAGATGGCCAATGACATGGTAAGAATAATAGGGGGAAGGGCAATCCATCCGATAAGAATAGTAGTTGGCGGATTTACAAAACTACCTACCGAAGAAGAAATGGTAAAGATGAAAGAGATGCTGCAGGCAAGTTACCAGGATTTTGAAAAAACTCTCAGTGTATTAAAAACTCTGAATATTCCTGCTTTCGAAAGAGAAACGGAATATATTTCTATAAGCGATGCAGTTGATTATGCGCTTTATGACGGTAGTATAAAATCATCGGACGGCTGGGAGATCGATGACCAGAACTATCTGGATAAAATAAAAGAAAAAATTGTCCGGCACTCGACTTCAAAACATTGCTGGGCGAGCAGGGATGCATTTATGGTCGGCGCTCTTGCCAGATTTAACAATAATTATGATAAGCTTACGGACAATGCCAGGAAATATGCCGAGGAACTGGGACTTAAAGCTCCATGTTATAATCCTTTTATGAATAATATCGCCCAATTTGTTGAGATAATTCATAGTGTTGACGACAGTATAAGATTAATAGATGAAATCCTTGAAGAAGGTATCGATAAAGATAAAGCTATGGTAGATATTGTTCCAAAAGCAGGCCGGGGCGTTGGAGTCGTAGAAGCTCCAAGGGGACTGCTTATTCATGATTATACCTATAATGACAGAGGTAGAGTGGAAAAAGCTAATATGATAATTCCTACAGGGATGAACTATGCAAATATAGAGAAAGATATGGATGCGCTGATTCCGACTGTAATCGATAAAAGCGAGGATGAAATCAAACTGTCCTGCGAGATGCTGATAAGGGCTTATGACCCCTGTATATCCTGTTCGACACATTTTCTGAATGTCAAATTAATAAACAAATAAGTTTTTTCCTTTAGAAAATTTGTTATGACAAATACTTCCCGTAATAATGTCTCGAAAGACCACGACCACGGCAGAACTGATATAAAAATAATTGGTTTTGGAAATAAATTCAGGTCCGATGATGGAATAGGTATCAGAATAATAAAAGAACTGGAAAAATTGGAATTTTTTAAAGATATAGAGATAATTGATGGAGGAACTTCCGGGACCGATCTTATCTTCTGGATAAAAAACTGCGAAAAAATAATAATAATAGATGCCATAGATACCGGGCAAAATACCGGTGATGTCATAAACATAAAGGTTGACGATATCGAAGAATTTATAAAAAAGGATTACAAAAGCCTTTCTCTTCACGACCTTAATCTTGCGGATGTTTTAAAACTTATAAAAGCATTAAAAATAAATACCCGCATATCAATAATCGGCATTAAACCAAAGAGTATAGATTTTGGCGATAAGCTGTCACCTGAGATAGAAAGAAAAATTCCCAAAATAATATCGGAAATAAAAAAGGAAACTTCCAGATGATCCCTTTTATTAGATAGAGAGAATAACTCCATATTTCAATTTGAGGAAAAATTCTTTTAAAAAATCATTATATTTATATTGTAACAATTGACGCATACCATTATAATAGGAATTAAAAATTAAAGATTTTCCCAGGGAGGATAAGTATGTTTAAAGAAATCGAAGATTTGAGAGGGACCTGTGAAAATATAATCAAGAAATCAGACGAAATAAGCAATCTTGCAAAAGATATGGTAAATCTAATAGATGAAATTAAAGCCTCAATAAACCAGGAAGATGCTGTTGAGATGACACTTTCGGTGAGAAAAGAACTGGCAAATGTATTTATCTTAAATTCCAATATAGAAGATAATTTTAAAATACTTCAGAAAATATATAATTCAATAAAGAATCTGAATAAATAAAATAAAAGTCTTATATTTATTTTTATCGAATTATAATTTTTATAGAAGTGTTATTATAACCGGCTGGATTATTTAAAACCTAGCATATTCTTGGGAGTTGCTCGCAGAATTGAAGATCAAGTGTTCTTCTGGTGCCAAGCCTTGTGACTAAGACAACGTTACCTTCATAGCTTTTCTTGCTAACTACACTCTTTGGATATTTTTCAGTTACTTCGCCTATAATACGGCTGTCTTCTCCATATTTATTCTTTTTCATTGCATCAAGAACTCTACCGGCTTCTTTTTTATCGACAAAAATAATCATCTTGCCTTCATTTGCGATATAGAGGGGATCCAGTCCGAGAAACTGACAGATTCCCAATACTTCTTTTTTGATGGGAATTTCATTTTCATATATGTCGATACCGGTTCCGGATGCTCTGGACATTTCGAATAGCACTGATGCCAGACCGCCCCTGGTAACATCTCTTAAAGCGTGGATTTTTTTTGATACCGAAATCATATCTCTGACAAGTGGGAAGAGAGAGGCACAGTCGCTCTTTATACTGCTTTTGAAGTTGAATTCTTTCCTGCTGCCGAGTATTGCTATCCCATGTTCGGCAATACCTCCGTTAATCAATATTTTATCGCCTGCCTTGATTCTGCGGGGAGAAAGGTCCAAATTATTATCAATGGCTCCTATACCAGATGTGTTTATAAAGATTTTATCAACGCTTCCTTTTTCCACTACCTTGGTATCGCCGGTAACTATTTTCAAATCGTTAGCATTTATGGTATTCTTTATCGAAGAAAGTATCCTTTTAAAATCCGAAACCGGGAAGCCTTCTTCCAGGATGAAAGCGAGACTCAGGGCAATGGGCGTACAACCGGTAGTCACAAGATCATTTACGGTACCGCATATGCTTAATTTACCTATATCCCCGCCGGGAAAGAATATTGGATCCACCACAAAACTGTCGGTGGTATAGGCAATTTTTTTACTGCTGCAGTTAAGGACAGCACTATCTTCCAGTCTATTTAAAATATCATTTCCGAAGTACCCGAGAAGAAGATTATTTATGAGTTCTCCGGTTTTAATCCCGCCATCCCCATGAGAAAGCTGGATAATTTTATCATCGAATTTTTTATACATCTTTTTATTTTGATTGCTTTTATCTATTCTTATATAAATTTTTGGTGTCAGACTTTATATTCTTATGTTTTCTTTCATATTTATAATAAGCCGCGCATGATCCCTCTCTTGATACCATGCAGGTTCCCACAGGGCTTTCAGGTTTACAGGTTTTTGAGAATAATCTGCATTCAAAAGGTCTCTTTATTCCCTTAAGCACGTTTCCACATTCGCAGCCAGCAGGTTCCCCGGATCGGATTTTTTTTACCGGGAATTGGGTTCCGGCATCGAATTTTAAAAATCTATCCTTTAATTTTAAACCGCTTCCTGAGATATTTCCAAGTCCTCTCCATGTCGAATCGGATTTATCGAATATTTCATAAATAAGTCTTACAGCTGCAGGATTGCCTTCTTCTTTGACGACTCTCCTGTATTGTATTTCGATTTCGGCAGTTTCTTTTTTAATCTGTTCCAGTATCATTGCTATGGACTGAAGTATATCTTCCGGTTCAAAACCGCTGATTACACATGGTATTCCATAATTTTTTGCTAAAAATCCATAGGGCTTGCTGCCAATGATAACAGAGACATGTCCGGGGCACAGGAAAGCATCTATTTTGATTTCTCTGTCATTAACCAATAGTTCGAGTGCTTCCGGTATAAGTTTATGAGTATTGAAAATATAAAAGTTGTTGATTTTTTCAAGGTATGCTCTTTTAACGATGACTGCAGTAAGCGGTATGGTAGTCTCGAATCCGATTGCCAAAAATATCACCTTTTTAACTGGATTTTTTCTGGCAAAATCCAGAGCATCCGAGGGTGAGTAACAAATATTTATATCTTTACCTTCAGATCTTTTACCATAGAGGCTGGATCTCGTTCCCGGCACCCTGAGCATATCTCCGAAAGTAAAAAGTGAGATTTCGTACTGTTCCATTATTTCCATTATCCAATCTATATCACCGGCTGGAGTGACACAGACAGGGCATCCCGGGCCGCTTATAAGATTTATATTTTCAGGTATGAGCTGTCGTAATCCATATCTGGATATTGCCATTGTATGGGTCCCGCAGACTTCCATTATATTTATCTTACGGGCGGGTTTATTATTGTTTAAAGATAAGATCAATTCTCTAGTTTTGCTGTTCATCCAGATATTCCTTCCAATAATTTTGAATGGATACCGCATCTTCTTTATCTATGGATTGTATTGCAAAACCGGCATGGACTATGACAAAATCTCCGGTTCTGACTCCGGGGACCAGGGAGATATCGATTTCTTTTTTTACTCCAAGGGTCTCTACTGTAGCTGTTTTTTTATTTATTTTAATTATTTTTGCCGGTATCGCCAGACACATGACTTACCTCTTTTTCTTTGTAGATAGAATTCTCAAGGCTGACATATAACTCTGCCCAAGAGAAATACCACCGTCATTTACAGGAACATTGAAATTTGAGTATACCTCAAAACTTTCCTTTTTTAATATATCAAAACATCTTTTTATCAGGTAGTTATTTTGAAAAACCCCTCCACTCAAACCGACCCTGTAAATACCACTTTTTTCTCTTATAATATTACTGATTTCAAGTACGGCCGATGCGAGTGTATTATGAAATCTGGCAGATATTCTACCTTTTGGTATTTTTTTCTGCAAATCTTTTAAAATTTCTGAAAAAATGTAGTGATCATCTATCAGATATATTCCATTACTATTATTGATTTTTAAGGGATATTTCTCCTTAACCTTATAATCAGTAATCATTTCAAGGTGTATTGCTGCCTCGCCTTCAAAACTTGACACGTGTGTACAATCAAGAACGGAACTCACTGCGTCAAATAATCTTCCCATGCTGGTAGTGATCGGGCTGTTAAATCCGGTTTCCATCTGTTTTTCGATAACTTCGATTTCAAAATTTGATATTATCTTTTTGTAAAAAGGCAGCCTATCATATAAAAACCGGTTAAATTTATCTTTACCATCTCCATCGGTCTTCCAGAGATGATACAGATAAGAGACAGCCATCCGGTAGGGTTTTTTTATGGATACTTCTCCTCCTGGAAGAATCTTTTCTTTTAGATGACCCACTCTCTTAAAATCTAAATCCCTGCTTACTTCAAATATTTCACTTCCCCAGATCTTACCGTCATCACCATAACCAGTCCCATCCCAGGCAAAACCAATTAAATTTTCATCTATACCATTTTCGGCAATTACGCTTGCGATATGCGCCTTGTGATGTTGAGCCTCGATTCTGGTTGGTATATTTTTTAATTTTAAGGCAAATCTCGTAGAAGCATAAGCAGGATGTTTGTCATATACTGAAGCATCTATTTTGTTAATGTTAAAAAGTTTTCGGTAATGGTTGAATGTAGAGCCGTAAAAATCCATGGACTGCGCATCATCAAGGTCCCCGATATGCTGGCTGACGATAGCATAATTTTTCACCTGGAAACAGAACGTATTTTTTTCATGGGCGCCTGCTGCAAAAATGATCTTTCCTCCTGTATCTTTTCCAAGTTTTACCGGATAGGGAGAATATCCTCTGGCTCTTCTTATGATCATTTCTCTTCCGTCAAATATCTTTATGACCGAATCATCAAATCTGCAGTAAATATCCCGGTCATGGATCAAAAAATAATCACAGATGTCTTTCAATTTCTCCAATGCCTCTGTATTTTCAGCCGCTATGGGCTCTTCTGATATGTTACCGCTGGTCATGATAAGGGGTACATCGATATGATCAAAAATCAAATGATGGATCGGAGTATAAGGAAGCATCACGCCTTCATAACGATTGTACAATGAGACGTAACGGGATACAGGGTAATTATTCGTATTTTTTTCAAGGAGGACAATCGGTGCCCGGGGCGAAATAAGACTATCTATTTCTTTTACTCCCAGCTTATAATATTTTTTAATATAATCGATATTTTTGATCATTACGGCAAATGGTTTTACAGGTCTTTTCTTTCTTTTCCTGAGTTCAATGACAGTATTATCGGATAGGGCGCTGCAGGTAATCTGAAATCCGCCGAGGCTTTTTATGGCAATAATTTTTCCCTGGCGCAGCAGTTTCGAAGAGGCAAGAATAATGTTTCCGGAATCTACTTTCTCTCCCTTTCTATCAATGAGAAGTAATTTCGGACCACATTTTTTACAGGCGATCGGCTGCGCGTGAAATCTCCTGTTACCGGGATCATTGTATTCTGCCGAGCAATCTTTACACATCTGAAACTCACGCATTGTTGTATTGGGCCGATCATAAGGCATTTCCTTAATAATGGTAAATCTGGGTCCGCAATTGGTGCAATTAGTAAAAGGGTAATCATACCGGCGAACGTCCTCTTTATTTTTTATATCTGCGGTACAGAGGCTGCATGTGGCAATATCAGGAGATACAAGCTGGAATCTTTCTCTGGTTTTTATGGTTTTTCCAATTTTAAAATCCTTCAAATCACGGAAAGCGGATTCTTCTATCTTTATGTTTTCGATGATTGCAGCAGAAGGTTTTTGTAATTTGATATCCGAAGAAAATTTTTCGGCTGCTTTCCTATCAGGAGCATTGACCAGTACGGTAATGCCTTCCGTTGTATTGTTTACCGTTCCATTCAAACCATGATGCCGCGCCAGCCTGTAAACAAAGGGCCTGAAGCCCACCCCCTGGACGATACCGGATATAATTATACTGAAAGTCTTTAAGTTTTTATTTTTCCTGACTGACATATTAAAAATCGTTGATATTTTAACAATAATATCAAAGTAAAGCCAATTGAACTGAAAGTTTGGTTTATAGTACCATTAAAAGTTATAATAATACGATAGAAGGTCAATAAAGATAGATATTCTGAAGTGAAAATTTTCTTTAAGAGATTATTAATTTCGGTGTCCTGGATTATATGTTAAAAGAAATAATAAAATTAGGCCGGTTTCAGTTTGCACTCCCGGTTTTTATGGTTTTTTCATGCGGAGCCCTACTGGCACTGCTGGCCGGGGAAAGTTTTTATCTGGCAAGGTTCGTATTCGGATATTTGATCTTCTTTTCGGCTCAGCTTTCGGTCCAGTATGGTAATGAATATTTTGATTACGATGCTGACAGGATGACCATTCCAACTTTTTTTTCAGGCGGAAGCAAGGTTTTAAGAAATAATAAAAACTTAAGGATCTTTTCAAAATGGATTTCGATTTCACTTTTAATTATCTCAATAATACTATCTGTCTTATTCGTTTTAATTTTCGAAGCTTCCATCTGGATGATTATTTTAGCCATACTTGCCAACCTGCTGGGCTGGTTCTATTCTGCGCCGCCATTAAAGTTTTCATACAGAGGATTAGGCGAAATAACTATTATGTTGATTATAGGGGTAATTTTGCCTGCAGCCGGATTTGTTACTTTCAGAGATACTCTGGATAAAGAAATCATTATAATTTTAATACCACTATTATTGTACACCGCTATGCTTTCTATTGCGGTTGAAATTCCTGATTACGGGGCTGACAGGTTTTCTGGTAAAAGGAATCTCATTTCGGTATATGGAAGGAAAACAGGATACTTATTGTTGTCGATTTTTTCAACGGCAGCTTTTGTTTACTTTATAACTATAGCCGTGTTGAATATGATATATAGATTTTATAGATATGATATAAATTTTATACTGCTCGGATTGGTTTCAATACCTTCCCTCGCGACTTCGTTTTATGGAAGTATAGTCAATCCTTCTGAAAGAAGAAAAATAACATCATTTATAAATGTGATTATTTTTTCTTTGTTTTTCATACTGCTTGTTTTCAATGTTCATTTGATTATTCTGGTTTTGTAAGGGTAAGAATCTTTTTCAAAAAAGATTCTTCCGATAAATAATAGATTTAAATATTTTATGAATTAATTATAATCTTACTTATAATAATTTTTTTAAGAAGAAGGTAAAAATGAGTTTTTATGAAGTAGCAAAAACAAACGATATACCAGAGGGAAAAATGAAGGCCGTATCAATTCAGGATAAAGAAATAGTAGTCGTAAATTATAACGGAAATTATTACGCCATAAACAGAATATGCACACATATGGGCGGCGACCTGTCAAAAGGAAAGCTTGAGGGGAAAATAGTTACATGTCCAAGACATGGTTCCAGGTTCGATGTCACAACGGGAGAAAGCATTTCAGGACCAAGGATAGGCTTTCTTAAGCTCAAGACAAAAAACGAACCAGGCTATCAGGTAAAAGTCGATAATGACAGCATTATGATAGATATTTGACCTAAAGTTTTATATAAAGAAAATAATTTGTTTTCTATGATTATCGTATCTGCTAAGATATTAAAGAATTTTTGAGTATCGAATGGTAATATTATGATTGCAGTTTATATTCTTATAGCTTTAACCGGGATATTTCTGATATATGTTTTATTCAGTTATTTTTTATCCGGAACTATTATTTTTCTTAACCGGCAGCCGGTACCTAAAAATCCTAAAGATTATGGTATGGATTATGAAAATGTGGAATTTATGGCTTCAGACGGGGTTGCCTTAAAAGGGTGGTTGATTCCCGGTTCTATGGAAAAATTGGTAGTCATGACTCATGTGGGTGGTCTGACAAAGTATGGATCAACTGTAAAATACAGAAGCATTTCCAAACTCTATAATAAAGAAATAGAATTTTTAAAAACTGCCAGACATCTTCATAAAAAAGGTTACCGGGTTCTTATGTTTGATTTTAGAAATCACGGTGAAAGCGGCAGAAGCCCTAATGGCGGTAAAGCCGGGGTGGGGCTGGAAGAATATAAAGATGTGGTTGCCGCAATGGATTTTATAAAAAAACGTGATGATCTGAAGAGTTTTGATATAGGATTTGTAAGTTTCTGTATGGGCGCCAATTCAACTATTATTGCAATGAGTAAGGATCCGGATAAATTTAAAGAAGTAAAGACTCTTATTGCTGTTCAGCCCATATCAATGGAGGTTTTTGTAAAGACTTACGCAAAGAGAATACTTACGCCATTCGGCGCAAGAATTATTTTCCCTATGGTAAAAAGAATCGTGAACTGGCGCAGTGAACATCCGCTGGAAAAGATGTCTCCCCGCGATTACGCAAAGGACCTGAAGGTCCCGACTTTATACATACAGGCAAGAAACAATCCGTGGACCGATCTGAACGATATATCAGGTTTCCATAACGATACTCCCGAACCAAAAGAATTTTACTGGATTGAAAACACAAAACACCGCTTTGAAAGCTACAGCTACTTTCAGGACAGGCCTGAAAAAATACTGGACTGGCTGGATAGGTGGATGTAGCTATATATATTTCATATCTACAATAGGATATTTCTAAGATCCAGAAGATTATTTAGTCATTTCTTGAATCTACTATAAATCTGGTAAAAATACTAACTTTAAATTTTTAATTTTTATGTATTTATTTACATCTTGAATTTCATACTATTATTATGTAATATATTATGCAGGTGAGGATATATGAGAACTACAATAAATATCTCCGAAAATATCATTAAGGAAGCCGAAGCTCTTTATGGCACAAAGAATAGATCAAAGGCTATCGAAAATGCTATTGAAGATGCAATAAGGTTTAGGAAACTTAAAGAATTTATGCAGCTTAAATCTAAGATTTCTTTTGACGAGAAAGAAATAAAGTCTTTAAGAGAAAAAGAATTATCAGAAAAATAAATTTAAAAACATGCCATGAGTAATAAAATTATTGTAGATACTTCGATCTGGATCGAATATTTTAAAAATAACCCGACTTACGTTCTTTTTATTGAAGAAAATCTAAATCTTGAAAATATTTATATGGTTGGGCCAATTATTTCTGAATTATTGCATGGAGTAAAAAATGAAAAAGAATATCTAATGTTATCCGGATCCATAAGTGCAATTCTTTATGTAGATTGTATTTTTGAAGATTGGATCAAAGCTGGCCATCTATTATTTAGTCTTAAGAAAAAGGGCAGGATAATCCCCCTGACAGATGCTCTTATATCTGCAATTGCAATCAGAATAGATGCTCCGGTTTTAACAATGGACCGTCATTTTAAAAATATTCCCGGGATAAAACTTCTTGATTTATAAATATTTATCATTAGTGTAATTACTAAGTTTCTTCTTCTGTACTTTCATCGCCAGCTTGTTCTTCTTCGGTAATCTGTATGTCTCCCGCGTCTATTAAAGCAATTGCGCCCAGCAGGGAAACATTATTAAATTCAAAATCTTTTGATGAGGAAATTACAAGTTCAGTTGTTGGCATTTCCAATGGCAGTTGATCTGTATCAAATATAGATACGGTAAATCCCAGTACATCCATATCTTCAGGAATATAATTGGTGAAATTATACCAGGGGATACTGGCTTCTATTATATATCCGTTTGCTATTCTGGTAGAAGCTATGTTTACTCCTCTGGGAGGTGTATTGGATGGCCAGTTCATAAAAGATTCGGCAAATGTTGCGGAAAAATTACCAGGGGAGAAATCTATCCGGTAATCATCACCATTATAAAATGAAATCTGCATATCCCCGGTCAGCTCGGTATCAAATACAATCATTACACTGTCACCATTAATCATCTGATTACCGGTGTAGTTCTGGCTGAACAAATCATCGAGAACCTGGATTGCAAAATAAAAATTTTCATCATCCCAGCAGGAATAAAATGTACCTGAAATATCGGTATGAGAGATGTAATGTTCTTTTAATATAGTTGGTGCAAAGGCTGAAAAACTATTAAATTTATCCCATTCATCCATACTGCCATCAATGACAGGGGCAGCATAACACCTGTACGAGAATATAGGAACTCCTGTAGGTATGGTATTCAGGGTCCTGAAAAGAGCCTCGTCAAGGATCTGGTTTTTCTTTTCTTCGACATCGACACTTATTACATTGTCTTTCTCGGGTTCAATCTCATATTGAACCGTAAAATTTACCGTGTTTGAGGTTGTTAATACATTGCCGCTATCATCTATAAGCTGGGATATAATCTCGTACTCACCGGAACTTCCGGGATTCCAGTTATATTCATAAGGAGGAGTGGTAAATGATTTTATCTCACTGTCGTTTACCAGGATTTTTATGGTATAACCTGTATTTTCAACTTCCTGTGCCCTTATCTCTATTGGAACCGATTCGCTTTCATTGATAAAATCAAAAACTTTATCATTTGTCGGAGAAGATATGAAAAGTGTATATTTCATTTCTTCTTCCGTTTCTTCCTGTCCGACTGAAAAGAAATTTAACGGCATACAGCTTCTTATCGAGAAGAATATTATCACTGCTGCTATAAGGATCACCCCGAAAAGGATGTATGGAATTTTATCCAATACTACAGTACGTCGTTTATAGTTCTTCTTCATTCCTTCTGCTTGTTCCTTTCTTCGGTTATTTTCTGTGCCAGCATAGGGGGTACTTCTTCATAATGCGAAAATTTTTGAGTGAACCTTCCTCTTCCCTGGGTAAGAGAAGTCAAATCAATAGTATAATTGAAAGTCTCGGATTGAGGTAAAGAAGCCTTGATTAGCTGCTTTTTATTTTCAATCGGGTTTATCGAAATAATTTTTCCTCTCTTTGAATTTATATCTCCGATTATATCTCCCATATATTTCTCGGGCACAGTGATTTCCAGTTCATTGATAGGCTCAAGAATAACGGGGGAAGCTTCCTGCATGCCTTTCTTGAATGCCATAGATGCCGCAATCTTAAAAGCCATCTCGGAAGAGTCAACTGTATGATATGACCCATCGTATAAATTTACACTTACATCCACTACAGGAGATTCCGAAAGAATACCCTTAAGAAGCGCCTCTCTGATACCTTTTTCCACACCCGGTATATATCCTTTAGGTATCGCACCCCCAAAAATACTGTTCTTGAACTCAAAACCTCCGCCACTTGGCAAAGGTTTGATCTCGATTAAAACATGTCCGTATTGCCCTCTGCCGCCTGATTGTTTTTTATACTTGTATTCCGCTTTAGCATCTTTTCTTATCGTTTCCTTGTATGCAACCAGCGGCGCCAATATATCAATATCGATATCAAATTTTTCTTTTAATTTCTCTTTAGCCATGGAAATATGTAGTTCTCCCATACCCCAGATTATATTCTGATGCACTTCCTTGTTTAACTCCTGTTTAATTGTTGGATCTTCCTGGATTAGTTTGGAAAGGCCATTGCTTATTTTTTCCTCGTCACCTTTACTTTTTGGTATGATAGCCCTTGGCAGTGTAGGGGAATAATATTCAGTTGCGGGCATTTTCAAAGGTTGGTCCGGACCGGAGACGGTGTCATCATTTAAAATGTCCATAATCTTCGAAACAGCTACAATTTCTCCGCAGGAGGCTTCATCTATATCGATTTGATTCTTACCCTGCAGTTTGAATAAATTGGTGAATTTATAAGTTTTTCCGGAACTGGACACATAATAACTCTCATTGATCCTGATGGTTCCCGAAAAAATTCTAAATATCGATAACTTACCTATATAAGGATCTGCCATTGTCTTAAAAACATATGCAAGAACCGGTTTATCGGGAGCAGGCTTGATTTCTATTTCCGATTTCTTATTTAAATCCTGTGCCTTTACGGGCGGTATATCAAGTGCAGAGGGGAGAAGAGAATTTATATAGTCCATTAAGATATCAATACCGAAATTCTTACCTGAAGAAATTGCAAATACCGGAATAACTTTACCTTCCATTACTGCTTTTTTAAGGTTTTCGTTTATCACGTTTTCATCTATTTTTTCACCTTCCAGATATTTGTTAAGCAGTTCATCATTCGTTTCCACTATAGTTTCGATAAGTTCATTATGATGACGTTCAATCTGGCCCTTAATGTTTTCATCTATTGGAATTTTGTTACCAGTAAAATTCTTCTCTTTATATTCATATGCCTGATTTTGAAGTATATCAGCGACTTTAGAAAAATTTTCTCCGCTGTTAAGCGGAGCGGTTATTGGGACGAGTTTTAACTTATATTCATTTTTTATACCTTCAATGACTTTAGAATAATCTATATTTTCCAGGTCAAGTTTATTTAATATGAGAAACGAAGGTCTGGGATTTTTGCCAAGCAGTTCTATTACCAATTCAGTTGGAGCCTGTATTCCTGATTTTACATCAATGACCAGAAGTGCACAGTCTATTACTTTGATTGCGGCCTGTGTTTGACCTATAAAATCCATATATCCCGGACAGTCTATAAGGTTTATATTAAAATCTTTCCATTTATAATTAAGTATGCTTGAGCTATACTGAAACCTTTTCTGGTTTCCAGCGGACTGTAGTCGGAAGTCGTATTTTTTGTTTCTATGGTTCCAAGTCTATCAATTGTTTTGGAATTGAATAAAATGCATTCTGCGAGTGTAGTTTTACCGGTGCCATTTCCAGAGATTAGCCCTATAACTTTATTATTAGAGCAACTTTTACCATTCATTAGCATCCTCCGCGAAAAGTGTCAGATTTTGATAGTAATTAAGCCGCAATAAGGCAATAGAAGAAATATACCATAAAACTTTTTTTGTGTAAAAACAATATTAGCACTCTTTAAGAGCCTGAAATCGACCACTGTTCAGGATTATATTTTTGCTGTTGGTTATATGATATAATCTAAAGTTGTTTGTTTTTTATGTGGAAAAATGTAAAATATTTTATTTTAGATATGAT